>Ga0302326_10018023_pt1 | contig 14672 bp, 10 predicted proteins | sample Palsa_T0_3_FD_202264 | JGI IMG/M metagenome (GOLD analysis project Ga0302326, IMG submission 202264) | Peat permafrost microbial communities from Stordalen Mire near Abisko, Sweden - Palsa_T0_3 | ecosystem: Environmental > Terrestrial > Soil > Palsa > Peat permafrost | place: Sweden: Abisko... | reverse complement strand
GAATAGATCCGGCTAGCCTGCTCACGCGGGCGAATTGGTCGGACGTTCAAACGGCACTAGACAGGCTTCTCACGTCCCAGGCAGAGAACTACAATGGTTTCAACAGTTTCATCTAGGCGTGGCGCGCCCCGCTAGCACCTGCGCATCCCAGAGATGACCTCATGCGCAGGACGTTCCTTCCCATGGGGGCCAGACACCATCGGCAGGTGGGATGAGCACGGTGTGAAGATCAAGACCGCAGGTGGCCCGTACCCGGGTGCTCGGCCATTCCTGCAGGCGGACCACGATCGGTTCTTCGGGCGTGCGGCTGATGCGGCTGTAGTAGCCGAGTGGTGGGAGAACAACCGGCTCACCTACGTCACCGGCCCGGCAGGCCGGGGAAAGACATCCCTGCTCCAGGCGGGTGTGCTGGCGTTGCTTGGTACCGAGAAGCGGCGGGTCCTGCCAGTGGGACGGCTGTCCTACGGTGCGGCTTTCCCGGCCGCGGGGCTCCCAGAGCACAATCCTTACACGCTTGCGCTGCTTGGATCCTGGGCACCGGCCGAGATCGCTCCCCGGCTCGCCGGACTATCACTGCGTGAGTTCATCGCGGGTTATGCCGGCGACGGCATCGTCTTCGCCGCGATTGATCAGGCCGACGAGCTGCTCGCAGAAACCAGCCAGCGTCAAGCCCATCGGCGAGCCTTCCTTGGTGAGCTGCGCGAGAGCGTGGAGATGGAGCCAAGGCTTCACCTGCTGATCGTCGGCCGTAAGGAAGCCACGGAAATGGCGGCGGACGCGCTGGGGCATGGCGCCACCTACGACGTCCCCGCGTTGTCCCGGCAGGACGCGGTGAACGCCATCTCACGGCCCTTGACCGGCACCAAACGGGCGATAGCCGATGAGGCGGCCGAGACGCTCGTCACCGATCTGCAAACCAGCAGGATCGCGGGTCGTTTTGGCGACGAGCACTATGTAACCAGCGACCATGTCGAGCCATCTCTTCTCCAGACCGCATGCGCCTGGCTCTGGGATTCGCTGCCGACAGATTTGAGCCTTGTTTCCGCCCGGGACGTCAGAAGATACGGCGATGTCGATATCGCGCTCGCCACCCGCTGCGGGCACATCATCGCCCAGGTCGCCGACGACCATAACCTCCAGGCGAAGCGACTCGCTTCGTGGCTGCTCGATACCTTCGTCACCGAGATCGGTACCCGGGGTAAGGCTTATGAGGGCGCGACCACAACGGCGGGTATGCCGAACGCCGTGGCTCGGGCACTGGTAGACCACCACCTCCTTACCTCTGGACCGCAGTCCGGCTCACGCTGGTACGAGTTGTTCCACGACCGCCTGATCGAGCCGCTGCAACACGCGCCCCATGTGCGCGCGGCGACAGTCGAGCCGGCGGAGTACCTGCGTGCGGCCGAGCATGCGCTGACTCTCGGCGAACTGGACCTGGCCGAACGGTACGCACAGGAGATCCTGCGCACCGCGCCGGGACCGGAGCTCCGACTGAACGCGCAGGCCTATTCGCTCCTCGGTAACCTCGCCTGCGAACGCGAGAAATCGAAGGAGGCGGAGGCCTATTACCGCGAGGCCGCACGGCGGTACGCGGCGACCGGTGACACCAAGTCGCTTGCCTTCCAGATCGCTGCCATCGGGCAGACGCTGATGGCGCAGGGGCAGGTGTCGGAGGCGATCGATGAACTGCATGGCGCGGTCGTCCGGCAGCCCAACGAGCCGATCCTGCAGACGGAGTTCGCTCAGGCGCTCTGGCAGGGCAACAAGGGAGCCGCGGCCGTCGCGGTGCTCAACGACGTCCTGCGAATGGATGGCGCCAACCTGGCCGCGCTGCGCGCCCGCGGCGAAATACTGGCCTACCTGGGGCAGGCACGCGAGGCGATGCGAGACCTTGAGCGGGTGAGCCCGCGAGGGCAGCCGTCCATCAGCGCGGCCCGGGGACTGGCGCTCGCCAGACTCGGCGACAAGCTGGCCGCACGGCGCGAGGTCGAGTCCGCCCTCGACCACGGCCCACGTAATGGACTCGTACTGCTGTATGCGGCGCAGGTATTCGCGCTTGGCGGTGACGATGTCGCGGCGCAAGAACTCGCCGAACTCGCCGCCACGGCCACCGACCCGCCGCTGTCACCACCGCATCGCGAAGCGGCGCGGCAACTGGCCTACCGACGGTAGCGGCGGCCGCCGGTCAGCCTCCGAAGTAGGCCACTACTCGTTCGCCGAAGTCCTTAATGCAGGAGTCAATCTCACCGAATTCCGGATCGCGGAGGGACCTGCCGCGATCGAGGTCGGTATTCTTCGCCCGCTCCACGGCGAGGTGGTCGGCTGCCATCCCCAATCGCTTGGCCGAGCTGCCGAGGTCACCCGGCGCCAGGGTCGCGATCATCACCCACCGCATGCTCGCATCGGCGGCACGCCTGCGAACCTTGGCGAGCCTCGCGCCCATTTCGTCACCGTGATACTCATTATTGTTGGCGGCCATCGTCCGCAGGTCCCAGACCGCACGGAGCAGCTTTATGCACTCGTCGCGCACGGCTGTCTCATGCCGCATCTGCCGTTCGCGGCGTGCATAGCGTGCATTCTGGTAAATAGTAGTGAGCGGAGTGATGGAAGCGCCGAGAATGGCGGCAGAGGCCGAAATGACTGCTGTTACGTAGATGGATGCCCCGGTCATATACGCGTTATCACCTAGCGCGCGACACAAATATACATAACGACCGATCGTAGTCGAGAGAGCACATTATGTCACTAGTCAGCCGGTGCTGTTTCAAGCGGTGAAATCGCAGGGCAGTCGCTTGATGCCGTTGACGAAGTTGGAGAGCAGGCGGTCGGGTTCGCCGGCGGTGATGTCGGGGACGCGGCTGAGCAGTTCGCGCAGCATGACGGTGATCTCGCGCCGGGCGAGATGGGCGCCAAGGCAGAAGTGCGGTCCGGCCGCGCCGAAGCCGACGTGGGGATTCGGCGAGCGGGTGATGTCGAAGCGTTCGGGGCCGCCGAACACCGCCTCGTCGCGGTTGGCGGAGTAGTAGTAGAGCGCCACCTTGTCGCCCTCGCGGTAGTCCTGACCGTTCATCGTGTAGTCCCTGGTGAGGGTGCGCCGCATGTACAGCACCGGCGAGACGTAGCGCACGATCTCCTCGACCGCGCCGCCGAGCCGGCCCTCGAGGTCGGCGAGCAGCAGGGCGCGTTGCTTGGGGAACTCGGTGAGCAGCAGCAGCGCGTGTGACAGCGCGTTGCGGGTGGTCTCGTTGCCCGCCACCACAAGCAGGATGAAGAACGAGGCGAGCTCCGCGCTCGTCAGCTGCTCCCCGTCGATGTTCGCCGTCACGAGCGCGGAGAGCAGGTCATCGGCGGGCGCCTGCACGCGGGCGGCGCCCAGGCTTGTGACCAGGTCGGCGAGCGCCTGCCCGGCGCCGAGCAACTGGGCGACCACCTCGTCCTTATTCTCGCTCATGAACTCGGGATCGAACCCGGACAAGATCATGTTGCTGTTGGCCAGGACCATCTCGTAATGGTCATCGGTGATGCCCATCATGTCGCAGATGAACTTCAGCGGCAGCCTGGCCGCGACCTGCGACACGAAATCGCACGGACCGGCGGCAAGCAGGTCATCCACCACCGCGGTCGCCGCTCGGCGCACGTCTTCCTCGAACCTGGCGATCATCCGCGGCGTGAACGCGCGGGAGACGATCCGGCGCAGCCTGGCGTGCCGTGGGTCATCCATGTTGATCATCGAGCCGAAGTACTCGTTGAACTCGACGGGCAGGTCGGAGATGCTCGTCGCGCCGCGCCGTGAGCTGAACACCTCCGGGTGCCTGCTCGCCTCGGTCACATCGGCGTGCCGCACCAGGGCGTAGTAACCCGCGCCCGTCGCGGCGAACACCATGTCGGGCTCGGCGAAGAACGGCGGCCGCGGCTCGGCTCGCAGCTTGGCGAAGGCGGCCGCGCGCTCGGTGAGCGGCAGGCCCCAGAACTCGGTAGCCGACAGATCTATCCCGGTAGCAGTCATCACCCGGCGCCTTTCACTAGAACCAGTTCCACTTCATCATGACGCGCGGGCGGTGACTAGCCCGCGGCGGGGCATGAGGAGTGTCCGGTGCGGGGGCCACTCCTGCGAAAGGATTCGATAGCGCTGAAGCTTTGACCGCCTATGACCGGCTCAACTTTCAGCGCTGGCACGAAGGGATCAGAGCACGCCAATGGCGGTTAGCTGGTCGATAAGCTGTGTGGTCTCCGCGTCCGTAAGCGCCAGCCGCGGTGGGACGAGCCACCGCTCCCCCACCCCGGTCGCGGCGATCGCCGCCTTGTAAGCCGCGGTCGCCCCGGCAGGGAACACGGCCTGCACCGCGCGGAGCCTGGCCTCGTGCCGCAGCGCTTCGTCGAGCTTGCCCGCCAGGACCGCGTCGTAGGCGGCGCGCACCAGCTCGGGCACGACGTTCGCGTTGGCGCAGATGGTGCCGCGCGCGCCGGCCAGCAGGTAGCTGACAAGCATCGAGTCCGTCCCGGTCAGCACCGAGAAGTGAGCCGCCGCAGGGCCGGCGGCGGCCACCGCGTCAAGCAGCCGTGCCGCGTAGTCAAGGTCCCTGCCGGAGTCCTTGAGCCCGGCGACCCGGGGATGGCAGGCCAGTGCCGCGGCGACCGCCGGGTCGATGATGATCTTGGTAAAGACGGGAATGTTGTAGATGACCAGCGGCAGCGGGGTGATGTCGGCGAGCCGCGCGAAGTACCCCCGCTGCTCGGCCGCCGCCAGCGGATAGTATGCGGGCGGCGCCGCGAGCACGGCCGTGCCACCGTGACCGGCGTAGGCGGCGATCTCCGCGGCGGCCTGCTCGTGGTTGTGCGCGAACACCCCGGGGATGACCGGCGTGCCCGACGGCACCGACGCCGCGACGGTATCCACCACCGCGAGCCGCTGGTCCAGGTCGAGGCTGTACCCCTCGCCGGTCGAGCCCAGCGGGCTGATGCCGGTCACGCCCTGGCTGAGCAGCCGTTCGACCAGCTGCCTGAGTGCTCCGTGGTCGACACGGCCACCCCGGTCGACCGGGGTGAGCAGGGCGGCGATAACACCATCGAGGACTGGCACAGCGTTTCTCCGTTCGGTCACCCGCGATGTGCTGAATTTCAGCCTGGGCCCATCGCGGCCTGCTGGCGCCCGGCGCGATCTACTACTGAACACTCGCCGTCCCTGAGACCTACATGGTCATTGCCACCCTGCGCGGACGGCCGGGCAGGCGCTTCCGCTCGGCGAAAGCCTGGATCGCTGGCCGCAGCCAGAGTTTCCCCGTGCGCAGCTCATAGGCAGGCGCGGGGAAATCGCGGTTCTCCCCGACGATCTGGTGGAGACGCTGGGGGGACACGCCCAGGATGTCTGCCGCTTCCGGAGTCGAGACAAGATCGGGCAGCAACGGGCGGTCAAGATGCTCCGCGAGCACGTCCCGGCGGATCACCTCCACGCGCACGGCAGGCCACTCGGGCATGCCAGCCTTGGCAGCCATCTCCTCGATGAGCATCGCGCCAGCGCTGGCGGCATCGCGGGGGCTAGTGGCGGGAATGGTGATGACGGCATCCCACGACCTCGGGCCGGAGGAAACGATGCCGTCATATTCCTCAAGCAGGTCCATCAGCTCATCGGCGGCGGTGTCGTCGGCAAAATCCTGGGTGTCCCGCGGGGCGCGGGTCTCGACGCGGACGTTGAAAGGCTCCTTAACGCTCACTGTTCTTCGTTCCCCTCTCCCTCTTCCTGCTTCCTCTTCCTGCTTGGCGGCCAGTGACCGCCATTGCGGCGGATCTCTGCCAGCCAGTTCTCGAAGGCGTGTCGGTTGAGACCTCCCGTCCCGGCCTGTCGGTGTCCAAGGCTACCTCTTTCTCTTGATATACCTCAAGAGATGTTACAGTAACCATCCGACTACCTGTTGGTATTCCCTTGCCGACTCCGCCGCGTGTCGTCGCATACCCGCCAGCCCGGTGACAGCGCCGTGTGCGCGCCATGCCAGGACCGCCCGCGAGACTGTGTTCCATGACAGATCTAGCGATAGAGGCCACGGGGCTCACCAAGTCCTTCGGGCAGACGAGAGCGCTGGCGGGGGTGGACCTGGCGGCGCGCAGGGGCAGCGTGCTCGCGGTGCTCGGCCCGAATGGCGCGGGCAAGACCACGGCCGTGCGGATCCTGGCCACGCTGCTGCGCGCGGATTCGGGTACGGCCAGGATCAACGGGTTCGACGTGCGGTCGCAGGCCGGCCAGGTGCGGGAGAACATCGGGCTGACCGGGCAGTTCGCCTCGGTGGACGAGCAGCTCACCGGGACGCAGAACCTGGTCATGATCGGCCAGCTGCTTGACCTTCCCAAGAAGGCCGCCAGGGCGCGGGCCGCCGAGCTGCTTGAGTGGTTCGACCTCTCCGAGGCGGCGGGGAAGATGGCCAAGCACTACTCGGGCGGCATGCGACGGCGGCTTGACCTGGCCGCGTCGCTGGTGGGCAGGCCGTCGGTGATCTTCCTTGACGAGCCGACGACCGGGCTTGACCCGGCCAAGCGCGAGGACATGTGGGACGTGGTCCGCAGCCTGGTCAGCGACGGGTCCACGGTGCTGCTTACCACGCAGTACCTGGAGGAGGCCGACGCACTCGCGGACGAGATCACCGTGATCGACCACGGCACGGTGATCGCGCATGACACGCCGCACGGCCTCAAGCGGGTGATCGGCGGGCAGCGGCTGACGGTCCGACCGTCGGACCCCGCGCGGTATGACGACCTGGTGGCGGTGCTCTCCGGCCTCGCTCCCGGCGGGCCGGCACCGGTGGGTGACGGGCGCGGTGTGGTGACCGTCGCGGTGGACAGCGACGAGGTGCTGCCGGAAGTGGTGGCGCGGCTGCGCGCGGACGGGATCTCGGTGGAGGAGTTCTCACTGCACCTGCCGAGCCTGGACGAGGTGTTCTTCACGCTGACCGGGACGCGGTCCCGGGACTCTCACGACCCTTCGAGCGCTAACGGAGTGCTGGCATGAAACTCAAGATTAAGCCTCGGCATGCGCTGGTGCTCGCCAAGCGCAACCTGATCAAGGTCACCCGCACGCCCGAGCAGCTTGTCGATGTCACGCTGCAGCCGATCATCTTCCTGCTGTTGTTCACCTACGTGTTCGGCGGGGCGCTTGGCGGCGGCTCGCAGCACGCTTACCTGGAGTTCCTGCTGCCCGGCCTGCTCGGCCAGACGATCGCGATGAGCAGCATCTCCATCGGGCAGAACATGAACGCCGACATCGCCACGGGCGTCTTCGACCGCTTCAGGTCGCTGCCGATTGCCCGTTCCTTGCCGCTGGTGGGGGCGGTCGTGGCGGAGTTCTTCCGCTACCTGCTGCTGTGCGTGATCACCGTGGGCTTCGGCTACCTGCTTGGCTTCCGGATCGCGACGGACCCGCTGAAGTTGCTCGCGGCGCTCGGCATCGCGATCTGCTTCGCGCTGTCGTTCGCGTGGATCTCGGTGTGGGTCGGCACGAAGGTCCGCACCTCGGGTGCCGTCCAGGGCGTGATGTTCCTGCTTGTCATGCCGCTGTCGTTCGGCAGCAGCACGTTCGTCCGCCCCACGACGATGCCCGGCTGGCTGCAGTGGTTCGTCAGCGTGAACCCGATCTCGCACCTGGCGAGCACGATGCGCGGCCTGATGCTCGGCGGCCCGGTCGGCACGCAGGTCGGCTGGACGTTCGCGTGGATCGCCGGGATGCTGATCGTCTTCTTCCCGCTGGCGCTGCGCGGCTACGCGCGCCGCACCTGAAACACCTGAAACGCTGTCAGCCCAGGGCTGTGTTAGCTCAAGGCGGCCGGGTCCAGGCGGGTGATCGCCTCGGCCCGGCCCAGGGCAAGGCCCGTGGCGTAGCCGCGGGCGTAGCGCTCATCGCCGAGCACCTCGCGCAGCCGGGGTCTTAGCAGCGTCATCGTCAGGTCGGTGGGGTCCTCTCCGCCGCGCACGGCGGCGCAGGCCCCGAGCATCTCGGCGGCCCGATCGGGCCGGCCAAGAGCGCGGGCGAGGTAGGCAAGCGGGCCGGCGACAGCCGCGAGTAGCGGCATGTCGTCCGCCGCGATCCCCGCCAGGTACGCGGTCGCGGCGCGTTCCCTGGCCAGCGGCAGGTCTGAGTCGGCAATGGCGACCATCACCCCCGATGCCGCCACCATGGCCGCCAGGTGGTGGCGCGCCGGGTGCCCGGGGCCGAGCAGGGCCAGCCCTTGCTCGGCGGCCGCGTTCATGGGGCGCGCCAGCTCAACGTTCCCAAGCGTTGCTTCGAACATCGCGAACCCGGCCGACACGACCGCCACGTCCATGTCCGACCCGTCCGATTCGGCGGCCGCCCGTGCCGCCGCGTAGGAATCGCGGGCGGCATTCAGGTCTCCGCGCCTGGCGGCGATCTCGGCGAGCCGCACCTGCAGCTGGGACTCATCGTCGCGGGAGCCCAACTCGGTCAGCAGGCGGCTCGCCTCGGAGAGCGCGGCGGCGGCCCCGTTCAGGTCGCCGTCGCGCATCCGGAGGCCACCGACGATCCGCAGCGAGAAGGACAGTCCCCATCGCTCTCCGAGCGCGCGGAACCGGTCCAGTGCCTGCGCCGCGGCCAACCGCGCGGTGTCCATGTCCCCGTCGTTCTCGGCGAGGGCGGCGGAGAGCATCCACGCCCCTGCGACGAGCCACTCGTCCTGGCGGCTCAGCGCCTCGTCGATGTACCTGCGCGCGCGTTCGGAGTCCTGGGTGACTGTCGCGTACACGGGGCGCAGCAGCCCGGCGAGCGGGAACGCCTCGAAGTCAAGCGCCTCGACCCGGTCCGCAAGCCCGGGGTAGCCGCGCTCCTCCGCCTGCGCCTCCTCCGCCTCCCAGGCCGCGTCATCCACGCTCATCATCTGGGTGAGGACGTGCAGCGCCTCCGCGACGGTGCGCAGGTTCGGGTCCGCCTCCCCGGGCACAGCGACGGCCTGGTCGATCCACTCCGGGATGTCCGCGTGGTTGCCGAGCAGGAACGCCAGGCTGCTGACCGACACCGCCAGGGCGATCGCGCGCGCGGCATCCTGCGCGTCGCACCAGTGGCGCAGCGCGGCGAGGATGTTGTCGCGGTCTGCCTCGACCGCCTTCAGCCAGGCGAGCTGACCGGAGGTCAGCAGGTTCGGCAGCGCCTCGTTCATGAGGTCCGAGTAATAGGCGGCATGGCGGTGCCGTGCCTCGCCCGCCTCACCGCGCTGGGCTAGCTTGTCGGCACCGTACTCGCGGATGGTCTCAAGCATCCGCAGCCGGGTGCCTTCGTACACCGGCTGCAGCAGTGACTTGTCCACCAGGGACGACAGCAGCTCATCGGTGTCATCGAGGTCGCCGCACACCTCCGCGACCGCTTCCGGCGTCGCCCCGGCCGGGAAGACGGAGAACCGCTCGGCGAGCAGCCGCTCGGCCGGGGTGAGCAGGTCCCAGCTCCACTCGACGACGGCGCGCAGCGTCCTGTGCCTGGGCAGGGCGGTGCGACTGCCCCCCGTGAGCAGCCGGAACCGGTCGCTAAGACGCCGGGAGATCTCTGCCAGCGGCAGCGTCCGCAGCCTGGCGGCGGCGAGCTCGATCGCCAGCGGCAGGCCGTCAAGCCGCCGGACTATGTCGACCACGAGCGGCAGGGTCTCCTCATCCACCGCGAAACCCGGGGTGACCGCCGCCGCCCGGTCGGCGAATAGCTTTACGGCGGGGTCCTGCGCCAGCGGGGGGACGACGAGCAGCGACTCCCCCACGATGCCAAGCGGTTCCCTGCTGGTGGCGACGATGCGCAGCTGTGGGCTGTGCGCGAGCAGGGTGTCGGCCAGGTGCGCGCAGGTGTCGATGAGGTGCTCGCAGTTGTCAAGCACGAGCAGCGCCCGGGCGTCGGCCAGGCCGTCGAGCAGCCGGGTCTGCGCGTCGCGGGTGGTGATCGGCTGCGTGCCATCCAGCGTGATGTGCGATTCCCGCAGCCCGACCGAGCCGAGCACGGCCTGCGGCACGTCGGCGGCGTCGGTAACCGACGCGAGCTCCGCCAGCCAGACCCCGTCCGGCGCGAGGTCCCCGACCCCGGCGGCGATGCGGGCGGCCACTTCGGTCGCAAGCCGCGTCTTGCCCGCGCCACCGGGCCCGACCAGGGTGACGAGGCGATAGCTTGCCAGAGCCTTGCCTACCCGGTCGACCTCGTCCTCCCGGCCGACGAAGCTGGTGAACTGCGCCCGCAGGTTGCTGCGCCCGCGCGCAGGCGGCCCGGCCATCGCCACTTTCCCGCGCAGCACCTCAAGGTGGACGGCTTGCACCTCCGTGCCAGGGTCGATGCCAAGCTCGTCGGCGAGGCGAGCGCGCAGGACCTCGTAGGCCGCCAGCGCGTCCGCCTGCCGTCCGGTGGCGGCAAGCGCCCGCATCAGCAGGGCGGTGAGCTTCTCGTTCAGCGGGTGCCCGGCGGCCAGTTCCGCCAGCTCGGCGACGTGCGCGGCCGCCCGGCCCGCTTCGAGCTCGCGTGTGAGGGCGACGATCATCGCGTCGAGCCGCAGCGCGTCCAGGCGCAGGGCATGCGGCAGGGCAAAGTCCCCCACGCCGGCGAGCGCCGGCCCGCGCCAGAGCGCCAGTGCCTCCTCGACGGCCCCGCAGGCGAGCAGGTGCTCGAAGCGGAGCGCGTCCACGTCCTCGGCGGTGATCGCCAGCCGGTACCCGGCGGCCGACTGCTCCACCGCCCGCGGCCCGCCCAGGGCGCGCCGCGCCCGGGAGACGAGGGTCTGCAGGGCGTTCGCCAGGTCCGCCGGGGGCTCATCACCCCAGACTGCCTCGGCGAGCGCGGAGGTGCTCACCGGCTTCCCGCCTGCAAGCGCCAGCCTGGCAATCAGGTCACGCAGGCGAGTACCGGCGACGGGGAGACAGTCGCCGGCATCGTTCTGCACCTCGAAATGCCCGAGGATCGCGACCCGCACCCACCCATCTTCGCCGGCCGAGCGGCCCGAATGGCCCATGAGCGCCCCGAGCCGAACACCACTCGGATCGGACAGCCGCGCCAAGGGCCGGCCGGCTGACGGGAAACGCGATGGCTGACGAGCTAGAGTCGCCGCGGTCCGTTCCGATGAATCATGATTTTCAGCGGATCAGTGGGAGTCGCGGCCGACTTGGGAACCGCTGGAGCCGGTGAGGAAGTCGAGGTCGCAGCCGGTGTCGGCCTGCTGCACGTGCTGGGTGTAGAGCCAGGTCCAGCCGCGGGTGGCGGGGTTCGGCGGCGGGGTCCAGGCGGCGCGGCGGCGGGCAAGCTCGTCGTCGGGTACGTCGAGGGCGAGGGTGCGGGACGGGACGTCGAGGGTGATCAAGTCGCCGGTCTCGACGAGGGCCAGCGGGCCTCCGACGGCGGCCTCGGGTGCGACGTGCAGCACGACGGTGCCGTAGGCGGTGCCGGACATCCGGCCGTCGCAGATCCGTACGATGTCGCGGACGCCGCGCTTGAGCAGCTTGGCGGGCAGCGGGACGTTGGCGGTCTCGGGCATGCCGGGATAGCCCTTGGGACCGCAGTAGCGGATCACCAGGACGGTGTCCTCGTCAACGTCGAGGTCTGGGTCGGCGGCGACGTGGTGGTAGGCCTCGGGTGAGTCGAAGACGAGGGCGCGGCCGCGGTGCTTGAGCAGGTGCGGCGACGCGGCGGACTGCTTGATGACCGCACCGTCAGGCGCCAGGTTGCCGCGGAGCACGGCGGTGCCGGTGCCGGCCGACTGGAACGGCTGGTCGAACGGCATGATAACGTCGCGGTTCCAGCACGGCGCGTCCTTGACGTTCTCCCCCACCGTCTTACCGGTGACGGTGAGCGCGTCGGCGTGCAGCAGGCCGCCGAGCTCGCGCATCACCGCGGGCAGGCCGCCGGCGTAGCAGAAATCCTCCATCAGGTACTTGCCGCTCGGTTGCAGGTTCACCAGGGTCGGCACGTCCCTGGCGAGGCGGTCGAAGTCATCGAGCTCGAGCGGCACGCCGAGGCGGCCCGCGATGGCGAGCAGGTGGATGACCGCGTTGGTTGATCCGCCGATCGCGGCGTTGACCCGGATGGCGTTCTCGAACGCCTCCCTTGTCATGATCTTCTCCGGCGTCACGTCGTTCTCGACTAGGTCCACGATGACCTGTCCGGCCCGCTGCGCGGTCTCAAAGCGCCGCGAGTCGACGGCCGGCCAGGTCGCCGAGTAGGGCAGCTGCATGCCAAGGGCCTCGGCCGCCGACGCCATGGTGGACGCGGTGCCCATCGTCATGCAGTGCCCGTCGGACCGGGACATGCAGCCCTCGGCGAAGGCGCACTCCTGCTGCGTCATCCGCCCGGCAAGCAGGTCCTCTTCCCAGCGCCAGACCGCGGTGCCCGAGCCAACGTCGGTGCCCTGGTACTTGCCGTTCAGCTTGGGCCCCCCGGTGACCATGAGCGCCGGGAGGCCGACGCTCGAGGCGGCCATCAGCAGGCCAGGGGTGGTCTTGTCGCAGCCGGACAGCAGCACCACCCCATCAAGCGGATTGGCCCGGATGAGCTCCTCCGCCTCCATGGCGAGGAGGTTCCTGTACAGCATCGCGGTCGGGCGCAGCAGCGTCTCGCCCAGGGCCATCGCCGGGAACTCAAGCGGGAAGCCGCCCGCCTGCCATACGCCGCGCTTGACCGACTCCGCCACCCGGTGCAGGTGCGCATTGCACGGGGCGAGCTCGGACCAGGTATTCGCGATCCCGATCACCGGCCGCCCGTCGAAGACCTCGGACGTGAACCCCTGGCTGCGCATCCAGGACCGGTGATTCATCCCGGCCCGCCCGGTCGCCGCGAACCATGCGGCGCTCCGCCTGCCACTATTCATCTCATCGCTCCGTGTCTAGTCTTCCCAGGCTAACTGCCACCGGGTGCATCGTCCGGCTGAAGGCTAACCGGCGTCAACCGCTCTCCTCAAAGGCCGACAGTTATGATCGATAATGTGAGCTATTCAGACGCGGCCGTTCCGCTCGAACGGAGCGCGGTCGTCGCCCGTCTGGCGAGCTTCCCGCGACTAGTCGCGAACCTGCCGGAGCTCAGGCAGGCCGCCGTCGCCCTTTGCGTCACCGAGCACGACGAGATGCCGTCTTTGCTGCTGACCCGTCGCGCCGCCGGGCTGCGGGCGCATGCCAGCCAGTGGGCGCTGCCGGGCGGCCGGCGTGACGCAGGCGAGACGGCGGCCGAGGGGGCACTGCGCGAACTGGCCGAGGAGGTCGGGCTCAGCCTGGGTCCCGAGGCGGTACTCGGACTGCTCGACGACTACGTGACCCGCTCGGGGTACGTGATGACCCCGGTGGTTTGCTGGGCCGGCCAAGTGGGCGAGCTGACGGGCGCCGAGGCCGAGGTCGCGTCCGTGCACCAGGTACCGCTGGCCGACCTCGACGTCGAGCCGCGATTCATCTCGATACCGGAGTCCGGCGCGCCGGTGATCCAGCTGCCGCTGTTCGGAGGGTACCTGCACGCCCCGACCGCGGCCGTGGTCCATCAGTTCTGCCGGATCGCCTGCCGCGGCGAGGTTAAGCGGGTTGCCCACTACGAACAGCCGGTATTCGCCTGGCGCTAGGCACCGTCGAGAGCTGTGCGGCGAATTATTCTTCGTACCGGGTGGGGCGGGTGGTGTAGGTCCGGCCCGAGGGCGTGGTCCAGCGCATGACACCCGGCTCAGTCTGCTCAAGGGTCCATCCCGGCGCATGCTTGGCATGGTGGTGGCGCTGGCACGGTGGGCTGAGGTTGTGCTCGCAGGTCGCCCCGGCGGGGTACGGCACGGTGTGGTCGATCTCGCCGGTGATGGCCTGGGCGCCGCAGCCGGGTGCGCAGCAGCGGGCCGTGCGGGCGCGAATCAGGTGCTTCAGCTTCCTGCTTGGGATGTAACGGTCCTCACGATGGGCGTGATCGCAGGTTCCCCTGGCGATCGGCTCGGGGGTCGCGTTCAGCTCGGCCAGGAGGGCGGCGAGCCGCGCCGAGCGGGGGCCGGCGGGACCGTCGCGGCCGGGCGGGGGCGGGGGCCAGGGATGGGATCCGCGGGCGCAGGCGTGCGCGACGGCCTCGCCGCCTGGGCCGGTGAGCGTGTAGCACCAGCGGGTGCGGGGATGGCGGGACGCCGCCTCGATGAGGTCGCGGACCGGGCCGGCGTCCATCAGGCCCCAGGTCCCGACGTCGGCGGGCATGTCCGACCAGCCCAGCAGCGTCCCGGCCGGCACGGTGATGTTGATCAGGGCCGGCAGCGGGGTCCTGCCGCCGGGGCGGCCCTCGTCTTCATCATCGTTAACGTCAGCGTCGTCTTCATCTTCATCGTCTTCATCCCCCGGGAACTGCCCGTCCCGATACGGATCGTGGGGCGGGCCGGCGGGGTGGCCGGCTTCTGTTTCAGCGTCGGCGGGCTGGCCGGCGTCTGGGCTCGGGGCTGGGTCGCGGTCCTCGCCCGGTTCCGGCTCCGGTTCTGGCTGGGCGATGAGGCGGTCCCAGGAGCTGCGCTGGTGGATGCGGTCGATCAAGATCATCGCGCGGATCTGGCCCAGGGTGCCTGGCAGGCCCGCGTTGCGGAGCCGGACGGCCTCGGCGTCGATGGACGCCTTCCCCGTCAGCGCCTCGGCGGGGTCGAGTTCCCGGCCGGCCAGCGACGCCGCGCCGGAGTCCTCCCGGCGCACCTCGACCCGCCGGTCCCGCTTGCGGTCTTCCTTGCGCG
>Ga0302326_10018020_pt1 | contig 14674 bp, 11 predicted proteins | sample Palsa_T0_3_FD_202264 | JGI IMG/M metagenome (GOLD analysis project Ga0302326, IMG submission 202264) | Peat permafrost microbial communities from Stordalen Mire near Abisko, Sweden - Palsa_T0_3 | ecosystem: Environmental > Terrestrial > Soil > Palsa > Peat permafrost | place: Sweden: Abisko... | reverse complement strand
AACCCGGGCTCTCCGGAATTACTCACCGATCTTGGTATTGCCCTTCAATTGCAAGGCCTATCCACCGACGCCATCCGTGCCTTCGAACAGGCTTTGAAGTTGAAGAACTTGCCGCGCACCTATGCACTGCTCGCCGAAGAGAGATGTAAGATCCGAGATTTGGATGGCGCGCGGCCCATGCTGAACAGGATCATTCGCGACTACGCCGAAGACGCCAAAACCATCACTATCGTTGCTCCGTGCTATCTCGATCTCGATGAGCCTGTCGATTCGGTGAGGGCCTACACAGTTATCCTGCGGGACGACTCATATCCGCACGACCTGTCACTGATCCAGCTGGCCAAGTCGTACTTGGCGGCTGCACAGTACTTCGTCACCAGGCTGCGGGAACGCTCGGACGGTAAAGCGTATGTCGCGGCGCTCGGCCAGGCGAGCACTTCAGGCGATCCGCGCAGCGCCTTCCCCATGGCGCAGGGCGCGTCCAAGAATTTTCATCCCGATCTAGGATTCGACGCGGTTCTTACCATCTGGCATCAGCATCAGGAAGATTCGGCTCTCCTCTATCAATTGGCTGTCATAAGCGGAGAGCAGAGCATGCAGCAAATCGAACTTTGCGGTCAGCAGTATCCGGACTCTCCTTATCTTGCTCAGCTCCGGTTGGAGATGCTCGCTGAACAGGGAAGGGAAGACGAGGCGGTCAGCGGATTCCTAGAGTTACTCCATTCGCATCCGGAACTGCCGGACTTGCGCCACGACCTTGGCATGCTCTACAGAAAACAGCGTCAGTGGGACAAAGCGCTTGCCGTCTTCCATCAGGAACTCGACGCCAACCCGCAGGATGAGCGAGCCGCTGCAAGGGTCAGCGAAGCTCTTGAGCAGATGATAAAGTGGCAGGAATTGCGCGACTTCCTTGTGCCGCGGATGCAGCAGAAGTCTCCTCCGCTCTGGGCCTGCCTCGACTTTGCCCAGGCGCTTGAGCATCTCGGGGAGAACAGAGAGGCAATGCATGTGCTCGCCACCGCTTTAGAGAGTTACCCGTCGAGTAAAGAAGTTCATTGGCGCCTGCTTCACCTCTACCGTGTTAGCGGGGACATGCAGAAAGTCTCCGCCGAGGCAAAATGGTTCAAGAATCAACCAGAATAGATGCACCGTTCGACGGCTGCGATCGAAGAGGTCGAGCATCGTGCGTCATCCGGATGCACAATCTGTTGGGTTTCCGCAATTCAGCAACAGACGGTAAGTGCAGAAGCTGAGGAGCAGAATGAAGGGTCTGAAGCACATCTCAAGACGAAGCGTTTTGGCTGGATTGGCGGCCTCGGGAGCACTTTCACTTTCATCATCGAATGGCTTGGCGAGTGATTCGCGTGGCGAATCAGGCTCACCAATTCTTTCGCCAGAAGCGCGGAGCCGATCCGCAGATGCATTGCTGCACTATTTTGCGGAGTGTGCGCCGCAGCTGCTGCGGGCTCCCGATGGGATCCTGAAGCATCCTAGCGTCGCGCCCGCTCTGCCGGGCAAAGCGTATTCAACCAACCTTTGGGATTGGGACACGCTTTGGACCAGCCAGGGACTTTTTCGACTCGCGGCATTGCTTCATGACGATCAGCTTAGACAGAAGCTGTGCGAGCACGTCTCGGGAAGTCTCTTGAACTTTCTTGAGCATGCTTCCCCGGGTGGCCAGCTTCCAATCATGATGACCGCAGAGGATCCGGACCCCCTTGGAGCCACGGGCAAGAACCCGACGTCGAGAAACCAGGCCAAGCCTGTTTTCGGTCAGCTTGGGCTGCTCGCCTGCGATCAACGCGGAGACGCAAACTGGTTGCAGCCGCATTTCGATTCGATTCTGCGTTTCTACGATTCCTGGACAAGGCACAACTCTTCATCGACTGGCCTGCTGGTGTGGGGCGATGATGTCGCGATCGGTGATGACAATGACCCAACCACATTCGGCCGGCCTTTCTTTTCCTCGGCAAACCTGCTTCTCAATTGTCTGTTCTATCAAGATCTTTTAGCGTCGGCAGAACTCGCACGACGGCTCGGACGCTCCGCGGATCATGATCGGCTTCGAAGCCAGGCGGAGGAGTTGGCGCAACGGGTCCAGACGTTTTGCTGGGATCCCAGAGACAGTTACTACTACACCGTCGATGTCCAGTGTGTCGATCGGCGGGCTGAGCTCATCCGAACCGTGGCTCGAGGAATGGACATGTCATGGAAATGCCTCCCCATGAGGATCCAGATGTTTACCGGCTTCCTGCCGCTGTGGTGCGGCATCGCGCCACAACAGCACGCGCAGAAACTAATTCACGCAAACTATCTCGCGGACGACCGCATCCGCGCTGGATGGGGCGCCAGGTCGCTTTCGGACCGCGAGACCATGTACTCTCTGGAGTTTAGTTCCAACCCGAGTAACTGGCTGGGGCCAGTCTGGATCATCGTGAACTACTTCGTATGGAAAGCTCTTGCGCGATATGGATACAAGAAAGAAGCAGATGCGCTGGCCGACAAGACTCTCCTTCTCCTATCGAAGGACCTTGGAGCAAACGGCTCACTGAATGAGTACTACCATCCCGATACCGGGGCAGCACTGAGTCACAAGGGATTCATGGACTGGAATCTTCTTGTCCTGGAAATGATCTGAAAGTTTAATCTGGTTGCCCGACCGTATACGCGATGACACCCCCGCCCGTGCCCGTGACGATGTCGCCCGTGGGTTGAAGCAACATGTGATTGGCCACGGTCGAAGGAGCCGACGTCGGAACAGAGAGCGCTATGCCCGTTTCGGCCCCCGTCGTTGCATTGTAGAAATGGATGGCCGAGTTGCCGGTGAAGAAGTCCTCGTGGCTAGTGAAGACGACGTCGTCGCTCGCGACCGTCGCCGCGACGCTTTGCGCAAGTTGACCTTGCCACGCCACAGCGCCGGTTCCCGCGTCGAAGGCGTGCATGCTGGGCTCCTGCGGGATGATCAGATCGCCCGGGTTGCCAGGATCGCAGGCAGAGAAGTCGCCGAAGCCTGTCGTGCTGAAAAAGAGACTGCCGTTATAGGCCGCTCCGCCATAGAAGCCTCCGGCACTCCCGCCGAAGACGACGTTGGTCGACCAAGCGGCCGCGCCGTTCGGATTCGGTGTGGCGAGATCGAGCAGATAAAAAGTGCCGTCTTTCCCGCCGATTGCGGCGTGGCTCCCGTCGGCGAGGTTGGCTGTCGCGCCGAAATCGAAGTCACATGCCCGAGTGTCGCCTGCGTGTGGCGTGAATGCCCAATGTAGCCGGCCGCTCGCGCTCTCCAAAGCAAGGACGGCGATGTGGTATGGCAAGAGGGGGAGGGAATTGCAATCGGCCGTGCCAAATATCACCAGCCCATCCTCGGAGTCGATACTGGCCGAGCTCCATACATTCCCGCAGCCGCGGTTCTGACCCGCCGCCGGCAATCCGTTCTGGTTCAGAATGGGATTGCCGTTCGCGTCGAGCACTGGATCCACCTCAAAGTGCCACTGCTCCGTGCCGGTCCCGGCATCGACGGCATAGAAACCGCCACGGTAGCCTTGTTGCCCGTCGACATCTGCACCCACGTAGACGAGCCCGCCGTAGACGGCCGGCGACGAGAAGATTCGCAGACCATCGCTCTGATCCGAGCGGCAATCAGGGTTGTCCGGATTGCCGCAGATGATGTGCTTCCAGCGCAACGACCCCGTACTGGAGTTGAGGGCGTACAAAGTGCGGCCTCCCCCGAAGTACACCGTGTCACCGACCACCGCCGCAGATGACGTGATGATGCCACCGTCGGTCTGCGAACGTTGCTGTTGTTGCTGCTGCTGCTGCGCTGGCGTCAGGCACCGTGCCGGTGAGGGGAGGATCGCGTTCTGGCAGTCCACCGCGAACTTCCAGCGCACCGCCCCCGTCGCCTGGTCGAGGGCATAGAGGTAGCCATCCCAGGATCCGATATAGACGATACCCTCGGAGGTGACTGCCTGCGTTGTCACCGCATCGCCGGTCGAAAAGCTCCACGCTGGGGTGAGACGGCCGACATTTGCCGCGTTGATGCCCGAGGCCGGATTCGCAAACGAGCGCCTGAGATCGTGGCCGTACATCGGCCAGTCGGAATCGCCCAGCCGATTAAAGTGAGGATTGTTCGTTGCAGGTTGAGCGCCGTCCGGCAAGCCCATAAACCGATCCAGTACGTGGACAGTCTGCGCCTGTGCCGATCCGGTCGCGACGACTGCCGGTACAAGAACGATCGCCAACGCCAGCGCCGCCGCACCCCAAAGCCGCATAGCCGAGCGGATGCAGGCAAGGATAGAAGCAATCGAGGCAAGGAACTTGCAAGAGAGTGGCATGGCAGCGAATCTCCTGGTCCAAAACACCTGTTGAGTCATCTGCTTTGGCTTGGGTAATGGAGAGGCTCAAGCTCAGGGCTTAATCATGGCACCAGTGCACTTCCCCGCAAAGTCCCGTTTTCGGTACACCGCTTTCCCTGGGCGGGAGGAGCAGGCAAGTTACTACAAACCTCATTCCCCAGGCATTCGTTATGCAAGCCGAGAGTCAACGATCTGTCTGCTTCCGCATTGCCCATGCGGATTCGCGTCGGTGCACATCGGCGCATTAAGCGGGGCTCATCCGCATATTGCTCGCAACTCCTCTGTCCGGACAACAGCAGAACGGCCGGTCAGCCGGCACGCTGGAAGTGGCCGGCAATCTCCGTGTCAAGGAGTGCGAAGGCGTTACATGACCGAGTGCAACGACCTGTGACGATGCCTGACTCTCAGTGCGCAGGTTGATCAAATGAGGCTCTTACATTCCTATGCAGCAAAACCAGTAGAAATCCCACAGCTATAACAAACCCCGAACCACTTCTAAGAGGATCTCGGGTCGCTAGCAGACCAACGAGATCGCCGATTCCGTTAAGCGCGAAAATGAGGATTGCAAGCCACCATGCCCATCGGCGTCCACAGGAGAGACCTCCAGCGGCAGCTCCTACTACCAGTCCGAGTACGAGAAACCCGACTCCCGATGTTTTCCCAACCGTTTGAAATGCGGCGTGAGCTGGTCGGTTATACACCCAAATTCGGTCGAGGAATGTCCCGGGGAACAACAGTGCCACTCCTACCACGAGGCTGACGAGCATCGCTATCCAGAGGAACGCCGCTACTAAGGCGACAGGTATGGGTTTGGCCAAATTGTCCCCCAAGCGAGGTTCCCTCTAGAACTAGTCGGCCTGCGTTAAAGGGGCGCGGATCTCGGGCCACGTGGATCCACGACTCTTCTCCATTCTCCCATGACCTAAGAATGATCCGCATAAGTCGGCTAAGCAGAAGCGATCTGCGGTTCGCTCTCCGGATACCCAGCCGCAGGTAGAGGTCGGGCAGTCACAGGATATGTTTGTTGTGTATCGCTGCACCACCAAGGACGATGAGAACTGGGCTCCACTCGACGCTCCGCCGGTTTGGCGCTATGCCGCCAAAGATGCGCTCCAGTCTCCAGGTGTTCCTGCTGTCGAGGTGTTCCGAAAAGTGGTTGCGGATTCGGAAAAGCAGCTGGCCAAAACGCCTTAATTCGCAAATCGAGCCCGGACCCTACCAGACCCCGATGCCTAGGGGCAACGGATGGGAACTACCGCCCGTATATCGTGGTTCCAGAAATGGTTTTCTCGATGCCTCTCATCTGTAACAATCAGGTGCGAGGCTTCCTTATGCACTCTGTGACCCGCCGGGTAGTCGCTATAACAGTCATTGCTGTAGGCTGTCTTTCATCGTTTGCGCAGCAACCAGGTTCACCCTCAACTCCGGAGCCGCCGGTTTCGCCGCCCGCCCAGCAACCGCCATCTCTTCCGCCACAGGAGACGGCTCCGGGCACCGCTGCAGGATCGACGCCGGCGCAGAGCAGCGGGGGCGCCTACACCATCCAGCGGACTGTGCGCCTGGTGGTGCTCGACATGTTGGTTACAGATGCCAAAGGAAATGTTGTCAGCGATCTGAAGCAGCAAGACTTTCATGTCGAGGAAGCTGGTGGGGTGCAGGACATTCAGACCTTCGAGCAGGCAGGCGAGCACACTCCCGATCCGCAGATTTCGATCGGTTCCACTGCCGATCTCGACCGTCTCGCCCCGCGAGCTCCGGTCAACATCATTCTGCTCGACGAGTTCAACACGCGATTTGAAGACATGGCTTTCGCTCGCTACTCATTGAAGAAGTATCTCGAGAAGCAGCCTGCCAAACTCACCGCTCCCACCATATTGATCGCTGTCAACCTGGAAAAATTCACGGTTCTGCACGACTACACCCAGAGTAAGGACGAAATCCTTATCGCGTTGGAGAGTCACCTGGTAGCGTATCCGTGGCAGCAGGAACAAGGCGCCTGGGTCGGCGAGCGATACGCCACAGCATTTATTACGCTTCGCCGTGTTGCAGAAGCCGTGATGGGGCATCCTGGCCATAAGAACGTAATCTGGATTGGCCGTGGCTTTCCTTCGCTCAATTTCGCCCGCGTGTCGGTTAATACGCAGGACCACATTGAAAGCGCCGTGCGGTCGTGCGTCAACATCTTGCGCAATGCCCGAATCACGCTCTACACCGTCGATCCCGCCGGCGTCATGCTGCACCCCAACGAGTACGGAGGTGGCCCTCTGGCCAACGACCCCTTCGGCGGAAACTACCAGTTCAGCCTGCTGGCAAAGGCGACTGGAGGGACTGCTCTCTATGGACGCAACGACGTCGACGCCGAGATCGATACCGCCATCCACGACGGCGCCAGTTTTTATACTCTTACCTACCGGCCAAACAACCCTACCTCCGATGTCAAGAAATTCCGGAAAATTAAAGTCACCGTAGATCGTCCGGGACTGACCGTCACCACTCGCGAGGGATACTACACTACGGCCGCCCCCGAGCCGGTTGATCCGGAGAATCCATCGCGACGCCTGATCGCCGACCTGGTGGCCGCCGAGACCAGCACCATGGTCTACGATGGCGTTCCCATTTCGTTAATGTCTTCTCCCTCGGATCCCGATTCCTACACGGTTCATGTGGATGCAAAAGGCCTCACCTGGTCTCCCGCCACCGACACGCAGCCACGACAAGCCAATCTCATCATGATGGTCACGACCTTCGACAGCAAAGGCAAGGAGTTGAAGCGCGACGCGAGGAGCTTCGGCGTGAATGCTCCGCCCACTGTGCCGCCAAGCGGAAGGCTCGAACGGTCCGTGGACATCAACTACAAAATTGATCACGACCCAAAAGCTGTCCGCGCTCGATTTGTCGTGCGCGTCACCTCGTCCAGCCGTATCGGGACGGCGGATGTGGTCCTAGGCCAAAATGCCGGCGCTAACACGCAGAAGCCTTAGGCGAAAATCGCGCTTGCCGGGCGAAACCTCGTTTTCAGATAAGCGGGGGTGGTAGCCCATATAGTACCGTCAGGGAATCCGGGCCGGGACAGGAGTCGAAAAAGGAGAATTCGCATGATTTCAGATATGCCTCTGGCCTCTAAACGATTTCCGCGCACTGCGAAGTACAATCCCGAGTGGGTTCTTGCCAGTGTCAGCAGTTCGGCTAATCCGCTGTGGCTGAGCGAGTGGCTCGCCGCGGCGATGGACTTGCGGCCCCTCATGCGTGTATTGGACCTTGGTTGCGGACGGGCTGCATCATCGATCTTCCTGCGGCGGGAATTCGGCGCGCAAGTTTGGGCAACGGATCTCTGGTTCAGCGCTTCGGAGAACCTGCAGCGCATCCGCGATGCAGGCGTCGAGGACGGCGTGTTCCCGATCCATGCGGACGCGCGGTCGATGCCGTTCGCAGCTGAGTTCTTCGATGCCATCTTGTGCATCGATTCCTTCCCTTACTTCGGGACGGATGATCTCTACCTAAATTATCTCGCGCAGTTTGTGAAGCGGGGCGCCCGTGTGGGAATCGCAGGCGCTGGGCTGATGCGAGAAGTCGAGGCGTCACCGCCCGAACATCTTCGCGAGTGGTGGACACAGGATCTCTGGTGCCTGCACTCAGCGAACTGGTGGCGCCGGCACTGGGATCGTACCGGCATCATGGACGTCGAAGTGGGCGACACTATGCCCGACGGTTGGCAGCTTTGGCTGGACTGGCACAAGGTGGTAGCTCCCGACAACCATTCTGAAATCGAAGCGCTTGAGGCTGATCAAGGCAAATACCTTGGCTACGTTCGCCTTGTGGGTCGGCGACAAGAGGGTGTTAAGCTTGCGGATCACATTGAAACCGTAGCAACACAGTATACAAAGATGCCCTTGCTCCGTAGTCGTGGCACTCCGCGATCAGAACCCGCCCCGGTCAAAAGTGGAAAATCAGATCGCTCGCCACGGTAAGCTGATTATGCTGTCGACCGTTGTCATAAGCCTTCATATCCCAGGCACGCTCGAAACGCAGTTCCGGACGTATCTGGACCGTTGTGCCGATCCAATGACACCACATGATCGTGTTCTCTGAGTACTTGGTCGCATAGCCCGTACGCTGGCCTTTTTTGTCGTCGAGAAAGTCACTGCGAAACGAAAGAAAGTCATGCACTGAGAGTTCCTTCTGCAGGAAATTGACCGCGGCATATTCGGGAGCCGTGCAACGCTGTTCTCCCGTCAGGCAATAGGCGGCATTAGCGCCCGTCTCCGGCTGAATCGTGCCTCCCCGCGAGGGGACATCGCGCTCATACATGTACCAGGCTTCCGTGGCCATATGCACGGTTTTCGAGAACTTGTGATACCAGGTGCCGTCATACTGCTGCAGATTGTTGTATGCGTACTTGCCGTCATTGATCCCGTTGGCGCAGGTGTAAAGATTGTCATTTACCGACTTGGTCGTGTAGCTCAGGCAGATCGTAGCCGAAGGCTTCGCATCCGTCGTCCACAAGGCGACGTCGTGGCCGCCGGTAACTCCGAGCTGCACCAGCCACTGATCGCTGAGCTTAACCGTCGCCATCAATCCTGTGTCGGTGAAGGGGTCAATCGAATACAGCAGCGAGTGGCTGAAGATGTAATTATTGGGTGCCAATTGGGCCTCGATCCCAGGCACGGAGATGAAGCGGCCCACCCTCAGATTCATACCTTGCGCGACGTGCGGAAAATAAACATCGACATATTCAAGGGTAGGATCAAAGCCATATTGACGATGATCGTTCAGCCACTGACCGCTCAGGTAGCCCTTGGCGAAGGTGAAGCGATAGTCCGTCCCGTAGAGTGCTGTGAGATGGTAGCCCCAGTCGATATGATCGCGTTGCACGGAATCCGGCAGCCGCTCGGCATAGAGAACAAATTGGTTTAGCTCAAAACGATTGGAATAGACATCGTTCGCCTCGGGCGCGTTGCGATCTGAGGAGTTGCTAAAATTCAGCGTGGGATCGACCCATCCATAGAGTTTCGATCGGCTGCGGGCCCCGTTGATGGCGGTCATCAGGGGATAGCTGTTCGAGTCCGGCTCGCCAATCGTAGGCGAACCACCGTACGACCAATCCGCATTGGGGAATGGCGGCGAATCGAGCGGCGACGGAAGCCCCCGCCGCGCTGGGGCCGGCGAGGATGGAGTCGTCCCTGACCAGTCCTGGCGGTAAAACTCCGCCCAGCGGGCAAAGAAGCCCTTCGAATCTGTAGAGCTCGGCTTGGGCGCGTCCGGTGGCGGAGGGGTCTCTCTATCCGCCTGCTGTCCCAGAGAGAGAGCATTGGATAAGAACACGACGCACACCATCAGGGGGAAGAAGTACGGACGGGGGCGTGAATTATTCCTTGGGCGCATAGAAATGGCAGTGCCACCCAAGTCTACAGGCTCTCGCTCCAATACCTGCCAGCGCGCGCCGGAGTAGCGAGTGTCTGTTTGTCGCGAGCTCAGAGGAAATATTGTTCTCGTACCGACTTTGTCGAGTTCCTCAGAGCCCTGTAACGATTGAGCGCACGGGGGAGTGCCGGATTGTAGAAAGTCACCGGTCTGGCCGGCTGCCGGCTGTGGAAAGGCCTGGACACTGCATGTCCACGAAACTGTTCATCTTCCTTCTAGAGTGTTGGCGGGCTTTCGGTTGCGCGTCGCAATACCTCTGATGTGGATGGTCGATGGTTCACCGGCTCACGAACGAACCCAATGCCATCGAGGTCAGCGGAAATTTTCCTGCCGGCATCGATCACCGAAGCGATCAAAAGTTTCTTTCGTGCGGCCGAGCAGCGGGCAGTTGGAATGTTGACGCTGATGGAGCCACAGACTGAGGACTGGGAGTCGAAGATGGGAGCGCCAACGATAAAGGCGCCTGCCACGGTCTCCTCATCGTTCAAAGAATAGCCCGCCCTACGCGTGCGCGCCAGATCCAACTTCAGGTCGCGCATTTTGGTACAGGTGTGTTCTGTGTACTGTGCGAGGTTTGACTTTTCGAGAAGGGTCGCAAGCTGTTCTGGTGAAAGGAATGCCGCCACCGCCTTGCCAAGCGCCGTCGCGTGTATCGGGCAAGCATCGCCGATATGCAAGGTCAGCCGAAGAGGATGCGATGTCTCGAGGACATCAATGAGCATGACGGATTCGGCGAGACGTTCTGCGAGGGCCACCGATTCATCCAGTTTCTCGCGAAGCAGAGTGAGGTGGGGTCGCGCGACGGTTGCCAGTCCCAAGCGGTTCGAGTTACGCCGCGCCAGGCCCGCGGTCTTGAGTGAGAGCCGATAGACACCATTCATCTCGGGTTGTTCCACATAGCCGGCCTCCTTCAGGGTGAACAGGATCCGAAACGCGGAACTCTTAACCAGGCCAACTTCCCTGGCGATCTCTTTGAGCGGCTTGCCGTATTCGCTGATGGCTAATGCTTCCAGGACGGCCATAGTCTTGACTACGAGGTCGATGTGGTTCTTTGCGGCCATTCGATGCTTCCTGTCCCGTTGCTAAAGGTGCAACCGTCCGTGACTATACGCGTCACGAGCGGCTCATTTCCCAATTGAGGATGCTGCGTCACACGACGGCGCTTTCACCGCGTCGGTTGGTACGCTCCACGCATACAGCTTGTTTGCGGAGTACCGAAGCATTCGGTTCCCCAGACGCCTTGGGGCCCGTCAAGGCTGCAGCAATCTTTCGCTTGTCCATGGCCTTCCCTCATGATACGGCTCCCCCTCCCCTTTCCCGCATCTTCAGCCGGAATGCTATCGTGCAACTCAGCACCCTAGGCAGACACCTCTGTCATCCTCGACCCGCCCAGAGACATGAGGTTCACTCAGCCGAATTCCGGCCCAGCGGCAGCCATCAATTGTGACGGATTACCGGGCAGTACAGCGAGGCCAAGCGCCATGCGTGTGAAACACCGCAGGCGGCGAAAGTCGTGCGCGGAGAGCGTTGGAATGAGCACTCTTCCCGCATCCAGCACATCCACCACGACGCGGCCCGAAGCTGCCCGGATCGCCTCGGTCACCAACGCCTCCGCTTCCGCGGGTTCGGCAACGATGGGGCCGAGATGCGAGGCTAAGGAGCCCTGGCGCAAGATCGCGAAGCCGCGCGGAGAACCGAATGCCAGACTGCGTGGCCGCGACAGGAAATTCTCCAGCAAGAAGCACCGGTCGGCGCCGAATGCGAATTGGTCGAGTACAAGGTTCGCGGGTGCGGTCGCAGCTACACTCCCGCCACCGTGACCTTCCCATCGCTCCAACGTACCGATTGGAATGAAGCCAAGTGCTGCGTAGATGGCCGTCGCGGCTGGTGCTGCGTCCAGAAGCGCCGCGCGTCCCGCATCACGCAGGAGCGACGTGCAAGCTGCGACGAGCCGGGTAGCAAGGCCATGCCGGCGCCATTCGGCGGTCACCAGCACCATCGAAATCCATCCGAAGTTATCGCCGTAGGGAAGTGCCGCCGCAGTTGCCACTAGCCGGTCACCAATCGAGAATCCGAGCACCGTGCCATGCCTTAAGAACACTTCCCAGTCCGCTGCATTTTGGTTCCAGCCAGCCTCCTCCGACAAGAGCAGAGCGCGCGGAATCCAGGTTGCATCCAACGGTAGGGGACATAGTTGGTCAGTTAACATGATCGCGAACCCTCGATGCCTGCCTGCCGTTCAGCCTCAACGTAGTTGTCGTTTTCGTGCATCAGGACTGACTCAGCCGAAGGCCGACCCGACTCACACCTACTCCTTCCCACCGGCGGAGTGCCGCGCCTCATTTGAGTCCAACCGGAAATGGGCAAAGTCGCCGGTTTCGTCAAAAGAGCCAAGTCCAATTTGTCCATAGGTGAAGGTGTGGTCTATCACAGAGAATCGCGGTGTCGTTTCCTGGTCCAGAAAAACTTGAATGGAACCTGTGTGGAGATCGCGCACAATGCGCACATCATGCCAGGAGCGGTCCGGCAGCGCTGGGGAGGCATCCAACCCGGCTATCCGCCGGCGAGGCCCACCGTCAACAATGAATATGCCGTTGTGGACGTCTACTTTGGTTCCAGGATCCACAGAAAGGTGAGCATAGTAGAAGTGAAGCGTATCAACGTAGTTGAAGACCACAATCATTGAGCCAGCGGCGCGGCGAACCTTCACGTTAAGGGTAAAGCTGCCCACCTCTACGCCTTTCAACCGTGCAAACTGCAATGGGCGGCGAGGAACCCCGGGCGGCCGGGGACGCTCCATATGAAGATAATGAAGGCTGCCTTCCTGGAGAATTTCCCAGTCTTCCGGGAAAGGCATCTCCAAGGCATGCAAGGCGCCCGAATCGAAGTCGTCTTGAAGGGACAAGCTCGCTGCGACCCCGTACAGGGGTGGCGGCCACACGAGGACAGCATAGACTGCAATCAAAGTGAGGGCGGCAAGTAATACGGTTGGGACGCGTACGCCTCTTGGTTTATACATTTGATTGCATCGCCTCAGCGTTGGTTCACCTTTCTATCGACAAGGTCAGGCCAATCAATTGTCAACGATAACTTCTTGCTCAACCAATCCGCAGCCGTACATCACTCCCGTCAGAACATATTGAGTTGCATTGTTTCCTGTCAAGGTTTGCGACCTACTTTCCATCCCGTCATCGAAACCGATCTGTTCAGTCTTGGGAGCTTCGACTGGAGTACTGCATGCCGGCGCCTACAGGTCTGGTCGCGGAAGGAACAGAAATGGAGTTGATCGCAGCCGCGCCCAATAAGCTTGCGATACTCAAAATGGTCCATGCCAAGCGATAGCTATGATAGGTATCAAAAATTCTTCCGGCCATCCACGGCGCGAGCCATTGTCCGATGGAATATCCCATGATGATCAAGGCCAGGAGCTTGCCTAACGAGGCGACTCCAAAACATTCTGCTGTTACCAGGGGAATCAACATATAATCGGCGCCCATGGCAAAGCCGAAAACGATCGCGAAGGCCAGGGCCGCGACGGGCCGGTGCGCGAGATAGAGTAATGGGATCGCCCCGCCCAACAGCAGATAGAACAGCGCCATCGTGTTCTTCTTTTTGAAGCGGTCCGCGAAATAGCCTACCAGCACACGGCCGCCTAGACTCGAGGCGAGCAGAATCGACAAGAACTGAGCAGCGGTCGTTGCCGAATACCCGCTGTCTTTCATAACCAGAATAAAATGTTGAATCACAGCATTGATGGCGCCTACAACCAGTGTGGCTCCCACTAGAATGAGCCAGAAGTTGGCGGTGCGCACCGCGGCCGAAATTCCGCTGGATGCAGGTTCGTTCAAATCCGCATTCGCGCTGCCAGCGGGTGAAACCCCATCCGGGGCGAGACCCATCTCAGCCGGAGCCGAGCGTGTAATCCAAAGCCCGACTGGAAAGAGCACGATCAGGATGAGCACTCCGGTAATTTCCAATGCGTGGCGCCAGCCGAAATTCCGCACAAACCAATTGGCCAGCGGAGGGGAAACGACCCCGCCTAGTCCCAGCCCCAAATAGGCGTAACCCATCGCGCGGCCGCGCCGCGCTCGAAACCAGCGCGAAATAAGAACCTGATTGGCAATCGGTCCGGCCAACGTGTAGCCCAATACCTCTGCGATGCAGAGAAGTTCGTACTGCCAAAACCTGGTCATCGAACCCATCAGAATCAGCGGTATCCCGATAAAGCCTACCCCGGAGAGAATCACCCAGCGGGCGCCGAGTCGATCGATCAAGGCGCCGGCCAGCAGACCGAAAGGTAGTCCAACCAGGAGAAAGCCGAGCAAAAATCCTTGTGTCACCTGAGTTCGCGTGAACCCCAGAGAGGCCACAAATGCTGGATAGAAAACCGGAAAACCGTAGAAGATGATTCCGACCGCGAAAAAAAGATTGAGGAAGGCCGCAAGCACAATCCACCAGCCATAGAAGATGCGCGGAGACGGGTCCGAATGCTGGGCCAGCGCCATGTTCCATTCGTCACTCATGACAACCAACCATCCAGGTTATCTTGAACGAACGGATCGTCGATCAAATGTGGATACGCTGCTGTCACTCGATCCAGATCCTCCGCCTGGCCGGTCGACAGATCCTCAGCTGGATCGAGACACCACCGTCCTGCCAGCAGCCCCTGTCTGCGGAGAATCTCGTTGATGCCTGGGATGCATCCATGAAAATGATGGGCAACGTCGAACAGCGCCGCGTTCATGTCCGTCACCTCTGCGTTTCGCAGGAACCACTTCGGATGAATAGGCTGGTGCGACTGTACAACTCCACGGAGCTCCCGCTGTAACTCCACTGCGCGGGCCGTCCATACCGCCCAATGTCCAAGCAAACCGCCGGCAAAGCGCAGCGTCTCTCCGCCA
>Ga0302326_10018018_pt1 | contig 14675 bp, 5 predicted proteins | sample Palsa_T0_3_FD_202264 | JGI IMG/M metagenome (GOLD analysis project Ga0302326, IMG submission 202264) | Peat permafrost microbial communities from Stordalen Mire near Abisko, Sweden - Palsa_T0_3 | ecosystem: Environmental > Terrestrial > Soil > Palsa > Peat permafrost | place: Sweden: Abisko... | reverse complement strand
TCGCGCTTTACCATGTGCATCCTTCGCGGCGCGCGGATTTGCGCGAGGCGGATGAGCCTCGGATAACGCCGAGCGTGCCCGTGAGCGAATACGAGGATTCCTACGGGAATTTATGCGCTCGCTTCGTAGCGCCGGCCGGACATCTTCAGCTTTATCACTCGACTTTGATTGAAGACTCGGGCCAACCCGATCCGATAAGTCCGGAAGCGAGGCAGATGCAGGTGGAAGAGCTGCCTCCGGAAGTGCTGCGGTTTCTGCTGGCGTCGAGATATTGCGAGGTGGATCGCTTCCTGGATACCGCGGGCGCTTTGTTTGGACATACGCCATTTGGATGGCCGCGCGTGCAGGCCGTGTGCGATTGGGTGCAGGCCAATGTGGAATTCGGCTACGCCTTCGCGAGTCCGACGAAGACGGCATTGGATCTATTCGCGGATCGCAGAGGCGTGTGCCGCGATTTTCAGCATCTGGCAATTACGTTTTGCCGATGCTTGAACATTCCGGCACGCTACGCCACCGGATATTTGGGCGATATCGGTATTCCTCCGGCTGGGCCGATGGATTTCAGCGCCTGGTTTGAGGCGTATCTGGGCGGTCGCTGGTGGACGTTCGACGCGCGCAACAACATGCCGCGCATTGGCCGCGTGCTGATGGCCACGGGCCGCGATGCGGCCGACGTGGCGATTACCACCTCGTTCGGCACAACGATACTGACGAACTTTACGGTGGTAACTGACGAAGTCGCGGCCGGGCAATCGGCGACGGCGCTGTAGCGGACGCCCTAATTTCGTTCGATCAATTATGGCCATCAACGTCGCGCTCACGCACAAGACGCATTATCGCTACGACCGCCGCGTCATGCTCGGGCCGCAGGTGATACGGCTGCGCCCGGCGCCGCACTGCCGCGCGCCGATCCTGGCGTACACCTTGAAAGTCCGCCCCGAAAAGCACTTCATCAATTGGCAGCAGGATCCGGAGAGCAATTACCTGGCGCGCCTGGTGTTTCCGGAGCCGACGACCGAATTTTTCGTACAGGTGGATTTAATCGCGGAGATGGGCGTATTCAATCCGTTCGATTTTTTCCTGGAGCCCTACGCGGAAGAGTGTCCCTTCACGTATGAGGCTACGCTGGCGCGCGAATTGCGGCCTTACCTCGAAACCGAACCGGCGGGCGCGAAATTGCGCGACTTTCTGGCGCGAGTGCCGCGCGCGAGAACGCGCACCATCGATTTTCTGGTCGGCCTCAATCAGCGCGTGAAAAACGAAGTGGGCTACGTGATCCGTATGGAGCCGGGCGTGCAAACCTGCGAGCAAACGCTGGGCCTGGGAACCGGTTCATGCCGCGATTCGGCTTGGTTGCTGGTGGAGGCCATGCGCCACTTGGGACTCGCGGGGCGTTTCGTCTCCGGCTATCTGATTCAACTTCAGGCGGATGTGAAGCCTCTCGAAGGGCCCGCCGGTCCCTCCGCCGATTTCACGGATTTGCACGCGTGGGCTGAAGTGTATTTGCCGGGCGCGGGATGGCTTGGATTCGATCCGACGTCTGGGCTGCTGGCCGGCGAAGGCCATATTCCGCTGGCGTGCACGCCGGACGCATCCAGCGCCGCGCCGATCACCGGCATGCTCGATCCGTGCAACACGGAATTTGAGCACGAAATGACCGTGCGGCGGATTTACGAATCGCCCCGCGTCACCAAGCCTTATCTCGAGGAGCAGTGGAAAGCGATCGAGGCGCTGGGCCACGAAGTTGACGCCGAGTTGCGCGCGCAGGATGTGCGGCTGACGATGGGCGGTGAGCCGACGTTCATCTCTCTGGATGACGCCGATGGAGCCGAATGGACGACGGCGGCGATGGGACCGCTTAAGCGCCAACTCGCCGTCGAGCTGCTGGACAAGGTGCGCGATCATTTCGCGCCGGGAGGATTGCTGCACTACGGCCAAGGTAAGTGGTACCCCGGCGAGCTGCTGCCGCGCTGGTCCTTCGCCTGTTATTGGCGCAAGGACGGAGTGGCCATCTGGGAGGATGCGCGGCTGATCGCGAAGGACGAAAAGGATTACGGTCACACGTCCAGCGACGCGCGGAAATTTCTGGACGCGCTCGCGCGGCGCCTGCAAGTGAACGCCGCGACCGCGATGGAAGCGTATGAAGACAGCTTTTACTATTTGTGGAAGGAACGGCGCCTGCCGGTGAACGTGGATCCGCTCGATCCGAAACTCGAGGATCCAATCGAGCGCAAGCGCGTGGCCAGAATATTCGAGGAAGGCCTGGGGAAATTAATCGGCTACGTGCTGCCGTTGCGGCGGATCGCAACCAAGCGCAGTGGACCGCGCTGGACAAGCCAACCGTGGTTTCTGGCGACGGAAAAACTATTTCTGATTCCCGGCGATTCGCCGATCGGCTATCGCCTGCCGCTTGAATCGTTACCGTGGACCAAACCGGAGGATGTTCTTTATTCGTTCGAGCACGATCCGTTTGCAAAGCGCGACGTGTTGCCCGCCCGGCCGGCGCGCAAGCCTGGGCTTTTCAGCGCGGCGCCGGTGGCCGACGATCCGCAGCCGGCATCGGAGCGCGGGAAGCCGCCGGAGAAGGGCGAATCCGCAGCGTGGGTGGCGCGCCCAGCGCTGTGCATACAACCGCGCGAGGGCAAGCTGTACATTTTCATGCCGCCGGTGGAGTACGTTGCCGATTATCTGGATTTGGTGGCGGCGATTGAGGATACGGCCGCTCATCTCAACTTGCCCGTGGCTATCGAGGGCTACGCGCTGCCGTTTGATCCGAGAATTCGCGTGCTGAAAGTCACGCCCGATCCGGGCGTGATCGAAGTGAACATTCATCCCGCCGAATCCTGGGACGAGCTGGTGGGAACCACCGAAACGATCTATGCGCTGGCGCGAGAGTCGCACTTGGGCACGGAAAAATTCATGCTCGATGGTCAGCATTCGGGCACCGGCGGCGGCAATCACATCGTGATCGGCGGACCCACTCCCGCGGACAGCGCGTTTTTGCGGCGCCCCGATTTGCTGCGCAGCCTGATCGGCTACTGGCACAACCATCCATCGCTCTCGTATGTATTTTCGGGTCTGTTCATCGGACCGACCAGCCAGCATCCGCGCGTGGATGAAGCGCGCACGGATTCAATCTACGAATTGGAAATTGCGTTCGATCAGATCTCTGAGAAGGGCGCCGAAGGCGTGTTGCCGTGGCAGGGCGATCGCGTGTTCCGGCACTTGCTCACCGATGCCACGGGCAATATGCACCGCGCGGAGTTCTGCATCGACAAACTTTATTCCCCGGACGCGGCTGGATCGCGCCTGGGCCTGGTGGAATTGCGCGCATTCGAGATGCCGCCGCACGCGCGCATGAGTTTGACGCAGCAGCTGCTGGTGCGCGCGCTGATCGCGGAATTCTGGGAGACGCCGTATCGCCGCAAACTCGTTTGGTGGGGAACCACGCTGCACGACCGTTTCCTGCTGCCGTATTTCGCCGAACTCGATTGGGAAGACGTGATCGCGGATTTGCGCGCGGCGGGATTCGCATTCGAGAAAGAATGGTTCGCGCCGCATTTCGAGTTTCGATTTCCTTTCATCGGCGCGGTGACCAAGCGCGGCATCCATCTGGAATTGCGTCACGCGCTGGAGCCGTGGAACGTGCTAGGCGAAGAAGCCGCCGGCGGCCAAACCGTGCGCAACGTGGATTCCTCGCTCGAGCGCATGCAGGTGAAAGTTTCGGGCATGGTCGATACGCGTTTCATCGTCCTGTGCAACGGGCGCAGGGTGCCACTGCACGCGACGGGCGAAGAAGGCGAGTTCGTTGCTGGAGTGCGTTATCGCGCCTGGCAGCCACCGTCGTGCCTGCATCCGAACATCCCGGTGCACTCGCCGCTGGTGTTTGATATCGTGGATACATGGTCGGACCGTTCGATCGGGGGCTGCACCTATCACGTCGTCCACCCTGGCGGACTCTCGCACGAACACTTTCCTGTTAACGCCTTCGAGGCGGAAAGCCGGCGTCTGGCCCGGTTCAGCTCGATCGGCCATACGCCCGGGGTGATCGCCATCCCGGACGAAGAGCGCAATCCCGCGTTCCCATTGACGCTGGATTTGAGGCGGACGCCATGAGGCCGCCTCGAGGAGCCCGGCGAATTGTTCCTGTGGACGCCCGCATGAAGATCTCACCGGAAATCGCAAAAGGCCCGCCGCTGAACGACGGCTATGCCCCGGCTTTCGGGCTCTACGACGAGATGTGCAGCGCTTCGGGCGCGCTTCGCCCGCACTGGGACATGCTGATCAACGCGCTTTCCGCGCGAGGCGGCGAAGATTTGGCGCGGCGCTGGCAAACGGCGCAGCAGCGCATTCGCGAAAACGGCGTCACTTATAACGTTTACGGCGATCCCTTGGGCATGGCGCGGCCGTGGAATCTGGACGCCATTCCCTTGATGATTCCGCCTGCGGAATGGGCGCAGCTGGAAGCTGGTTTGATCCAGCGCGCTCGATTGCTGAACTTAATTCTGGCCGACCTTTACGGGCCGCAAAAATTGCTGCGAGAAGGCCAGATTCCTCCCGCGCTGGTATTTGCGAATCCGGGATTTTGGCGGCCGTGCCACGGAATAAAGGTTGCGGGCAACACGTATCTTCATTTGCTGGCCGTCGATTTGGCGCGCGGACCGAACGGCGAATGGTGGGTGATCTCCGACCGCACGCAAGCGCCCTCGGGCGCCGGCTACTCGCTGGAAAATCGCATCGTCATGGCGGAAACGTTTCCAGAATTATTCCGCAAATTTCGCGTGAAGCGCCTGGCTTCGTTTTTCCGCGCATTCCGCGAAACGCTGGTCCGGCTTTCGCCCGTGAAGCGCGAGCATCCGCGCATCGTCCTGCTGACGCCCGGGCCTTTCAACGAAACTTACTTCGAGCATTCCTACCTCGCGCGTTATCTGGGATTCACATTGGTGCAGGGCGGCGATCTGACCGTGCGCGATAGCCGCGTTTACCTGAAGACGCTGGACGGATTGAAGCAAGTGGACGTGATTCTGCGGCGCGTGGACGATAGCTTCTGCGATCCGATCGAGTTGCGCTCCGATTCGTATCTCGGCGTGGCCGGCCTGGTGGAAGCGGTGCGCGCGGGGAGTGTTGCCGTGGCCAACGCGCTGGGCAGCGGGCTGATTGAAACCTCCGCGTTCATGCCGTTTTTGGCCGGGCTTAGCCGGCGCATGCTGGGCGAAGAATTGAAACTTCCCGCGGCCGCCACTTGGTGGTGCGGCCAGCCCGATGCGCTGCGCTACGTGCTCGATAATTTGGATTATCTGGTGATCAAGCCGGCGTTTCCCTCGAAGGGCATGGAGCCGGTGTTTGGCGGGAGGCTTGCCGCCGACGAGCGGGCGCGCCTCGTGGCGCGCATCAAAGAGAGCCCACACGAATTTGCGGGCCAAGAGCTATTGAATCTCTCGGCGGCGCCGGTGTGGTCCGAAGAGCAGGGATTGACTCCGCGGCGCGTTGTGCTGCGCGTTTACCTCGCGGCATCGGGCGATTCGTGGTTTGCGATTCCTGGCGGCCTCGCGCGCGTTTCGCCGTCGATCGATACGCCGGTGGTCTCAATGCAGCGCGGCGGCGGCAGCAAAGACACTTGGGTGCTTTCCGACCGCGGCGTGGGCACGTTCAGCTTGCAGCGGCCGCGCGACGTGGCGGTGGAAATCAATCGCGGCTTCGTGAGCGATCTGCCCAGCCGCGCAGCAGACCACATTTTCTGGCTGGGCCGCTATGCCGAACGCGCCGAGCATCTGGCGCGCATGCTGCGATCGATTCTGGTGCGCATGACCAGGCAAGTAGGCGCGCCGGAGGGGCCGGAGTGGGAATCGGTGACGAAGATGTACAAGTGCCTCGAATCTCCGCACGCGCGGCTCTCCGAGGACGAGCCCGAGAGCCATCCCGATAAATTGCGCGACCTGGAAGGCGAGATTCTTTCGCGCATTTTCGAGGAGCAGCGCAGCGACAGTCTGACGGCCATACTCAGCCGCGCGGGCCGCTCCGCCGCGCAGGTGAGAGACCGGCTTTCGGGCGACCTTCTGCGCGTCGTGAATCAGTTCGGCACGCTTGCGCGCGGTTCAGAAGATAGCGCGTGGGGATACGTTTCCATCGGCGACGCGCTGGCGGTGTTGAACGGCTGCCTGAGCATGCTTTCCGCTTTGCGCGGAATCGAAATGGAGAATATCGTGCGCGGGCCCGGCTGGCATTTTCTGAGCATTGGCCGGCGCATCGAGCGTGCGGTCCATTTGGTGGAACTATTCCGCACGATTATCGTGCCGCTCAGTTTGCAGACTTTGCCCACGCTGGAGATGCTTCTTGAAGTGGCCGATAGCTCGATGGCCTATCGCTCGCGCTACTTCACCACCATGCAGCCCGCGCCGGTGTTGGATCTTTTGATGAACGAGGAATCGAATCCGCGTTCGCTGGCGTTCCAGACCAAGGATCTTTTCGAGCATTGCCGCAGTTTGTCTAGCATGCCGTCTGGCGCGGAATGGCCGATCGCCAAACAGAAGCGCCTGGAGGAAGCGGCATCCAGTTTGTTCAGCGCGGATGTGCGCGCGCTGTGCGAGCCGGGCCCGGGGGGAACGCGCGACCGGCTGGATGCGTTGCTTGCCGCGATGGACGCGGCTTTGCCGGCGCTTTCCAACGCCATCACGCACGCCTATTTCAGCCATGCGGAGCAGGAGCGCACGGCATGATCTATAGCGTGCTGCATAGAACCACCTACGACTACGAGGATCCGGTTTCCGTGTCGCATCACCTGGTGCGGCTGACGCCGCGCAACTTGCCGGGGCAAGTCTGCCGCGAATCGAAGATTAGCATCGCGCCCGCGCCGGCCGTGACCACGACTCACACCGACTATTTTGGCAACATCGAGACGTTCTTCACGCTGCAGGAGCCGCACGAGTGCCTGATTGTGGACGCGATCAGCACTTTAGAGCTGAACAGCGTTGCCCAGGCGGATTTTTCGACGTCGCCGCCGTGGGAGAGCGTGGTCGCGGCGCTGCCCAGCGACCACAGCACGGAGGGGCTTGACGCTTATCAGTTTGTGTTTGGATCCGAGCGCGCTGGAACCAGCCGGGAATTCGCCGATTACGCGCGCGATGCGTTCGCCGCGGGCCGGCCGGTGCTGCAGGCCGTCTTCGATCTGATGAGCCAGATCCACAGGGATTTTTCCTTCGATAAAAAGGCCACGGAGGTCAGCACGCCCGTCGAGGCGTTTTTTGAAAAGCGCCGCGGCGTGTGCCAGGATTTTGCCCACATGCAAATCGCGTGTCTGCGATCGCTGGGGCTTGCGGCGCGTTACGTCAGCGGCTATTTGCGAACGCAGCCGCCACCGGGGCGGCCGCGTCTGGTGGGCGCGGATGCGTCGCACGCATGGTGTTCGGCGTGGTGCCCCGGAGTGGGCTGGATCGATTTCGACCCCACAAATAATTGCGTGCCCACGGATGGTCACATCACTCTCGCCTGGGGCCGGGATTATATCGACGTCAGCCCAATTCACGGCGTGCTGCTGGGCGGAGCGAAGCACACGCTGGATGTGGGAGTCGACGTGACTCCGATTAACGCCGCGGGATCGCCGCGCGCCCCGTTCGCAAAATCAGAATAAATCAATCGTGAATAATCTCGGCGCGCGCCAGTTTGAAACCGCGCGCGATCAGTTGCAGGGAGCGGCGCCCGTCGCGTTCGTGGCGTCGATATAGCACGCGCGGTCGAAGTATTTTTCGCCGCCCGCCTCTTGATACTGCAGCACGGTCACTTTTCCATTCGCGGGCTGCGATGCGCTCACGCCTGCGGTGAAGGGAATCGAATCCGCCTGCCCGCGAAGTGCCTCGGTGATCGCTCTGCCCTTCAGCGCGCCGTTTGACGGGATATCCAGGCCCAAAATGCGCGCGATCGTCGGAGCGATGTCCGCATTGCTCACGGGCACCGTATCGGCGAATCCCGCTTTGAAATCGGGACCGATCGCGGCCATGTTGTTAAAGGTGCAATCGCGACCGAATCCGCCGTGGTTGCCTTGGCCTTCCTGCAGATAGGTGTCGTCGATTTCCACGGCCGATTGCAAATCGCTCGGGTTCAGATAGAAAGTTTTGAAGGCAACGACGATTGCCGGGCGCGGCGTGCGCGCTGCGCCGACAAGGCCAACAGCGCTCATCGGCAGAGCGCCGGGAATTGCGCCGTATTGATCGTCGACGAAAATCCCGCCGACATAATCGTACGTCGTGAGCAGCCCAACGATTTGCCGCACCGTATCGGGGCTCTTGTCCGGAACGTAGATCAAATCGGAGCCGCCATTGGCGGTAACTATGGCTCGGGCATCCGAAGCATCGGGCTCGCGCACGTCCGGGCCAAGCAATCCGCTGCCGCTCAATCCGTCCTTGCCCGCAGGATGCTCAAAGATCTCCGGAAGAAGCGGAATTTGATGAAATGGCTCCAGGCCACCTTCCGCTGCCGGTAAATTCGGATCGAATAGGTTTGTTTCCATTCCGACGGCAAGATCGATGGCCAGAAATCCGTTGGGGAGCGTGCCCTTGTACGTGTCGATGTTTCCCGACGCGTCGACGTAATTGTGCTGTGCCGCCTCGCTCGTCGTCCGGCGCCCGGTGACGCTGATCTCCGAGCGACTGATGGTTGCGAAGCCGTGATCCGAGGTGACGAAAATGTCTGTGTTCGCTTTTACGTCGGGATGCGCATCAAGCCAGTCCAGGATTTCACGCAGGCTCCGGTCGGCGTTGCGCACTGCTTCGCGCGAAGTGTCGCCGTTGATTCCCGGCGCGAGAGTTCCCAGGCTATCGCCCTGATTGTGCTGCGTGCCATCCGGATCGCGCGACCAGAAAAGCAGAACGAATGGCTTCGCCGCATCGGCCTGAAATTCCGGCAACACAACCTTCGTGGTGACGTCCGCCAGCCAAGCCTGTTGCGTCACGTTCGGATGCAGCGTCCCGGGATGCGTGAGATTCCCTTTATTCCCGTTGTTCCATTCGCCGGTGTCGCTGTAGCCGTTGCTGCGGGTTGGCGCCTGGGGCGAAAGGCCGGCATCGGCGATTTTCTGGATGAGAGCGGGCGAGATCGGAAATCCGGTTGACGTTCCGGTCTGGTCATCGATCAAGATGGTCGTGCTGCCAAACGGGAATTGCCTGCGGTCGGGAGTGATCGCTTCCACCTCTTGAATCGCGGTGGGTCCCAGCTTGCCGATCGACGCGGTGTTGAAGCCATTGTTCGCGGCAGCCGTCAGCAAAGTCGTTTCGTTGAGATAGTTGCCGGCGTAATGGCTCGCGAGATCGGCGAGTACCTGATTGCTTTCAAGGAACGGCGTGGGCGCCCCCGGCGGCAGATTGAAATTACCGCTCGCATACATGGAATAGCCGGCCCAAAGCGTGTTGCCGAAATCGCCGGTGTCGCCCAGCAGATGTCCTGTAGCAATGGCCGAAGCGTTTGCCGTGGTCACGGTCGGATAAAGGCTATGGCTGTTGGTGAAATTCACGCCTTGCTGGCGGATCGCCCAGAGCGTGGGCGCGTCCTGTTGATTTACCGATCCCGCGCGCAAGCCGTCAGCCACAAAGATGATTACGTTTCGCCGAGGCGGCGCCGTTGCCGGAGACGCGGCCAGTGTGGCCGTTTGTTGCGCGGGCGCCGCGGCGCAGAGCAACGAGATGACGGCCAGTAAAATTGCTCCCCACGTGGAGTGCTGCACGAAGCGGCTTGGCATGGGATTTCCTCGATCAGGTTTTTAGTCGTCCACGAGCATAGCAAGGTTCTTTGCGCCGCGCATCGGAACCCCAAGACTCCCCATAGCGGCATTTCGACGGGCTCCCCGCGATGAGATCCTGGGCGCAACTTCACCGCGCATCCCTGGATTCAGGCTCTCGCCAGTCCATCCTGCGAGATTAGTAGCTTGGGCACCCGTCCCACGGAATCCGGGTCGGTTCAAGCACCGTTTCGGGCAGACTTACTGTCGCCGGATCAGTTCCATTTCGGCACCGTTTCGAGGCCGGGAATCAGAGAGTCTCCCATGTCCGAATCCCCAATTCTTGTGGCCAATTCCCGCCGCTTCAGGGTTCTGCGGAGTTATTGCGAAGTCTCGGCGACTGTTGTCGCCGCGATGGGCGTTCTGGCGCTTTGCGGCTGGGCCTTTCACGCCGAGGCCCTGGAATCCGTCCTTCCGGGGCTGGCCGCCGTAGCGCCGAACGCGGCGCTCGCGCTGGTCTTTGGCGGAACGTCGCTGTGTTTGCTGCTCCCGGGCGACCGCCCAAACTATCTCCGCTACGCCGCCCGCCTCCTTGCGGTGCTCACAGCGGTTCTTGGCGCACTAACACGCTTGGAATATCTGCTTCATGTAGATCTGCATATCGACCGGCTCTTAGTTTCGGCTGCGGCGGGAAGCTTGGCACCGGCATTCACGTTCCGAATGTCGCCCACGTGTTCATCCGGCGTTCTGGCGATCGGCACGGCCCTTCTGCTCCTGGAGTGGGAGACCAAGCGTGGGCGCCGTCCCGCGCAGGGATTGAGCCTGTGGCCCGCGCTTGTGGCCCTCCTCGGCATCACCAGCTACGTCTATCGCGCCAATGGAATGACCCAGATTTGGATCTACACGCAAATCGCGCTTCCGACCGCAGTGGGTCTTTTCCTGCTGAGCAGTGCGATTTTCTTCGCGCGGCCGCGCAGCGGGCTAGCGGGTGACCTCACTGGCGAGGGATCGGGAAGTGTGATGGCGCGCCGTTTCTTGCCGGCGGTTTTGTTCATCCCGGTTCTTTTGGGATGGATTTGCCTGCGCGGTCAACGCGCGAAATTCTACGGAACTTCCCTGGGCATGGCCATTTACAGCACCGCGAACGTAGTCGTCTTCGGTCTGCTGGTGTGGCTGAACGTGCGAAAGATGAACGCGGAGAACGCACAGCGCAACGCCGCGGAAACCGAAACCCGCACGCTCAACGCCGAACTGGAAGGCCGGGTTGCGGAGCGCACGCAGACCCTCGAGCGCCAGACCAGCGTTCTGGCGCAGCAAGCCGCGCTTCTTGACCTGGCGCACGACGCGATTGTGGTGCGCGATATGCAAGACCGCATCGTATTTTGGAACCGTGGCGCGGAGAAAATGTACGGCTGGCCCGCAAAGCTGGCGCTGGGAAGTGTCTCGGCTGAACTGCTTGAGCCGGAGACGTCTCAACCAATTGCCGAAATCAACTCGCACCTTCTTAAGTACGGCCATTGGGAGGGAGACGTAAAGCACCGCAGACGCGACGGCACGAGCCTGCTTCTAAATACGCACAAGACGCTACAACGCAACGAAATCGGCGAGCCGGTTCGAATTTTCGGAATCTATAGCGACATCACCGAACGCAAGCAAGCCGAATCCAAACTCCAATCGTTGACCGAACGCCTCTCGCTGGCGACCGCGGTGGCCGAGGTGGGCGTGTGGGATTGGGACCTGGCTACAAATTCCGTGACCTGGGATTCCACGATGTTTGAAATCTACGGAATTCCGCCCGTACATCCGCTGCCGTACCAGACCTGGGCCGAGATGGTTGATCCCGAGGACCTGCCAGCGATCGAAGCGACTCTAAAAGATCTTATCGCGGAAAAAGGCCAGGGAACCGCCGAGTTCCGCATCCGCCGGGCCGACGGCGCGATCCGGCACCTTTCCATGGCGCAGCGAATCGTGCTGGATGAGCAGGGCAACGCGATCCGCGAAATCGGCGTGAATATGGACGTCACCAAACACAAGCTGGCCGAAGAAGCGTTGCGCACCAGCGAAGCGCATCTGAGCTATTCGGCGCAGCACGATTTCCTCACCGGACTGCCCAATCGCATGCTGCTGAACGACCGCGTGAGCCAGGCCATCGCCGTGGCGCCGCGCCACGGTAAAAAAGTTGGCGTACTCTTTTTGGATCTGGACGGCTTCAAACACATCAACGATTCGCTGGGGCATCCGATCGGCGACAAGCTCTTGCAATCCATCGCAAAGTGCCTGGTGAAGTGCGTGCGCATCACCGATACGGTAAGCAGGCAGGGCGGCGATGAATTCGTGGTCTTGCTATCGGAAATGGCGCAATCGGAAGACGCCGCGATCACGGCGCGCAGAATGCTGCAGGCCGTGGCCGAAGCGCATTCCGTGGACGAACACGATTTGCACGTGACCACAAGCATCGGCGTGAGCGTCTATCCCGACGACGGCATGGACGCCGAAACGTTGATCAAGAACGCGGATACCGCCATGTATCAGGCAAAGGAAAACGGGCGGCAGAATTATCAATTTTTCAAACCGGCGATGAACGTTCGCGCGGTGGCCCGCCAATCCATCGAGGAAAGTCTGCGGCGCGCATTGGAACGCCGTGAATTTACGCTGCTTTACCAGCCGAAGGTCAGCCTTAAGACCGGAGAAATTACCGGAGGCGAAGCCTTGCTGCGCTGGACGCATCCCACGCGCGGCCCAATCTCGCCGGCAAAATTCATTCCCGTGGCTGAGGACTCCGGCTTGATTTTGGCGATCGACAAGTGGGTGCTACAGGAAGCCTGCGCCCAAGCGCGCGCCTGGGCCGACGCTGGCCTGCCGCCAGTGACCATGGCCGTGAACGTCTCCGCGATGGAATTCCGCAACGAGCGCTTCCTGGAAGGCATATTCGCAATTCTGAAAGAGACTCGGCTGGATCCGAAATACCTCGAACTGGAGTTGACCGAAAGCGTTCTGATGAAGCGTCCCGCGTCCACGGAGGCCATCCTCAAAATCCTGAGGTCCAAAGGCGTGCAGCTTGCGGTGGACGATTTCGGCACGGGATATTCGAGCTTGAGCTATCTAAGAAAATTCTCGATGGATGTGCTCAAGATCGATCGCTCTTTCGTGCGCCAAATCACCACGGCTCCGGACGAAACCTCCATCGTTACCGCGATGATCAGCATGGGCCGAAGCCTGAATTTGCGCGTGGTGGCCGAAGGCGTGGAAACGCCGGAGGAGCTGGCGTTCCTGCAAGCGCGGCAGTGCGACGAAGCGCAGGGCTATTACTTCAGCCGCGCCGTCCTCCCCGATCAATTCGCAAGGCTGCTGGCCACGGGCATACCTGAGCCGGTCTCTTCCGAACGCTGAGCGAGATCGATCATTCCCGAAGCGGAAAAAATCAATAGAGGAAGCTAGCGTAACTGGGTGGAAGCATTTTCTTTTCCGCCATGTATAATTCTGGCTTCCATGGAACTGAAGGCCGGCACTCGCCTCGGCACATACGAAATCCTCGCGCCCATCGGTGCGGGCGGAATGGGCGAGGTGTATCAGGCGCACGATACCAAGCTCGGGCGCGACGTCGCGATCAAAGTCCTGCCCGAAGCTTTCGCGCGCGATGCCAACCGGCTCTCGCGATTTCAGCGTGAGGCGAAAATTCTGGCTTCGCTGAATCATCCCAACATCGCCACGATTTTCGGCCTCGAAGATTCCGGCGGCACAAATTATCTGGTGATGGAATTGGTTCCGGGCGAGACGCTGGCGGATCGCATTCAGCGCGAGGGCGCGGTGCCCGTTGTGGAAGCCCTGGCCATCGCCGAGCAGATCGCCGAAGCCTTGGAAGCGGCGCACGAGAAGGGAATCATCCACCGCGATTTAAAGCCTGCCAACGTTAAGCTGACGCCGCAAGGAAAAGTGAAGGTGCTGGATTTCGGCTTGGCGAAGGCTTACGCCGAAGACTCGGGCGCGTATGACCCGGCCAACTCTCCCACGCTCAGCGCCGCCGCGACGATGCACGGCGTGATCATCGGCACAGCTTCCTATATGTCGCCGGAGCAAGCTCGCGGCAAACCCGTAGACCGGCGGGCCGACATTTGGGCCTTCGGCTGCGTGCTCTATGAACTGCTGACGGGCGATCAGCTCTTCGGCGGCGAAAGCGTTACAGATACGCTGGCGCAAGTGATCACCAAGCAGCCGGAATGGGATCGCGCTCCCGCGCGCACCCAACGCCTGCTCCGCTGGTGCCTCGAACGAGATCCAAAGAAACGCTTGCGCGACGTTTCCGATGGCATGTCGCTACTGGATGAATCGCCCGAGCCCGCGCCCGCGCCCGCGCCGCAAAGCGCATTCGCGGCGCCCAAATGGCTGTGGGGCATGGCTATAGCGGCGTGGCTTGTGGCAGCGGCGCTGGCAGTGGTCTATCTACGTCAGAAACCTCCGGCCGCGCCCGACGTCGTCCGCTATCAGGTTCGGCTGCCCGAGAATGTTTGGTTTACCCAGACCGCGAGTTTCGCGCTCTCGCCCGATGGACGACACATCGGGTTTTCGGCGATCGGTCCGGACAATTTAGCGTCGGTCTGGCTGCAGGATTTGGATGGAAGCGAAGCCCGCGAGCTACCGGATACACATACGGGCCCATCGACACCGCCATTTGCTTGGTCGCCCGACAGCCGCTATGTTGTTTTTTCCGGCGCCGGATCGAAGCTTCGAAAGGCCGATTTGCAGACCGGGATCACGCAGGACATCTGCGATAAACCTGGTCCCCCGGTGGGAATGTCGTGGAATACCGATGGCGTCATCATCTTTGGAAATCCCTATACGGGGCTCTGGCGTGTTGCCGCGGCGGGAGGCACTCCTGTTCCCTTGACGGCGCTGGATTCTTCCCGCCAGGAACGCGAGCACGAACTGCCCGACTTCCTTCCTGACGGGCGTCACTTCATCTACCTGCGCG
>Ga0302326_10018015_pt1 | contig 14676 bp, 14 predicted proteins | sample Palsa_T0_3_FD_202264 | JGI IMG/M metagenome (GOLD analysis project Ga0302326, IMG submission 202264) | Peat permafrost microbial communities from Stordalen Mire near Abisko, Sweden - Palsa_T0_3 | ecosystem: Environmental > Terrestrial > Soil > Palsa > Peat permafrost | place: Sweden: Abisko... | reverse complement strand
CCTATTTGACGGGCTTTGTAACCAAGCTTGCCCTTGGTCCGCTCAACAACCAAGTGGTGCTGTCGAAGAACATCCTGTCGTTTGGCGATGAGATGGTTGGAGAATCCACTGGCGAGCTGAGTGTCGATGTGACCAACGACTCCTACTCGGCTCTTCCGTTCAGCAGCATTCTATTGACTGGCTCCGACGCGGCGTCGTTTGCGACCTTGAACACCTGCGGCACCAGCCTCGGCTCGGGCGAGACCTGCACCATCGGTGTTCATTTTGCTCCGGTGGCTGCCGGTGCGCTTGCGGCAACCATCACTTTGACCGACAGCGCGGCCAATTCGCCGCAAATCATCACTTTAAGCGGCACAGGAACCGCCCCCTTCGCCCTCTCTTCGGCCAGCTTATCGTTTGGCGCGGAGGCTCTCGGATATTCGACGCCGGCGCAGGGCGTTACATTGACCAACAACACCAACTCTGCCTTTGTGATCGTAAGCATCAAACTGACCGGCGCGGATGCCACGTCGTTTGTGACCTCGAATACTTGCGGGACCAGCCTCGCAGCGGGCGCAACCTGCCGCTTCGGTGTGCGCTTCGTCCCGGTGGCCTTGGGCGCTGCGAACGCGGCTGTTACCGTAACCGATAGCGCTCCCAACTCGCCGCAGTCCGTTGCTCTGAGCGGCACCGGCATCAGCGCCCCACAGGCGTCGCTTTCGCTCTCGTCCAGCGGCCTGTCCTTCAGCTCCACGCCGGCCGGAGAGTCCACCGGGGCACAGAACGTGACCGTGACCAACACCGGCAGCAGCGCTACTGTTTTCTTCAAGAGCATTGCCCTCGTAGGCGCAAATTCATCGTCGTTTGTGACGTCGAACACCTGCGGCGGCAAACTGGGCGGGAGCCTCGCCCCCGGCGCAACCTGCCGGTTCGGTGTGCGCTTTGTCCCGCAAGCCGCGGGGCTCCTCTCGGCGAGCATAACCTTGACCGACAATGCCGCCGGCTCGTCACAGACAATCAGCTTGAACGGAACCGGCATCGGGGCGTTGGTGACGCTTTCCTCCACAAGCATTTCATTCGGCAGCGAGCCGGTTGGCGACTCGACCAATGCGCAGGCCATCACAGTGACAAACAGCGGCTACCTGCCACTGGACATCGGCAGCATCCGCCTCACTGGCCCAGGCGTGACCTCGTTCGTCACCTCGAACACCTGCGGAGCAAGCCTGGCGATGGGGGCAGCGTGCAGGATCGGCGTGCGCTTTGTACCGAGCGCCAACAGCACGGCCAGCGCGGCCGTCACCCTGACCGACAACGCCCCCGACTCCCCGCAAGGTATTGCGCTGAGCGGCACCGGCGTTACTGCGCCGGCAGCGTCGTTGTCGCTCTCAGCCAACAGCATGGCATTCGCCGAGGAGCCGGTGGGCTCCTCCACCGGAGCCCTGGATGTGATCGTAACCAATACCAGCACTACCGCTACGCTTTACTTCCAGACCATCGCACTGGGAGGCGCGAATGCCTCTTCATTCGTCACGTCGAACACCTGTAACGGGGCATCGGGCGGCGGGCTGGGCGGTAGCCTTGCTCCCGGCGTAAGTTGCCGCATCGGCGTCCGCTTCGTTCCGACGGCGGCCGGTCCTCTCTCGGCCACCATCACCGTGACCGGCAACGCGGCCAACTCGCCGCAAGCAATCACGCTGACGGGCACGGGGAATTAACCTTTCGGCAGTCCCGATTCGATTCACAACACGGCTTCGCGCCAGGCATTCCCGAAGCGCCTTCGGGGTCTGAAGCCACGGCCTTGCAAGACTTCAGCTTTTTCGGGAGTTCCTTACAGGGCTGTGGTCTGGTTGGGGTTGCGGCGCAGATGCCAGCAGGGGCTTTGGCCGGCCTGGGGAAAGAGCGAGACCGAGCAGGGCGCGTCCGCGGAGCCGAGATAGTCGTATTCGATTTTGTTGCCCTTGAGGGGGACGGTAAGGAAGCGGCTGACGTTGACCGTGGACATGGGCGAGCCACGCAGCTTGAAGACGGCCCAATCGCCGCAGTAGACAGCCACAAAGCCCGCTGCCAGCACCACCGTTATGCGAACTATCCAGCGAACAATCACAGTACAACCTTACTCGAGCAGGCGGCCTTCGTCCTTGAGAGCCACGCCGGTGAGTTGGCGGCGGTGCGCTTCAGTGAGATAGAAGACGAGCTGGGCTGCGGCCTGCGCGTAGCTGAGGCCTTCGGTGCGAATGTTGGAAATGCAGTTGCGCTCGGCATCGGTGCGGCCGGGACGCGGAGCCCAGGTGATGTATGCGCCGAGCGAGTCAGGCGAGCTGAGGCCGGGGCGCTCGCCGATGAGGATGACGGAGATTTGCGCGCCGAGGGCTGAGCCGATCTCGTCGCCGATGGCTACGCGGGCCTGTTCGACGACGCAGATGGGCGCCAGGGTCCAGTCTTGCAGATGGGGCAGCAATTCGTTGAGCAAGGGCGGGACGTGGCGCTCGACGGCCAGGGCGGAGAGACCGTCGGCTACGATGAGAGCGAGGATGGGTGAGCCTCGCTGCGGCTGGCTAAGATGGGCGCTGCTAAAGCTTCCGGTGAGCAGGATTCGGCTTGGCTCGTCGAGTGTGCGACCGAGGTCGGGGCGCTGAAGATAGGTTGCGCGGTCGGGGGCGGCGGAGTGGAGGCGCAGGACAGGGCCGGCGCTGATTTCCGCCAGATGGGCGGCCAGCGGGGCGGCTTCAAGGCGGGAGTGGACGGCGTCGCGGGCCTGCGCGTGGGAACTCTGAAAGTCGAGCAGGTCGCGGGTTTGCTGGCTGACGCCGGTGAGTCCCAGGCCGACGCGGGCGGGGGTGAGCGCGCGCAGGCGGGCGGCGAGCGTGGGGCGCGGATCTGGATGGGCGATGCGGCTCATGCGGTGAGGAGCCTTTCCGGATGATGGGCTTCGAGGGCCAGGCGGCTGAAGCTCTCGCCCGCGAGCCAGGCCTCGAACTCCGGGGCAGGGCGAAGCGCGAGAATGCGGCGCAGGTAGAGCGCATCGTGAAAGCTGGTGCTCTGGTAGTTGAGCATCACGTCGTCCGCGCCGGGTACTCCCATGATGTAATTGACGCCGGCCGCGCCGAGCAGCGTGAGCAGCGCATCCATGTCGTCCTGGTCGGCCTCGGCGTGGTTGGTGTAGCAAACGTCGACTCCCATGGGAAGGCCGAGCAGCTTGCCGCAAAAGTGGTCTTCCAGGCCGGCGCGGACAATCTGCTTGCCGTCGTAAAGATACTCGGGACCAATGAAGCCGACGACGGTGTTCACTAGCATAGGCTGGAATTGGCGGGCTACGGCGTAGGCGCGGGCCTCGAGGGTCTGCTGGTCAACGCCGTGATGGGCGTTGGCGGAAAGCGCGGAACCCGGGCCGGTTTCAAAGTACATGATGTTGCGGCCGGTTTGGCCATCGGCGCGGACGGCTCCGCGGTTGAGCGATTGGCCGGCTTGATTGGCTTCTTGAAGCAGGGCGAGATTTACGCCGAAGCTGCGGTTGGCGGCTTCAGTGCCGGCGATGGATTGGAAAAGCAGGTCGACGGGAGCGCCGGCTTCGAGAGCCGCCAATTGGGTGGTGATGTGGGCCAGCACGCAACTCTGCACGGGAATCTGAAACCGCAGGCGCAACGCGTCGATGAGACGCAGCAGGCGCGTGGTTACGGCTACGTTGTCGCCGGCGGGGTTGATGCCGATGACCGCGTCGCCGGAGCCGAGCAGCAGGCCGTCGAGAATGGCGGCGGCAATGCCGGCCGGGTCATCGGTGGGATGGTTGGGCTGGAGGCGGGCGCTGAGGCGGCCGGTCAATCCCACGGTGGTGCGAAAGCGCGTGACTACGCGAATTTTGGCGGCGGCGGCGATGAGGTCCTGAACGCGCATCAGCTTGCTGACGGCGGCTGCCATCTCCGGCGTGAGACCGGGAGCGAGAGCGGACAGGCGGTCGGTGGTGGCTTCGTCGCAGAGCAGCCAATCGCGCAGTTCGCCCACGGTGAGGGAACGGACACGCGTGAAGGCTCCGGCGTCGTGCGTGTCAACGATGAGCCGCGTGACCTCGTCTGCCTCGCAGGGAATGACCTGCTCGGTGAGGAAGTGCGCCAGGGGCAAATCGGCGAGGGCAAATTGAGCGGCCACACGCTCCTCGGCCGAGTGGGCCGCCACGCCTGCAAGCACGTCTCCGCTGCGCAGGGGCGTCGCTTTGGCCAGCAATTCGCGCAGGTCCGCGAAGGTGTAGCGCGTGCTGCCGATGGTGTGGGCGAAGGACATGCGGCGGTCCTCTTCAGGATAGCCGCAAAATGGGAGCGCGCGGCCCGTGCCCGCTGCGAGTTGGGATGAAATGTATTCTGAGCGGGAGGCGTGGCCGGCTATGAAGCGCACGGCATTGGTGGCGGAGTTCCTCCTGCTGTTTGCTTCGCGCTACGCACAGACGAGTTCGCTGGCTACATCGAGCTTTGAACACGCGCTCTATGGCTGCTGGCTGTTCAGTACCAGAGCGTGTTTCGTAGATGACCGCCCACTCCCCGTTGTATTGCCTCCGGGGTTAAAACCCCTCGCTAACTCGACGTTCTTCGGCACGACTGAAGTCGTGCCCTTTCAAAGCATCAACTCATTCGGAGATTTGCAAGATTCTTAGCGCCAAATTGGTTTCAGCAGTTGCGGCTTGACAGGGGCATCGGCGTATGGAATCATCCCGCCATTCCTGAATTCCGCATGCTCGGCGTGCCCTTGCCTTCTCCAGGAGGGCAGGCTGAAAGCGGAGCGGCAACAACACAAATCTCTATGCAAAGAAAGATGAGGAGATTCATGGCCGAAGAAGCGAAATCCGCGTTTGCCAACCCAGCGCCGCTGGGCCTGATTGCATTTGGACTGACCACCGTGGTTTTGAGCCTGATCAACGCCGGCGTATTGCCCAAAGGGGGCGAGCCGGTGGTGCTGCCGCTGGCGTTTGCCTTTGGCGGCCTGGTGCAGATGCTCGCCGGATTGATGGAGTTCCGCACCGGCAACACCTTTGGGACGGTGGCGTTTTTGAGTTACGGGGCCTTCTGGTGGTGGTTTGCGCTTCTGGTTGTGCTGGGCACGCACGGGGTGCTCGACCTGACAGGGGCGGGGAGCACGATTGCCGTCACTCTGATTGGATGGGGAGTTTTCACGCTCTATATGTGGATTGCCACCTTCCGCCTGGCCAAGGCGCTGTGGTGGGTGTTTCTTACGCTGTGGATTACGTTCTTCCTGCTGGGCTTTGGTGATTTGCTTGCCGTGCACAGCTTGAACGTGGCTGGGGGTTGGGCGGGGCTGGTGTGCGGATTGCTGGCGATGTATACGAGCTTTGCGCTGGTGACGAACTCGACGTTTGGGAAGACGGTGCTGCCGCTGGGGGCGCCGACGCAGAAGTGAACTGACAGACGATTTTTGGGGTACTCACGCACTGGTGGTGGATCTGACAGACCTGTTGGCGGCTTGCGTGCTACCCTGTGCGCATTATGCGTATGCTCTGTTTTGCTGCCTTGATTTTTGCAGTAGCGCTGCCGGGCCTGGGCCAGACGGCGGCAAGTGCCGCGCCGGGTTTGCCCAAGGATCCTCGCGAAGTCTTTGCGATGGCGGCGCCTTATTATGACTTCGCGGACCCAGCGCTCAAGCCGTTTCACATCAAAGCTACCTACCAGCTTTACGACGAAAAGGGGAAACTGTTGGAGCAAGGAACGTTTGAGTACTGGTGGGCTTCGCCGCCGGTTTATCGGGCCACTTGGACGCGGCCCGGCGCAACGCATACCGATTGGTACACGGCCGACGGGAAACATGCGTACCTGGTTACGGGCGAGCCGCTGAGTTTTTTTGAGCACAAGCTGTCCGGCGCACTGTTTTCGCCGCTGCCCGATGCGGCAGATCTTGACCCGGCGAAGGTTCGGCTGGACCGCAAGACTACTTCCGCGGGCGACAACAAGCCTCCTTGTTTCATGGCTATTCCGGTCATGGCGCAGCAGTGGCGGGTGCAGGATGTGCCTTTGGGCTTGTTCCCCACCTACTGTTTCGATTCGCAGTTGCCGGTTTTGAGGGCCAGTTTTTCCTTTGGCGGGATTACCACTGGGTTTAACAAGGTGGTCAGGGTATGGGGAAAGAACCTTCCCCGGGAAGTTCTGCTTTTCGAAGGGAAGCGCAAGATTCTATCCGCCACGGTGGACACGATTGAGGGGCTGAATCTGTCCGATCCGGCTTTGACGCCGCCTGCGGAAGTACCAGCCCAGAAGGCCGGAACCGTGCATCTGGCTGGCGGCGTCATGGCGGGATTCCTCGTTAGGAAGGAGGCGCCAATTTACCCGCAGGATGCAAAAGACGCCCGTCTTCAAGGCACGGTCGTTTTGCAGGCCATGATCGGAATGGATGGCCGGATCCACGATCTGCGCGTGGTTTCGGCCCCGGCCCCTTCCCTGGCGGAGTCGGCTGTATGGGCAGTTTCCCATTGGGAATACAAGCCCTACTTGCTCGCCGGCCAGCCGGTGGAGATCGACACGACCATCAATGTGATTTTCACGCTTGGCGGATAGAGTCCACGGAAATCCGAGCAAGTGAACACGGCCAGCCGGATTCGGCTGGCCGTGATTTCTGGGTGCTGGATCGACGCTACGACTTGAGCGATGCGGCGCGGTGGGAGATGCCGCTGAGTTCGGCGGCGCGGGCTTCGGCGTAGGAGGCGGCGCCGAGCAGAGCGGCGCGGCTCTCAAGAATTACGCGGACGGGCATGTTGACGAGCAGGTGGCTCAGGCGGCCCTTGTCTGTGAATGCTTTGATGAACGAGCCGTCCTTGAGCTTTTCAAGGATGCGGGGCGCGATGCCGCCCCCGACGTAGAGGCCGCCGACGGAAAGAATCTTCAAGGCCAGATTGCCGGCCTCGGCGCCGTAGGCGGAGACGAACATGTCCATGGCTTTTTCGCAGATTTCGCTTTTGGCCGCCAGAGCCAGTTCGGTGATGACGGCGTTGGGGTCCTCAGAGGCGATGCGGGCGGCCAGCCAGGCCGGCTCTTCCATGCCGCGGACCTCGCGCAGGAACTCGTAGACATTGGTGAGGCCCTGTCCGCTGACCACGCGCTCAAAGCTGATGCGTCCGTTGTACTTCTGCTTGAGGAAGCGAAGCATATCGATTTCATCTTCGTTGCGGGGAGCGTAATCGGCGTGGCCGCCCTCAGATGGATAGGGAATGTGGCTGTGGCCGTTCCAGACCAGGTAGCCTTCGCCCAGGCCGGTTCCGGCGGCCAGCAGCGCGCGGTTGCCCACCTGGCTGGAATCGCCTTCGTTCAGGGTGTAAATCTGGTCGGCGGATAGCTCGGCCACGCCGTAGCCGTTGGCTTCAAGATCGTTGATCAGGAAGACGTGATCGATGGCAAGCCCGGCGGCCAGCGCGCGGCTGTCCAGCGTCCAGGGCAAGTTGGTGAGGCGCAGGCGGCCGTCGCGCACCGGGCCGGGCACGCCGAAACAGGCAGCAGTCACTTTTTCCGTGCCCAGAAACTTTTTTACGATCTCTTCCAGGCCGGAGTACTCTTTGGCTGGAAATTGCTTGTCGCGGGTGCAACCGAGTTTGCCATCTTTAAAGTCGTACAACGCCAGGTTGACCTTGGTGCCGCCTACATCCCCCGCCAGAATCATCGCTCTCTCTCCAGGAACCCGCAACCTTCCCCATCTGTCGCGGGCAAAAGCGCAGCTGCGGCTTTATCCAGAATAAGGGTCAGTATACCGCTTGCAGGCCAGATAAGCTGGCTTGGGAGCCGCTCGGGATCGCGTGGGCCGGTTAAAACTTCATTTAAAATCTTGGCTTTATCGGCTCCGGCGATGAGGAAGAAGACTGAGCTGGCGTGGTCGATGACGGGCCAGGTGAGGGTGATGCGCCAAACGTCCTTTTGCGGCACGTGATTGGCGGTGACCAGTCGGGTTCTTTCGTGGAGGGCGACGGTGTGCGGAAAGAGCGAAGCGGTGTGGCCGTCGGGGCCCATGCCCAGCGCGACAAGATCGAAGCGCGGGCTGTCCGCGCCCTCCAGGTGGAAGCTGCCGCGGAGCTCCGATTCATAGCGGATGGCGGCGGCTTCGGGCTCCAGTTCGCCCTCAATGCGGTGAATCTGCTCCGGCCTGAGCGGAACCTGGTCGAGCAGGGCCTCGCGGGTCATGCGGTAGTTGCTCTCCGCGTCCTCGGGCGGAACGCAGCGCTCGTCCACCCAGAAAAGCTCCAGGCTGTCCCAAGGCATGCGGTTTCGCCAGGGTTGGTTCTGATCGGCAAGCAGCTCGAAGGTGGCCTTGGGCGTGGACCCGCCGCTGATGGCGATGCGCGCCCGGCCGCGTCCAGCCACAGCTTCGCCTACCATCTCGACAAAATACTGCGCCGCCCGGCGGGCGAGAGACGCCGCATCGGGTTCGACATAGTATTTGATGCTGAGTTTTCTTGCCATGGATGTTGGATTCCCTAATCTCTACTCTACTCGTGAGCAGGGCGCGGACGGACAAAGTTCATGAAACTCTTACAAAAGGGGCGAACATTGTGGGATTCTCGACCGGAGTGCTCAGCGGCCGAGGTAAACGCGGTATTGCTGTTCGAGGACTCCGGTGGCGCGGGCCAGAGCTAGTTTCGACAGGTTGTATTGATAAAGGCTTTCGACAAGGTTGCTTTCGGCGGAGGCGAGCCTGGCCTGGGCATCCACCAGGGGCAGGTTGTCGTCCACACCGGCGTTGACGCGGTCGGTTTCATCGCTGAGGGTGCGGGTTGCGAGCTCGACATTGGAACGGGAGACCTGAACGAGCTTGGCCGTGGCGTCCACGTCGAGCAGCGCCGAACGCACCTGTTGGTCAATGTGGTTTCGGAGATCGGCAAGCTGGGCGTCCACGGCGGAGAACTGGGCCTGGGCGGCATCCGCATCGCCGCGCAAACGGGCTTCGCGGAAGATGGGGATGCTGAGCGTGCCCTGGGCCATGAAATTTCCATGGGAGCCGACGGAGGCCACCTCGCTGACGCCGTAGTAGCCGTTGAAGCTGAGGGTGGGCAGGCGCTGGGCGCGATAGGCGTTGTGAATGGCCTTGTAGGCGACCAACTGGTTTTGAAAATTCTGGTAGTCCTGGCGGTTGCGGTAGGCGGAGGCGCGAGCTTCTTCAGGGGTTTGGGCGGCCAGGTCGCTGTAGGGAGCGGGGTCAGTGAGTGCGATCTTCTGGCCGGGATCGATGCCGATTTCGCGTTTGAGCAGGATCAGGTCCTTGTCCAGGGCGTTTTCCGCGGAGATGAGGGATTGCTGCTGGGACTGGAGCTGGACGCGCGCCCGGAGCTCATCGAGATTGGCGGCGGTTCCGGCTTCGTGCTCGGCGTGGGCCTGGCTCAGCAGCACCTGGTCGGCGGATTCGAGGGCCCTGGCGTCGTCCACCTGGCTCGCGTCGGCAATCGCGTGCAGATAGGCGGTGGCCACTTGCTGAACGACTTCGCCGCGCGCCGACATTTTGGCAAAGTAGGCGGCTCGCTCACCCGCTCCGGCGGCTTTGTAGCCCGCGAAGACCGGGCCGGAGAAGAGGGTCTGCTTGAAGTGGATCTGGCCCTCGGTGAGTGTGTCGCGGGTGATTCCAGGGATCACCACACCCGGCGGAAGAAATCGGGCAAACTCTTTGACGGCGGCCGGACCAAAGCCCAGCGCGACCAGGTTGTGCTGATAGACGCCGGTGTCTCCGGTGAGGGTGACGGTGGGCAGGAACAACTGCAGGGCTTCGTTCTTTTCGCCGTGCAGGGCTTTTTCGCCGTTTTCGGCTTGCTTGAGGCCAAGGTTGTTTTGCAGGCCGCGGCGGACGGCATCGTCGAGGGAGAGCTGGAGGGTTTCATCGCTGGCCGGATGGGCGGTGACGCTGCCGTAGAAGGGGTTGGTGGCGGAGGTGGGATTGGACGACTGGGCGTAGAGGGACGCAGCTGCGATGGCCGGAAAAAGGACGGCGAAAAATGCGGGGATTGCCGCTTGCCGGAAGAGAGAATGAGGCGATCGATTCACTGCCATTATTCTCTCAGATGAAGCAAAGGGCGGGAGGGATTCTGGGAGTGGGTGAAATGGGCGGAGGGAAAAAGCCTGGGGCTGGACTGATCTGTCTTTCACACCTGAATTGTCTGAAATCCGAGCTGATGCGCCGCGCCGACCAATTGCACGTCGCCGGATATGAATGCTTGACCCGCCGGCTCTTGCGCGCACCACGAGAGAGCGGCGGCAAGTTGTTGGGCATCTGCGGCCTTGAGCGGGAAGCGGTCCACGAGGCTCTCGGCTTCTTGGCGGATTGGTTCGTCCGGAAGCATTTCGCGCCAAGTTCTTCTCAGATAGTCCAATTCAACCTGGGCAGCTGCCTGCTCAAGAAAGGTTAGCTGGCCCATTCGGAGCAGGCGGGCAAAGGCGCTGCGAACTTCGATCCGAGTCGACCACCACACAGCGATGCGATAGGTGGCGCCTAGCCGTAGAACGGCCGGGGTCAATTGCCTGGCGACGCAGAGCCTGACCACCGCACTCGAGTCCCAAAAGGCATATTCCATTTAACGATCGCCTTTTGCCCAATCGATTGCTTCCCGCGCAGCCTCTTCGGACACTTCGGGGTGGGGCAAAGCCCAGAAGGCGTCCCAGTCCATCTCCTTTTCGGCTAGCTTCATCTTGCCGGTAGCCACGAGGCGAGCTTCTTCGGCGGTTAAGGTTTCCTTGAGCGGGCCGACACCGATCATGGGGTATTGCTTCTCAATGGGCGTGATACGGGCGATGGGGACGTTGCGGTCGCAGACGATGACCTCTTCGCCGTTGCGGACGAATTTGAGGTAGGCGCTGAGCTGGTTTTTGAGGACGCCGATGTTGGCGGTGCGCATAGGAGTAGCTTAGCACAACTTGGCTAAGTTGGCTAAGTTGCGAGTGTCGAACTACACCATTGCCCGTTCCTTCACCATCAGGTAGTTGTTCAGGACCGACGAGGTGAGGGCTTCGGGGTTAAGGTCTAGCGTGAGGGCGCCCTGTTCGTGGAGTCGGGCGAGGAGCAATTCGCGGCGGGCGGTCATCTCCTGGGCGGCGGCGGCGCGGAACATTTGCTCGACGTTTTTGGGGCGGGCGTGGGCGATGGACTCGACCTCAGGCTGGGCCATGGCGACAAACAGAAGCACGTGGCGGCGGAGGAGTTGGAGTGCGCCGTCAACGACTTCGGGGCGCATGGCGGTTTCAGCCAGGTCGGTGATCCACAGGATCAGCGAGCGACGGGGTTGGAGGCGGTTGAGCATGGCGGTGGCGCGTAGGTGGTCGGCTTCGCCGGTCTCGGCATGGACCTGGGCCAGGGACTCGATCAATTGGCGCAAGTGGGCCGGGCCACGGCCGGGCAAGAGGCGCTGCTGGATGCCCTGGCCATAGGCGAGCAGGCCGACGCGGTCGCCGGAGAAAAGCGCCAATTGGGCGAGAGCGACGGCGGTGGTGCAGGCGTAATCGAGTTTGGAGTGGGGGATTGGCGCAGGGGATAAATGGCTGGGTTGAAACTCAGCCCTACCAGCCCGGGCCGGTTGCGCCGGCTCTATCCGGGGGTTGAAACCCCCGGCTCCCTCCGTACCGGGTTTAGAGGGTGGAGCCATGGCGACGCGGGAGCGCATTAGGCGGCCGCAGTCGAGGACGATCCAGACGGGCTGGCTGCGCTCGGTCTGGTATTGGCGGGTGATGGGCCTGCCGCGGCGGGCGGTGGCTGTCCAGCAGATGTCGCGCAGGTCGTCGCCTTCGCGGTACTCGCGCAGGCTCTCGAAGTCGCGGCCCAGGCCACGCTGCTGGGAGCGGCGCAGTTGCAGGTCGATTTGGCGGCTGCGGGCGAGGAAGATCTCCTGCTCCTGGCCAGCGCGGAGGGCGGGGTAGATGCGCACTGTCTGGGCCAGCGGAGCCATGGCCCAGCGTTCGGCCAGGCCAAGCGGCGATCGGTAGCGCACGTAGAGCGAGCCGGTCTGCCAGTCGCCGCGCTCGGTGGGTTGCACGCGGTAACGGAGCGAGGCGGGAATGCTCGGGAAGGCGGTGAGCCGGTGGGTGAGCGGTTCGGCGACCATGGCAGGGGGCAGGTCGTCGATCAGGCGGCAATCGAGGATCACCGGGCCGTGGTTCTCGATGGTCAGCTCGATTTCGGTTTCGGAGTCGAGGGACGGGGCGTTGGACCAGGAGCGGGCGGCGATGAGTTGGGCGGGACGAGGCAGGCGCAGGCCGTCAAGGAGCGCGGCCAGCAGGACGAGGGCGTCCCACACGGGCATGGCGTAGGCCAGTCGCGGGTCCCAGAAGCCGGGAATGAGCCACAAAAAGCTCACGCAAAGCAGGACGATGGTGCGCGGCGTAAGGCCGAAGGCGAAGAAGCTGCGGCGCTGGCAGACGGCGCGGATGGGGGCGGGATGGAGGGAGGGGGAGATCATTGGGACTCACATGAGATCAATTGCGAACGCCAGGGCGCGGTTGAACTCCACCAGTTTTGCCCCCGACAGGGACCCTGCGTATTGCGTCAACTCAGATTTTCGAATGCTGGTCAGCCCATCGCACCAAATCCAGCAGTCGTGCTTCATGCCCTCGTCGATCCCAATAATGACTTGCGTCGATGCGCCGTATCCGTTCGTGAATACCGGCGCGCAAATCACAGTTGAAAATCGCGAATCGATTGCGGATTGGCGGCTTGCGATGGCAAACGTCCGGTATTCCTTCGGATCTCCCGGCGGCTGGTGTACGCGATAAAGCTCGCCTCGGCGCATGTCTCCTCAACCTTCCGATTCGTACGTGATCGGCGCCTGATAGCGAAGCACGTCTTCCATTTCGCGATTGAAGTAATCGGCGTTGGCGTTAAGGATTTGAAGGTCGCGCTCGTAGATGGCACGACGGACCTTCTCGTTGAAATACTCACGCAGAACTCTTTCAATAAACGCAGATCGGGAGGCGGCCGCACCAGTGCTCCTGTCTACTTCGGTGAGCAGGTCGGATGAAAGTGTGATCGATGTCTTGGTCTTCATACTCACCTCTATACTACCTTCATACTACTCTTTTTCAGTCTGGAATTCACTGCCGCGGCACCGGGACGGCGGCGACGACATCGGCGAGGACGCGGTCGGCGTCGAAGCCTTCCAGCTCGGCTTCTGGCTTGAGCATCACGCGGTGGCGCAGGACCGGCTGCATGGCGCGCTTGACGTCGTCGGGAACCAGGTAATCGCGGCCGTCGAAAGCTGCCGAGGCCTGGGCTACGCGCATCAGGCTCAGTGCCGCGCGGGGGCTTGCACCGAGCAGCAGCGTGGGCCACTCGCGGGTGCGGCGGGCAAGCGAGAGGATGTAGCCGTAAAGCTCCGGCTCGATGCGAATGGAGCGGACTTCGGCGCAGGCGGCGGCGAGCAATCCATCTGGTATCGGCGCAATGGAGGCGTCTTCCAACAGGCCTGCGCCTGTGCCGGCGTGGTGGCGCTCCAGAATCTGCAACTCCTCCGATTGCGAGGGGTAGACCATGCGGATCTTGAGCAGGAATCGGTCCAACTGCGCTTCGGGCAGGGGATATGTGCCCTCGAAATCGACCGGATTTTGCGTGGCGAAGACGGTGAACCAGGGAGGCAGCGGGCGGCGCACGCCGTCGCTGGTGACCTGGCGCTCTTCCATGCACTCGAGCAGCGCGGCCTGGGTGCGAGGGGGCATGCGGTTGATCTCGTCCACCAACAGAAGGTCGGTAAAGACGGGGCCGGCATGGAAGCTGAAGGTCTCCGAATTGGAACCCGGGCCGGAGCGCAGGATGGTGGTGCCGAGAATGTCGGCAGGCATCAGGTCCGGCGTGGCCTGCACGCGCTGGAAGCCGATGCCGAGCAGACGGCCCAGGGCCTTGACGGTAAGCGTTTTGGCAATGCCCGGCACTCCTTCAAGCAGCGCATGGCCCTGGCAGAGCACGGCAATCAGCACTTCTTCGATGGCCTCTGACTGGCCGGCAATGACAATACCCAGCTCGCGGCGGGCGTGGTCGATGAGTTGGCTGGTTGCGGCGAGCGGGGCGACCAACTCTGGGGTTTTAGCGTCTTGGTTCGCGTTTTGGTTTGCGTCTTGACTGTTTTCCTGGCTCATGAAGCCCTTTCCTGCGGTATGGGATGAATGCTTTCTGAAATTGTGCTAAAGTGGCGGGGATTTGCCGCGGCCGCCAGCTTTTCACCGTGGCTGTGGAGCTTGAGGATCAGCTTGAGGGCGTCGACGGATTGGATGGTTTCGCCGGAGACGGCATCTTCGCAGGCGGCGAGGTCGGTTTCGACATCGGCATCGGCCTGGGGAAAGCGGCGGCGAATGGAGGCGGCCAGATCAGCTGCGCTCATTTTGGTTGCGCGCAGGCCGCAGAGGCGCAGGCTGTGGCGGCGAAACCGTTCCAAAGCAATGGAGACGGCGGTCGAAGCCGCGCCGGCGTTGCGATAGAGCGAACCGAGCGCATCAAGGAACTCGATGGGCGTGGCGCGCGCCGGGGCGGGCAGGTCGCGCACCGGGCCGCTGCGGCGGCTGAAGCTGAGCACGATGAGCAGGCCCAGCAGCGGCAGCCCGATCCAGAGGATAGTGAGCGACGGTCCGAATGCGTAGCTCCATGGCGACTGAACATCGCCGTGCAGCGACTCGTCCCAGTAGAAACGATGGCCTTGGCGCGGGCCCAGAGAGTTCAGGAGCAGGTCGAGATTGTTGGCGCGGGAGAGCGAACCGT
>Ga0302326_10018014_pt1 | contig 14676 bp, 14 predicted proteins | sample Palsa_T0_3_FD_202264 | JGI IMG/M metagenome (GOLD analysis project Ga0302326, IMG submission 202264) | Peat permafrost microbial communities from Stordalen Mire near Abisko, Sweden - Palsa_T0_3 | ecosystem: Environmental > Terrestrial > Soil > Palsa > Peat permafrost | place: Sweden: Abisko... | reverse complement strand
GGCTTTGCCTTCGGCCATGATCTTTTCGATCTCGCCGGGATCGCGCGGCAGGCGATCGGTGAGGAATTTCGCGCCGGTTGGCGTAATCAGCACGTCGTCTTCGATGCGCACGCCCAGATTTTCTTCGGGGATGTAAATTCCCGGCTCGATGGTGACGGTCATGCCGGCCTCGAGCTTGCGATCGGGGTTGCCGCCGTCATGCACGTCTAGGCCGATGTGATGGCCCAGGCCGGTGATGAAATAGCGGCCCAGCGATCGGCCTTCGCGATCTTTGCCGTGCGAATTGATGTAGTCGTAGGCGATCTGATAAAGGCTGCCGGGCCCTTCGGTGAATCGCGCGCCGGGCTTGGCCGCGGCGAATGCCGCATTTTGCGCGCCTAAAACGATCTCGTAGATTTCGCGTTGGCGCGGCGTGAAGTGTCCATTGGCCGGAAGCGTGCGCGTGATGTCCGCGGCGTAGCCGGAATATTGTCCGCCGACGTCGAGCACCACGATATCGCCATCCTGAATTTGGCGATCGAGTTTGTTGTAGTGCAGCACGGTGGAATTGAATCCCGAGCCGACGATGGGCGCGTAGGCCTCGGTTTCGCAGCCGCCCCAAGCGTGGATTTCCACCATGCGCGCGGCCACCTGATATTCGTAGAGGCCGGGACGCATCATTTTCATGGCTTCCAGATGCGCGTCAATGGAAACGTCGATGGCGTGCTGAATCAATCCGAGCTCGCCGGTGGATTTGATTTGCCGCAGCGCGCCGATGGCATCGCGCGCATCTTTCCAATCGATGCCGGACACGTTGTCTTTGAGCCACGCAAGATCGTCGGCTTCGTGCGGATAGCCTTCTTCTTCGTTTGCCGGTAGCAGCGTATACATCGCGGGATACGTGGACTTCAGTTGCTTCAGGACATCGCGCAACTTATCGAAGGGTTCGACGTCGGCGAAGCCGGTGAGTTGATTGATGCCGGGGTCGTCGGGGCCAATGCGGGCGCCGTTCCAGCGTTCGGCATCGGGATCGCGCGGCGGCAGAAAAAGAATGTCGACCGGCGTTGTCGCGCCTTTGGATTTCGCGTCGGGCGGCAATTCCACCATGGCGGCGCCTTCTTCGTTGTGGCCGGTGAGGTAGTAGAAATTCTCTTCCTGATTGAAAACGTAAGAAGGATTGGCTTCTTCGTGGCCGCTGTATCCGAAGAGCACCACGGGCGCGCGAAGTTGCGCGGAGAGGCGTTGCCGGCGAAGCGCGTAGACGGACACCGATTCGCGTTCGCGCCCGGCGGCGCCGAGCGCGAGCAAAGCAATCGCGACGATCGCCAGCGCAGAAGCAAAAGCGCGCAGTATTCGCAATTTATTTTGAGGTCCTGCCGGCGAATTCATGCGGATCTTTCGGTTTGCTTGCTCATTTTCGTCAGGGCTTCGCCATTGAGGCGGAAGATCATCCATTCGTCCATGGACTGCGCGCCCAATCGGCGATAGAACTCGATCGCCGGACGATTCCAATCGAGGACGGCCCACTCGAAACGGCCGCAGCCGCGTTCATTCGCAAGCGCGGCGACGTGCAGCAGAAGCGCCTTGCCAATGCCTTTGCCGCGATGCTCGGGGAGCACGAATAAGTCTTCGAGATAAATCCCCGGCTTCCCGACAAACGTCGAAAAATTGTGGAAGAAGACGGCGAAGCCAACGGACTCACCGGCGAATCGCGCCAGAATCGCTTCGGCCACGGGATGCGATCCAAACAGGGCCGCGCGCAGGTCGTCTTCCGTGGCCGAAACTTCGCGCGACAATTTTTCATACTCGGCGAGACCGCGAATCAGTTGCAGCAGAACCGGAACGTCAGCCAGTGCGGCTTTATCGATTTGGATCTGCGCGCTGTTCGATTGCGCCATGAGCCGATTGTCGCAGATGAAAGTGCGCCAGGCCAGCGGGTGAACTTTTGCGTCCAAAGAGTGCCTCTCGCGTTGGCGGAATGGATGGCGGGAGGCGGGGTAGTTCGACAAGACACACTCCACGCCGGCGTTGCGGAGCTTTCGCGGGCCGCGCACCGAACAATTGAACGAGGCGCTTGCGAGGGTGTGTGCTGTCCAGGACAGACATGGGCAGGCAAACAGGGGTAGTATCGCCGTTTGAACCGGGAGAGAGGTTTCTCGATGGATCAAGCGGAATTCAACAAGTTGCACACGGGCTGCGTTGGCGCATTGGAAGACTACGTTTCTTCGGCCGAGCTTACGGCCGTGATGCTGGCGGGCTGTACGCCGGAGCCGATGCCGCTCGAGGGGCGCTTGCGCCTATTGGTCCAGGAGCGCGCTGAGGAAACGGCGCACGCCGTGTACATCGATCTTAAGCGCCTGCTGCACGAAGCCGCGCGGTTGGGCTATCACTATTCGAGCTGAGGATTTGCGTGGAGGGCGCGCGCCGGGCGAAGCTCCGGAATCTTATTACCGCGGAATTTCGCTCGCGCGCATTTCGTTTATTCGAGCGGAATGGCGGCTTTATTTTTTGTGAGCCAGGTTTTGAAATTTTGCAAGGCCGGATTTAGAGTGCGGGCAAAATTGGGATCGCGCACGCCGCAGTAATACTCCTCGAAATCGCGTTTGAATTGGAACATGTTGCCAAGGTCGTCGGCGCCGGGAAATCCGAAGCTGCGATAGACCTCGGGCGGGACGCTGTTGTAGCGAACTGGCTTGCCGAGGACTTCGCCGAAGGCGGCGGCCATTTGCGCGCCGGTTAGATTCTCGCCGGAGATCGCCAGCGTTTTGCCGATGAATTCCTTCCCCTTTTTGAAGATTCCGTAGGCGCATTTGCCGATATCTTCGGCGGCGATTCCCGGCAGCTTTTTATCGTCCATGGGGAAGGTGATCGCCAAGTTTCCGTCGGGTCCTTTTTTCGGGCCCATGCCGACATAGATGAAATTGTCCCAATAGAAAGCGGTGAGCAGGAAGGTGGTGGGGACGCCGGCGTCGGTGAAGAAGTGGTTGGATTCGCCTTTGGCGTCGAAGTGCGGGACTTTGTATTTTTCTTTCAAGGTGGGCATGCGGCTGTCACTTAGCGGAATCCATTTGCGCGTGTCTTCGAGAGTGGACCAGATCGCGTGTTGGAGGTTGGCGGATTTCGCGGCTTCGGCCATGGATTTGGCGTTGGCCATTTCCCTTTCGGGCGAAAAATGCTCCCAGAAAAATGTGACGCAGAAGGCGCCATAGGCGCCGGCGAAGGCGTTCTGCAAGCTATCGAGGTTGTCGACGTCGGCGGCCACGACTTCGGCGCCCAGTTTTGCCAATTCCTTGGCTTTGGCGGAAGTCACGTCTCTGGTGAGGGCGCGAGCGGTGAAACCGCCATTCGGATCGTTGAGGATGGCGCGGACCAGGCCGCTGCCTTGGGCGCCGGTGGCTCCTACGACGGCGATGATTTTTTTATCGGGCATGAAGGTGCTCCTCGCTTGGGCATTGAGAATTCGTTTGTGGGAATCATACAGGATTTTCGGCGCACGCGAATTGTTGCAGGACGATTGTGCCGCCCCTATGGGGCCGCTCGGGTGGGCGACAGCTTCAAAAGAGTTTGATGCGGCCTTTGCGCAGCTTGGTCTGGAATGCGCGGAGAGAATCGGTGCCGCGGATGGCGGTGCGTTTTAATTCGTAGGGGTCGCGCGGGGGAAGAGGATTGATTCGCGAGCCGATGCGCGCGGCGAAAAAGATTTCGTGGCGGCGGAAGAAATCGCGCATAGCGCGATTGGCGGCAGGATCGCGCGGCATGCGGCCGTAGGGATAGGCGAAAACGCGCGTGAAGGGACAGGCGTTTTCTTCAAGAGCACGCAGGCAATCGGATAGATCGTCTTCGATTTGCGCGGCGGAATAGCGCTGGTAATTTTGGTGGCGATGGGAGTGCATTCCGAATTCGATCAGCGGATCCTTGGCTAGTTCGCGCGCGTTGTGCCAGGACATGAGCGGCTCGTTTGCGCCGTCCCATCCGGCGGAGGCGCCGATGAAGCCGGTGGTTAGAAAGATGGTGGCTTTCACGCCGTGATTGGCGAGAAGCGGATAGGCGAGTTCGTAGGTGTTGAGGTAGCCGTCGTCGAAGGTGACGATCACGGGATTTGCCGGCAAAGCGGCGCGGCCGGCGAGCGATTCCTTTAAGTCCGAAAATGAGATGGGCGTGTAGCCGCTGGATCTGATGTACGCGAGCTGGCGGTCGAGCGATTCGCAGGAGATGGTCAAACCGTCTTCCCGATCGCGCGAGACTTTGTGGTAAAGCAGGATCGGTAGGCCCTTGGGCGCGGGAACAAAAAGGCTGTAGCGATACACCAGCCACAGCAAAATCGCGAGGCAAAAAATTGCAGCGTAGATCGCGGCGGATGACATCAGATCACTGGAGAGAGTACCGCGCGGCGGTGAGAAACGGGGAAACGATCAGAAACGGAGTAGGTAACTGAAACCACAGCGGCGCCATGGCGCAATCAGATTGCGTGCCGCCGCTTATCCGTTGCCGGCGCGTTCTTTGTACGGCCGCGATGCGGCGAACTCTTCGGAAAAGAGCGGCGTCTGGCGCACGCGCGAAGTGCGCTGGCGCGGCTGGCGGGTGGGCGAAGTGGCGATCAGCGTGAAACCCTCGGCAAGTTGCTGTTGAGCAAAGGCACGATGAAATTCGGACAATTTGAATTGCTTCACGGCTGGGTACAAGGATGAAAACAGCGACCAGGCGAAACCGGCCGAACCGTCCCACACGAAACCTTTAAGGAAGTAGAACTGCAGGAAGGTCAGCGGAAGCGTAACCACGGCTTTTAAAAAGCTGGAGCGCTCGCCGGGGCGGAAACTTTCGATCGCGGCCAGGCTGGTATAGCGATTAAATTTATCGAAATAGTCGGCGATGCTCGAGCAGGAAAAATTGTACATCGGCTCGCGCAGTAGCCCGGTGCGCCCTTCCAAAGCCACCGATTCGTGCACCAATTGGCGGCGGAAATTTCCGAAGCGGCGATCGAATAAGCGCAGCTTGGGCTTGGTGTGGCGATGCCCCGCGCGCACCACCTGATCCCAGAGCACGGTGGTGATCGGGATGTAATAACCGCAGCAATTATCCGCGCTGGCCAGTTTGGATTGGATTTCGTCGCGCAGCGCGCCGGGAACTTGTTCATCGGCATCCAGCGCGATGATCCAATCGTGCGCGGCTTGGGTGACGGCCCAGGCTTTTTGATCGCCGTAGCCGATGAAATCGCGGCGCAAAACCTTGGCGCCGTAGGCTTCGCACACTTCGACGGTACGGTCCGTGCTGCCCGAATCGACGACCAGCACTTCATCGCACCAAGCCAGGGAGGAGAGCGCTCGGGGGATGTCCACTTCTTCGTTAAACGCAATGATTACAGCGCTGATTTTGTGCAAAAAGCTGACCCTTGGCGTGCCCGGGGCCAAAGAAAACTCCGACATCGGCCCAAGTGTTGCCTGAACTGTATAACAGGCCGGGGATTCCGGGTGTGCTTTTCCGCACATTTTTAAAAATATTCGTCCGGCTGGAAACTGGTCCGCGCGCGGCATGGCGTATGGGAGAAGTGCCGTGTGCGCCAATCGCGCGTTAAAAGTTGCGCGATCAGCTCGATTGTTTCTTCGGGACCTTGGCGCCGCGTTTGCGCGCTTCTGAAAGTCCGATGGCGATGGCTTGCGCGCGAGATTTCACCACGCCGCCTTTGCCGCCTTTTCCCGAAAGAAGCGTGCCGCGCTTTTCCTTGCGCATCGCGCGCTCGACGCTCTTACCTGCTGCCTTTCCGTATTTTGGCATGAGCTTGATCCTTTCCATCCGCTCTGGCCCATCTGAAGCTCAGATTCTTAGATGTCCGGTAGGGTACGCCCGGGCGCCGCGAGGCGCAATGCAGTGAAAGATGTAGGCACCCGGGGAGAGGGCGCAGAAAGCGAGCGAACGCGTTGTGAGATTGGCGGGAATTTGGTAGTTGTCTTGATTCTCGAAGTGAGGAGCGATCAACGTGGGCGGATTTGTTCCATTGTCGGATGCGTCTCGGCGGCCGCGGCATTTCGCGGTGGTGACGCTGGGATTGATCATCGTGAACGCGTTCGTTTTCGTTTTGGAGTTAGCCGGCGGCGACGCGTTCGTGGAACGCTGGTCGGTGATTCCCGCCAATATTTTTGCGGGTCACGATTTCATCACCATCCTGACGGCGATGTTTATGCATGCGGGCTGGCTGCACATCATTGGCAACATGGTTTTTTTGTGGGCGTTCGGTCCGGAAATCGAAGACGCCATGGGGCGATTGCGCTACCTGGTGTTTTATCTATTGTGCGGTTTCGTGGCTTCGGCTGCGCAGATTGCAGCGATGGCGCATTCCACCGTGCCGAACCTGGGCGCCAGCGGAGCGATTGCCGGCGTGATGGGCGCGTTTCTGGTCACGTATCCGCGCGATAGGATTCGTTCGCTGCTGCTGATCGGTTGGTTTGTGACGATTACGCAGATTCCCGCGGCGCTATTGATCGGGTTTTGGTTTGTGATCCAGCTTTTCAGCCAGATTGGATCGGTGGCTGATGTGCAGTCGGGCGGCGTGGCTTATATGGCGCACGTTGGCGGCTTCATTTTCGGAGCGATCTTCGCGCGGCTTTTTGAGCGTTTCCGCGACACTTCCGCGCCGGATGAGTACTAGCAGCGAATTTCCCAAACACTTAAAAATTAAAAGCTGGGAACGCCGGTGGCGGCGGGGCGCGTTTCGGCGGCGGCATCCGTGCCGAGGCGGAAGCGCTCGAACCAGACTTGGCCGAGCGACATGATGCCGGTGTAGAGATAGCCCCAAACGAAGAGCAGCAGGAAGGGCACGGTGATGTAGCTTTCGTTTTGAATCGCGTAAAGCACCGTGGCGCCAAAATAGAGGCCCAGCAGAACTTCCAAATACGGCATCCAGCCGGCGCGATTGCGATAGGATTTTTTGCGCCAGGTGCCGGACTGGCCCTGGATATGATATTTCGGCGTGCGCGCGAAATCGGATTTCACGCCGAACAGCGCTTCGAGCACAGCCTTGGCATTGCGCACGGAAAGTCCGATGCCCACGGCCATCACGAAGGGCATGTACGGGATGGAGCGCCACCAACTTCGCGGATAGAGCGCGCGCTGTGCCGAAAGATAGAAGCCGGAGATGGAAAAGCTCGAAGCCAGGAAAAGCGGCAGATCGATGATCATCATCTGAAACCAGCCCTGATAGAAACGCACGATCATGGCGGGCAACAGCAGTGTGGAGAGCACGACCATCAGCGGATAGCTGATATTGGCGGTGAGATGGAAGATGGCTTCGGTTTTTACGGCCGCCGGCTGATCCGAGCGCAGCACGCGCGGAAGGATTTTCTTCGCGGTCTGCATCAGGCCTTTGGCCCAGCGCGCTTGCTGCGTTTTGAAGGAGTTCATTTCCACCGGAAGCTCGGAGGGACATTCGATGTCGGGCAGATAGAGGAAACGCCAGCCGCGCAGTTGCGCGCGGTAGGAAAGATCAGTGTCTTCGGTGAGCGTGTCGTGCTGCCAGCCGCCGGCATCGTCGATCACGCTGCGGCGCCAGACGCCGGCGGTGCCGTTGAAATTGAAAAATACGCCGCTGCGCGAACGCGCGCCGTGCTCGATGACGAAATGGCCGTCAAGCAGAATGGATTCTACTTCAGTGAGCGCGGAATAATCGCGATTCAAGTACGTCCAGCGCGCTTGCACCATGCCGATTTTGGGATCGGTGGTGAAATAGGGCAGCGAGCGGCGCAGAAAATCGGGGCTGGGCAGGAAATCGGCGTCGAAGATGGCGATAAATTCGCCGCTGGCGGATTCCAGGCCGTGGGCCAGGGCGCCGGCTTTGAAACCTGTGCGATCGTCGCGATGGATATAGCGGATCGGGAAGCCCAGGGCCTGGTGGCGTTCGACGCAGGCGCGGGCCACGGCTTGCGATTCGTCGGTGGAATCGTCGAGCACCTGCACGTCCAGCAGTTCCAGCGGATAATCGAAGCGCGCGATGCAATCGATGAGCCGCTCGACCACGTAGCGTTCGTTATAGATCGGAAGCTGTATGGTAACCTTGGGCCAGCTTTCAACCGCGGGCGGCGGGCCGGGCACATTTTTGCGATTCTTGAAATAGTGATAGACCAGCCAGTAGCGGTGCAGCCCGAAGGCCGCGAGCACCACCAACACTATGAAGTAAGGGATCGTCAGCGCCAGATCGAAGGCGTTCATCTGGTACAGGCCGCGGAACGGATTGCGATTGACGTCGGTCAGCTTCGACCAATAGTTTGACAGCGGACCGGATTGCAACGCGGCCGCCAGAGCTCCGAGATGACGTGCGCTCCACACAGTAGCTATGCTACTCCTGTTCCATGCTGACTCGCGAGCGCCGCTTGCCGCGCGGCCAGGGCGCCGCGGCTTTGCTGCTGCTGGCCGCCCTGGAAGCAATTTTCCTGGCCGTGGCGCGCTTGCGCGATCTTTCGCTGCATGTGGTGGGGTACATCGCGCTGGCGCTTGCGGCCGGCGTGGTCTATTTCGTCGCGTTGTACGCGCTCGAACATCTGCAAGACTCCCGCGCCGGTTTTTTGCTGGTGCTGCTGGGCGCGCTGGCATTTCGGCTGACGCTACTGCCACTCGCGCCCACGCTTTCGACTGACCTTTACCGCTATCGCTGGGACGGCCAGGTGCAAGCCGCGGGCTGGAACCCGTATGCGCTGCGCCCGGATGACCCGCGCTTGGCTGCGCTGCGGGGCGGGTCAGGCCAACGCGGCTGGCAACTCATGCCCGCGCATGAATTGCCGACGGTCTATCCCCCGCTGCTGGAGCTGGTGTTCCGCGCGACGTGGCGCGTGCTGCCTGACCCTGTAGCCTTCAAATTGCCGTTTGTTCTGGCCGATTTGGCCGTGGTTGGGATGCTGGCGTTCTGGGTGCGGCGAGCGGACCAACGCATCGCCCGTTTGGCGATCTATGCCTGGAACCCCCTGGTGATCATCGAGTTCGCCGGCAGCGGACATAACGATTCGATTGCGGTTGCCGCGATGGTAGCTGCCATCTTGATTATACGAAGGCGGCCAATCGTGTCAACGATGGGGCTGGCGGCCGGCGCCATGGCCAAATTTTTCCCGGCGGCGCTGCTGCCTGTGTGGGTGCTGCGCGCGGGATGGCCGCGGCGAATACGCGGATGGATTGCCGCGGCGGGCGCCGCGCTGGTAGCGCTGGCCTGCGCGTGGCCCTACCGGGCCGGGCTCGCGGATTTCCGGCGCACTCTGCAGGCGTATTATTTGCCGGCTTGGCAGAATAACAATGCGAGTTTGTATTCCGTGCTGCGCTGGGCTTCCGGCTCGCACGGCTTCGCGGTGGCGGCTGGGCGCGCGGTGGTGCTGGCTCTTGCGCTGTGGCTGGCAGCGCGAAAGGCTGAGCCGGAGCGCGCAGCCTTTCTGGTGGTGGGCGCGATTCTTCTTTTTGCGCCCAACGGATATCCCTGGTATTTCACATGGATCGTGCCGTTGCTGTGCTTTTTTCCGAACACGGCTTGGATGCTGCTGAGCGTGCTGCTGTGCCTCTCGTACAACGTCTTGATTCCGTATCGGATTCTGGATGAATGGCGATTCGATCCGGCGCTGCAGTGGCTGACGTATGCGCCGTTCTATGCCCTGTTGATTGCGCAGATGTTCCTGCCGCGCCGCGACGATACGATCGCTTCTTAGCGGCGCGCACAAAAAAAGGGCGTCCCGCGCGATCGGGACGCCCTTTCTTTTTGCGTTGTGCGAACTCCCGATTACGGGGTTGGCGGTTTCGGCGCGGGCTTCATCGCCGGCATGGGCATCATGCCCTTGGCCATAGGAGCCGCGGCTTTCGGGGCCCAGAAATCGGGATTGGCAGCGATGATTTGCTTGTTGACGTAGCTGGTTTTGGGATTCACTTCCCAGAGATTATCCTCGATCGTGGCGTAGGCGTCGCGGGCGGTTTGCTCGAGCTGATGCATGCCGTCGTCGCCGAATGCGCCCATCACCGTCTTCTGGCGCGCGAGTCCGTCGTCTTCATCTTTAAGCGCCTTCATCGGCAGCAGGACCAGGTAAGTGTCGGACGCGCCCATCTCGGCTTCGTACGTGGCCCAAGGCATGTTGACGCCGAGTTTTGTGTACACGTCGCGGTACATCTTGGCCACCGCCTCAAATTGATCGTCGTGGCCGGGCTTGATGTGGAAGGCGATCGTTTCCCAATAGCGGCAGTGCGGAATGTCGGCGGACGCGGCGTTGTTGCTCAGGTCTTCGCGGTAGTGATAGATCACGTTGTGCACTTCGGAAACATAGGCGGCTTCGAGACTGTCCAGATGCGCGAATGCGTCGGTCAAGGCGGCGTTCTTCATCACCACGTCTTCCTGCTGTTGCATGTCGTCGAAGGAATCGTAGGCGAACAGGTATTGCGCGCGGTTGGTGCCGGACGTGGCTTCCATGGCCAGCACGGTGCCGGGCAGGTTGGCCTTCCTGGCGACGGTGACGTATTCCGCGGCGACTTTATCGTAGGGAGTCGTGTTGTAGGGTTTGATGTTGTCGGTCTCAATCATCAGGATATTGGGCGGTGCCATGCCGGCCATCTTGCTATCGGCCATTGGGGCGGGCGCGGGAGTTGAGCTGGGTGCTTGTGCCCGAGCGGTGGTTGCCATGGCGAATGCCAGGGAGAGCGCGGCGAGTGCGGGAAGACATCGATTCATTTGTAGAACCTCCACAGGGGATCGAATTTTTGAAATCGAGCGCTAACGAAACCGGTTCTTCCGAGCGGCGCGGTGCGAGCCAGATCAGCAGCAATAGGTGGTGCGGCTCGGAGAAAGCGGTGGCGCGAGAGTGCACCCGGCGGGCGGGCGGCGTCAATCGGAATTTACGGAAGGGCCGGAGCGCGGCGGGGTGCGACGGGGGCTAAACGTTCAGGATGAGCGTGACGTCGGGGCGCGGGCCGGGCGGCGGCATCTTGGCGCGGTCGACGGGGCGATAAAGCGTATCGCGCTCGACGGGAATGCGCCCGGCTTCGCGGATCAGGCGCTCGAGATCGGCGCGCGAGGTGAACTGTTCGGTTGTGGCGCCGGCATCGTGATAAATCTTTTCTTCGACCACCGTGCCATCCAGATCGTCTGCGCCGAAACGCAGCGCGATCTGCGCGACCTTGGGCGACATCATGATCCAGTAGGCTTTGATGTGATCGAAATTATCCAGCACCAGGCGCGAGACGGCGATCGCTTTGATGTCGGCAAACGCGGTGGGCTTCGGGAGATAGGCGAGTGCGGTATTTTCAGGATGAAACGCCAGCGGAATGAAGGCCACGAAGCCGTGCGTTTCGTCCTGCAATTCGCGCAGCAGGACCAAGTGGCCGACGCGCTCTTCTTCATTCTCGATGTGCCCGTAGAGCATGGTGGCGTTGGAGCGCAGGCCGATTTGATGCGCGGTACGCGCGATGGAAAGCCACTGCTGGCCGCTCACTTTGTGATCGCAAATCACTTTGCGCACGCGCGGATGAAAAATTTCGGCGCCGCCGCCGGGCAGGGAATCGACGCCGGCTTGCTTGAGCGCGAGAAGCGTATCGCGGATGGAAAGTTTGGCGATGCGCGCAAAGTAGCCCACTTCGACCATGGTGAAGGCTTTCAAATGCACGCTGGGGCAGCGCTGCTTCAAGCCGCGCATCAGGTCGAGGAAATATTCAAACGGCAAATCGGGGTGCAGGCCGCCGACCATGTGGAATTCGGTGGCGCCTTCGCGCATGCCCTCTTCGGCGCGCTGGTAGATCTCTTCGAGCGCGAAGGTGTAGGCGCCGGGGGCGTCAGGGCTGCGGCCGAAGGCGCACAGGCGGCAGTGGGCCACGCAAACGTTTGTGGGATTGATGTGGCGATTGACGTTGTAATAGCACACGTTGCCGTGGCGTTGCTCGCGCGCGCGGTTGGCCAGCCAGCCGAGCGCCAGAAGGTCGCTTGTGCGATAGAGCGCGATGCCGTCGTCGGCGCTTAGGCGTTCGCCGGCGAGCACCTTATCGGCGATCGGCTTGAGGCGTGCGTCCGAGATTTGAAGTTCGCTCATTTGTTTATGGCTGCGCTACCCAGACGGCTGCGCCCCAGAACAGGAAAAACAGAATACTAATATAGCCGTTCACCGTGAAAAACGCAGCATTCACGCGCGTGAGGTTATTCGCGCGGACCAGAGAGTGCTCGTAGGTCAAAAGCGCGGCGATCACGGCGATTCCCGCCCATGCGGGCCAAGCCAGATGAAACGCGGCGGCGAGGCATATGAGCAGCAGCGTCATAAGCACGTGCATGCCGCGCGCGATGGCAAGGGCGCGGGCGATTCCGAAGCGCTTCGGAATCGAAAAGAGGCCGGCTTGGCGATCGAAATCTACGTCCTGGCAAGCGTAGAGCACGTCGAAGCCGCCGCCCCAGAGCGTGACCGCGGCGCAGAGCAAAAGAATGCGCGGATCGAATGAGCCGGCGACGGCGATCCAGGCGGCGGCCGGCGAAATTCCCATGCACAAGCCTAGTACGAGATGCGACCACGTGGTGAATCGTTTGGTGTAGGAATAGAAAAACACCAGGAACAGCGCGACGGGAGAAAGTTCCAGCGCCAGGCGATTCAATTGCCACGCGGCCACGACCAAAATCGCGGACGCTGCCAGCGCGAAGCCCCAGGCGAAGCCGACGGAAAGCGCTCCGGTGACCAGCGCGCGCTGCGCGGTGCGCGGATTGTGACGATCGAATTTTAGATCGGCGATGCGATTCACGGTCATCGCGGCCGAGCGCGCGCCGACCATGGCGATGACGATCCAGAAAAATTGGCGCGCTGTGGGCCAGCCGGCTACCGCGCCGGGCGCGTGCGGATAGCGCGCGGCCAGAAGCGCGGCCGTGAGCGCGAAGGGAAGAGTGAAGATTGAATGCTCGAATTTGATCATTTCGAGCACGGTGCGGATGCGATTCACGTCAGGCCCCTCGAGCCGCACCTTTTCCGCCCTGGCCTTCCCAGCGGAATGCGTCGGGCTGCGGCAGACCGATTTGCGCGAGCGCGCGATTCACGAATTGCGCGACTACGTCGTCGAGAGTTTTCGGCTGATCGTAAAACGCGGGGATCACCGGCATGATCACGGCGCCGGCTTGCTGCGCGCGAAGCATATTTTCCAGATGGATGCGGCTGAAGGGCGTTTCGCGCAGGCAGAGCACCAGGCGGCGGCCTTCTTTCAGGCAAACGTCGGCGGCGCGGGAAAGCAGATCGTTGCTCGCACCCGTGGCGACGGCCGAAAGCGCGCCCATCGAGCAGGGAATCACCAGCATGGCATCCACGGCGTAACTGCCGGAAGCGATCGCGGCGCCAACATCTTTGTTAGGCAGAACGTCCGTCTTCGTGGCGCGGGCGCCGGCGAGTAACGAGGGCAGATCTTTTGCGTCGGCGGCGACGATGCCGAGTTCGTGCGCGACCAGGCGCGCGCCGGTTTCGGTGAGCACAAGATGAACGCGAGCGACCCGCGCATCGGCTTCAAGTTTACGCAGCGCGGCCTGCGCCAGGACGGCTCCCGAAGCCCCGGTGACGCCCAACACAACGACCTTGCCTTCAGTGGTTTGCATGTTGCCAGCCGAACTTTCGAGTCTAGGCGTCAATTTCCGTTGAAGTCAAGCCGAGGCGCCAGGACGCGATTGGGAGCCTATTTCGTGGATTTCAAGACTTCCAGATTCACGACGTTGATCGGCTTGCCTGCGGCGTAAGCGATAATTTGGTCAAAGATGTCTGAGAATTGGATCTCGAACTCCTCGCGGGTCACATAGCCGATGTGCGGCGTGCACACGGCATTTTCCATCGCCAGCAGTGGATTCTGCCCGTCCACGATCGGCTCTTCTTCGTATACGTCGACCGCGGCCATTCCAGGGCGCCCGGCTTGCAGCGCGCGCACCAGTGCGCCTGGCTCGATCAGCGGCGCGCGGCTGGTATTCACGATTAGCGCTGTCGGTTTCATGAGCGCGAGATCGCCGGCGGTGACGATGCCGCGCGTGGCGTCCACCAAACGCATGTGCAGAGAGATGACGTCACACTCTGCGAAGAACGTCTCCTTTGTGCGTGCTACGCCGTAGCCATCGCTCTTTGCCCGCGCGAGAGACGCTTCGCGGCCCCAGACCAGCACGTTCATGCCGAACGTTTTCCCGTAGGCCGCGACGACGCTGCCAATGCGGCCGTAGCCGAAAATTCCCAGCGTCTTATCGCGCAGGCTGTTGCCGATGCCGATTTGCCATTGGCCGGCCTTGAGCGCGGCCACTTGTTGCGGGATGCGGCGCACCGCGGCGAGAACCAGCCCCCAAGTGAGCTCCGCGGCCGCGTACGACGGCGCTCCTGGATGCAGGTCCGAGGAGACGATCACGCCGCGCCGGGTGCAGGCGTCGATATCGATGTGCGGATAGACGCTGCGCTGGCTGATGAGCTTCAGTTTCGGGAGGCGTTCCAGCAGCGACGCGCGAATTTGAGTACGCTCACGGATTAGCACCAGGACCTCGGTATCTTTCAGGCGCTGGGCAAGCGTATCCACGTCTTGCACGTGATCGTTCCAAATTTCGACTTCGTGGCCATTCAATTTGCTGAAGCAGGCGAGGGTGCGCAGCGTATCGCTGTAATCATCGAGAATGGAAATTTTCATTCCGAGCTAGCCCGCTGGTGCGCTTCATGCGTATGGAGATGAATGCGCGTTGCAAGCAAGGCGCGTCCCGCTGACGTG
>Ga0302326_10018013_pt1 | contig 14676 bp, 10 predicted proteins | sample Palsa_T0_3_FD_202264 | JGI IMG/M metagenome (GOLD analysis project Ga0302326, IMG submission 202264) | Peat permafrost microbial communities from Stordalen Mire near Abisko, Sweden - Palsa_T0_3 | ecosystem: Environmental > Terrestrial > Soil > Palsa > Peat permafrost | place: Sweden: Abisko... | reverse complement strand
CCACCCGCGCCTGAAACGCGATCATTCGTGGACTGCTATCGCCACCCAAACCGACGCCCAACAAGCCGGTCGGCGGAGCAGTTGTGTAAGTAAGCGCTCCAAAGCCGGTCTGCGTGGGAGGCTTTCCGGGAATACCGGCCAGCACCATGCTTGGCAGCCCAAAGTTCGGGTGGTTGAAGACATTGAAAAATTGACCCTCAAACCGCAGCTTCACATGCTCGGTCACGGGAAACCATTTTGTCAGGTAAAAGTCGCTCCAGAGGAAATCGGGACCGCGCAGCGAATTGCGGCCGAGGTTTCCGAATTGGCAATGCTGCGGGTCGTCGCCGCCGGAGCACTGCCCTGTACTCGGATCAACCGTTGATGCAAAAGCATCGGGATTCAACCACTGAATCGTGCCTGATTGAGTCACGGCGGGGACTCGATGATGCGCATAGAGCGGGACGCCGGGAACGACACTGGCGAACTGCGGCCCGCTGCCCTGCACGATTCCGTTTCCGTTTGCCGAATAAGGCGTGCTCAACACCGAGAACGGAACTCCGCTATGCCAAAACATCGTTCCAGAAATCTGCCATCCATTGAGCGCGTAGCCCACAGTACGACTGCGCACTCGAATCGGCAACTGGTACACATACTGCGCGTTGAGATTGTGCCGGATGTCGTAGTCGCAAGGACCATAATCGCGGGCCAGATCTCCCGGCAGAGGCGAAAGAATCCCTCCCGCAGAGAACGGAAGAAATCCTCCGTTCGAGACCGTATCCATGCAACGGCTCCAGGTGTAATTGACCTGTCCTTGCAAGCCATGGCCGAGTCGCTTCATCGCGGTCAGTTGGAGACCATTGTAGTGGCTGTTCGCACCGGTGGATAACTGTGTCACCGCTGCGAATCGCGCATCAGTAGGCTGCAGATAGGGAAATGGTGCAAAACAGCCCTGACATACGGTTTGGTAACCGTTGACTTGTGTTGAGTAGGGCTGGTTCACGGCGCGCGTCCCGACATATTGTGCGTGTAAGCTAGCCCTCGTTCCGAATTGATGTTCGATTCCCAGGCTCCACTCCATGAAGTACGGCGCGTGGAGTTTGCCATCTGGAACGGCTGTGATCGCTACCGGTGGAAGAGAAGACTGGCCTTGGGGGAATCCGGCAGTAAAAGTCTGATTTGCGGCAAAGATTGCGCCGATTGCGCTGTTGGGCGCTCCGGGCGCAACGGCTGTGCCACCCACGCTGCCAAGCAATCCTCCCTGAAATGTCTTGTCGTATGGCGGATTCGTGCCGATCAGGTCGGCCACCGTGCCTGGCAAGATGTCACTAAAAATCCCGAAGCCGGTGCGGAGTACCGATTTCGGCTCGAACTGCCACGCAATCGCCGTTCTCGGCTGCAAAATAGCCACCGGCGTGGACGAGAACAGATTGCCGAGATGAGTCTGAATAACGGTGTTCAACGGTTGATTCTCATGGGGAATAGAACTGAAGGAGCCGCGAAGACGGGCGACTTGATCATGAGGATTCAGCGGATTGGAGTTGAATGTGTCGCGCAGTCCAAACGTCCAAGTCAGAGTGCGAGTCGCTTTCCAGGTGTCTTGCGCGTAGACATCGAGATTGAGAAAGTTGAAGGGCTCGTTTAAGTGCGAAGGGAACGTCTCCGACGCGGTGTTTGCCACCCCATCGATAAATTGCTGCAAGTTCGCGTAGGTCACAGTAGGAACGGTGCCTTCCCCGAAGTCGTAGTCATTCAGGCGGAAGATGCGGATATTCGTTCCAAACCGTAGTTCGTGAGCGCCGCGGCTCCAGGCGAGGTTGTCATTAATGAAGAACCGGGAGGCGCGCCTGCCTTGTATCCAAGTATTGTCAAGACCTCCAACGGGAGTGAAGGCGTTCGCGCCGCTACCCTGCAATACGATCGGGAAAGCCGAAAGGGTCTTCTGAAGGTTGCTTGGCCCAAACAAGCTTTCATACCAGGAGAAAGCCGGGTTGAAGTAGTTCACCAGGTTTTGCGAGAAAACGTGCGTGTGTCCTGCGGCGAACGAATAAAGAGGTTGCGGCGAAAGCGCATTGAACACCGGGTTGATGGGATCCGTGTACGCGGCTTGCAGCCCGGTGTCCGACTGAAAACGAAACCATGCCGTATCTTTCTGGTCGGCGTTGTAGTCGAGACGGACGGTCTGGACCTGCTCGTGGTCGTCGCTGGAGTGCGAGATGCTCTGCCGGTTGGCGCAACCATCCCCGGCGGCGCCAAGCGGGCAGCCCAGTATCGCCGTGGGTGTACCGTTGGGACTTCGGTAGAGGTTGAACATCTGTTGATAGAACAAGCAGTTCCCATTCTGATCGTTGGACCCGCAGCCGGGTGTTTGCCCTCCAGAAAGTTGCCGCAAGACGTATGCTTGGAACGCCGTACTGGGAACGATCGTCGGTGTGACGATAGGCAGTGCTATCCGCACCCATTCACTATCAAAGAAGAAGAACAGTTTGTCGTGCGCGATCGGCCCACCGACACTGCCTCCAAAATGGTTCACGGTTGCTCCGGGCTTGTGGTTTCCGGGCGTCGAATTGGTAAAGTAGTCCGCTGCGTTCAGAAGCGAACCGTTCCACAGTTCATAGAGATTTCCGTGAAACTGATTCGTGCCGGACTTGGTGACGTAGTTGACCTGGGATGCTCCATACCGTCCCTGATCCACGGAATAGGAAAGAGTGTTGACGGTCACTTCTGAGATCGAATTCAATCCCAGGACAAGGTTGGTTGAGAGGCCGCTATTGAGATTCGTGAGCGGGTCGTTCGTTTCCAGCCCGTCGACGATGTAGCCGTTGGACAGCGCGGGCAGCCCGTTGAATTCCACGTTACCATAGCCGTTTGTGCCGCCTACGAAATCGTTGCCGCTGCCGGCCGTGTTAATGAGTGCTCCGGGGGAAAACTGCAGCGGGTAGGTAAGGTCACCGCCCGGATTCGGAAGGTCCTCTAGCGCCGAAGTATTCAGAGTTGTGGATGTGTTCGCGTTCTCCGGGTTGATGAGTAGAGCCTCGATGCTGACCTCAACCACCTCACTGGATCGAGCGATCTTGAGCGTGAAATCCACTGTTTGCTTCTGGCCTAGGCCCGAAATGACGTTGTTATTCTGCTGCGGCTCGAAGCCTTGCGCTTCCGCTTTAACCGAGTAGATCCCGGGCTTTAACTGTGGGAAGTTGAACCGGCCAGCGTCATCGGTCTTGGCGCTCCGCCTCAGTCCAGTCTCGAGGTTGGCGATCGCCACTGTGGCACCCGGCACGACCGCGTTGGTTGTATCCCGAACTTGGCCAACGATGGCACTCGTGGTTTCGCCTTGTGCCACCGCTTGAGAAGGAGGCAGAGAGGCTACAACCGCGAGAATGAGCACCAGCCGATGGAGGTGCGTCATGTCTTTAGACTCATTTTGCTTCCCTCACAGGCTACAAACATCCCGACGTTAAACTCCGGGTTGATTAACCAGTGATTATCTTTGATAGTTAACCATAGTTAATCTAAATAGGCAAGTTAGCGAGGAGGAAGAGCACGAATAACGCCAACTTCATATTGGCTGGCCGCTGTTTGCCGGCGAGTGATGGGCTCCTGTTTGCCGACGATATATCCGGAACAAAACAGGGAGCACCGGACGGTTGTGCACTGATGCTGTTTCCCTACTAGAGCAGTCCAAGATGGTCCGGGTATTTGGCCTGCAAGGCACTGATCAGAAGTTCGAACTCAGGGAGGCTGCGCAAACTCGCTAGGCAAGGATCTTTCAAGAAGAAAGGCCAGCACGCGAACCCCGTGCTGACGCTCCTTTCAAGCCACTCAAAGGCAGTTTCGCGCCTTCCCGTCAGCGCGAGAGTGCAAGCGATCTGATAATAGGTATGGTGTGCGTGTCCAAAGGATTTCGGACTCGAACAGGCTCTGGTCACACAAGCGACTGCTGCTTCTCCGTCACCCATCAAGGCATAGAGCAGACCTTGTAAGCTGATGATGAGGGGATCGTTCGGCACAAACTGCAGCGCTTCCTCCATCAATCGGCTCGCCTCTTTCGAATCCCCCGTCATCATCGCAGGGTAGGGAGCAAAATAAAGCGCGTACTTGTTGCTGGGGCTCTCCGTCCGCCAGGCTTGAATCTGCTGACGCGCCAGGTCGTATTGCTGGCTCCAAACATAAACTTGTACGACGCTCGGGCTAACCGCTTTCCGGGGTTGAAAAGGCCGTCCCCTTTCGAACATCGCACGCGAGTGATCGAGCAGTCCGATATGCGCCAGGATGCTGCCCAAGCGGTTGTAGGCATGAGGCAGATTGTTCTGCAGAGCCAGAGCCCGCTTGAGTTCGGCAATCGCCTCCAGATGCTGGAAGTTTTTCGCCGGTCCCCAGAGCAGAAACGCGCGCGCGACGTGGCCTTCGGGAAGACTCGCGTCAATTTCGAGCGCCCGCCGGCAGTGGAATTCGGCTTTCTCCAGCCACACGCTAGCGGGGTCGAATTCGAAATGGCGGGTTGTGCATGCGAATGAGAGGGTCGCGTGAGCGAGGGCAAACATCGGATCGCGAGTCACTGCATTGGTGAGATGGTGGCTCGCTTGATCCATCATCGACGCATCGCTGGAGTTCGTGATCCGGTATCCGCGCATGAATTCCGCATATGCTATAGGATCCCTGCTGTAGCGTGGCCGCTGCTCGACCGCCGCCGGACTATACGGCCGGTTCAGGGCGCGGGTGATTTGCTTCGCAATATCGCCTTCGAGACCCGCAAGGCGATCCATGTCGATGTTGCACTTCTTCGTGAAGCTGGGGCGCTGCAGGTAGGTGTCGAGCATCTCCAGCGAAAGGCGCCACTGCCCTTTTGATATCTGAATGGCGCCGTGTACAACAAATCGCACTCCCAGACGAGAGGCGATTTCCGAGGGTGTTAGTTCAAGAGGCAGGTTCAGAGCTGCCGAAGTGGGCAGCACGTCCACGCCCGATAGATTGCCGAGGAGCGAGACGAGCGAATCCGCGAACCCAAGACACAAGCCTTGGTCGTCCGCGGCTGTCTCCAGCAGCAACAGCGGCAACACGGCGATGGAAGACCTCTCAGCCAATTCGCTCCCATCTTTCCGGGCATCAGCGCGCACAGAGTTTCGTCCAAAATCGGAGAGCGGGTATTTCGCATCGATCACCCGAACCGGGCCGACGAAGCGATATCCTTTGCCGACTACTGTTTCAAGAAAACGTGGCTTATCGGCGTTGTCACCCAGCGCGGTGCGAAGCTTCCGCACAATGTTGTTGACGTTTTTTTCGGTATCGATAAACAGGTCGGAGCGCCACAGCTTCTTGACGATGTCTTCGCGGTGCACCATCTGCTCGCGGCGCTCAAGCAGAAAGATCAGCAAGTCCATGGGCTTCTTCTCGATCTTGATCCGCCGTCCGGAAAGTCGCAGTTCGTAGCGCCCCAAGTCGACTTCGACGTCGCCGGTACTCCGCTTTGCATGCCCCATGGAGAACTCTTGGCCAGCATTATCCAATAAAACTCAATAACGTGCGACGATATAAAAAAAATATCTAAAGGCGATACCCGCTGCATTGTGAAGCGCTCCACTTCACGAGATCATGCCCCATCAAGAATCTCGGAGAAGACTCTCATGAAAAAAACCCTGTTCATCACCCTGGTGATCGTTGGGACACTGTGGGTTGCAGGCCAGTTGCTCACCACTGCCGCACATCCCGGTGCTCATGACACGAACGCATTCACCCCGGAAACAATTCCGTGGGGTCCGCCACCGCCCTTCGTGGCCCCGGGCGCGCAACTCGCCGTAATCGAAGGCAACCCAGCTGCTTCCACTGGTGACTACACCGTGCGCCTGAAAATGCCGGACGGTTATCGGATTGCGCCCCACTGGCATCCCCAGCGCGAAAACGTCACGGTCCTCTCCGGAACGTTCAAGGTCGGTATGGGAGACACATTCGACAAGGACAAGATGGGATCATTCCCCGCCGGCAGCTTCGCCTATCTCGATCACGACATGCATCACTACGCGATGGCCTCCGGCGAAGTCATCGTGCAGGTCCACGGTAGCGCGCCCTTGCAGTTTAACTATGTCAATCCCGCAGACGACCCGAGCAAGAAGTAAAACCCACGGCTGTGGGTGGGAAAAGCTGGAGCAATTCCTAGGACAGTTTGTCACCGCTCTGGGAGCCACCGTTCACGCCGGTATGGTCGTGATCGGAGAGCGTCTCGGACTTTACAAGGCCCTCGCGGCCGGACCGCTGTCCATGTTGGGTTGAAGCGCTAACAAGTCAACCATTCGAAGAATCCCCGAAGGGCGGATTCTTTTTTCCCGGGAAATGTGACTAAGAATACTAACGAAGATTCGGCGGCAAGCTGGACGGCCAAGGCGGAATCCCCATTGCCCGTAGATCCACAATCTTCATCTGACCATTTGCCGCAAACGCCAATCGAGAAGATGCAGGTTCAGCCAGCCTAGTCATGAAGTTATGAAAGATTTTGGATCTCGCCACTCCGAAGAATGTGTTCGAGAGCGCCGGGAGGACATGCGCCCGAAGTTGTGGCCGGAATTCGTCTGGCGAGCGCAGGCTAACTGTCATGACGCCGCCGAATGAATCTCCAGGTGTGCGCTAGGATAAGCGAACGGACGAACAACCCTGTTCGTCTTTTGTAACAGGCGCAAGAAAGAGCTTGTGTTGTGGTCGATCTGCTGCTACTTTCCTGCCATCCAACGGGCCACGACTGACTAGGAGATGCAGAGGGGCTCGCTTCCTTCCTGGGTGGGGTTTCGCGAAAGTACTCCTTTGGTGATGCTGCTCTGCTCCTCTTAGACACTGGACTCGGCCCGAGCCAAAGGAGATTTATGTCTACTCCGAAGAATCGTTTTTCACTTGCCGGTAGTGAGCGCGCTCCGCTGGAAGGAGCGCGAGAGATAGGTCCAGCCAATCCCAATAAAACTGTTGACGTAACAATCCGTCTGAGATCGCGCGCAGGAAAAAAGCCGATTGTTAGCTCTGACGAATTCACGAAACCAATAGAGAAACGCACTATTTTAAGCCGGAAGGAAATCGAGCAACGCCGCGGGGCGGATCCTAAAAGCATTGATCTGGTCGAGTCCTTCGCCAGCGACTAAAAACTAAAGGTCAAAGAAGAGAGCCCGGCGGCGCCCAGCGATACGTGAAACGCTGATCTTGCTCCCGACACTATTCCTTCGTGGGGTATGGCAGATGCAGCAGCATGCACCAGAGAATAAGGAAGACCGTCGGTCTGGCTTGGCCCCACTGCTTCGCCTCGGTGGCCGGCTCGCGAGACGCAGTCTCCCAAACAGAAAGTTCGGTTTTGCCGTCGTGTTGTATGGCGGCGTCGCCGTAGCCATAGAGTACGCCGGGGTCTCGAGCGGGTTAAACGATAGGAAGCAATCCGGTCGAGAAGACATACAGCGCATTTTGAGCAATAGCGGCGTTCGCCGTCGAGAGGAGAATGAAAATGTCGTCCCTTAGCTTTGCGGATGTAAGGCTTAACTACGATCCAGCGGCGCCTCAGCAGCGCTTTCGCGATTCCGGCTTGGAAGCGGCGTTTCTGAGTCCGTCAGCACAACTTCCCACGGCTCCTTCGTGGCCTGAGGGCGGCGCTCCCAAAGCTGTTCCTCTGACGCCTGGGCCGGCAGAAACCGACGACCTCACACGGTTTCAAGGATATGACGCGGTGGTGGTCACCTGGACTTCAGCCGAGGCCAGCGCACTTGCGGCTTTGATGACTCCGTCTCATCCGATCAGCACCTGGTATGAATACCGCCACGATGTGGCGGCTTATATACCGCTCGTGACGGGGAAGGCGGCTCCGTTCAACGATTCGTCAGCGGAGATGCAACGCTACTACCATAGCCTTGGGCTCTACTTCCCCTGTCAGATTGGCAGCGCGAAGGTACTGCTCATCAAGAGCGGATTGCATCTCGCGTACGATGGTCCCGCAATACCCGTGAAGAAGCTGATGGCGGAAATTGCAGCTGCCGTCAAGCCAAAGATCTTCATTACGACAGGTACTGGCGGTGGAATCGGAACGGATGTTTTGCTGGGGGATGTAATCGTCGGCGGACATGTCCGCTTCGATTGCACGACACAATTCAAGAATGAACCCTGGCATAACGCATCTTTCAACGCATCGGCGTTGCCGACTGGTGGCGTAAGTGCGGCTACGCCGGCTCTGCTTAAAACCAATGCATCGCGTATTCCCGATGCGCGACCCACACCGAAGATTTGGTCCGATCCGACAGATACGATCGTAACGACAGACTGCTTCGCTTTTGACGACTCCACGGACCATTACGGACTTAAGGGTCTCGGTCAAGTATGCGAGATGGGCGACGCCATGGTGGCCAGCGCACTGCAAGGTGCTACAGAACTGTCGTGGTACGCGGTCCGCAACGCTTCCGATCCGCAGATACCCAACCCGACAGACAACTTGAAAGAAGCCGAACAGCAAGCGGCACAAATTTATGCCAAGTACGGCGGTTTAACGACGGCAGGAAGTGTGATTACAACCTGGGCAATTGTCCGAGCAGCAACAACAACTAGCGTCGGCACACATCCTGGAAAAGCAGGCTTCAAACTAGGACGTCTGCCGCGCGAGCGTGACACGCAACTGACATAGATCGAGTTAGCACAACAAAATCAAAAGGAGGATACATCGATGATTAACGCCAAGAAGTCTTTCAAACTGGGCCGGCTGGCTCGGTCGCATGACGAACGCATTCCCATGTTGCACACACTCATGACCGGCGCCGGCATTGCGCCACAGCCGGTGGTTCCGTCGGTGGACTACACGCACGGAATGCCGCCAAATCTCGGGATGATGTTAAACGACACTCTCGGGGACTGCACGTGTGCTGCCTATTATCACGCCATCCAGGTTTGGACCTTCAACGCCCTCGGCGCCCAACAAATGGCCACCGAGCCGGACCACGATGTCGAGGAATTGTACGAGCAGGCATGTGGCTATAAACCAGCGCAGGGTGGAGAGGGGCCGGGAGGAAACGAACAACACGTTCTGACGTTCATCCTCAGGAAAGGTGCACCTTTCGGGCCTACGGGTCAGCAGCGGCACCAAATCAATGCCTTTGTCGAGGTCAATGTGCAAAACACCGACAACATCAAGCGCACGATCTACGACTGTGGCGTGGCTTACATCGGCTTCAATGTACCTCAATACATCATGCCTCCAGATCAGAATCCGCTTCCTGTCTGGGACGTTGATCCCACAGCCGACAATACTATTGTGGGCGGCCACGCAGTTGTTCTGGCCGGGTATAACGCAGCCGGAGCGCGAGTGATCTCCTGGGGCGGCTACTACACCATGACATGGGCGTTCTTCGCCAAGTTCGTAGACGAAGCCTACGCCATCGCCGACCCTGACTGGATCTCTGCAAAGAAGACGACTCCCGGTGGTCTATCTCTCCAACAATTGGAGCAAGCCATGCAGGCGCTGAAAAACGATTCGGCAGAATCGAGCGATGTCAAAGTGCCGCATCTCAGGAAAGTGGGTTAGCACCGCCCGCTGGCAGCCCCTCTTTTGACATTTGGCCCCCCGCCCGCAGGCGGGGGGCTAAGTGAGTGGGTAGGCGACGTCGGGCTGTCCTTGGAGCACCGAAGATGCAACGAAACCAAAGAATATCATCGCGCTCAGCAAACAGATCGGGGAATGTCGGTTTGCGCGGCTGTTAGCATCGCATCGAGTGCCGCCAAAATATCAAGGACAAAACAACTTTATTACAACAACGGAACAGAAGAGCTTAACTTCACCGCCATGTCGTTCCCTAACTTACATCGAATCAGCGTTATATGGGTTGTCATCACCCACTTGCCTTCGCCAACGAAAGAAGTTGTCAACTTATCTGGCGAAACACCGGCCGTCACGTTTTCCGAACTGTGCTTCTTGCTAAGTGCCAGCATTTCCGGTTCGCGGTTTTTACTTGATGGGATGAAACGATGGTTCTGCATTCAGCACTATCCATCCAAGAAGAGTGCATTAGGAACGCGAGACGCCGGGGAGATAAACTCGTTGCGTGTTCTGGCGCAATAGGAGCGCTCATCAGATCGTCATTTGGAGTTCGATTAGAGCCTGAATCGCCCGCTTCCGGATTTGGCGAACCGAAAGGTTGGCTAGCTATCCGATCGGATAGCCAGAGTCGCGTTTTCAAGTTCGGCTGGTCCTGTTGCTTACTTTGCGCACCTCACATTTTGTTGCAGTTACAGATTTGTTTGGCGGCGTTCTTTCGAGCACCTGATGGGCTTTCATTTGCAATTGGTGAGGCAGCGTCCGCGAGCTACGAGGGATCGCGGGAAGGTTGCCGCGCACTTCCCATTTTTGCGGTAAGTCACGGCGAACTCCGGTTCAAGAGCAACGGTTCAAGAGCAACCTGTGAGAGGTTCTTATGGCTTCAACTCCTTCAGAGGGTCCGCCACCGTCGTCGGCTCCACTCCTACAACGCCTGGATAATCTCCGGGAAAAGGTGCCCTCCGTCTCCTTCAGCACGCTCCCATTCATCCTGCTAGGGATGTTGGTGCTCCTGGCGTTCCGGGACTCGCTCAAACATGTGACGACCATCGCACCGTTTCAGGTGCCGAAGGCGGATCTGCCGTTCACCGCCGAGATGGTGTCCGATGCCCTGCAGGACGGTCTCGAGTCGATGCACAATGAAATTGAGGCAGCTAAGATCGGCTCCGGCCTGCAGTCCTACGAGACGGGCATGCCCGACCTGCAGAATATGCTTATCCCGAGCTTTCAGCATATACAGGAGCCCCCGCGGTTTGCGGTTGAGGTGAAAGGAGTGTCCTACGAGCAATTGCTCGCTATCGGGCGCGGACTCTTGGGGACGGAGACGAAAATTTGGGGGGACCTGATTGTCCAGGCAGATTCGCAAGATCCGAACAAGAAAACGTTCGTTCTAGTCGCGCGAGCCACCAACGCCGGGCCCTGGGAGTCGGCACCCAACGCGATCAGTCGGGAAGGCTTGAATCAGGCCAGCCGGGATCTCGCGGCGAAGATTCTATCAACCCTGGATCCCACGTTTGCCGCAGCCGCACTGATCCGGGATGGAAGGTTCGATGAAGGAACGGCGCTTCTCTATAAAGAGCATGACCGTAATCCGTCAAACTCCCGACTGATGCTTAATTTGTGCGTGGGGTATGGAGCTACCCGGAGATACCAAGAGGCGATCGATTGCTACGAGAAGTTGGTGCGCTCAACCCACGGGGCCGCACAACGTCAGCTTCTAGAGCAGGAAGCACAGGTTTATTACCTAAAGGGGGAGCGGAAGACGGCAGCCATTCCGATGTATGAAAAATTGGTGGCGCAGGGAGACAGCGCTGCAAGGCTTGGTCTGGGAGAAGCATTGGACGCGGATGGTAGATACGACGAAGCAATCAACGAGTACGACACCTTCCTGGTGGAAGACCACTCTCAGAGAGAGCTGGCAATTGCTCATCTCAAGAAAAGCTTAGCCCTGGCGGATAAGAAGCTGCACCAGGACGCACTGGATGAAGCTGATAACGCCCTGAGTTATGCGCCCGACGACATCCTGTTATTAGTTCACAAGGGAATGGAGTTGGCGGATGCAAGGGACCTCGATGCCGGGATTGCCTGGCTGAAGAGTGTCGAGCAGGAAAGCCAGGGAGCGGACACAGCGCCGTTTGTCTTGCTGCAACTCGGAAAACTACTGGCGAGAAAAGGCGATTTGCTCAATGCCGCTAACTGTTTTCGGCAGGCAACCAGGCTGCGCCCGAACTACGTTGAGGCGCACAAGGCAAGGGCGGACGCGGCAACCCGATTGCGGCGCAAGGACGAAGCGCTCGCCGAGTACGGCTTGATTGCAAAGCTGAGTCATTCTTACCTCGATCGGGGCGATTTCGACTTTCTTGCGCGGGAATGGTTGGGCAATGCGCTTCGCGACGACCGCAAATATGCAGATGCGGCCGCGATGTATCGCGATGGGCTTCGAATGAAACCCAAGGATGGCGTCCTGCTCTGTGAACTAGCTTTCATGAAGGAGAAGATGGGTGACGTTCCTCAAGCCATCAAGGAATATCGCGAGATCGTAGATAGACCGGACGAGCTGGAATTCAGTGGGCTTAAGCATCAAGAGGTCGAAGCAAGCCGCACGAGTTTGTTAGCCTTAGCGCATCGCCGGCTGGGGGAGGCGCTGATAGGACTGGGAGAAACACAGTGGCCTTCCGGCATCGATGAACTCCGCTCGGCTGTGGACTTAAAGGCCAGCGATCCCGACTACCTTATGGCTCTGGGCGACGGCTATTACAACACGCACCGATTTGCGCAGGCAGCCGCCGAGTATCGCGAGGTCATCAGCGTCGCTTCTGATTCGAACGTAACGGCGGCGGCACAGGCCAAGCTGCACCAGGCAGAACAACGGGCGAAACTGCGGCCCTTGGGTCCGGGCGCTCAGGCGATCGCTGGGCTCTAGGTCGCGTGCGATCCGCTTCGGCTGCGCGAATGCAGGTTCCACGGCGACGAGCGGCACGATCTTAATCGATAGGGCGACCTGCTTGCCTGCTTGCGATACGCATCAGCCAGCGGCATCGATCGACTCTGGGACCGTGATATTGACTTTGGGTCCAGCCTCCCACCTCTCACGAGCATGCGCTTCCCGTGCCCGAGGTCGACATCCTTGCGATCCAGCTTCTGCTTGACATTTTTCGACTCCTTTTCGGTCCCTTCGTGGGCCTAAAAACTAGCGCGATTCTACATCTAAGGCGAGCCATCCTACAATTGAAGGGTGGAAACCCACACGAGCCGCAGTGTTGTCTGCTAAATCCCCAGGCATGGTGAAGATTGTGTGTTCTGATCTTCGCTGGAAGTGCGCATTTCAGGCTGGAAATCACAAGGCGGGATTCTAGACTTGGTGTGGCGTGCTCCTCACATGCGACGTCCCCCGGCCGGGTCGCATACTGGAAAACAGCCACCACCTAGTTTTCATCCTGAAGCCCAGAGGTTTACGGTATGAGAGCACGACTTGGCCAAGCTGAGCGTGGCCAAGATGGCGAAGCGAGCAGAGCAAATGCAGCTTGGCGAGCGAATGGTGCTTCTGGACCCCGCCAGTCTCCCTGATTCCCCTAATTCCCCCAACCGGCTACTGTTTGCCGGGGGAGGATTCGGCCTCTCTCGCCACCGGACATTCAGGAGACGACAGCGTTCCTCAACCCCATTGTAAATTTTAGCATTTCCTAATTTGTAGCTGCTACGGAACTGTGATAAACTCCGCTGCTCCTTCGCGGTCGCAAACTAGCCCTTTTTCATAGCCTTTTTTCGTTTTTCCTGAACCCAGGCATCGCCCCGAACTTTGCTTGCCCCAACAAGGAGACTGCTATGTCACGCATCAACGTTGTGAAATTGTTTTCGGTGATTATCCTGACTTTTGGAGCCCATCGGTTGTCGGCGACCGTCACTTATGCCGTCGGCACTTGCAAACCGAAAATGGCCAGCTTTGCGACCATTTCGGATGCACTCGCCGCCACACCCGCGCCGAACGTCGTGATGGTTTGCCCTGGCACGTACAACGAACAGGTCGTCATTACGCAGGCCGTGAATCTAGAAGGGGTCGCCACTGGCGACGCCGGGCAAGCGATCATCGCCGTCCCCAGCGGCGGTCTTGTAACCAACGTCCTCAATGACAATGGAATTCCGGTCGCTGCCCAGATAGCGGTCACGACTGCCACAGGACCAGTCAATCTCTCCGATATCACCGTGGATGGCGCCGGTAACGGTGTCGGCGATGGGACGATCGTCGGCGTGTTCTACCAGAATTCTCCCGGAACCATCGACCGGGTGACCACCCGTAATCAGGTCGTGGGAACAGGCCCGACTGGTATTGGCATGTGGATCGAGGGGGGTGGATCGAACCCATCGGTCGTGGTCGAGAACAGCAGCATTCACGACTTCGGTGGCACGGGGATTCACGTGGAAGGCAACTCCGAAACCTCTGAACTTACCGCGACGCTAAAGAGCAACTACATTTATAGCACCAGCGAAAACGCCACAGCTGGCATTGTGCTTGAGCTTGGGACCACAAGCACCGTTACCAGCAACTTCGTAGCGGTATCAAGTGGTGGCGCAACCGGAATTAGTGTTCAATCCGGCGCCAGCGGTTCCGTTTCCGGTAATACATTGACCAACAATGTGATTGGAATTGATATCCAGGGAGATGGGGTCTCGATAAGCGGCAACAAGATTTTCGGCAATACCTTGTACGGAATACAGGTGTTAACCTCGGTGGCCCTGGTAAAAGGCAACACCATCACCGGCGGCCCAGTCGGAATCGAGTTCGCCTGCTATGCGAACCCGAACGTGATGTCCAACATAATCACGGATGCGGCGACCGGGACTGACCAAGTCCCTTCGGGAGTTTCGACAAGCAATTCATACTTTGACGTCGGGTCGCTCAGAACAGGTGGCTGTTGAGGGTTGATGAGCGGGTGGCCCCTTCTCGAAAAGCGAGAAGGGGCGCACCCCCAGTGGTTTTCGTTCTTACATTCCGGGAGAACCAGTTACATTCCGCGGGAGAAGTTGGCCGCCCGCCTTTGAGCGCTTCCAAGTCTACTCGCCCGAAGGGAGCCGACAGGGTTATCTCATTCGCCTCGAGTCGGATCAAAATGGTGACGTAAATTGAAGGCGCATGTGTGCCACCAGACGAATACGGC
>Ga0302326_10018012_pt1 | contig 14677 bp, 12 predicted proteins | sample Palsa_T0_3_FD_202264 | JGI IMG/M metagenome (GOLD analysis project Ga0302326, IMG submission 202264) | Peat permafrost microbial communities from Stordalen Mire near Abisko, Sweden - Palsa_T0_3 | ecosystem: Environmental > Terrestrial > Soil > Palsa > Peat permafrost | place: Sweden: Abisko... | reverse complement strand
GCTGGAACTGCATACCGTGGTCGCCATCCCCATCGAGAAGTTGCCCACGATCGAGGCGGTGGACGCTACCATCACCACCCGCCAGGGCGAGCTGCTCGGGGTCCTCTATCTCGACAGCCACACCGCCGTCACCGCCTTCTCCGATCTGGACCGCGAAGTTCTGCGTACCCTGGCCCGAGAGTGCGCCACGGTCATTGAAAATGCCCGTCTTTTTGCGGCTTCCCGCGCCAAGTCGCGCCTCGATCACGAAATCGAAATCGCCAGCCAGATCCAGCGCCACTTGCTCCCCAAATCGTTTCCCGATACGCCCACACTGCAGATCTGCGGAACCACCCTCGCGTGCCTTTCCGTCGGCGGCGATTGTTTTGATGTCTTCGAGCTGAGCGGCGGCCGCTACGGCTTCTTCATTGGCGACATTTCCGGGAAGGGCATTTCCGCGGCGCTGCTGGCCACGCTTCTCCAGGGCGTTTTCTTTACCACCGCCGCGCTTGATATTCCGCTCACCGAAACCGTCAAGCGCGTGAACAAATATCTCTGCGAGCGCAGCATCGAAGAACGGTACGCCACGCTGTTCTACGGTGTGCTCGATCCCTCCGGTCAACTCGAATACGTCAATGCCGGTCACGTTCCGCCCCTGCTTCGTCGCGCTGACGGCTCACTCGATGCGCTGCAGGCCGAAAGCGTTCCGGTGGGAATGTTCGCGGATGCGGTATTCCTCTCTTCCACCATTCAGCTCGCTCCCAACGATGTCCTGGTCATCTACACCGATGGTGTGACCGAGGCTTCCAACATTCAGAACGAACTGTTTGACGAAACCCGATTGCGCACTATCCTTCAAGCCTTCACCGGTGCCTCCGGAAACGATCTGGCCGTCGCCATCCAGAAGGGCATGCGCGAATTTACCCAAGGCGCGCCTCAGAACGACGACATCACCATGCTCGTGGTCACCCATCGCGGCATCTCTTCATGACCCGCGTGCCGCCCCTCCCTTCGAGCTCAGGCCCTGATCCCGAACGCTCCCACGCCCAGCGCGCTTCCGACGCTTTTTATCCCGGCACCGAACCTGCGGAAGTAGCGGCTCGCTTGGTGAAGCTGGTGGCGTCGCAACATGGCATCGCCGGTGTCCGGTTCTGGCGGGTGGCCGGCGAACGGCCCGCGGTGACCCACGAGGTGGGCCAGTTGCCGGAAGCGAACACGCTTCGCGCAGGCCAATTGCTTTCGGGGGTGCAGCCGGCTCCGGCCAGTGGAAGACATCTCGCGTGGGTTCTGGGAAACGCATCTCATCGGCTCGGAATCCTTGAAGCTTTCGCCGACGCTCCGTTGCCGCCTACCACCATCGATCGTGTCGACGAGCTGCGGCGTTATGCGGAGGCCGCGCTAGACGCTCCCGCGCCGCACTTCAGCCAGCCAGAAATGGCGATGGTTCTGGACGCCTTCCGCCGTCTGAACGCAACTCTCGATCTCGTTGAACTGACCCAAGTCGTTCTCGATCTGGCTGTCCGCTACACCGGCGCCCAACGCGCCAACATCTTCTTCTACGATTCCGAACGCGACGAGATATGCTCTTTGACCCGTCACGGTGCCGAAGAAAGGGAGATCCGGCTCCCCGCCTCGCGTGGTGTTGCGGGCTGGGTCGCGCGGCACGGCGAAATCGTCAACATTCTTGATGCTTACGCGGACTCACGCTTTGCTCCCGACGTCGACCGTGCTCCGGGTCATCGCACCCGCGCCTTGCTCGCCTGGCCATTAAACTCGAGAAACGGCAAGGTTTTCGCCGTTCTTCAGCTCTTGAACAAACCGGACGACGGCTTCACCGCCGACGACGAGCAAGTCTTGCGTTCGCTCGCCGGCCCCATCACCGCGGCTCTCGAAAACGCAACCCACACCCGTACCCTGCGCTCGAGTTCCCAGCATGATCGGGATATCGAACTCGCTCGCGAAGTTCATGCCGAAACCTTGGCCAAAACTTCCTTGCACATCCCCGGCTTCGAGCTTGCTGCGGCGCACCGCGCATCCCCCGCGGTCGGCGCCGACTATTTTGATTTCCTTTCGCTGAGTCCCCGGTCGTCCATGGCGGTTCTCGCCGATATCGAAGGCAAGGGATGGCTCGCGGCCACCGGCATGGCCAAGTTCCGCGCGGTTTTTCGCGCCTTAGCCGCCAATGTTCACTCCATGGAAAGATTAACCGCCGCGCTCAACGAAGCCTGGCTTTCTTCGGCGCGCTCGGCTCTTTCCGTAGCGATGTTTCTGGGCCTGCTCGATCAGCTTCACGGCGTGCTTCATTTCATCAACGCCGGACACGTAGCTCCTGTAGTCGTTCGGTCCGACGGTGGCGCCGAGCGCCTCGAGCAAGGCGGCATCATCCTGGGCATGATTCCCGGATGCACCTACGAGCGAGGTTTTTCGCGGTTGTCGCCCGGCGACATTTTTGTCGGCTTCTCGAATGGAACCACCCAGGCCGCCCGGCCGGGAGGAGAAGAATTCGGCATCGATCGCCTCGTCGATTTCGTCCGCCGCCGCAGTGCCGAGCCCGCCTCTTACATCGCCGATTCAATCCTCGATGAAGTAGCCCGCTTCGCCCGCGACGCTGCCGTCGATGACGACCGCACCGTCACCGTCCTAAAAGCCCTCTAGTCCGCGGTCCCCAGTCCCCAGCGCCTGCCGGTAAAAACCCTCCATCTGCCCGCTCAGCCTGTCCCATCCCAATTCTCGCACCACCTCACGGCAACCCGCGCGGCACTGCAAATAGAATGCCTCGTCGGCCAAAAATCGCTCCAGCGCCGCGGCCAAGGCACCTTCTTCCGGCGAAATCACGATCCCCGCTCGACCTTGCACCAACGAATGAATCCCGCACGTGTTCGAAACAATGACCGGCACGTCGTACGCGATCGCCTCCGCCACCACGTTAGCAAAATTCTCATAACGCGAAGCGAGCACAAAAATATCCGCGTCACGCAACAGCGCTTTCTTCTCGTCGCGATAGATAGCCCCGGTGAACACCACCCGCTCCGCGCACCCAGCCTCCCGCGCGCACCGCTCCAAATATTCCCGGTACCCTGCCTCGCCTTCCGGCCCCGCGATCACCAGCCGCCCGCCCTTGGCGCACACCCGCGCGAATACCCGAATCAACATGTCCGCGCCCTTGCGCGGTATCAGCCGGCTCAGGAACACAATCAGCGGCTCATCGGCAGGAATATTCCACGCCGCACGAAAAAGTCCCGCGGAAGGCGGGTCCGCAAAGCTTTCAGGGTCGATTCCGTTGTAGCGCAGCACAACTTTACTCGCCGGAATTCCGTCATCCAGAAATTCCTGTTGCTCGAGTTCCGAAGTAGCCACCATCTCCGCCGCGCCGCGCAGAAACGGCCGTCCCAGCGCGCGATGCCACAGCCGTTTGAGCCGGAACCCTCGATCGATAGGACGAAACATACCCATAGGTTCCACCACGTAAGGAAGTGAGCGCCGCCGGCAAAAATAGCTCACCGCGGGCCCCAGTAAATCGTACAGCCCATAAAAATGGACGATCTCGAATCGCCCCAGCGCATTCTGGCTGAAATCGATCACGTTGGGATTGAACGTCAGCGCACGATAATGCCCCGCGGTACTCAGATAAACCACCGGGATGCCGTCAACATTCGCCCGCCAACCCCACTCGTGGCTTTCCAGTTCCAACCCGTGGCGCGTCCGGCCCAATCCCAAATCCGCGGTCAGAATCGAAACCGAATTCCCGCGCCCAGCCAGCGCGCGCGCCAGCGCCCGTACCTTAAAAACAGTCCCGCCCTTCTCCTCAAAGGGAAAATAGGATTGGACAACTTTCAGGATTCGCATCGGGGATACTTCACGATCCAGTCGATTCATAGTGCAGCGTTCCGAACCGCCAAGCCGCCATGGAAAGCGTCAAGCACAGCGCAGCCACCACCGGAATCAATGCCGCGTAAGGACTGAACGCCGCCCGCCCAATCAGCCGCGCGCTGGGATAAAACGATGCAAACCCAAACGGAATGATCCAGGTCAAGACGAACTGAATGAATCCGTTATAAATCCGAAGCGGGTAGCGCCCAAACGCGAACAGATTCCAAAACGGAGGATGTACGCCCAGCCGGTCCTCAAACCAAAACGATAACGTGCTCAGCAGCAGAAATACCGAAATATAAATGACCCCGCCGCACAGCCCCCAGAACAACAGCAGCGCGGTTTTGCCTAATGTCCAGTGCAGGCCCAACCGCACGCCCGCATAGTGAATCGCAAACAGCCCGATCAGCACTTCGTGCAGCGACTCGATCCGAAACGCTTCAAACAACACCTGAAACAGCGACGACACCGGCCGCAGCAGCACCCGGTCGAACTTGCCCTCGATGATGTAATTATTCCCGAATTCGTAGAGGTTCAGGCTGACCACGTTGAAGATCCCATACGGGATTAACGAAAATCCGTAAAGAAAAAGCACTTCATCGAACCGCCAGCCCGCCAGGCTCGGCGTCTTCATGAACAGCACCACCAAAAAGCCCATCGCGAAGAGCGTAGCCGCCACGCTAGTAGCCAGGCTGATCAGGAAATCGCCGCGATAGCTCATGCGCACTTTCGCGTATTGCAGAAAATATTCGACGAAAAGTTCGACGTGCCGCTGCACCTTCGCCCACACCGCCTCCGGCTCCAGCGACGCGCCCGCCGGCGCCCAGCTTTGCACCGGCCCTCCGCTGCTTACCTCGCCCCCCAATCAGCCTCCATGAATCGTAATCTTTGAGAGCGACCGCTCCCACCAGAAGTGCGCCAGCGCCAGCAGCGCGATCACCCAGCACCACTGCTCGCCAACCGCAATCAGCGCGCGATGGAAATCGAGTTTGCCCAGGTAGATTTGTAGCGGTGTGTATGCGATGTGCTCGAACGGCAGCCACGCCAGCACGTTCTGTACGCCCTTGGGAAAGAAAGTCATCGGTATCAGCAAGCCCGACAGCAGCTCGATCAGCCAATACTTGGTCCGAATCAGCGCCAGAATCGATTTCAGCGGAATCGCGCACGTTCCCACCATGAAATTGATCGCGCCCATCAGAAAAAAGCTTCCCAGCGCCGCCAGCATAAATAGCGCAAACATCCGCCCGGAAGCCGGCTCGCGTATCGGGAATATCAGAGCGATCACCACCGCCGTTGGCGCGGTCAGTAGTCCCAGCCGAAACGCCGATTCTCCCATCGCTCGGCTGATCCACATCCACAGCACCGAAACCGGTTTGATCAGGTCCATGGCGATCTTGCCCTCGATCACTTCATACGCCATTTCCTGGTCAATGGTATTCCAATAAAACGACCGCAGAATCCACCCGACGCTCACGTACGTAACCATTTGATCCAGGCTGTAACCCGCAATCGGCTGGCCCGCCTGAAAAACGGCCCTCCAAATGAAGTAGTACACCGTCACGTTGATCAGGTACGTCAATATTCCGGTGAAATACCGCAATCGGAACGCCAGAATATTGACGAACCCCACCCGCGCGAAGCCGCCATACGGCGCCAGGGTCTCAGCCAGCGTAGCCACTCACCACTCCCGCGTCGCTCAACGATTCTCCGGCATAGATTCTCTTCACGATTTCCTCGATCGGCTCATCCTCAATCAATAGATCGCGGATTTCCACGTTGGCCAGAATCTTGCGGATCAGATCGGCCGTGGAAATCTGCGCCCGGTCGAAGATGATCCGATACGTGAGCTCATCCACCTGTTCCACCACCGCGCCGGCGCTGGAAAAGCTCTGTACCCCGGCCGCCTGCGCGCGATCCTTCAGCACGAACTTCACCTGCTTGGTGCGCAGCAGCTTCTGCTTCAAATGATCGAGCGCGCCGTCGAAAAGCACCCTCCCGCGATCGATGATCATGATTCGGCGGCACAGTTCTTCGATATCGTCCAGATCGTGGGTGGTCAGCAACACCGTGGTATGGAATTCCCGGTTGATGGTGCGCAGGAATTGCCGGATATGATCTTTGGCTACCACGTCCAGTCCGATGGTGGGCTCGTCCAGAAAGAGCAGCGGAGGATTGTGCAGCAGCGCCGCCGCCATGTCGCAGCGCATCCGTTCGCCCAGGGAAAGCTTGCGCACCGGGGTGTGCAGGTAGTCGCCGATTTTCAGGATGTGATTGAAATGCTCCATGCGCGCGTCGAAGTCCCGCTGTGAAACGTCGTAAATGCGCCGCAGCAATTTGAACGATTCCACCACCGCAATGTCCCACCAGAGTTGTGTCCGCTGCCCGAACACCACCCCGATCGTTTTCACGTACTCGCGGCGCTGGCGGTACGGCACGAATCCGTTGACGTGCGCCTCGCCCGAGCTGGGCACCAGGATTCCCGTCAGCATTTTGATGGTGGTCGATTTCCCCGCTCCGTTAGGCCCGATATAACCCACCATCTCGCCGCGCTGGATCGTAAAACTCACTTGGCGCACCGCTTCCACCGTCTTGTATTCGCGCACGAATAAATTCTGCACCGCGCCCCACACGCCCTCGCGGCGCCGGAACGACCGAAATCCCTTGGAGAGCTCGCGAACATCAATGATCGGAGGCGCATTGCGGGGCAGGGAACTCATCGCGCCATCGTTGCGGGGATACGCCATGGAAGGAATCATTCTACTTCACGTTGTGGCACAACCATTCCTGGTTGTGAGGCCCGAAACCAAATATCCTCACCACCTCATAACGCGACCACCGCGTACGGCGTTCGGAGTCCTACTCGCCCATCACCTTCACCAACACTCGCTTCGGCCGCGTCCCATCCAGCTCCACGAACTGAATAAACTGCCAAGGCCCCAACTCCAGCCGCCGCTCCGTAAACCCCACCACCGCCTGCTGATTCAATAGCAACGTCTGCATATGAATCGACGCGTTACTCTCCAATTTTTTCGAGTGTTTGTAGTCGTCCCGCACCGGAGCCAGCGAATCCAGCCAGGTCTGCACGTCCTCCAGCAGCCCCGGTTCGGAATCGTTCACAATGATCGCGGCGTTCGAGTGTAGCACCGCCACCAGCACGATCCCGTCCACAAATCCGCTTTTCTCGATCGCGCTCTTCACCCGCGGCGTAATATCCACGAACTCACGAACTTTCTCCGTCTGCAGCGTGATGTGCTCGTTATAAATTTTCATCGAATGACCTCAAGGCACACAGGATGGGTGTTTTGACTTACTCAAATCTGCGCAAAGCGATGCGGCGTCAGCCGCCGCGAGCCCAGAGCCCGCACAGGCCCTCAGCCTTTGTGGCACACCGAGCAGTGCTTCGCCTCGTAGTTGTCGACCGGCACGACAAACATATTGTTGCAACTGATGCATACCCGGTGGATTTTCGGCCCAGCTGCCGCGGATTCCTTGCCATGCGAGCCGACGGCTTCCGGCGAATGCGCCCCCGCGGTCTCTTTCGTTTGTGTTTGAGGTGCGTCGCTCATGCCTGGATTCTAGCTCACACTCCATAACCCTTCAACAGCCGCAGCACCGCCACGGTAATCTCGCCCACCCGCACCGGCCGCGGCAGCAGCACCTCCGGCTTCCATGGAGGCGACCTAACCGTCCGCGACGAAATCAGAATTGCCGCCACGCCGCTCTCGAGCAGCCTCCCAATCGCGGCGTCCTCCCCGGCCACATCGACGCCCGGCACATTCCCGGCGCCACTCCCAGCATCGATCACCAGCACCGCTGGCCGCTCCCCGCCATCAATCCGCCGCACCGCCTCCCGTGCCGAATCAATCCCCGTCGCCTCAATCCCGCGCTCACGAAGCTCAGCCCGAACCCCGGTTCGCAGCATCCAATTATCGGAGATGACGAATACGATCGGCATTTAGCCCGCCGCCCCACAGCATCTCGCAGCCGCGCCAATCCCGCAACGCGCAACGGCGGAATTGTATGCAACGGTGGGGCTTGCTGTTACAATTTCGTGAATCCTGGGGAGATATCCCCTTAGAATTAAGTAAGTCAACCAATGGCGAACGGTCGCAAAACGAAAACCGGCTTGGGAATCTTCGCGGGAGTAGTGATCCTGCTCGCCGTCGTTGGCGTTGTCGGACGCCGCAAACCCCCGCTGATTCAAGTAGCTACCGTCACGCGCCAGGACCTCAACGCCGTGGTCACCAGTAACGGCAAGGTTGAGCCCATCGACCCCACCACCGCCCATGCCGAGTTTCCCACCTTCGTTACGTCTGTCTCCGCTGTCGAGGGCCAAGCGGTCCATCGTGGCCAGGTGATCGTCACCCTGGACGCCGCCGATCTTCGCGCTCAGCTCGCCCAGGCCCGCGTCAACCTGCTCGCTGCCCAGGCCGATTTGCGCAACGCCCGCGCCGGCGGTACTCCCGTCTCCGTGGCCCAGGCCCAGGGCGATCTGGACAAAGCTCAGATCAACGTGGACAATCTCGAACGTCGCCAGGCGGCCCTCAAGCAATTGGTCGCCAAGCACGCTGCCACCCAGGACGAACTCGACCAGAACACCGACCAGCTCGCCACCGCTAATGCAACGTTCGCCATCGCCCATCAGCGCCGCGAGGAACTCTCGCGCCTCGCTCCTGGCGATGCCGATGCTGCCGGATTGCGCGTTCAGCAGGCCAACGATCAAATTCGTTCGCTCGAAGAGAAATTGCGCTCCGCCACAGTCATCGCGCCGGCCGACACCATCCTTTATTCCTTGCCCGTGCACGTCGGTGATTACGTCACCGTCGGCGAGACCATCGCCGCAATGGCTGACCTGCGCCGGGTGCGCGTTCGCGCCTACATCGATGAACCCGATCTCGGATGGCTGGCAGCCGACCAAGTGGTAGAGGTAACTTGGGACGCCAAGCCCAGCAAGATTTGGCAGGGGCGCACCGAGCTGGCGCCCAAGCAGGTCGTTCCGCTGGGCAACCGAAGCGTCGGCGAAGTGTATTGCTCCGTAGATAACGCCGCGCTGGAGCTGGTCCCCAACGTCAACGTGGAAGTCCGCATTCTAGTTCGCCAAAGCCCTCGCGCGCTTTCCGTTCCGCGCGCTGCGGTGCGCACCGACGACCAAACCCGATACGTTTACTTGCTCAGTGACAATCGGCTCCAACGCCACGACGTTACTGTGGGCATCGCCAGCAGCACCCGCGACGAAATTCTCAGCGGTCTGGCCGAAGGCGATCGCGTCGCTTTGCAAGGTGATTTGGCATTGCGCAATGGCATGGTTGTTCGTCCGCGGGACGTTCCTTAGGGAGATCAAAATCGTGTTCCCAAATCATCGCCCCCGATATCTATTTTTGATCGCCTGCGCGGTTGCTGTTCTCGCCGCGGGAATGGTCCGTGGCCAGTCCGGCCACAGTGGCGCGTCGCCGGTTCAAATCGCGCAGCGCCAGTTCAATAGTGGCGACTATTCCGGCGCCATCGCTTCGCTCCGTACCGCGGCCGCAATGACCTCCTCCGATGCCGAATCGCATTTCTGGATCGCTCGCGCCTACTACGAGCAACACAATTTCGATCAGGCCATGGCCCAATTCGCGAAAGCGGTGCAGGTTGCGCCTTCCAATTCCCTGTATCACCAGTGGCTCGGCCGCGCTTACGGAGAACAAGCGGACCGCGAACGCAGCTTCACCCTCGCCCGCAGGGTGAAGTCGGAATTCGAAACCGCGGTGCGCCTGAATCCCGCTAACATTCCCGCGCGGCGCGATCTGGAAGAATATTGTCTCGACGCGCCGTGGATCGCCGGCGGCAGCAAAGACGAAGCCAAAGCGCAGGTCGACGCCATCGCCGTCGCCGATCCCATCGAAGGGCATCTGGCGCGCGCCCAATACGACGCCCTGGCTCTCAAGAAACCCGATCTCGCCGACAACGAATATCACCAAGCCCTCGAAGCCAAGCCCAAGCGCATCGATCCCTATCTCGATGCGGCTGATTTTTACGAAAAGCAAAACCGGCCCGCCGACCTCGCCAACGTCCTTGACGCCGCCGGCAAGGTGGTGCCCTCCGATCCACGCCTGGCCTTCCATCACGGCGTCCAGCGCATCTTGGCCGCCAAAGATCTCTCGCAAGCCGAGCAGTATCTGAAATCCTATTTGGCCAGCACCCCCGATCGCAGCGACTGGCCGCCCCACGCCGCTGCCCGCGAGTGGCTGGGGCGCCTATATCAACTCGAGGGCAAGCACGCCGAGGCCGCCGAGCAGTTCCGTGCCGCTCTGCAGCTCGATCCGAATCGCAAGGAAGCTCGCACCCGCCTCGATCAGCTAGAAAAGGCGGCGCACTAGGTTCTTAAGTCCCGCGGCCGCCGCGCGCGGTCGATTGAATCTGATGGAACCACGTCACCACCATTCCGGACTCCTGGGCACCGTCGAAGACGCCGCCCACCGTCTCGCCCACAGCGAGACCATCGCCCACGTCGTTCCCATCGCCCCGGAGTTGATGCAAGCCTCCAAGGTCATGTTCTGGTCGGAGACTTGGCGCCTGGCCCTGCAAGCTCTGCGCGCCAATAAAGTCCGCGCCGGACTAACCATGCTCGGCGTCATCATCGGCAGCGCCTGTATCGTGCTGGTGGTTACCGTGGCCCTGGCAGGGAAGACCTACATCATCAAGTTGATCGAAGGAGTAGGCGCCAACTTGGTGTTCGTCGATCACCCGCACATCGGCCGCGAACAGAATTCCGCCTTGGCCGACGAAATTTCTCTCGACGATACCCAAGCCATCCGCGAAGAAGCCTCCAATGTCGCTTACGTCGCCGCCACGCGCAACATTCCTCTCACCGTGGTGGCAGGCGGCGTGGAATATCCCGTCAACCTGGTCGGTGTCACCGAAGGTTTTCAGGAAATCCGCCGCCTCATCGTGCTCCGCGGACGCTATTTCGAACCGGACGACATGATGTCCCGCAGCAAGGTCTGTCTGCTCACCGAAGAGCTCGCCAAGGTGGTTTTCGCCGGCGACGATGCCGTCGGCCAGGATATCCGCGTCGGCAACCTGCACTTCACCGTGATCGGAGTATTCAAGGAGCGCGTCAGCACCTTTGGTGAATCCGAGATTACCGATAAGTCCGTCATCGTTCCCTTCGGCCTGATCAAGTACTACACCGGTACCGACTTTGTCAGCACCCTGTACGCCCAGGCCCAGTCGCCCGGTGACGTGCAGCAGGTTGCGGAAGAAGTTGGCGAAATTCTGCACAGCCGCCATCGCCCGGGCGCCGAGTATCGCGTGCAAAATCTAGCCTCCCTGCGCGACTCCGCCGAAAAAATTTCCTTCGCCCTCACCATCGTCCTGTTGCTAATCGCCTTCATCGCCCTGTTAATCAGCGGCATCGGTATCATGAACATCATGTTGGTGACGGTAACCGAGCGCACTCGTGAAATTGGAATTCGCATGGCCGTGGGCGCCCGGCGCAGCCACATCCTCTCCCAGTTTTTGATGGAAGCCGTAATCATCAGCGGTTGCGGCGCGCTACTTGGCATCGGCATCGGCGTCCTAGTTCCAGTTCTGAGCCGCTCGTTGCTGGCTCTCCTGCCGGTCCCGGGACCCATCCAGATTCCCATTTCATGGCTCTCGGTCCTAGCCGCCTTCGTAGTCTCCTGCGGCACCGGCTTAGTCTTTGGCTATCTCCCAGCAAATCGCGCCGCCAGCCTTCACCCCACCGATTCGCTGCGCTACGAATAGCGCGCCGCTCGTGGCCCGGCGCTTTTGAGGTTAAGATTTTGGGTTCGGAGTTAAACTTAGCTGCTTGATGATGCACTCAGCCTTCGATTTGATTTTGACTTTGACTGTGGTTTTGATTTTGACTTTGATTCACGCTTCCATGCTTTTGGGGTGCCCCACTCTTCCCCGGTTTTGGGAAGGGTGGGTGTTTTGACTTACGGTTCTGCGGTTTTACGCGTTTATCTTTTTCGGGTGCTCCACTCTTTGCGGTTTTTGTAAAGGGTGGGCGTTTGACTAACCCAGGACCAACATCCGTGCCACAATTTTCTGTCAAAAGAGGCAAAGGCATCGCGCAATGAAAATTTTCACCCGACGAGCACTACACTCCCTAGCTCTAATGCTCCTCTTAGCTCCGGCGCTCCGAGCCCAGCAGCAGTCCCAGCCGGACCCCACCGGCGTCCTGACCCTAAAGCGCGCCGTAGCCCTAGCCATCCAACACAGCCGCGACATAGCCCTAGCTCGCGTCCAATACTCAGTAGCTGAAGCCGAAGCCGGCGTAAACCGCGCCGATTTCCGCCCCAATCTCTACACCGGTTCAGGCGCCGCCTACACCAGCGGTTTCCCCGCCGCCCCTGGAGGCCAAGGCCCATCGATTTTCAATCTCTCCTATTCCCAAGCGTTGTACGATCCGCTTCTGAAAGGCCAAGTCAAAGCCGCCGAAGATCGCGCCGAGACCCAGAAATGGGAGCTAGAACGCACCCGTGACTCAGTAATCGTTCGCGCCGCTTCCATCTATCTTGAGCTAGCCAAAGTCCGCCACTCGCTGGAACTCTTGCGCGCCGAGCGCGAGAGCCAGCAGCGCATCGTAGATCTGGTCCGCGAACGCCTCACCTCCGGTCTGGAACTCCCCATGGAAGTCACCCGCGGTGAGCTAACCCTGGCGCGCATCGAGCAGCACGTAATTCAACTAGAAGGCAGCGACCAAACCCTCACCGAGCAGCTCCGCGATATGACCGGCTACGCCGATGGCCGATCCCTCCAAGTCGAGCCCGCCGAAACTATGGTTTTCCCCGAACAGAGCGCCGCCGAGCTTTCCGGCCTGGCCCTGCGCAATAGCCCGCTGATCAAAGAAGCGGAAGACGATCGCACCGCCCGCCAACACATCCTGAAAGGAACTCGCCAAAGTTATTTCCCAAGCGTCAGCATGATTGGCGAATACGAGGTGCTCACGAGATTCAACAACTACGGCGAATTCTACAATCATTTTCAGCGCAACAACGTCACCGTTGGCCTCTCCATCAATCTCCCGCTATTCAGCGCAAAAACCGCCGCAAACGTAACCTTGGCTCGAGATCAACTGGCTGCCTCCGAAATCACCCTGAGCAATACCCGTCAGCAAGTCCGCGTAGACGTTCAGCAACAGATCCAAGCCGTCCGCGAACTCGACGCAGGGAGGGAAGTAGCTCGCCTCGACCTCCAACTGGCCCAGGAATCCCTAGGTGCCACCCAAGAAAAATACCAGCAGGGCCACGCCACCCTAAAAGACCTGGAAGAAGGCCGCCTGGACGAAAACGAGAAATGGATCGCCTTCCTGGACGCCGAATTCGCCCGCCAAAAAGAAGAGCTAGCGCTGATGCAAGCCTCCGGCCAACTAGCCCGCATCTTCCAATAAGCCCGGCGAAAGCTTCGTGCCTCAGGTTTACGGTTCTACGCCCTGATCTTCATTAGGTTTACGGTTCCACGCTCTTAATCTTTAGAGGTTTAGCGGTTCTACGCTCTTATCTGTTCCGGGTACCCCACTCTTTGCGATTTTTGCAAAGGGTGGGCGTTTAGACCACCAATCCCCCAAGGCCCGAAGCGATGGATTTCGATCCGACCACCTAACCATGGCCGTGGTCGTCGTTCCGCGCCCATCCGAGCAGCCCAAAATGGCACGCATCCTTCCACAAGCTCCAGCCATCTTATGGTAAGCGCATGTTTTTGTTATTTCTAGGTTGCCCAGGAAATCAAGTACAATAGAACGGGTGTCTTGCGCTACGTGCCCTTGCGGTAGGCGCTCTCGGCACCGGATCGCGGCCTTTCCACCCAAACCGCCATCCCGACGGAGGACGAAGCTTAATGCCATCGGTAATGAAGACTTTGCTGCTCAATCCCCCCAGCTTTGAAAAATTCGACGGTGGTGCGAGTTCCCGCTGGCCAGCTACTCGGGAGATCGAATCCTATTGGTATCCGGTTTGGCTCACTTATGCTGCTGGCATGCTGCCGGGCAGCCGTCTTCTGGACGCCCCTCCCGACCACATCTCGATCGCCGAGACCATCCAGATCGCCAAAGATTACGAATTCTTGATTCTCTTCACCTCCACGGTTGGATTTGAGAGCGATCTGCGCATCGTGCGCGGCATGAAGGAACTGAACCCCGGCCTGAAGGTCTGTTTCGTCGGCCCGCAAGTCCAAATCAAGCCCGCCGAAAGCCTGCTCGCCAGCCATGATATTGACTTCGTGGTGCGCGGCGAGTTCGATCACGCCGTGGTCGAATACGCCAACGGCAAACCTGTTTCAGAAATCGCCAACGCCAGCTACCTGAAAGACGATAAGCCCGTCCACAATCCTTCTCGCCCGTTGCTGCAAACCGCCGAGCTGGATGCGCTCCCCTTCGCCACCGACGTTTACAAACAGCACCTCACCATCGAGCACTACAACGTCCCGTTCCTGCTGCATCCTTACGTTTCCTTCTACACCACCCGTGGCTGCCCAGCGCTCTGTACTTTTTGCCTCTGGCCCCAGACTCTTTCCGGCCACTCCTGGCGCGTCCGTTCCACTGACAACGTCGCGCGCGAATTCCGCCAAGCTCACCAAATGTTTCCCCAGGCCAAGGAATTCTTTTTCGATGACGACACTTTCAACATTCGCAAAGATCGCGTCCTCGAACTCTGCAAAAAGTTTCAGCCCGTCGGCTTCCAGTGGTCTTGCACCGCTCGCGTCCATGGCGATTACGAAGCTCTCCAGGCCATGGCGGATGCAGGCTGCCGCTTGCTGATCGTCGGCTTTGAATCCGGCGATGCCCAGATCCTCAAGAACATCAAGAAAGGCGCCACCCTCG
>Ga0302326_10018011_pt1 | contig 14678 bp, 15 predicted proteins | sample Palsa_T0_3_FD_202264 | JGI IMG/M metagenome (GOLD analysis project Ga0302326, IMG submission 202264) | Peat permafrost microbial communities from Stordalen Mire near Abisko, Sweden - Palsa_T0_3 | ecosystem: Environmental > Terrestrial > Soil > Palsa > Peat permafrost | place: Sweden: Abisko... | reverse complement strand
GGCTGTGAGCGCCTGGCTCGACAACAACATCGGCAGCGGAGTATTCGGCGGGGAGTTGCGCTACGATCACGAGAACGGCGATCTGAAGCTCTCCTCGGATGGCACCACCGTAAAGTTCGCGAGCCAAAGCAACGCCATTCACTATGACGTGGTCGTTAACTTTGCCCCCTCTGAATCGGCCGTGCGGCCCTATATAGCGGCCGGCGCCGGAGTGAAATGGTATACGGGGACCGGCACCGAGCAAGTGTACCAGCCGCTGTCGAACATCGCGGCGTTCAGCGACGTCCGGGACCTCAGAGCGCTGATTTCGTTTGGAGCCGGAGTGAAATTCAATATCGCCAAATCGGTTCTGTTGCGCCTCGAGGTGCATGACTACCTGACCCCGTTTCCCACCCAGCTGTTCGCCCCCGCGCCAGGATCAAGCGTCGGCGGCTGGATCAACGATGTGGTAGCCCAGGTTGGAATCGGCTACGCTTTCTGATCCTAATCTTCCGGGACCTGCGGGGCTTCCCCTGCCGGTCCCGGCCGGAATCGGCGGTTTCGACGAATGCATCTTACTGGCGCCTCTCAAGTAACGCTGGGGCTGTTGATCCTGTTTGGGCTGTTCGTAGCCTATACGCGGTTGAAGAACTGGTTCGACAGCAATGTTCCGATCTTTTTCTACATCTTCTTATTCGCCTACATGCAGGACGATGGCTCGGTCCCACTCTGGCTGATGTGTACCGGGTTGGCGCTGGGACTTATCCTGCGCTTTGAATTCATGAACAACGGCCTTACGCGCGTGGTGAAGTTCGTGGAACTGGGCGCGCTGGGAGTGATACTTTATCTCTCAGCGGGCATGCTCTTGCAGTAGCCTTCTCTGTTTCTCCACTTCAGATCACTTCTCTATTTCAGATCACTTCTCGACGGGCAAACCCGATTCCTGATACGCGCGCCATCCGCCATCCAGGGAGATCGCCTGCGTGTAGCCCATCTGCCGCAACGCATCCGCGGCTAGCGCCGAGCGGTATCCGCCTCCGCAATACAGCACCAGCTTGGCATCCTTGTTCGGCACGCGCGCTTCAATGTCGCGCTCGATGATTCCCTTCCCCAGGTGTATGGCGCCCGCCGCGTGTCCAGCCGCCCATTCAGTGTCTTCGCGCGTATCGACCAGAACGTGGGACTCCCCGGCGGCGCGCAAGCGCTGATACTCGGCTATGTCGATTTCTTGAATCCTGCTCTTGGCCTCATTCACCAGCGCCAGAAAGCCCGGGTTGTGATGTTTGGGTGCGGTCACGTTGTCCGCTCGATCCGCGCGCCGGCGCGCGCCAATTTCTCTTCGATTTTCTCATAGCCCCGGTCGATATGGTAGACCCGATCGAGCAGCGTTTCGCCGCGCGCCACCAAACCCGCGAGCACCAGCGAAGCGCTGGCACGCAGATCGGACGCGATCACCTGTGCGCCGGTCAGTTCGTTGACGCCCGCCACGATGGCCTGCCGCCCCTCCACGCGGATGGTCGCTCCCATCCGCGCCAGCTCCTGCGTGTGCATGAAACGGTTCTCAAAAATGGTTTCGCTGATGAACGAGATTCCCTCCGCGAGCGTCATCAGGGCCATGTACTGCGCCTGTAAATCGGTGGCGAACCCGGGATATTCTTCGGTCGTGATGTCGGTGGCGCGCAGCCGGGAAGCGGCTCGCACGCGCAACGCGTCGGGACCTGCCGCGGAAACATCCACGCCGGCCTGCCGCAGCTTCGCGGTCAACGCGTCCACATGCCCGGGTACCAAACCGGACACCACCAGGTCGCCGCGCGTGATCGCGCCCGCGATCAGAAACGTGCCGGCTTCGATGCGATCCGCAATAATTGTGTGCTCGGTTCCATGCAACGCAGCTACACCTTGCACCCGTATCGTGGAGGTCCCCGCGCCTTCCACCCGCGCACCCATCTTGTTCAGCAGCAGCGCCAGATCCTGCACCTCGGGCTCGCGCGCGGCGTTTTGAATTATGGTCTCGCCTTCGGCCAGAACAGCGGCCATCAACACATCCTCGGTTCCGGTGACGGTGATGCGGTCGAAATGTACCTGCGCGCCCGTCAAACCGCGCGGCGCTCGCGCTTCCACGTAGCCGTGCGAATACTGGATTTCGGCGCCCAGCTGTTCGAGCGCGGTGACGTGCAAATTGATAGGACGAGCGCCGATCGCGCAGCCTCCCGGCATCGAAACCCGCGCGCGGCCGGTTCGAGCCACCAGTGGCCCCAGGACTAAGCTGGATGCTCGCATGGTCTTCACCAGATCGTAGGGCGCTTCGGGATGCTCCAGCCGGGCGGCACGCACGGTGACAAATCCATCGTTCGTAACTTCGAGATCAGCTCCGGCATGCCGCAACAACTGTTGCATGGTGCCGATGTCGCGCACCGGCGGAATGCGCCCCAACTTTACAGGATCGCTGGTGAGCAAACAGGCCGCGAGCGCGGGCAGCGCGGAATTTTTCGATCCGCCCACCGCGATCTCGCCTTCCAGCGGCACGCCACCGTGGATGTGGAATTTATCCATAGTTATTGGTTATTGGTTGTTAGTTATTGGTGGTCGGTTATGGGTTGAGTGCCTCGGAGAGCCGGCCGGCGGCCGCAGCCAGTCGCGCTTCGGCCGTCGCGCGATCGAGTGACAGCCGGGCCATTAGGATTGCCACTCGCACCTCGCCGCCGGCCGCCGACAGCAGTTCACCGGCGCGCTCATACCTCACCTCCGCGCTGGCAGCAATAATCCTGCGCGCACGGTCCTCCAGCTTAGCGTTGCGCGGCTGAACGTTGACCATGAGGTTGCCGTAGACATGACCCAGGCGGATCATAACCGCCGTGCTGATCATGTTCAGCACCAGCTTGGTTGCGGTGCCCGCTTTCATGCGAGTCGAACCGGCGATCACTTCCGGCCCCGCTAGAGGCGTAATCGCGATGCGCGCCGCACGCGAAAGCGGCGAATCCGGAGTGCAACTGATACCAATGGTCAGCGCGCCTAATCGATTCGCCTCCTCGATGGCGCCCAAAACATAGGGCGTCCGGCCACTGGCGGCAATTCCGACTAGAGCGTCTTGGGGAGTGAAACTACGCGCGATCAGGTCGCGGCGGCCGGCTTCCGGATCGTCCTCAGACGCTTCGGTGGCACGCGCCAATGCCGCTTCGCCGCCGGCGATAATTCCTTGGACCAGGTCCGGCGCCACGTGGAACGTGGGCGGGCATTCAGCCGCATCCAGTACGCCTAAGCGGCCGCTGGTTCCAGCTCCAATATAGAAGAGACTGCCGCCGGTTCGCACTCGATCCAGGATGCCGTCCACGGCTTCAGTGATTTGGGGGATCTCGGCCGCCACTGCGTCCGCTACCTTCTGGTCTTCCCTATTAATCAGGGCCAGCACGTCGGCGGTTGGCAGGACGTCAATGTGAGCAGACGCCGGGTTTTGCTGCTCGGTCAGGAGACCGTGGAGGTTCACTTAAGCGCTGAAGGAGCTACCGCACCCGCAGGTGCTCTTTACGTTGGGATTGTTGAACTTAAACCCCGAGCCTTCCATGGTTTCCACGTAATCCACTTCCGCGCCGTCGAGGTACAACAGGCTGGCCTGATCGATGAAAACCTTTAGATCGTCGAACTTATAGGTTTTGTCCAGCATGTTGGGGGTGTTTTCGAAAGCCATCGAATAGCTAAATCCGGAGCATCCGCCGCCCACCACCGCGATGCGGAGCCCGGCCGGCTTGGGATCCTGGCTCCCCAAAATCTCCTTCACCTTGCTTACGGCCGTCTCGGTCAGTTGAACCATTTCTAAGATCTCCTGTTGGCTGAACTCTCTAGAAGCTATTATCACCTGAACGCCCGCGTACTGCAAGGCGCCAGCCTTCAATTGGTTCGATGTTAGAATCGCTGGCAGGATGCAATTCCGGCGAAATGTCGCTCTCGACCCCCAACTGACTGCAACCGCAGCCCCTTGGCGTGCGTCTGGCAGGGTGTATGAGCGTTGTTGCGGGAACTCTTCCCTTTCCGGCGTCGGGCGCCCGGGTTCAAGCCAAAACCAGAGTGGATCACCGGAATTCTGAAGAAGCTTCGTTGGTCCGGCGGGTTCAGGCCCGGGACGAGATCGCGTTTAGCGAAATCGTGGAGCGCTATCAAGCCAAAGTGTTCTCGATTATCTATGGAATTCTCCGCAATCATAACGACGCCGAGGATATCGCTCAGCAGGTTTTCGCGAAGATCTATTTCTCAATCCAAAGCTTCGACTTTCGCAGCTCGCTGCTGACCTGGATTTATAAGATCACGGTCAACGAATGCTACGACTATCTGCGCAAGAAGCGCGTGCGAAAGCTGGTTTACGAAAGCGATTTTTCCGAAGAAGACGCCCAGCGGATGCAAAACAGCGAGTCGGCTGTCGGCCAGGAGCCGGCCGTGGACACGCAACTGGCGCGCAAGGATCTGGTTATAAAGCTACTGGCGAAACTGTCGAATGAAGATCGAAGCCTGCTGCTGCTCAAAGAAGTGGAAGGCCATTCGGTGGAAGAGCTGTCCCAGATGACGGGGATGAACGAAAATACAATTAAAGTGAAATTGTTTCGGGCGCGTCAAAAGCTACTGAAGGTCGCGCAACGTTTGATGCGCGGCGGACAGTCGCTCGCCTGATGTGATAGAACAGTTGAAACGAAACGGACGAATCGATCCGTACGAATTAAAGCAGTCTTTTATGAGGGAAGAAGTCAATGCATCAACCTATCAGGAAGAATCTTGAGGAGTATCTGAAGGGCTCCCTTTCAGAAATTCCCGTGGAGTTTCACCGGCACTTGGGAGAGTGCAAGGAGTGCGCAAGCGAGCTGCGGCGGCTGGAAGCACAGTCGCAACTGCTGCGATCTCTGCACGGTGCCGGGGACGTGGCGCCGCGCGCTGGATTCTATGCGCGCGTGATGGAGCGGATCGAAGCGCAACGGCCAGTCTCGATCTGGTCGGTGTTTCTGGATCGCAAATTCGGATTTCGGCTGGCCGTGGCTTCGGGCATGCTGGCGGCGCTACTGGGCGGATACCTGGTAACTTCGGAACCGGCCGGACCCGAAACCGGACTTGGGGCCACGGTTGCGACCGCCTCCTCCTCCGATACAGGGGACCAGCAGCAGCGTGACGCCGTGCTGGTGGACTTGGCCAGCTACCACCAGTAGCGCCTATGTTTGCCTCGGATCAGCCAACCTGGCAGAATCCGCGCATCCTGACGACGCTGGTCCTGGTGTTCTTAACCGGCGCGCTGGCGGGGGCCATCGGCATGCGCGAGGGACTGCACGCGCAATTGCACCGCTTGGCTTACTGGCGCGGCGATAAGGCGGAGTTTTCTTACGGACAGTTGAAGACCGAGCTGAACCTGACGCCGGAGCAGTCCGAGCGTCTCAAAACCATTCTGGACGATTTCGCGAAATATCACGAAGATCTGGAAGCGCAGATTGAAGACGTCCGCGCCACCGGGCGTAACCGGATCGTGCAAATACTCACGCCCGAACAGCGCAAGCGCTTCGAAAAGCTTTCCGGCCAGCTCCCGGCGCGATAGCCATCTTTTACGGACTCGCTATTGGCCGGGATGGGCGCGCAAGCTCCCGATGAAACCTCGCGCGCCCGCGGTTTGACTATTTCAATTGTTGGGGACGGCGCCGGGATAGGAAGAATCTATGGTGATTCGCTCAGCATTTACGGTTCCTGCGAGGTGGTCGACTTGTTTCCCTGTGGGGTCGTAGATGTTCTCGGTAAAAGTACCGGTGTAATAGGTGCCGTCGGGAGCTAGCGTGACCTGTTCGCGAAGGTTGATATAGTTGGCAACTTTTCCGGTAGTCGGGTCGAACGCGATCGGGAAATGGTTGAGTTCAAATCCCAAGAACCCAGTCTGCACCCAGGTGCCCAGACAGAAGCCGCCGCCCGGCACGCCAGCGGAATTTTGTATTTCGGTTCCATCGCTGTGCCATTGCTTAAATCCAAAGTCGATCAGCGCGCCGTCCGGGATCGGAGGATTGTGGCCCGTGTTGCCTTTGGATATAAACTGAACCTTCCACTGCCCCACGATGGACGCGGTGGTCGGGCTGTCATCAGACGCCTTTTCTTGCGCTGCCGCCGCGAGTACGCGTGACTCGGCCGCGTGCTCCGGAAACTCAAAGGGGCCTTTCGGTATTTCCCCACATCCCGCGAAGGCCTTGGAGGCACACATCGCGACGAAGATCCCCGCACTCAAGTTCAAGGTAATTGCTCGAGAGATTGCTTTCATGACGTTCCTCTTTCTGTCGCGGGTAACCCGCGTACAATCTCAAGGGCGCAATCCGGCATCAAGAACTGGCACTGGCCTAGGAAAAAGTTTTAGGCGCTCAGCTCGGTCAGGAGCCAGGCCCGAGCCACCTTCCAATCGCGCATCACGGTTTCGGAGGAGACTTTCACCACTTCGGCAGTCTCTTTCACGCTAAGACCGCCAAAGAATCGGAGTTCCACGATCCGGGCCTTGCGCGGGTCTACTTCGGCCAGCGCGTCCAGTGCGTCATCGAGAGCCATCAGTTCGCGGGCCGGAGTCTGAGCCACATCCAGCGTTTTAGTGAGATCCAAAGGGTGCGCTTGGCCGCCGCGCTTGGCCGCCGCCTTGCGGCGAGCTCGATCCAGCAGAATTCGGCGCATCAACGTGGCCGCTACTGCGAAGAAATGCGCTCGATGCTGCCAGTCCACATCCTGCGCGTTCACCAGGCGCAGGTACGCTTCGTGAACCAAATCGGAGCTTTGCAGGCTGTATCCGGGGCGCTCATTGTGTAACATGTGTGCGGCCACGCGGCGCAGTTCGCGGTAGACGCGCGGAGTCAGTTTCTGCAGCGCTTGAGAATCGCCGTCCGCCCAGGCACGCAGAAGCTCGGTTGTGTCGGAGGTGGATGGGTCTTTCGAGGATGCCGAGTCCGCCATGCTATCCGTCTTGGAGTATAGAATATGTAGACACAATTGGGGATTTCGGCAGGGATGACACCCGAGCATTGGCGACAGATCGAAGATCTCTACCACGCGGCGCAGGAGCGTAGTCCCGCCGAGCGAGCGGCGTTGCTGGAATGCACCGATCCGGACATCCGAGTTCGCGTGGAGCGCATGCTCGCGCTGGATTCGGACGGCCAGATTCTCGACCAATCGCCTGGCGGCTTGTTGGCCGACCCTACAAAAACCGTGATCGGCACCGGGACCCAACTCGGTCCTTATCAGATCGAAGCTCAAATCGGCGCGGGCGGCATGGGGACGGTGTACCGCGCGGTCGATACGCGATTGGGACGCGTGGTGGCCATCAAGATCGCGGCCGAGCGCTATAGCGAAAGATTCCAACTCGAAGCGCGCGCAATTTCCACGTTGAACCATCCCCACGTGTGCACGCTCCACGATGTTGGCCCAAATTACCTGGTGATGGAGTTTATCGAAGGCTCCACGCTGGCCGCCGAGATCAAGAAAGGGCCACTGCCTCCCGAGACGGCGGCCCGCTATGGCGCGCAAATCGCCGGCGCACTGGCGGAGGCGCACTCGCTCGGAATCGTGCATCGGGACTTGAAGCCGTCCAACGTCATGGTCACAAAGCACGGGGTGAAGGTGCTGGATTTCGGACTGGCTAAGGTGCTGACTGAAGCTGGCATCACCGATACCAACGCCATCATGGGCACGCCCGCCTACATGGCGCCCGAACAGGTGGAAGGCCGCGAGCCGGGCACTTCCGCGGACTTGTTCGCGCTCGGGCTGGTGCTCTATGAAATGGCCGTCGGGAAACTGCCGTTTCCGGGTGCATCATTAGGACAAATGCTCTCCAGTGGGGCGCATCCCGCCGTGCCCCAGCCGTCGCGAGAGCGCGTGGGAGTTCCGGCTCGCTTGGATGGCTTGGTGTCGAGGCTTCTCGAAAAAGATCCGGCCAAGCGCCCGCAGTCGGCATCCGATGTGGCGCGCGAGTTGTCCGCGGTAGCCGATCGGCTGGCCGCTCCGGCGCCCCGCTCCCGGCTCCATCTCCGCTATGCCATCCCAAGCATCGTCGTCCTCTTGGGACTCGCCGCATGGTTCTACCTCCGATCCAAAGTGCCTGGCAGCGAATCCCCAATCCCTAATAACCCAGCCGCCTACACGCAGCTCACCAGCTTCACCGACTCGGCGGTTTCGCCTACCCTTTCGCCCGACGGCCGGATGCTGGCTTTTTATCGCAGCAACAATCCGTTCGGCACCTCCGATCAAATCTGGGTGAAACTGCTTCCCAATGGCGAACCGATTCAAGTGACGCACGATCCGCGCGCGAAATACAACATCGCGTTTTCTCCGGACGGCTCCCAGATCGCGTACAGCGTATTTGGATTCGAGACAGATACCGTGCCCACGCTGGGCGGCGATTCCAAACGGTTTCTCCCGAATTCAGCGGGGCTGAGCTGGCTGGACGAGAGCCACGTGCTGTTCTCACAATTCAAGACTGGAATCCACATGGGGGTCGTAACTTCGAAAACCGACCGGTCCGATCTGCGCGAGATCTATTTCCCAGCGCACGAACGCGGTATGGCGCATTACTCGTATCTTTCGCCTGACAAGAAATGGGTATTGTTAGCGGAAATGGTCGACCAATTCCGTCCTTGCCGCGTGGTGCCGTTTTCCGGCGGCTCGCCCGGAAGGCAAGTGGGACCTACCGGACCATGCACCTCGGCGGCGTGGTCACCAGATGGAAAGTGGATCTACCTGGGAGTGGAAGTCGCCGGCCGATATCACTTGTGGCGTCAGCGTTTTCCCGCAGGACAACCGGAGCAAATCACGTTCGGTTCCAGCGAAGAAGGCGGCATCGCCATGGCGGCTGACGGCCGCTCTCTGATCACTTCGATTTTCACCCGGCAGAATGTGGTCTGGATTCACGATTCCCGAGGCGATCGCGCACTTTCCAGCGAAGGATATGCGGAAGCGGCGCCGCCGGTTTTCTCACGGGACGGAAAGCGTCTCTATTATTTGTTGCATCGAGACTCGCCCGATTCGCCGGCCGAGCTGGTGCGCGCCAATCTCGCCTCCGGAAAGAGTGAAGTCGTCATACCCGGCGTCTCGATGCACGAGTATGATATCTCGCCGGATGAAAAAGATGTGGTCTATTCCACCTCACTCCCTGAACAACCTTCCCAGATCTGGATCGTGCCTCTCGACCGGAGCGCTCCCCCGCGCAGGATTGCGGAGCATGGCGAGAGTGTTCCGCATTTCGGTCCGAACAACGAGGTGCTATTCCAATTGACCGACGGCAAAGCCTTCTATCTCGCCGCTATGTCGCGCGATGGATCCGGTCGTCGAAAAGTATATCCGGATCCGACGATTGACATAAACGGCATGTCGCCGGATCGCCGACTGATCAGTCTGGCCGTGAAGAACACCATCGGTGTCATTTACTCGCTCGAGGGCCACTCCGCGCAACAGATCTGCGATTTTCCCTGTCAGGTGGCCTGGTCCCCGGACGGGCGTTACGTATACATCGAACTCGTCGCAGCTTCCCGGGAGAACCCGCTTGGAAGGACAGCGGCGATTCCGGTGCCTCCGGGCAAGTCCTTTCCGCCCATTCCTCCGGCAGCGGTTCACGATCCGCGGGCATGGGCGAAGGTTCCCGGCGTCAAGATTGTCGAGCAAGACAACATCGCGCCCGGGCCGGACCCGTCCACGTACGCCTACATCCAGCCGTCGGTGCACTCCAATCTGTTTCGTATACCTTTGAGGTGACGATGATGACACCCGACCGATGGCGCCAGATCGAAGATCTGTATCAAGCAGCGCGGGAACGCGGTCCCCTCGATCGCGCGGCGTTGCTGGAACGCACGGATCCGGAAATACGCGCGCGTGTCGAGCGCATGCTGGCGCTGGATTCCGGCAGCCAGATTCTTGAACAATCAGCGGGCGGCTTCCTGGCCGATACCACCAAAACCGTAATTAACCGCGGGACGCAGCTCGGTCCGTACCAGGTGGAAGCTCAAATCGGAGCGGGCGGCATGGGGACGGTGTACCGCGCCATCGACACCCGATTGGGGCGCGTGGTGGCTATCAAGATCGGGGCCGAACGCTATAGCGAACGGTTTCAACTGGAAGCGCGGGCCATATCCACGCTGAACCATCCTCACGTTTGCACGCTCTATGACGTCGGCCCGAATTATCTGGTGATGGAGTTTATTGAAGGCTCCACGCTGGCCGCCGAGATCAAGAAAGGTCCGCTGGCTCCAGAAACGGCGGCGCGTTACGGAGCGCAAATCGCCGGGGCGCTGGCTGAGGCACACGCTCGGGGCATCGTGCACCGCGACTTGAAACCGGCCAACATCATGATCACGCCGCACGGCGTAAAGGTGTTGGACTTCGGCCTTGCCAAAATGCTTTCCGAGCCAGGGGCCACCGAATCCAACGCCATCATGGGAACGCCGGCCTATATGGCGCCCGAACAGGTGACAGGCCAAGCGCCAACGGCCACCACGGATCTCTTCGCTTTGGGACTGGTGCTGTATGAAATGTCCGTGGGCCGGCTGCCCTTCCCGGGCGCCTCGTTAGGTCAGATGCTCTCGAGCGGCTCGCACGCGACAGTGCCCACGCCATCGCGGGTGCGCGTGGGCGTGCCGGCCAGCCTGGATGGCCTGGTCGCGAAGCTGCTGGAGAAAGATCCAGCCAAGCGCCCGCAATCGGCGGCGGAAGTAGCGCGCGAGCTGTCCGCGATTAGCGAGCGGATCGCCGCGCCGCCTCCCCGGTTGCAGTTGCGCCCGATCTTCGCTGTTCCCGCGATCGTTTTGCTGCTTCTGCTAGTGGCCGGCGGAGTCTGGCTTTATCAGCGCTTCGAGCAGCGGCAGTGGGCACGCGAACAGGCCATTCCGGAGATAAACCGGCTGAAGCAGGACACGCCCTTAGCCGCGTTCCAGGTATTGCAGAAGGCCGAGAAGATTCTGCCGGGCGATCCGCAGCTCGCCTCTATTGCGAAGTCGATGACGTACCGTGTCTCTGTTCAGTCGTCGCCGCCAGGGGCCACCGTCGAGATTCAGGACTATCGTTCCGCCAAGGGCGCATGGCTGGCCCTCGGCGCCACTCCACTCTCGGGCGTTGTAATTCCTAATGGCTATTTTCGTTGGAAAGTTTCGAAGCCCGGAGCCGGGAAACTTCTGGTTGCGCCCTTGCTTAACGAAACCATGCGATTCGATTTGGCGCCTGCCGGAACCCCGGCTGGGATGGTGCACGTGCCGAAGGGCGGGGCCGACGAACTGATCGATTTTATCGGATGGCTGCTATACGAGCTGCCGGCTTACGATATCGACCAGTTTGAGGTAACAAACCGGCAATACCAGGAATTCGTGAGCCAAGGCGGTTACCAGAAGCGCCAGTATTGGAAACAGAAATTCATCAGGGACGGCCAGGAGATCCAATGGGATCAAGCCATGGATCTTTTTCGCGATCCCACCGGCCGGCCAGGGCCCTCCACTTGGGCAGGAGGCCATTTTCCGCAAGGACAGGCTGATTATCCGGTTTCGGGCGTGAGCTGGTACGAAGCGGCGGCCTACGCCGAATTCGCAGGCAAGAGCCTCCCAACCGTCGCGCAGTGGTATGAGGTGGCTCCAACCGACCTGGCAGTTCCAAACGTCATTCTGAGCAATTTCTCCGGACACGGACCGTGGCGGGTCGGAACTTCTCCTAATGTGGGGCCTTTCGGGACATACGACTTGAGCGGCAACGTGAGGGAATGGGCCTTCAATGCCGAAGATAACGATCGACGTTTCATTTTAGGCGGCGCCTGGCGGACTCAAAGCTATCAGGCCATCGATCCAGAGGCCCTTCTTCCGTTCGACCGCTCGGAGCTGAACGGCTTTCGCTGCGTTCGGAACAGCGAGCCGCTGCCGGCCAAAGTGACAGCTCCTGTGGTCGGGTATGCGCGGGACTTTGCCAAGGCAAAGCCGGTTTCCGACGACGTTTTTCGGGCCTACCAGACCATGTACGCCTATGACCGGACAGCTCTGAATGCCCAAAGCGAAGGCGTGGTGGAGAACACCGCGGATTGGACCAAGGGAAAAATCAGCATTGACGCCGGTTACGGCAATGAGCGCCTTCCCCTGTATCTTTTTTTACCGAAGAACGTCCACCCGCCTTACCAGGCTGTTTTGTTCTACCCCAGCGCTCGGGTGTACTTCAACCCGTCGAGCCAGGATCTGGGCGACCTGCAATTCGTCGACTACATCATCCAGAGCGGGCGGGCGCTGCTCTACCCCATCTACAAAGGCACGTACGAGCGCGTCGGGAAGCGCGGACTGCCGGGAGCCTATGGGGACCTGAATCTGATGATCGAGGAATCCAAGGAGGTGAGACGCGCGGTAGATTATCTGGAGAGCCGGCCCGACATCGACAAGTCCAAGCTCGCCTATTTGGGGGTGAGCGCGGGAACGGCCGACGGCGTGATCTTCACGGCGCTGGAGGACCGTTTTAAGGCTATCGTCTTCTTGGACGGAGGTTTTTTTCTGAGCCCGGTTTTACCGCCCAGGGACCAGGTGAACTTCGCGCCGCGCATTAAGAAACCGGTGTTGATGGTGAACGGCCGCTACGACTTCACGTTCTCGGTGCAGCGATCTCAGGATCCGCTCTTCCGCATGCTGGGGACGCCGGAGGCGGACAAACGCCACGTCGTGTTTGATACCCCGCACGACATCAGTCAACGCAAGGCCGACCTGTCGAGGGAAGTGTTGGCATGGCTGGACAAGTATCTGGGGAGGGTTAACTAAGGGCCGCCGCTGCGAGGGAATTTCGGGCTTTAAGCGCCTATTGCATTTTCCCCCGCGATGATGGTAAGCTTTAATTGAACCGTGGATTGATTTAGGTTCTATCGCAAGGTAGGGCTTACTAATTGCAACCACGCTAAAAAGTGCTAAAGGTGAGTCGGTCTTCACGAAACTAAACCCCCTGCGGCACCTGCCCAGGGGATTTTTATTTGGAGCCGGGTCGCCGGAGAGGATTACCTGCATGACGGCGTCTCTTCCATCTGAAACCGCGTTATTTGGACGAGAGGGTGAACTGATTTCTTTGAGTATTGCCACCGAGCCGAGGCTGCTCGAAGGTCTTCTTGAGGCGTTAGCTACACTCGATTTTCCCGTAAATCCGCAACTGTATCATCGCGCGGCGGAAGTGCGGGTGGAGTTTCCGGCCTATTCGCTGCAGATTGAGAAAGTGCGCGACGCATTGCGGCGCGAGGGTTTCGATTCGGAAAATCTGGCCATATCCCGGGCGCTCTCGCAAAAGGACTAACCCGGCTTCCGGGCAGCGGCCAGCTTCTTCTCCACGGCCTTCATCAAACGTACGTGCACGTCGGGGGGGATGGGCTGCGGCTGAACGCCTTTGTATACCTCAATGGTCTTCTTGGTGGTGTCGAGAATCACGAAGCAATTGGGGCATTCGCTGATGTGGATCTCCAGCTTGCGGCGGAGTTCGGCATCCACCGTGGCGTCCAGGTAATCGCTGAGCTCCTGCAAGAACTCTTTACAGGTAAGCAAAAACGTCGTCCCCTTTCCGTTTGAAGAAACGCGTCAACTTCTCACGCAACTGCAAACGCGCGCGCAGTAGGCGGCTCTTCACCGCAGGAACTGATATATCCAGTGCCTGGGCGGTCTCTTCCGTACTCAGTTCTTCGATGTCTCGCAACACAAAAACGGTGCGAAAAGCCGGTTTCAGGCTTTCAATGGCTTCGTTCAGGATCCCGCCGATCTCTTCCCGGGAGTACTGTTGCTCCGGATTTTCGTCCCAAACGGCGATTTCCCGTACTACGGTGTCTTCACCGGTGTCTAGCGGCTCGTCGAGCGGGACCGTCCGGTCGGACTTCCGCTTGCGGAGCTTCATGAGGGATTCGTTCACGGCGATGCGGACAATCCAGGTGTAAAACTTAGATTGCCCCTGGAAATCCCCTAAGTGCTCGAAAGCCTTGAGGAAAGTCTCCTGAAGGACGTCCTCGGCTTCGGAATCATTCTGGGTAATATGCTTAGCGAGGCGATAGATCTTGCGCGAGTACTGGTTCACTAGCTCGCTGAAGGCCGCGGAGTCGCCTTCGCGCGCCTTGGCCAGTAACCCTGACTCGTCAAACACCCCTGCGTCGGTGGCGGCAGCCATTCTTTTTCATGGTACCATCCGTGGCTAACGGGATCCCCCGTGATTGGTCAAACATGATCGGTCAAACCGTCTCACGGTACCGGATTATCGAGAAACTCGGTGGCGGAGGTATGGGCGTGGTTTATAAGGCCGAGGACTCCGAGCTGGGGCGATTCGTCGCGCTGAAGTTCCTGCCCGACGAGCTGGCGCAAGACTCGCAATCGCTGGAACGCTTCCGCCGCGAGGCGCGAGCCGCATCCGCGCTGAATCATCCGAACATCTGCACGATTTACGAAATCGGAAAAACGGACGAGCAGTCCTACATCGTCATGGAATGCCTGGAGGGCATGACGCTGAAGGATGGCATCGGTGGGCGGCCGATGGAGACGGAGAAGCTGCTCTCGATCGCCATTGAGATTGCCGATGCGCTGGATGCGGCGCACTCCAAGGGGATCGTGCATCGCGATATCAAACCTGCGAATATTTTCATCACCGACCGCGGGCACGCGAAGATTCTGGATTTTGGTTTGGCGAAAGTGCAGGCGGCGACTCGGTCGAGCGAAGAGAGCACGCAAACCCACCTGACTAGTCCC
>Ga0302326_10018009_pt1 | contig 14680 bp, 12 predicted proteins | sample Palsa_T0_3_FD_202264 | JGI IMG/M metagenome (GOLD analysis project Ga0302326, IMG submission 202264) | Peat permafrost microbial communities from Stordalen Mire near Abisko, Sweden - Palsa_T0_3 | ecosystem: Environmental > Terrestrial > Soil > Palsa > Peat permafrost | place: Sweden: Abisko... | reverse complement strand
CTAGAGCGCCGATCATGAAGAAATCCTCGTGATGTCGATCTCTTCCGCAGGGGGATCGACAGCCACAGCTCCGGCGTGATCTCGTGCCTGTTGGAGGTACGAGCATGCAACGGTGGACTCCCTCGGTGACGCTGTCGCCGCAAGAGAAGATGCTGATGAAGCGGCTGACGCGCGTGCGGGCGCTGTTCGGGTTTCTCCGGCAGCACCGCCGCGAGCTGTTCGACGACGCGTTCCAGGAGCAGCTCGAAGGCATGTACCGCACGACCGGAGCTGGCGATGAGCCGCATCCGCCCGCGCTGCTCTGCATGGTGGTGTTGCTCCAGGGATACGTCGGTGCGTCCGACGCCGAGGCCGTGGAGTTGTCGCTGGTGGACCTTCGATGGCAGATGGTCCTGGACTGCCTTGGAGCGGCGACTCCGCCATTCTCGCAGGGAGGACTCGTGGCTTTCCGTGAGCGCATGATCGCGCACGAGATGGACCGCGTGCTGCTCGACCGGACCGTCGCCCTCGTGCGCTCGGGCGCGATGACCGAGGCCGACGGACGCTCAGTGTCCAAGGCGCTGCGCGCAGCGATCGACAGCCGCCCTTTAGCCGGAGCCGGGAGGGTTGAGGACACGATCAACCTTCTCGGCCATGCCGCCCGCAGCATCGTGCAACTCGTGTCGAAGCTCACCGAGCGCGATCCGGAGGAGATCTGCCGCAAGGCCGGCATCCCACTTCTGCTCGCACCGAGCATCAAGGCGGGACTCGACATCGACTGGAGCGATCCGAAGCAGAAGGCTATGGCCGTGGACGTCGTCGAGCGCCAGGTCTCCTCGCTACAGCGCTGGGTCGACCGCCACCTGGACGACGTCGTGTCCGAGCCGTTGCGCCCGTACATCGAGGCTCTGGGGCAGGTTCGTGCGCAAGACTTGGAGCTCTCTCCGGACGGAGCCACCCGCATCCGACAAGGCGTCGCGCCCGACCGGCGCATCTCCGTGCAGGACAGCCAGATGCGCCACGGGCGCAAGAGTCGCTCCAAGCGCTTCGATGGCTACAAGGAGCACATCGCGCGGGACCTGGAGTTCCCGGCGATCGTCGCCTGCGCCGTGACGCCCGCGAATCGACCCGAGGAGCTGGGCGCCGTACCCCTCGCCCAGGACATCAAGGGGCAGCGGCTCCGTCTCGTCGAGCTTCACATCGATCGCGCCTACGTCAACAGCCCCATCGTCGACGATGTCTTCGCCTCGGGCGGAACCGTGTTCGCCAAACCATGGGGCCAGCGTGCGCACCGACCCGGCCTGTTCACCAAGGGTGACTTCAAGATCGACCTGCGCGCCAAGACGATCACCTGCCCCGCCGGTGAAGTGGAGCCCTTCGAGCCCGGCGACACCGTCGAGTTCGACCCCGAAGCCTGCGGTGCGTGCCCGCTGCGCGCGAAATGCACGCAGGCCGCATCGGGCAGTGGCCGCACCGTCTCCATCGCCGCCGACGAAGCCCGGCAGCGCAAGTACCGAAAGCTCCAGCAGACCGGACCCGGGCGCGCCCTGCTTCGACGACGTACCGCCGTCGAACACGCCCTCGCACACATCGCTGCCCGAAAGGGACTTCGCGCGCGCTACCTGGGGGTTCGCCGCAATCTATTCGACCTACGCAGGTCCGCTGCCATCCAGAATCTCGAGAACATCCATCGGCTGGCACGCGCCGCGTAACCACAGGCAATCACCGCGAAGTCATCATGTTCGGCGCTCTAGCCTGGGCGTGAGCCGGTCGTCGAAGTTCTCCGGCGGAGAGAAGCCGTGGCAGGTCCCTCTTGCGGCCCCGACGGCGCCCGGCCTACGTCCCCGGCATGCTCGAGGACATCCGCGCGCTGACGTTCCTCCTGATGCTCGGCGCGTGCAGCGGCAGCACCACGCCCACCGGCGTCGCGACCGACGGCGGTACGACGGGGTTCTCGTGCCCGGACGCGAGCGAATCCTGCGACTGCCCTGCGAACACGTCCTGCTCGGACGCGTGCGCCGGCGATCGCAGCGACTGCCAGTACACGTGCCCGTCGGGCTCGACGTGTGCCGGGACGTGCGCGGAGAGCGACTGCGCGCAGACATGCGACGGCGCCAGCTGCTCGATGCAGTGCGGTCAGGGCGGCTGCACTCAGGTATGCACCGGCGGTTCCTGCTCGATGACCTGCCTGCAGAGCGACTGCTCGCAGTCCTGCACCAACGCCACGTGCACGGTCCCGCAATGTGCCCAGGGCGACTGCGACCAGGACTGCACGGGAGGCTCCTGCACCATGGATTGCGCGGGAGGCGGCTGCCAGCTCACCTGCCACGGCGCGCAGACCTGCACGATCACCGATTGCGCCGCCGGCGGGTGCACGGTGACCTGCAACGGCGCGGCCGACTGCGGCTGCACCGGTGGTTCCTGCACGACGAACCCGTGAGGGGCCGGCGCCCCTACGGCCCCGTCTCGATGGTCCCCACGATGGCGCGGTTTTCGCCGTCGCTCGCTCCGTGGACGATGCGCAGGCGCGCGTCGCCCTTCCAGATGCCCACGAGCACCGTCACGCGGCTGCTGACGACGTACGGCACCCGGTACGTCTGCCGGTCGACGTAGACACCGCCCTTCTTCCACCGGTCGGGCCCGAGGCGGGGGCGTGCGTCGGCGCCGAGCTCGCGCAGCGGGCCGACGTCGTCGAGGTTGGACCAGCGGTTGTTGCCCTCGTCGATGTGCGTGAGGAGCCTCCAGCCGTCGTCCAGCGGCTCGTCGCAGCGCCACCAGAAGGTGAGATGCACCGTCTGGTCCGGGCCGGCCTTCGGTGGATCGATGTCGTATCCGATGAGATGGATACGGTCCTCGAAGGAGATGTCGAGCCGGTGCGGGATGTCGGCGGAAGGGTCGTCGAGAACGCGGGTCTGCGGGCCGGCGTCGCCCGGGAGGATGCGCGCCGAGCCGGCGTCGAACGGGATGGGCATCGGCATGTCGACGACGACGGTCGCTGGAGGGGCGGGCGCGGTGGCGCATCCGGCGAGGGCGAGCAGGGCGAGGGGCGCGATGCGCATGTGAGCTTCCGGTATCCGGTATCAGCGCGCGCGTCACCCGAAGAGGGGACGCGTGCACCGTCCTTTTACAGCCACGCCGCCCCGACCCGGCCTTACCCTCCGTGCCGTGCGCCTCCGAGACATCGCATCCGTGTCCCTGCTCGCTGTCGCTGCCTGCGCCAGCACCCCGCCCGCCGCGCCGCCCCCTGTTGCGCCTGCCCCCACGCGCGCCGCGGAGCCGCCGGCGACGCCGCCGCCGGTGCTTCCCTCCGTGAGCGGCATCTGGCTCGGAACACTCGACGCCGGGCCCAAGAAGCTGCGGCTTCAGCTGCGGCTCGATCTTGCGGCAACCCCGCCCGGTTGCTCGCTCGACAGCCTCGATCAGCGGGCGCGCGGCATCCCGTGCGGCAACGTGGTGGTCTCCGGAACGTCGCTCTCGCTGGACGTGCCCCCCGTCAAGGGCGGCTTCGCGGGAAGCATCTCCGCCGACGGCAACACCGTGACCGGAACCTGGAGTCAGAGCGGGCACGCCCTGCCCCTCGTGCTGACTCGACAGGCGGCGGCCATCGAGCCGCTGAAGGCCGTGCTCGATCCGGCCCTGCCCCCGGTCGAGCTCGCGAAGCTCCCGAGCGTGCTGGACGCGGACCTGGCGGCGGCGCTGGCCAGCGGCGACCTCGCCCCGGCGACGGGAGGCGGCGTCACGATCGGCGTCGTCCTGCACGGGGCGCGGCGGATCCTGAGCTACGGCGCGACCAAGCCCGACGCGATCTTCGAGATCGGATCCATCAGCAAGACCTTCACAGGCCTCATCCTGGCGCAGATGGTCGAGCAGAAGAAGGTGCGCCTCGACGAGCCGGTGCGTGCGCTCCTGCCGCCCGGCACCGTCGCCGCGCCTGCGTCGGGCGCCGAGATCACGCTGCTCGATCTGAGCACGCAGCGTTCGGGTCTGCCGCGCCTGCCCGAGAACTTCAAACCCGCCGACCCGGACAACCCGTACGCGGACTACGACGAGAAGGCGCTCTACGCGTTCGTGGCGGCGCACGGCCTCGCGCTCCCGCCGAAGCAGGTGTTCGGGTACAGCAATCTGGGCGTCGGCCTGCTGGGGCAGGCGCTCGCCGACCGCGCCGGCACGACGTACGAGGCGCTGTTGCACAAGGAGGTCACGGGGCCGCTCGGAATGCGCGAGACCGTCATCACGTTGCCGGCGCCGCTGCGCGCCCGGTTCGCGCCCGGTCACGACGGCGAACACAAGCCGGCGCGCGCGTGGGACCTCGGCGCCCTCGCGGGTGCTGGCGCGATCCGGTCGAGTGCGGCCGACATGCTGCGCTACCTGGAGGCCCAGCTCCATCCCGACCACCTGCCGCCGACGGCGCGCGCGACCGCGGAGGGAAAGACGCTGGCGGCGGCCATCGCGGCCTCGCACGTGCCCCAAGCGGACGTCGGGGACGGGATGCACATCGCGCTCAACTGGTTCCGCGTCGATGCGACGGGGAGCATCTGGCACAACGGCGCCACGGGCGGGCACAGCGCCTTCGCGCTCTTCAACCCGGAGAAGGACTTCGCCGTGATCGTGCTGAGCAACACGTCCGTCGGCGAGGACAACTTCGCGGACAATCTCGGCAAGCACGTCGTGCAGCGCCTCACCGGGATGCCCGCAGTGTCGCTCGCGCCGGCTCCCCGGTAGGGCCGTGCTATCCCTCTCGCATGACATTCTCCGTCGTCACGGGCGCCAACCGGGGCATCGGGCTCGCCCTCGTCGCCGAGCTCGCACAGCGTGGTCACACCGTGCTCGCGGCGTGTCGCCAGTCGTCCCCGGAGCTCGCGAAGCTCGGCGTCGAGGTGGTCGAGGGCGTGGACGTGTCGACCGAGACCGGCATCGCCGCCCTCGTCGCCGCGGTGGGGACGCGCGCGATCGATCTGCTCGTGAACAACGCGGGCATCCTCGTCTGGGGCGATCGCCTGGGCGAGCTCAACGTGCAGGGCATCCGCAAGCAGTTCGAGGTGAACGCCCTCGGGCCGCTCCGGCTGACCGACGCGCTCCGCGAGAGGCTCGGGCAAGACGCAAAGGTCGCGCTCGTCACGAGCCGCATGGGCTCGATCGACGACAACTCGTCGGGGGGCGCCTACGGGTACCGCATGAGCAAGGCCGCGCTGAACATGGCGGGGAAATCGCTCGCCATAGACCTCCGCGGCCGCGGCGTCGCCGTCGCCATCTTGCATCCCGGCATGGTGAAGACGGACATGACCGGGGGCCACGGCGGCCAGGTGGAGCCTGCGGAGGCCGCGCGTGGCCTGCTCGCGCGCATCGACGCGCTCACCCTGGAGACGACGGGCGGCTTCTGGCATGCTAGTGGAGAGCGTTTGCCCTGGTGACCACGCCGCGGAAGTCCGTGCGTTGATCTCACCCGAAAATCGGCGAGGATGATCCATGTCGCTCGACGTCCCCACGTCCGGGATCCCTGCTGCTCCGCTCTCTCCCGGCGAGCAGGCCGAGCGCGATCAGGGCTCGAGCGAGACCCGGAACGAGGCGGCGCGCAGCGAACGTCGCGCCCTCGGGTGGGCGGCGATCGCGGCGGTCGCGGCCATCTTCTGGATCGTCATGCCGGTCGGCGTCGGCATCCTGCTCGGGACGCTGCTGGCCTTCGCGCTGCAGCCCCTGTTCGAGCGGCTCAAGCCCCGGCTGGGGGTCCGGTGGGCGGCGCTCACCCTCGTCCTCGCGACCATCGTCACGCTGGCAGGAACGATCGGCGGACTCGCGTGGCTGCTGGTGTCGAAGGCGACGGCGCTCACGCAGGACTGGATCGCGTCGCTCGGGCCGGGCGGCCCGGGTGGAGCCGTCGTGAGCGCGGTCGGCGGGCTGACGGCCCGTCTCGGGGTACCCGCGGCCGAGCTCAGCGCCCGAGCTCGCGCGCTGGCCGAGTCCACGGCGGCCGGCGCGGCGACCGTCGCCGAGGTCCTCGTCGCGGCCACGGCGAGCTCCGTGCTCGCGCTCCTCTTTGCGATGCTGTCGATGCACTTCATCCTGCGAAACTGGCAGTCCATCGCCCTCGGCGCGCAGGAGACATTCCCACTCCGTCCCGACTACACCGCCGGGCTCCTCGCCGAGTTCCGGAGCGTGGGGCGCTCGACGCTGCTCGGCACCATCGGCACCGGTCTGGCTCAGGGCGTCCTCGCCACCTTCGGCTTCTGGATCAGCGGCGTCCCGGAGCCGCTTTTCTTCGGCGCGGCCGCCGCAGTCGCGTCGCTCGTCCCCGGCATCGGGGCGACGCTGGTGTGGGCGCCCGTCGGGGTCGTCCTCATCCTCAGCGGCCACCCCGGGCACGGCATCCTCGAGCTCGTCTGGGGATCGTTGATCGTCGGCGTCATGGCGGACTACGTGATCCGTCCGCGTCTCGTCGGCGGAGCAGCGCACCTCCCCTCGCTCGTGACGTTCGCGGCGCTGCTGGGCGGCGTCCAGGTGTTCGGACTGAAAGGGCTCATCATCGGCCCCGTCCTCATGTCGCTCGCGATCGCCGTGCTGCGCCTCTACGCCATCGAGGCACGAAAGCGGCGAGCGGATCTGCTCGCGAAGCCGCGCTGAGGCGAGTCACCGGGCCGTCTCGGTCCCCGTCCCAGGCAGCCGCAGCCGTCCGTCGACCAGCTTCCACGGTGATCGCTCGGCGACGTAGGTCGCGATCTCGGCGGGCGTTCGCCGGTCGAGCGCCGTGTTCCACACTACCTCGTAGCCTCGGTCGCCCGTCGTCAGCAGCTCGTCGCTCCCGGGGCGGAAGGCCGCGGTGGTGGTCGGGCCATGAATCACGCGCAACTGCTCGCCCGTGTGCGCGTCCCACAGGCGGGCGGTGCCGTCGCCGCTGACCGAGGCTACACGGCGTCCGTCGTCGCTCAGCGATGCGCGGAGCGCCATCCCGGTGTGACCGGAGAGCACGACGGGAACGTCGAACGGCTCGCGCCAGACCTTCACGGTGTGGTCCTGGCGGCCGACGGTGAGGAGCGTCCGCCCGGATTCCGCGAACGTGAGCGACTGGATCCAGCAGGCGTGCGCCTGGAGCGTACGCAAGGTCTTGCCCGTCTCCCGATCGACGAAGAAGACCGTGCCGTGCTCGCTGGCCACGGCGACGGTGCGACCGTCCGGGTGCGCGGCGACGCTGGCGAGGCGCGCCGCGGTGACCGGGTGCTCGCTGCGCAGGGCGCCGCTCCGGGCATCCCACTCGCGCAGCACGCCCACGTAGTCCCCGGTGAGGAATCCGGCGCCGTCGCTCGTGGCGGCCAGGGCGTAGGTGATGGGCGGGGCCTGCGGCTGGAGGAGCGAGACCAGTGCGCCCGTCGAGAAGTCCCACACGCGCGGAGGGAACGCAGCGAGCAGCTCGCCCGCCGTGGCGAGGCGGGTGGCGTGGGCGTCGAGGGCGATGGTGTCGGCTTCGAGGCCGATCGGAAACGAGCGCTCGAGGTCCCCTGTGCGCGCGTCGACGATCCGTACTCGCCCGTCGCGCCCGGGCATCACGAGGGTGCTGCCCCCGTCGACGTAGCTCGACGTGTAGACCCCGTTGTCGTCGATGGGCTCGCGCCCGAGGACGCGGTAGTCGAGATCCGTGTCCAGCGACCAGAGGTGCACGGCGCCGTCGCCTCCCATGGTCGCGACCTCGTTGCCGTCGCCGCGGAGCGCCATCCGGTAGAGCTGCCCCGCCGGCTGCGCGTCGATGAGGCGCAGGAGCGCGCCGCTGCTGGTGTGCCAGACGCGGATGCGCCCGTCCTTCGCGCCGGCGATGACGAGGCGCGCGTCGGGCGAGAAGAAGGCGTCGGGATCGGGCGCGGAGTCGGGGACGTGGATGGTGCGGAGGCGTGCGAGCGTCGCGGCGTCGTACACGTGGATGTGGTGCTCGCTCTCCGCGAGAAGGAGGTAGCGGCCGTCGCTGCTGTAGCTGGCGGAGGAGATCTTTCGGTCGAGGGGTGCGAACGTCGAGACGGGCTTCAGCGTGCGCCAGTCCCAGACCGCCGCGGTGCGATCCTGGCTCGAGACGACCATCTGCGAGGTCCCCGGGCGGAAGGCGATGGACGTGATGCGGTCGTGAAAGGGACGGGCGTCGAGGCGCGTCGCGCCGCTCGCGAGGTCGAAGGCCACCACCCTGCCGTCGAAGTCGCCGACGACGAGGACCTCGTCGTCCGGGGTGAGCTCGACCCGTGACACGGCCCGGGGCAGATCGAAGCCAGCGAGCGCGGTCCCACCAGGGACACTCCAGGTGGTCACGCGCGGATGCTGGCCCGCCGAGGCGGCGACGAGGGACTTGCCGTCGTGGCTGAAGGAGACCCACTCGAGGGCCCCCTGGAAGCCGTCGATCACGTGGAGCGTCGCCCCCGAGCGCGCGTCCCAGAGGCGCACCGTACGGTCGTCGCTGCCCGTGGCGACGAGGAGGCCGTCGGGGCTGTAGGCGCCGGCGGGGACGTCGCGCGCGTGGCCCACCAGCGCGAGGCGATGCGCCGCGAGGGGCCGGAGGGCCTCGGTCAGCAGCGAGCGCACGGCGAGGCTGTCGGGATCGCGACCGTAGGCCTCGCTCAGATAGACGGCGGCCCGGAACGGCCGTCCCGCTTCGAGCTCGTCACGCCCCTGTTGCTCGAGCAAGACGAGCGATTGCCGGTCGGCACGCGCCTGCTCGGCGGCGGCGTGGTCGCGCGCTTGCTCGGCCGCACGCCGCAGCCCCTGCTCGCGCAGGCCGAAGCCGGCGATGGCGATTGCCCCGAGGAAGAGGAAAGAGCCCGTGGCCACCGCCACGCCGAGGTGTCTCCGCAGCCCGCGCGCCACCTTGTCGCGCGCCTTGTAGCGGTAGGCAGCGACCAGGCCGCCGTTCTGGTAGGCGCGCAGATCGTCGGCGAGCTCGCGGGCCGTGGGGTAGCGCTTTGCGCTGTCGGTCGCCATGGCCTTCTCGACGATGGCGGCGAGGTCCGGGGCGACGCCCGGCTCCCGCGCGCGGATGGGCGTCGAGCGGCCCGCCCGCACCTCCCCGAGGAGACGCCGGAGCTCGATGTCCGCGTAAGGAGCCTTCCCGGCGAGGACGAAGTAGAGGAGGCCTCCGAGCGCGAACACGTCCGTGCGCGCGTCCACGCGCTCGCCGCGGGCCTGCTCCGGCGCCATGAAGAGCGGCGTGCCGAGGATGTCGCCTTCCACCGTGAGCCCGCCGTCGGCCGGGCTCTCCCGCGGGGTGATCCCGCGATCGTCCACGTCCTCGATGCGCTTGGCGAGGCCCCAGTCGATAACGATGGTCTCCCCGAAGTTGCCGACGATGACGTTCGAGCCTTTGACGTCGCGGTGAAGGACGCCCTGACTGTGCGCGTACGCGATGGCGTCGGCCACCGCGATGACGTTGGGGAGGAGCGCGAGCCGTTCGCGCAGCGTGGCGCGCTGGGTGACGAGCTCGTCGAGCGTTCGTCCGTTGACGAGCTTCATCACGTAGAACGGCGCGCCGTCCGCGCTGGTCGCCGCGTCGTACATCGGGACGATGGACGGATGCTCGAGCCGGGCGGTGATGAACGCCTCGCGCACGAACCGCGCCTCGCCCGCGCTGTCGCGGTGGAGGAGCTCCTTCACGGCGACGACCCGCCGGAGCAGGCGATCCTGGGCCTCGACGACGCGCCCCAGACCTCCTCGGGCGCGCTCGCGGAGGGTCTCGTAGCGATCGACGCGATCGATCCGCGGGCCCGGCGGAGACGAGCCCGTGTCCGACGTGCCCGGCGTCTCGGCCAGGCTGGTCATGGCCGCCGGCCAGGTCTGGTTGGCTTCGTCCGTTGCCCGCGGCATCCGTGTTTCCAAGGCTACGCCGGCCGTGCCATGCTCCGCTCCTCTTCCGGGCGGGTAGCTCAGCGGTAGAGCGCTGGCCTTACAAGCCGGTGGTCGCAGGTTCGAACCCTGTCCCGCCCACCAGAATCGCTCAGGTTTTCGGCGGCGAGCCAGGCGGGAGGGGTCGAATCGTCACGAGCAGTGACGTTTCCCGCGTCCTTCGCCGCCGTCGGGAGCCCGCCAGAGGGGAGACGGGGCAGCGCGGCATCCGGGACGGCGCGCATGGCGGCGGTGTGCATGATGTACCTCGCGTGGACCTTCGGGTCGGAGTGCGCCGCCAGGTGCATGGCGTGCTGGACGTTGACGCCGGCCTCCGCCAGCGCCGAGGAGAACGCGCGACGGAACGAGTGCCAGTCGACGGGGAGGGTGGTCGCCGTCTCGTGGTACAGCGGGTCGGCCGGGTTCGGCGCGAGCTTCGTCCCGTTCGCACGCTTGCCGCGGTCGGTCCGCGTCCCGGCGCTCGTCGCGGGCACCTCGACAGGTTGCGCGCGGTACACGCCAGCATGGAACAGCTCCCGCCGGAGGCGCTTCGCGAAGCCCTTGCCCGTCTTGCGGAAGTCCCCGGCTCGCTTGCCACGCGTCACCGGGAACACCGGCCCGTTCTCCGGTTTGCCGGCGCGCTCCCACCACGCACGAAGGAACGGCGCGAGCACGTCCGGGACTGCGAGGCGTTGTGGCGTCCGCGTCTTCGATCGCGGGATGAAGCAATCCGTGAAGTGAGCGCGATCGATCATGCTCCAGTCCCAGCGGGTCAGGTCCCCCGAGCGCATGCCCCCCTCGCACCGCGCGACGAGCGCGAGCATCCGCAGCTCTAGATCCACCTGCGCGCACCCGACGAAGCGGGAGAACTCGTCGTCGGTCAGGATGCAGCGCTCCTTGTGCACCTCTCGCGTCTTCGGCGTCCGCACGGCCGCGACGGGGTTGTGTTCGACGATCTCGGCTTCCTGGGCGGCGCGGAAGAGCCGGTGCAGCACGCCACGCACGTGCGCGAGCGAGCTTCGTCCCAGTCCCTTCGCAGCGACGTCGTCGAGGATGCCCCGCACATGCGAGGGCCGGACGTCACAAAGGGGGAGGGTGCCGATCGCATCGAGGGCATGGCGCACTAGCAACGCTCGCTCGCCGCTCACCGTGACTATCCCTTGCGTCTCGCGCTTCGCAAGCCACGCCACCGCGTAGTCCTTCACGCGCTCCGGTGCGCTCACCAGCTCGGCGGCGTCGAAGGGGTCGACGCCTCGCGCAAGTAGCTCGTTCACGCGGGCGAGCTTCCGCTTCGCCAGCGCCCTGTCTGTCGTGCCCAGCGTGTAGAGCGGACGCCACGTCGCGCCGTCTGGCTTGTCCTTCGTCACGCGGGCGCGCCAGAAGCCATTGGCTCCGGGCGGGACGAGCGTGCCAGTGCGGGCGCGGGGCACTTCAGTCCTCCCTGGACGGGTGACGGGTGTGCGCAGCTGTTCGTGCTTTGCAGGTCATCAGATCCACCTTCCGTCAGCGCTTCGGCGCCTTGCGCCCCTTCACGCCGAGCAGCACGGTCGGATCGTGCTCGATGGCGTCAAGGCCGATGAGAAGGCACGCGCGAGCCAACGCGTGCCGGCTGCCCACGAGCATGCGTTCCGCGATCGCGTCGAGCCGTGCCGCCTCGTCAGCGTCTAGGCGGAGTCCCAGCATCACCGGTGCCTCGTCCTTTTCCTTCGTGCCCTTGGCCATCGCTTCCACTGTCGCCTCCCTCTTCGCTCGCGTCGAGCGCATCTGCTAGCCGTGCTTGCGCCGCTGGCGAACGCAGTCGGGGCCAGCGGGCCACAACGCGGTCCAGTGCCTCCAGGGCGCGGCGCGCGCGTTCGTTCACGCCGCCTCCGTCCCCAGCATCCTGCACACCTGGGTCTGCCCGAAGGGCCGGCCGGCGCGAGAGACGAGCCCACGGGCCGCCAGCGCGCCCACGATCGCCCTCTGCGACAGCCCCGCCGCGCGCAGCTCGCGCACGACGGCGAGCACAGCCTGTTCCGCCTCGTCGCGCTCGACGTGGACGCCATCGGCCGCGAGCCGGGAACCGTACGCCAGTTCCCCGGTCCGCTCACCCTTGGCACGCTTGGCGCCCAGCGCCGCCTTCGTGCGGGCCCGAATCAAAGCGCGCTCGTACGCCGCCGCGCCGTCGATGACGGTCCGCATGAAGCCGTCCGCCGGGGTGTCCCCGTTTCCTTCGCCCGCCGCACTCACCACCGCCGCGCCGCTCTGCCCAGCCGCACGCTCGACGCCCGCCGTCAGGACGACGTCCCGCGCGATGCGGTCTCGCTTGGCCACGACGAGGACGCCCGCCGCGTGCTCGCGGAGACTCGCCAGCGCCCCCATGAGGCCCGGACGCGCGTCGATGGCGGTCACGCTGCACACCCCCTGGTCGACGTGCCAGGCGACCACGGAGACGCCCTCGCGGGCCGCCCATGCCTCGATGCTGGCCCGCTGCGCCTCGGGCCCGAGTCGCTGATCGTCCTTCGACACGCGAATGTAGGCGACGGCGAGGAGCGGGTTTGCGGTGCGCTTGGCCATGACCAGAGCATGGGTCCGCGAAGTATCGTTGTCAATCGTTGCTAGCGAATGATAGCGATATTGAACACACGCCGGACGGTGTGTATTCAATCGGCGCGTCATGCTGTGGCGCGTCATGGCCCGCGTCGCTCCGGTTCACCCGCGTCCCCGCCGTCGAAGGGGACCACGGGAAGCCGAGAGGGCTGGCCAGTGTCCCGGGCTCCCGCCGCGATCTCGCGCCGCATGGCCTCAGCGAATGCTTCCGCCCATTCGAGCGCGGCTTGTGGCGTGCCCAGGCGCCTCCTGAACTCGGCTACGGGGTCGAACTCCCGCGCCGTCTCCTGAAGGATGACGCGGGCGGCCTGGATGCGGTCGCGATCGTGCGCCCGGGGCGAGTGCAGCGTGACCCACAGCGCCTTCGCAGCCCCTTCGCGGCGTACCGCCAGGGATGGGAGCGGTCCTTCCTCGATGGCGCGCGCCGCGTTCTCGGCCTCTGCTTTCATCTTTGCGGTCCTTTCGCGCCTCTCTTGAGCTGCGGTCGTGTTCTCAAAGCCGCCGTGCGCACGTGATCCGTGCTGGTGCACTGAAGACTCGCGCGCGCGAGCAGGGCCGCGGCGGGCGCCGGAATCGGGCCATCGGGGCGGGGGAATCATGTCCGGCCGATCCTTTCACTGTCGAGGTAGCCAGCGAACGTGTCCTGTTCCCCGGCCGAGTCATCGCCGGTGTCCGTAGTGACGTCGTGACCTGTAGCGGGCACTTCCCGGTTAGCGCCATCACGCGCGGGGGGTTGGGGACTAACCGCGGGTTCCTCACTACGCGTCACTACGTCACTACGTCCGGTCCAGGTGGCAGCGGCGGTCTTCTCAGCGTCCGTGGCGAGCCGCACGCCATGCCAGCCGTCGCGGGGTCCGGACGTGGTGCGCACGCCGCGCTCGATGGCTCCGCGGCGCCGCACGGCATCGGCGAAGCTCTTGGGACTGACCGGCTTCTCGTCGTCCCGCTCCTCGGACCACCTGACGTAGTGGGCTCGCAGTTCCTTGCGCGCGATCTTCGCGTCGGGCTCGAACCTGCATTCGCGATCCAGAAACTGACCTACGGTGTCCTCGTCCCGCATGTAGTCGTCCGTCGCGGCGCGGACGGCACCAGGCACGGGTAGCCCACCCGCCACCCACGCGCGGCCTCCCTCCACGAAGTAGCGCAGGATGCCCGGGGCCTCGGCCTTCAGGATATCGAGGAGCCCCGTATCCTTGCTCCCCTCGAAGCTGACCGCGAAGGGGACGAGGCGTAGACGCCGCCTCATCGCGTCGTCCACGCAGGCGATGCGCGGCTTGTGATTGCCGAAGACGACGATCTTGTGCGTCGGGTCGAACTCCCAGAAGTCTTCACGCATGCGCCGCGCGCGGATGCGATCGCCGCCGGTCACGTCCTTGACGGTGCCCTCGTCCCACGATCGGCCGCGCGTGGTCTCGTTGCAGACCACGAGTCGTAGGCCGTGAAGGTCGGCAAGCTCCGTCGGGTGACGATCCGTCAGTTCCGAGCGGAACAGCAGATCGGGCGCCGCCTTCCCCGCGTAGTCGCCCATGACGTGGAGCAGCACCAGGGCGAGGAGCGATTTGCCGTTGCATCCGGTGCCATGCCAGAAAGCGAGCACATGCTCGCGCACGTCGCCGGTAAGGCAGTAGCCAAGGTAGCGCTGAAGGAAGGCGACCAAATCCGCATCGCCCGCCATGATCTCGTCCATGAAGCGCTCGAATCGCGCGCACGTCGCCGTAGGGTCGTAGTCGACGGGGGCGAGCTTCGTGATCATGTCCTCTCGCCGGTGCTCGCGGAGCACGCCGGTGCGCAGGTCGAGCACGCCGTTGCTGACGTTCAGCAACATCGGGTCGCGGTCGAGCGCGCCGTGCCTTACGACAATGGACGGAAACGAACGCGCGAGCGTGACCATTGCGGCAAGGCGTGGGGCTCCATGCGACGTCGCGGCCCACGCAACCTTGGCTCGCGCCTGCTTCATGCGCTCACCATCACCGCTCGCCATCGCGTCGCGTAGCCCGACAAGGGCGTCGTCGAACATCAGCCGAGCCGTATTTGCGGCGGCCTGCTGCCAGCGGCCCTCGCTGTCGATCGCCCAGCGTCTGCCGTCCCACGCGAGACCCTTGCCCCACGTCCCGACGTACCGCAGATCCGCCCCGAACCACTCCACGAGCAATTCCGCGTTGCGCAGGTCGGTCCGGTCCGCGGTCTGCCCCACGTCGTCCGGTTCCGGCGTGGGCGCGGCCTCAGCGACGGGCGGCGGCTCGGGCTCGGGACCCGGCGGCGGGTC
>Ga0302326_10018008_pt1 | contig 14680 bp, 13 predicted proteins | sample Palsa_T0_3_FD_202264 | JGI IMG/M metagenome (GOLD analysis project Ga0302326, IMG submission 202264) | Peat permafrost microbial communities from Stordalen Mire near Abisko, Sweden - Palsa_T0_3 | ecosystem: Environmental > Terrestrial > Soil > Palsa > Peat permafrost | place: Sweden: Abisko... | reverse complement strand
CTCATGCTCTTCCACATCGACCTGAGCGTGATCGCGGTGATTGGAATGATCCTGCTGATTGGAATCGTGAAGAAAAACGCGATTCTGATGATCGATTTCGCGCTTTCGGTGGAACGCAGCGAAGGCAAGAGCCCCGCCGAGGCGATTTATCAGGCGTGCATCCTGCGCTTCCGCCCCATCCTGATGACCACCATGGCCGCGCTGCTCGGCGCGCTGCCGCTGGCGTTTGGCACCGGCAGTGGTTCGGAGCTTCGCCGGCCGCTCGGAATCACCATCGCCGGAGGGTTGGTGTTCAGCCAGATGCTCACGCTGTTCACGACTCCGGTGGTCTACCTCTATATGGACCGGCTGAGCCTCTGGTGTCATCGCGTCCTCGGAGGCCAGATGAGGCCCGCGGCGCAACCCTCCGACTAAGGGCGTCCCGCTCTTTTCTGGCCGGATGCAGCAAGAAAGGGGAGGGATTCTTCGCTACGCTCAGAATGACCGCCAGCGGACTAACGGTTTGATAGTGACCTTCGAAGATCGCCACGTCCCAGAATCGCGCGCGCGGGGACGAGTGCAAATTTTTGATATGCTGGCAACTGCGGTTAGGAGAGGAGCTCCGTGGACATAGTGAAGGGCAACATGGGCTGGATCGAGGTGATCGTCGGTCCGATGTTCTCCGGCAAAAGCGAAGAACTTATCCGGCGCTTGCGCCGCGCCGAAATCGGCAGGCAGCGCGTCCAGATCTTCAAGCCGGTGATCGACCAGCGCTACGCCCGGAACGGGATCGTCTCCCATTCCGGGCTGGAGATTCCGTCGGAACTGGTGCAGAGCGGAACCGAGATCCTCGAAAAGGTGGCGCCGCGCACCGAGGTTGTGGGCATCGACGAAGCCCAGTTTTTGGGCGAAAGCATCGTGGAAGCGTGTTCGCGGCTCGCCGATGCAGGAAAGCGCGTGATCGTCACGGGGCTCGACACCGATTTTATGGGACGCCCGTTTGAGCCGATGCCGCGGCTGCTGGCGGTGGCCGAGGAAATCACCAAGCTTCTGGCCATCTGCATGCGCTGCGGGAATCCCGCCGTTCACACGCAGCGACTGGTGGCTTCCGAGGAACTCATCGTGGTGGGCGCGAGCGGAATGTATGAAGCCCGCTGCCGCCGGTGCTTCGAGCCGCAGCTCGCGCAGCAGAAGCTGGAAGAAAATACCAGGCAAACCGATGCGATCCACTCGGTGAAAGCCCGAGGATCGTTGAGTTAGTCTGACAGGTTCGCGTTAACGGCGAACCAGGTGGCGGCACATATGCCCCGCAAGAAAAAATCCGTGTTTCGAGCAGGCAAGGAAGCCCGGCGACGCGCGCGACTCGGCATCGGAATGCCTCCGCCGGAGCGCGTGATAGCCGACAAGAAACTCAAGCCTCCCAAGCACAAGAAAAAACTGACGGAATTGATCGAGGACTGATTCGTTTGAGGGAAGAAGGTTCGCCCGGAACCTAGTTGCGGGAGCCTCAACCGGGCTTGTATTCGGGGACTGCTTCGCCCGATTTAAAAAGAGGAACGGCGGGTTTGCCGGTGGCCCGCGCCGCCGCCGCGGCGATTTGTTCCAGATCGGGTTTCGAAAATCCCACGCTGGTGACTTGAATTGTGCCGTCCTGCCCGATCAGGAACATCGTCGGCACGTTCGTAAGGCCGAACTGGTTCGATACCGGGTAACCCTTTTCGTCCAGCAGGGCGGGGAATTTCACTCCGTATTTTTCGGCGAAGCTGCGGGTGTCTTCGGCGTCGTTCTGCGAGATTGCCCAGAACGTGAAATTTCCTCCGCCGAACATTTCGTACATGCGCTCGAGAAAAGGAAACGTGAACTGGCAGGTGGGGCAGCTGACTTTGAAGAACGCGGCAAGCACGGGGCCTTTTGCCAGCGCGTCCGCGAGAGAGACCTTCTCGCCCTCAACCGTCGACAGCGAAATCGAGGGCGCTGTTTTTCCTGAAGACAACGCGCTCACCCGGTGGCACCCTCCGAAAAATGTACGAGCAAAATTCTTGAAACTCACGTTTTAAAATTACCGCAATCGCATTGCGTCTGTCGAAGCGTTTCCGCAGGCAAGGTGCAAGAATCAGGGCCTGGGATGCCACAGGAGCGGTCTAGTACTCTCTGAACCGACCCCGGCAATCGGGAGATTGGCGTTCCCAGGAGGCTCAATGCTCAATGCATGTCGCGTCAATGAATGTTGCGCGTCTTGCGGCCTACATAATCCATCAGCAGGTATTGGCCCAGGGTATAGGGCGTGGTGAAGTAGGCCTTGCCGCGGCAAAGCTCGGTGATCTTCTGCACGAAGTGGACCAGGCTGTAATCGCTCGCCAGCATAAACGTATTGATCAGGATGCCGGCGCGCTTGCACTTGGCCACTTCTTCCATCGTTTGCGTGACTACCAGCGGGTCGAGGCCGAACGCATTCTTGTAAATCCTGCCGTCTTCGAGCGTGAGAGCAGACGGCTTGCCGTCGGTGATCATCACGATCTGGCGCATGTCCTTCTTCTGGCGGGACAAAATCCGCTGTGCCAGCCGCAGGCCCTCGCGCGTGTTCGTGTAGTACGGGCCCACCTGCACGCGCGCCAACTTTCCGATGGGAATTTCCTCCGCGCTGTCGTGGAACAGGACGCAGTGCAGCGAATCGCCCGGGTACTGCGTGCGAATCAGGTGCGAGAGGGCGAGCGCCACGCGCTTGGCGGGAGTGAAGCGATCCTCGCCGTAGAGAATCATGCTGTGGCTGCAATCGAGCATCAGCACGGTGGCGCAGGAGCTTTGATACTCGCACTGGTGCACCATCAGGTCGGGATAATCGAGCTCGATCGGCAGGCCGGAGCCGTTGCGCTGGACGGCGTTGAAGAGCGTCGCGCTGATGTCCATATTCAGCGTGTCGCCAAACTCATACGGACGCGAACTCCCGCCCGACTCCACGCCCGTGGCCAAGTCGCGCGTGTCATGCCGCCCGAAGCTGCTCTTGCCGAGCGACGCCAGCAGGTCTTTGAGCGTCTTGAAGCCTAGAAAATCGAGAGCCTTGTCGGTGATTTCAAACCGCGCCTCTACTTTTGGCCCCTCCATTCCCGCCTGGCCGCCCGGGGTTTCCGACGGAGGAGGAGTGACCCGCGCCGACTGCTGCTGCGTGATGTAGCCTTCTTCCTCCATGCGCTGGATGATCTGGTCGATGAGGTCCTTCAAATCCTTGTTCTGCGAAAGGTCGGGATTCTGCAGCATCTGCTCCATCAACTCGGGCGGCACCAGGTCGCCCTCTTCCAGGGCGCGCAGGATGGCTTCGCGCAGCTGTTCCATGTGCTGCTCGCGCGAGCGCTCCATATCCATTTCGTAGATTCCGTATTGATTGTCGAAGCCGCTCTGCAGGAAGAAATCCGACATGCGGCTCATGAGCTCCTGCAGGTCGATGTCGTCGGCCGCGTCGGGAGAGTACCGGGAATATTTTGTGTACTTCATGGCACCGCCTTCCAGTTCAGTTGAACTGGCGCCTGGGCAATCGCCCGGATGGTTCGCGCGGATCGCGCGGTTCCGGATTCTTGCGCGCGTCGGCGAAATAGCCGCGCTCTTCGCTGCGATTGATGCGCTTCTGCGACCACAGCCCCTCGAGGATGAACTCGGCCGCGCTGGTCTGCATTGCGGCATCGTCTTTCGAGCGCACTCCAAGCGTTTCCAGGTGTTCGAAGAGTCCCTGGATTTTCTTCAGCTGCGCCAGCACATCCGCGCTCGAAGCGTTGGCGGCCACCTTCAATTCACCGCCGATCTCGAACCACTGGACGACAGCCTGAAAATTGACATTCGGGAAGTACTTGCCGAACGTCTTGCCGACGGCGGCGCGGATGAGTTCACGCGCGATGTTCTCGGCGCCGCGCATCTCGCCTTCGTATTCGAGTTCGAATTTGCCCGTCATCGAAGGAATGGCGGCGTAGACATCGGCCACTCGCGCGACCACCGCTGAATCGCGGCTGCGCACGGCGCGCTGTTCCGCGCTGCTCAGCACGTTCTCCAGGGTGCTAATCGGCAGGCGCTGGCTGACGCCGGAGCGACGGTCCACGCGCTTGTCCTCGCGCGCCTGGAACGCGACTTCCTCGACGATCTCGCGAATGTAGCCGGGAACCTCGATGCGCCGTTTAGCGTCGCGTTCGGTCCAGGACTCCTGCGCGGTAATCGACATGCCCTCGGCCACCGTGGCGGGGTAATGTGTGCGGATTTCCGAGCCAATGCGGTCCTTGAGCGGCGTGATGATCTTTCCGCGAGCGGTGTAGTCTTCCGGGTTCGCCGTGAACACCAGCAACACATCGAGCGCCATGCGCACCGGGTAGCCCTTAATCTGGATGTCGCCTTCCTGCATGATGTTGAACAGCCCCACCTGAATTTTTCCGGCCAGGTCGGGCAGTTCGTTGATGGCGAAAATCCCGCGGTTGGCGCGCGGCAGGAGGCCGTAGTGGATGGTCAGCTCGTCCGAAAGGTTGCGGCCCGAGCGAGCGGCCTTGATCGGGTCCACGTCGCCGATCATATCCGCGATGGTCACGTCCGGCGTGGCGAGCTTTTCCACGTAGCGGTGATCGCGCGAGAGCCACGCGATGGGCGTGGCGTTGCCTTCGGCGGCGATGCGCTCGCGGCAGGGGCGGCACAGCGGATTGTAGGGATTGTCATGAATCTCGCAGCCCTCGACCACCGGGACGGCCGGGTCCATGAACGAGACGAGCCCGCGGATGATCCGTGACTTCGCCTGCCCGCGCAGTCCGAGCAGAATGAAGTGATGCCGCGAAAGGATGGCGTTGACGATCTGAGGGACCACCGTGTCGTCGTAGCCATGCACGCCCGGGAAGAGCTCTTCGCCCCTTTCCATCTTCAGCAGCAGGTTCTCGCGGAGTTCCTGCCGGACGCTGCGGCGCGCCATGCATTGCTCTGACCACTGGCTTCGGCGAAGCTCGCCAAGATTCCTGGGCTGTGGGCTCATTCGAATCACCAATCCTTATGAATGCGGCCGACTGAATTCGAGTCTGCCACTCCATTATAGTGGAACGCGAGGCGCAGGCATAATTCGATGGTTGGGCGCGGCGTTTTGCCGCCCGAAGCCGCAAAATCGTCGCTTCCGGCTTAATTCAGGCCGTGCCCGTTGCCTGCGGCGCGCTGCCGCTTGCGTTCGCGGTCGCTCAGTTGGGGCAGAAGCCTGGTGAGCCACTCGATCAGGAACTGGCGGCGTTCTTCTTCCTGGCGCATCTCCAGCAGTGTTTGACGCTCGGCGAGTTCGAGCGGAAGGCGGGCAGCTTGCCGGTAAGCCAGCGTGGCGGGATCGCCGGATTCGGCTTCCCAGGGCCGGCCGAACAGCAGCACGTGGCACTGCTCGAAGAGATGGACCAGCTGGGTCTCTTTCGCCGCGTTCGGGACGAAAGGATCGTCGGTGAGATATTCGACCATGCCTTCGTAATATTCCTTTTCCTCGAGAACCTGCGCGAGACGGAAGACCGAGCGGCCCTCCGTGAGGATGTCCAGGCGCCCGTCGGGATACTCCTTGACGATTCGCTGGATGGCGGCGGTGCAGCCGGTTTTCGAGACGGAATTGTCGTGCGCGAGCACCATGCCGAATTCCAGCTTTTCGGCCAGGCAGAGGCGGATCATCGTTTTGTAGCGCGGCTCGAAGATGTGCAGCGGCAGCGGCATGGCAGGGAGCAGAACCACGTCGAGAGGAAACAGTGGAATGCGATCGGGCTTGGCCATAGTTGGCAACGCCGCGAAACAACTACTAACGCAAAGCGGAACGGCGCAAAGGCGACTAACGCAAAGGGGACTAGCGCCAGAGCGCCCTAGCGCAAAGACGAGAGCGCCGCTTGCATCTCATCGCGCGAGTGCGAATCGCCGGCCTTTTGCGCGACCACGATGCCGTCTGAAAGCAGTTTACGCGCCTCGTCAAGCCGCCCGAGCCGCGAAAGAAGCTGCCCGTACTGAAAATAGCCCGCGACGTACTGCGGGTTGGTCTCCAGAAGCGTCTGGAAATGGGCCGTGGCCGCCTGATCGTCGCCGAGCTTGGCGCATTCGAGCGCGAGCCCGTAGCGGGCGAACGCGTCGGCGGGTTTCTGAGCCACGAATTGTTCCAGGACTTCGCGGCGAGACTTCTGAGTTTGGGTCATGGGATGAATGCGCGTATTATAGCGGGCTCGGCGGCGCGCGCCAAGCGGCACGTCGGATGCAAGAAGAGAGCGGGTCACGCACATGTCCAAGCCGGGCGACGAACAGCACATGAAGGGTTCAGGAGCGAGGGGCGGGGGAAGCCTGCCGGGCAAACCGGTGAGCGCTTCGCGCTCCGAACTCACCGAGTTCGTCCTGCCCAATGACGCGAACGCCCTCGGTAACATGCTCGGCGGCCGCGTGATGCACCTGATCGATATCGCCGGGGCGCTGGCGGCGGGCAGGCACTCGAACAGCTACGTGGTGACCGCGTCGGTGGATTATCTCGACTTCCGGTTTCCGATTGCGGTGGGCGAATTCATCGTGCTGAAGGCCGCCGTGAATCGAGTGTTTCACACCTCCATGGAAGTGGGCGTGAAGGTTTTTTCGGAGAATATCCTCACCGGGGAGCGGAAGCACACCAGCAGCGCGTACTTAACCTACGTGGCGCTAGACTTGAACCGCCACCCGCACCCCGCGCCTCCGTTGATTCTTGAAACCGAGGAGGACCATCGCCACTTTCGCGAAGCGGGCGAACGGCGCGAATTCCGCCTCACCACCCGGCACAAGAACAATCCCGCAAAGTAGACGGCGCTTTAGTCTTTGTCTCTTCGCCTCCGCCTTTCGATGTCATCTGAAGAGCGCAGCGACGAAGGATCCCTCTTCAGCTCTGGCGCAGCTTCCGCAAAAAATCCTTCACGGCCTCAGCGGTCTTGAATGCGTGCTCCACGCATTTCCCCAACGAGGGGCCTTCGAGATAGTTGCCCGAGAAGAATAGTCCCGGATTTTGCTTTTCCCCATCGCGAAGAGCTTCCACGATGTGCCCGTGCCCCAGATTGTATTGGGGCAGAGCCTTGGGATGCTTCCAAACCGCGGAAGCCACCGGCGGCCCGGTGATTCCGAGGATTTTCGCGTTCTCATCGTGGACGATAGAGCCGATTTCGTCGTCCGGCTTTTCGAGGACGTCCGGTTCGGTGGCGCCGCCGACGAAGCTGGTAATCGCGAACGACCCCAGGGGCGCGCGCCCGGCGAAGAGCGAAGAATTCCACACGGTGCCGAGTGTGCGGCGCTTCTCGCTGCGCGGCACCAGAAAGCCGAAGCCGTCGAGCGCCGGCCCCATTTGGTGCGAATCGTATCCGGAGGCCACGACGGCCACGCCGGCGTACGCGATTCCCGAGAGCGTGTGACCCAGCCAGGGAGAAAAGGAACCAAGCATGTGCGAAGCTTTATAAGCAGGCGTAGCCATCACAACGCCTGCCGCCGTCAGGCTTTCGCTTTGGCCGTTGCGTTGAAACTGGATGTTGTAGGCGGCCTCGCTCGAAGCCTCGTTTCTGCGAATCGTGTCCACGTGCGCCCGAACGAGCAGAACGTCCTTCAGCTTTTCCGCGATCGCACGCGAAAGCGTGGCCACGCCTCCTCGAAATGTGCAAAGCGACGGGTGCCTTGGCTTGCCTTCGGCCGGCCGCGATTTCATCGCGCCGCGCAATACGCTGCCGTATTCCCGCTCCCACTCTTCGAGTGAAGGGAACGCGGCCTTCAGGCTCAGCTTTTCAGGGTCGCCCGCGTAGACGCCGGAAACAAACGGCGCCACCAGATATTCCAGAATTTCGTGTCCGAATTTGCGGCGCACAAAATTGGCGACCGATTCCTCTTCGTCGGGTGGTTTCGTTTTGCGCAGCGGCTCGGAAACCACTTTCCAGCGCGAGCCTGGCGCGAGCAGGGAACTCGTCAGCAAGGCCTGGGGCGACATCGGGACCTTCTGCAGCTTGCCGTGCCGCAAGACGAAGCGCGGCGCCTTCGGATCGGCGGTGCAAAGCTCGCCTTCGATTCCGAGTTCGCGGATCAGCCCGAGAAGCGCGTCGGTACCCTGAAAGCTCTGCGGCCCCGATTCGAACAGAAAGCCATTTTTCTGAACGCTGCCGATGAGGCCGCCGGACTGCTCTTCGGCTTCGAACAGCGTCACTGGAATGCCGAGCTGGCGCAGCCGGTAGGCGCAGGCGAGCCCCGAAATTCCTCCGCCGATCACGGCGACGTTGTCGGTTGCGGGCATTTTCGCGGGTTCGCTTAGAGAGTCTTCGAGAACAGCGGCCGCTGGTCCATCTGCTGCTCGTGCAGATAGCGGTCAAACACCATGGCCACGTTGCGAATGAAGATGCGGCCCAGCGGCGTGACGCGGATTTCGCCCGGGGCGAGCTCCACCAGCCCTTCGGCGCGCGGCTCTTCGAGCCGTTCGAGCTCGGCGGCGAAATACTCGTCGAAGGAAATCGAAAATTCGCGTTCCACTTCGCGCTTGGGGATCACCGTGTGGCAGAGCAGGCGTCCGATGACGGCGCGCCGGATTACATCGTCGGACGAGAGGCGGTAGCCGCGCATCGTGGCGATGCCGCGGGAACCTACGGTGTCCTGATACGCCGGCACCTCTTTGCGGTTCTGTGCGTAGGCTTCGCCGATCGAGCTGATCGCGCTGACGCCCATTCCGTAGAGGTCGGCGCCGGCCTTGGTGGTATAGCCCTGAAAGTTGCGATGCAGCGTGCGGTTCTGCTGCGCCGTGGCGAGCTCGTCGCCGGGCCGCGCGAAATGGTCCATGCCGATGTAGAGATAGCCCGCGTCGAGAAAACGTTCGAGCCCCGCGCGGAAAATCCGGAATTTTTCTTTTCCCTCGGGGAGATGCGCCTGGAACGATCCCTGCTGTTTCTTTAGCCAGGGCACGTGCGCGTAACTGAACATCGCCACGCGATCGGGCACCAGGGTAAGCACCTGGTCGATGGTGTGCTGAAAACTCTCCGCGGTCTGGTAGGGCAGGCCGTAGATCAAGTCCACGTTGAGGCTCTCGAACCCAAGTTCGCGGCCTATCGCGATCAGATCGCGCGTCATTTCATACGGCTGCACGCGATGGATGGTCTCCTGCACCTTGGGCTGAAAATCCTGAATACCCATGCTGAGCCGGTTGAATCCCAGGCGGCGCAGGGTTTCAAGATGAGCGCGATGGGTGACGCGCGGATCGACCTCGATGCCAATCTCAGCGTCCGGCGCGAACGTGAAGCGCTCGCGCGTGTGTTCAAAAAGATCTTCCATCTGCGCTGGGGAAAGATACGAAGGAGTGCCGCCGCCCCAGTGGAACTGGCTCACGGCGCGGTTTTTGGAAACCCTGCCCGCCACATGCTCGATTTCCTTCTTCAGCGCGGCGAGATAGGGAACGGCGACGCTTTTATCCTTCTGTATCGATACGTTACACGCGCAGAACAGGCAAAGGCTTTCGCAGAAGGGAAGATGCATGTAGAGCGAAAGCGGAGTGCGGCGTTCTTCGGCGCGCTCGTAATAATTTTCGAGGTCGTCGGGACCAAAATCGTCCTTCCACACGGGCGCGGTGGGATAGCTGGTGTAGCGCGGGCCGGGACGGTTGTACTTCTCGAGGATTTCGTCGGAAATCTGGCCGATCTCGAGCTTGTCCGGTTTTTCTTTCGTATCAGGCATTCAACTATTCACTGTGAGTCCGCTGCGCCCGGCTCTGGCTGCTCCGCGACGGGAGCTTCGTGCCCGGCTTCCACAAAAGCCCGGGCGTTGGCAACGGGGGTTCCTGGCAAGATACCATGCCCCAGGTTCAGGATGTGTCCCAGGCCGCCTGTTTTCGCCACCGCTTCGGCCGCCGCGCGCCGTACATCCGCTTCTGAGCCGAGAAGGATGGTCGGGTCGACGTTTCCCTGCAGCGCCACCTGCCGGCCGATTTTGCGCCGCGCGTCGCCGAGATCCAACTTCCAGTCTACGCTCACGACGTCCGCGCCGGACTTTGCGAGGCTCTCGAGATGCTGCGTGGAGCCTTTGGCAAAAAGGATCTTTGTCAGGGAAGCAGCGGTTGGTGCGCCGCGCAGCGCTTCGAAGATCTGCTGCGTGGCGGGCAATTCGAAGGCGTGGTACTCGCTGGGGCTGAGTTCGCCGGCCCAGGTATCGAAGAGCTGAATAACGGACGCGCCCGCCGCCACCTGCATTTTCAGATATTCGGCGGTGGCCCGCGCGATTCGATCGAGCAGCGGGCGCACCACTTGCGGCTGCTCGTGCAGCATCTGCTTGGCGCACGAGATATCGCCGCGCGTGCGGCCTTCGATCATGTAGCAGGCCAGCGTCCACGGGGCGGCGGCGAAGCCGATCACCGGAACGTCGGGCCCAGCCTCCTTGCAGATGGCGCTGATGGCGTCGCCCACGAATTTCGTTTCGCGGCCGGGATCGAAATCGCGGAGCTGCGCGACCGCGGCAGCGTCCCGCACGGGATTGGAAAGCACCGGCCCGGAATCGGGAACGTCGAGCGGCAAGCCCATCGCTTCGGCGACGATGAGGATGTCCGAGAAAACGATGATCGCGTCGACTCCCAGGATGCGATAGGGCTGTAGCGAAACCTCGGCGGCCACTTCCGGCGTTTTGCAGATTTGAAGAAACTTATGCTTGGCCCGTACAGCCTGATATTCGGGAAGATAGCGCCCGGCCTGACGCATGATCCACACGGGCACATGGTCTACCGGCTCAAAGCGCACCGCCCGGAGGAAGCGTTCTTTGCGGGTAAGCGCGGGGACTTTGAGGCTCAGAGGCATCCCAGAGCGCTCCCCTGAGAGAGGTAAACGATTGCAAGGCAAGGGCTTTGCGTCGCGGTGAGCCTCGCTGCCAGCCTCCTCCAAATTTGTCTAAAGGTCATCGGATCATCCTATTATACCGCTTATGCCGCGCCAGGGAATGCTTCGCTCGGTCAGAGCTGGCATCGCGTGGAAGCCTGAGTGCGCCCGCCAGACTGCTGCCGGTGTTAGGACGTACTCGAACGGCCGGGGGATACCGAGAGTTAATGCAGCACTCCTGCTGCGATGGCAGGTTTAGGCCGATGAAATTGACGAGGACTGATCTTGGGGAATGATGGAAGGGATCGAAAGAACGAACATGTGCCAACACCCAACCGTTGTATGCTGCCCGTGAATGCCCTTACCCTCGTCGATGTCCCCGCCAATGCCAGCGCTGGAGCGATCTTTCCCCTCGCTGAACCCAGTCGACGAGCTTCTTCCGTGGCGCTCGCTCTTTCTTTACGGCTGGCAGCACGTGCTCGTGATGTACGCCGGCACGGTGACGGTGCCGCTGGTTTTCGGCGCGGCGCTCAATCTTCCCGCGCGGCAGCTGATTGCCTTGATCAACGCCGATCTTTTTACCTGCGGGCTGGCTACGCTGCTGCAGTCGGTGGGCGTCTGGCGGTTTGGCGCACGACTGCCGCTGGTGCAGGGCTGCTCCTTCATCTGCCTGCCCGCGATGATTCTGATCGGGAAGCAGTCGGGCCTGCCGACCGTATATGGCGCGGTGATCGGCTGCGGGCTTCTGACGATCCTGATCGCGCCGATCTTCAGCCGGCTGCTGCGCTTTTTGCCGCCCGCGGTGATCGGGTCGGTGATCGTGTGCATAGGGCTGTCGCTCATGCCCACGGCGGCATCGTGGCTGGCCGGGGGCAATCCGCAGGCCGCCGATTTCGGCAGCATCGTGAATCTTACGCTGGGGATCGGGACGATCCTGATCACGCTCCTGCTCTATGGCTGCGGCCGCGGGCTGGTATCGAATCTGAGCGCGCTTCTCGGCATGCTGCTGGGCACGGGCGCGGCGATTTTAGCCGGCCGGGCTCATTTCAGCGAAGTAGCTGGCGCGAGCTGGATTGCCGTTCCGAGGCCGCTGCTGTTCGGCACGCCCAGGTTTTCGCTGATTCCGATCCTGGTGATGGAAATGGCCATGCTCGCGGTGATGATGGAAACCACCGGCAACTGCCTGGCGATCGGACGCATGGTCGATAAGCCCATGACGCCGCGCACGCTGGCCGATGCCTTTCGCGCCGACGGTCTCTCGACGATGCTGGGAGGGGTGCTGAACAGTTTCCCGTATAATGCGTACTCGCAGAACACCGGGCTGATCGCACTCTCGAACGTGAAAAGCCGCTACGTTCTTTCGGCGGCGGGGATGATCATGGTGCTGATGGGGCTGTTTCCAAAACTCGGCGCGAGCATCGCGGGAGTGCCCAAGCCGGTGCTCGGCGGCGTGGGGCTGGTGATTTTCGGCATGACCATCGTTGCGGGAATCCAGGAAATCAGCCGCACGGAATTCGAGGGCACGCGCAACGGTTTTCTGGTGGCCGTGTCGATTGGAATGGGAGTGCTGCCGACGATGCTTCCGGGCCTCTTCGACCACGTGCCCGCGGTTCTGCGGCTGGTGCTGGGGAGCAGCGCCGTGCTGTGCGGGCTTACGGCGGTGCTGCTGAATATTTTCTTCAACCATCTGACGAAGCCGCTGACGCCAGTCGCCGTGGAAAATTCCCCGCCCTCGCCGGCCTCCTCGACATTGCCAGAGCATTCCTCCTTGAACGAGCTCACCCCATGACCACGACCAGCGGACCCGTCGAAGTGGGACCGACCGAAACGGACCTGCTGCATTTGCGGCGCGCCATCGCATTGGCCGTCCAGGCGCGCGCCGCCGGACAGCATCCTTTCGGCGCCCTCGTGGTGGACGAGAGCGGGGAAGTGCTGGTTGAGGCGGAGAATCACTGCCGGCCTCCCGAGGGCGATCCCACGCAGCACGCCGAAACGGTTGCCGTAAGACGCGTCGCGCGAATGGCTTCGCGGGAGCGGCTGGCGCGGGCGACTCTTTACACCAGCGCGGAGCCCTGCGCCATGTGCGCCGGGGCGATCTACTGGGGGAATATCGGGCGGGTGGTGTACGCGCTTTCCGAGAGCAAGCTGTTCGAGATCACCGGCGCGAACGCGGAGAATCCCACGCTTTCGCTGCCGTGCCGCGAGGTTTTCGCCCGGGGACAGCGCCGCATCGAAGTGCTCGGCCCGCTTCTGGAAGAGGAGTCCGCGAAGCCGCACGAAGGATTCTGGCGCTGATGCGGAGCGTCGCAGCGAGGGAATCGAGTTGCCGCCTGTGATTATTTGGCACGGGATTAGGGTTTACCGAACTTAAAAGCAAGGTATATTGGAAAAGTCCGGTCGATTCGCATGGGCTATCTCTGCATCCACGGTCACTTCTATCAGCCTCCCAGAGAGAACCCATGGCTGGAGGCCATCGAGCTGCAGGACTCGGCCTATCCCTACCACGACTGGAACGAGCGCATCACCGCCGAATGCTATGCCACCAACGCAGCAGCGCGCATTCTCGATAACGCGGGCCGCATCCTCAAAATTCTGAGCAATTATCCCAAAATGAGCTTCGATTTCGGGCCCACGCTGCTCTCGTGGCTGGAACTCCGCGCCCCGAAAGTCTACAAAGCGATCCAGCACGCAGACAAAGTGAGCCAGCGGAACTTTTCCGGGCACGGCTCGGCCATCGCGCAAGCCTACAACCACATGATCATGCCGCTGGCGAACCGGCGCGACAAAATCACGCAGGTCGTCTGGGGCATCCGCGACTTCAAGCACCGCTTCGGGCGGTTTCCGGAAGGCTTGTGGCTCCCGGAAACGGCCGTGGACATCGAGACGCTGGAGATTCTGGCCGAGCGCGATATCAAATTCACGATTCTGGCTCCTCGCCAGGCGCGCCGCGAGTCGAAAATCGGCGGACGCGTCTGGAAGGACGTGAGCGGCGAGCAAATCGATCCGTCGATGGCCTACAGCTGCCGCCTTCCTTCGGGGCGAAGCATCAATTTATTTTTTTACGACGGGCCCATTTCGCGCGCGATTGCTTTTGAGAACCTGCTGGCCAGCGGGGACCAGTTCGTCGACCGGCTGATGTGCGGGTTCGCGGAAGATGTCCGCTCGTGGCCGGAGCTGGTCCACGTGGCGATCGACGGCGAAACGTTCGGGCATCATCACAAGATGGGTGAGATGACGCTGGCGTTTGCGCTGGACCGGCTGGAGACCGCCGATCTGGCCAAGGTCACCAATTACGCCGAATACCTGGGGCTGCACCCGCCCATTCATCGCGTCGAGATATTCGAGAACACGTCGTGGAGCTGCATCCACGGCATCGAACGCTGGCGCGGCAACTGCGGGTGCAATTCCGGCGGGCGCCCTGGCTGGACGCAGGCGTGGCGCGGACCGCTCCGCGGGGCGCTCGACTGGCTTCGTGACACACTCGCGCCGCAGTTTGAAGAACTGGCGCGGCCCCTGCTGAAAGACCCCTGGGCCGCGCGCGATGAGTACATTTCCGTGGTTCTCGATCGCTCGCCGCAGAACGTGGACCGTTTCTTTCGCGAACACGCCGCGCGGGAACTGGACGTCGCGGAGCGCGTCACCGCGCTAAAGCTGCTCGAGCTTCAACGGAATGCGATGCTGATGTACACGAGCTGCGGCTGGTTCTTCGACGAGCTTTCCGGGATCGAGACGGTGCAGTGCATTCAATATGCCGGGCGCGTCGTGGATCTCGCGCAGCAGCTCTTCCGCAAGGACGTGGAACCTGCTTTTCTCGAGAGGCTGTCGCTGGCAAAAAGCAATCTTCCGGAATATGGCGACGGCGCACAGATATATGACAAGTGCGTGCGGCCCGCCGTGAT
>Ga0302326_10018007_pt1 | contig 14681 bp, 14 predicted proteins | sample Palsa_T0_3_FD_202264 | JGI IMG/M metagenome (GOLD analysis project Ga0302326, IMG submission 202264) | Peat permafrost microbial communities from Stordalen Mire near Abisko, Sweden - Palsa_T0_3 | ecosystem: Environmental > Terrestrial > Soil > Palsa > Peat permafrost | place: Sweden: Abisko... | reverse complement strand
GGCAGCAGAGAGACGTGCTAATTTCGTGGAAATCCTGGTGTCATTGGCTTTGGCCCGTTCGGGCCAGAGGGTAACAGCACCTGATAGTAGCCGTCGATATTGGAGTTGGCACGGCGTAGCGAAGTGAGGCACTCTTTTTCCAATCGGAGTCTCGTGGCCACGTGAGCAGCAAGTTCATATTCTTCTTTGCTCCGAGTCATGGTCGATTCGGAAGTGATGCGGAACTGCTCCATTAAACGGCATATCGCTGACTACCAAGGGCGCCAACCCTGTTTCAGCGCGCCGCAGGCAAGGCAAGTCAATTGATCGGCGATCGCGAGATGTGAGCATTTACTTCATTTCTTGAAGCCCTTGGCCCGATCAACTCGGCGGTCATGTCTGTACCAGGTATATAGACCGCGAGAAGCTCATTATGTCCCTCGCATTTGCAAAAGGTCAGGTCACCGCCGCCTGATCCTAGCGGCTTGAAACGTTCAGGGCGAATCGGAAACAGGCCCTGCTTTCCATCCGCATTGTGAATGGAGAGAAGCCATTCGGATGTGAGGGTGAACTGATAGGTTCCGGCTAGGTATTGTTGGTTATCTACAGAAAAGGGAAATGGGACGGTTGCGGTGATTTCCTGGGCTGAAGCGGATTGTGGGCCCAAAACCAATAGAGCACCTCCCAGGGCCAGTACTGCTGCGACGAAGCGGTGAAACAAAATACCACGATTCATAAACAGCTCCTCGATGCGCAACGAGATCGATATACCTCGACAACCCCGGCAACGATTTTTCATTGCCTGCGCAGTGATTCGATTTCAGCAGCGGGACAGGGAGCGTGCGATAAAGATTGGTTAAGCTCGATCAAGTTTTGTAAAGGCCGGCCAGGGCAATGCAGGCCCCGAAGGAGGCCAGGAAGACGCTCACGGTGCCTTTTGACGCAGCACCTTCAGGTGTGAATCGAAGAATCTCACCGCAGCGGCTCCAATATATTCGTGAAGTTCGGCTCGGTTCACGCCGGCAGCATCCACGCATGCCTCGGGATAATTGTCTCGGCCAAGCTGGTCGCATTCATTGCCGAAAATCTCGTGATTGACGGGACCTGGCAGTACATCCAGCTGCCCATCCGGAATGTATTTGGCCGCGAACTCCGCATTTTCTTTGGGGGGAGTCGTGGTGTCACCGGCGCCAACCATGATGTAGGCGGGGACGGCCGTGCGTCGAAGCCCCGGCGCGTCCATTCCAAACCCCTGGATGTCGCCGGGTGCCATCGCGAAAACGGCCTTGACCCTGGTATCGCGCACCCCCAGCGCGGGTTTGGCGTCGATGCTCATCTGCTCGCGCACGTAGGCAGGTACCATCTCATTGTTCTTCCAGCCCCGCTGGTAAGCGAGAAACAGGTCTGGATTGACCTCGGCGCCTCCGATCCAAAGGGCGGTAAATCCACCCTGCGAATGACCTGCTACGCCGATCTGATCGGGATTGATGCGCGGACCCCACTGTCTGTCCTCGAGGAGGTGGGAGATATCGAGGCTGATGTCGCGCGGTCGCTGCCAAATCCGGTTGCGCACGTAGAGCGCGCTCGAGTCATAGGTATTTGCACGATAGTGATAAACCATTGCGACGATATAGCCGTGCGCGGCCAGGTATTCGCCGAACCATGCATACACCGAGCCGTTGCCGCCCGCCCCATGGGAAAAAACGATGAGCGGATGCCTCAGACCGTCAACCACTGGCGGCGCGTCTTTGTACAGATGCAGGTTGGTAGAAAGAAAAATCTTGAATGGCTTGCCGGCAGGCTCTGGAGCGGCGGGATAGATCAGCAGGAAGTTCAGGGATCTGCCGCCTCCTGCCGGATCGGTATATTCCACTTGGGTCATCCCAACGTTGTAGGGAGTAGCGGGTATCACGTCCTGGGCGCGAGCATCCTCGCAATACAGCCCGCAAACCAGGGCTGCAAAACCCAGCGCTGCTGGTACGAAGCAAAGTCTCGCAGGACCGAACCAGGTCCGGCAGCGGATAGTCCATGGGCTTGGGTGCATGCCCGATTCTATTCCGGGTGGTGGGAGACGGTTGGCAGCCGCCCGAATACCCGAGAAAAGTTGGGCCAAAGTCTTTGCGCATGCATCAAAGACCTGTCGAGATTTGCAAACGGACGTGTTCGACGGTGGAGGTCTATGCGAATTATCATCGCCGGTGCGATCTGCCTGGTGGCTTTTATCCCCGGTGCGGCGCAAGAGAGGGCCGGCTTGCCGCTACCGGCTGCTCCGCAGCGGACTGAGCTGGCCGTAACAGCATTACCGGACGCGCCCGCGCCCTCAGCCGCGCCAGACGGGCAGCAGAGCTCTTCGACCTCCAAAACCTCGTCAACCACCAACGACTCGTTGGCCCCCGGCGAAGGGCAGCAGACCAAACGAATCCTTTGGATTGTGCCCAACTTTCGGGCCGTCAGCGCCGGGGCAAAGCTGCCTCCACAGTCGGTGAAGGAGAAGTTCAAAACCGGCGCCCTGGATAGCTTCGACTATTCATCGTTTATTTTCGTTGGCATCCAGGCGGGTATCAGCCAGGGATCGAACGCCTACCCGGCATTTCGACAGGGAGCTGCCGGGTACGGCCGCTATTATTGGCACACGTTCGCAGACCAGACAGATGAGAATCTGTGGGTCGAGGGCATTCTCCCGAGCGTCCTACGCCAGGACAGCCGCTACTACACACTGGGGCATGGCGGCTTCATCAAGCGAGGTGCCTATGCGGTTTCGCGAACGTTAATCACGCGCACAGATTCTGGAAGAGAAACCTTCAACGCATCGGAAATTTTTGGATCCGGCATATCCGCCGCAATCTCATCCACCTACTACCCGACCCAATATCGCACCTGGACCAAAATCGGACAGCGCTGGCTGACCAACGCCTTGCTGGATTTCGGCACATTCGCAGCGAAAGAGTTTTGGCCCGATGTTAACCGCGCGATCTTCCATGAATCTGACTGAAGAGTACTCCTCTGGGCTAGCGGCGCCCATTCGGTAGTCCAGATAAAGAACGTGAAATTTGATTTGATCGTCGACTCGATACTGGGCCGGTTGGCCATACGCAGCATTCCCAGGATGCTGCCCGGGTTGCCGCCGCTTAACTGCACCATCGATGGCAGTGCAGCGCACGAGCAGTAGAAAGGGCCTCTTATGCAAAGCCCTGTCGACGGTTGCCTTCAATCCGGAGGTACTAGAAGCCGAGTCTTTCCGACCGCTTCGGGTCCGAACACCAACAGATTGTTTCTTTCGTGTGCCCGGGATTTCAGGCGCGCAAGCTCAGCCGTACGCTTCACAGTCTTTACGTACGCGTCGTCGGGCTCGGCCCTCGTATTGGATCGTTCCATCGCAGACTGGGGAAGATCGAGGTACCCGGTCATGATTGCCGCCCTGTGCTGATGTCTACGTGGAAGCAATAAAAAACTCCTACCTGTCGTAGGAGTCATCAGCCGTCCATTTCGGAGGGCGGTTAGAGGCGGATTGCTTCGCCTCGTTTGATCGTACATGCGAGAACGGCCCGGTTGCAAGACAGTCCGGAACAGCATGCAAGCCATGTGTGCTAAATTGGCAATGCCTTCAAAACCGTTCTCCAGAACAGAAGACGAATGACTCCTGGTATTTGGAAGGGAGTGCGTGATTCTCGCCATCCTGTGTGATCAGCACAAGCAAATTTAGTGGAGTCTGCATCTTGATGGGTAGAGGGCAGAGTGGGAAACATGACTCATAGTGCTTTCAAGACAATCCTGGTCGGGGACGATGGTACTGCTGAGGCAGAGCGGGCGGTTGAAGTCGCAATCTCGCTGGCACACAGTCTCAGGGCCAAACTGATTGTATTAGGGGTGGTAGGACCGCCAAGCGCCGAGTCTCAGGCGGAAGGTTATGGATTCGAGCCGGTTGAGCAGGTCCGCGAGAAATTGAAAGAAAGACTACAACGGAAAATCCAGGCTGGTGCGAATTCTGGAATCGAAGTGATCACCGAGATCTTTGAAGGAAAACCGGACGAGGTGATCGTACAAAGAGTAGAACAGGATTCCGTGGATCTGGTTGTCGTCGGCCATCGAGATATTGCGCGAGTGAGGCACTGGCTGGAAGGCTCCACTTCAGAAAGCCTGGTCCGCCATTGCCCCGTCTCTGTACTCGTTGTTCATGATGATCATGGATGACCATACTTTCCGCGTTTGGCCTTGTATCAGGGCACGACTTTAGTCGTGCCGCAACTGTTTCCGGAATGACGCGGGCTTTAGCCCCTGCCAGGCTTCAGTTCGAAGTGAGCTTTAATCCAACGATCCGCGCGCAATCTCTCGAGACACACTCGAGAAGATCAAGACCAGCCGCTTCTGGTTGCGTGCCCTCTCGTGGCTTACGAAGAGCAGACCGCAGACTTTCCGTAAGTATCGTGACCTCGGCACTGAGGTTTTTTTCAAACTGACTCATGCTCGACCGGTTTGTCCTTGTGAACCCTGCGGTGAGCGCCATAACCGAGGATGCCCCGATACACCGTAACGCCCGCCAGATCATGGCTTCGCATGGCGCGGACGAGTCCTTCGTAAAGCGGTTTGTCTTTTGACAGCCTTTCCAGCGTTTAACATATGTTTTCCTCTAGGTGTTCATGCATGAGTATCCGTAAGAGTGGCGCTGCTCGCCGGATGCCAGTTCCGCAAAAGTTTCAGGTCCGCCTGGAGCTGATCTGGATTCACCGCCGAATCTGACGTTCCATGGAAGCGATGGATCTGCATCCGACAGGCGTCGGCGTACGAATTTATCAGAAGTTCCAGCTTCCGCACAATCTGGTCGTTCCATTGCGACAATGCCATGCCATAGAGGTGCAGATCTTCTTTGAGAGGGAAACCGATGCTTTGACGTAGACCTATCTGCTTTTTCCCTCGCGTTTTCGTCGGCGATCAAGCGAATACGGTCGAGTGAGCAGCTCCTCGGTGCCGAAAGTCTCATCCATGTCGCCTCGCCGCTGGAATGATTTGCGGTAGCTCGACGGAGTGACGCCACGCACGCGGCGAAACTGACGATTGAAATTGGCTAGATTGGAAAGACCTACTTCAAAAGCAATCATGCCTATGGGAAGATCTGTTTCCGCGAGCCGCATACATGCGCGTCCGATACGGAGCTTGCACAGGTACTCGCTTGCGCTTCCGCCAGTGTGCTTCACAAACAGGCGATGCAGGGATCTCTCAGAGATATTGCCGACCTTGCATAGTCCCTGGATGGAAACAGGTTCCTGGAATCGTTTGTGAAGGTGATTCAGCATGCGGGTGAGCTGAGCTGGTTCACCGTCACTGGAAAGAGGAACTGTCATCGCGTTCTTGGCAAGGCTCGTTGCTTGTTCTCCCGCGATAGATACGAGAAGATCCAGCGCTGAATGGAGACGCACCTGAGGAACTTCGGATAGTAAATGCGGGAGGTGCCCGATCATCTCCGCGGCTGTTTTCGACGTGAAGGACAACCCTGTGGAAGCATTTTGCAGCAGTCTTCGCACGGCTGAATATTCAGGACAAAGCTCTGCGAGTCGCAGTGCCCATTCCCTCGAAAACCAGATCACAATAGCCGTGTGCAGTTCACTTTTCTCAAGGGCTTCGGTCGAGGCCCAGGTATGCGGCATATCGGGAGGCACCAGGACGAGGTCCGGCGCTTCATATTGCCCGATGTAATCCCCGATAAACCGCCAACCGCGGCTATTCAAAGTCAGCGTAAGCTCAAATTCGGGATGGTGGTGCCATTCGAAAGGGATTTCCGGCACGCGGCGATTATAGACGCGAAGAGAACAGCCCTTCGGAAAGGTGACGCGCTCGAATTGAGGTTTCATCGGCTACCTATTCAGACATCCACCCGTAGCTTGGTGTCCGAATAATATCAATAATTGGCTCTTCTGCATCATCGAACACTCCTCGAAAATCCTAGACTGATCTACGCGGCTCCTTCGGTGGGAATCGCACAAACGAAGATATGCCCATCATCCTTCGTGACATGAGGCGAGGAGTAGAAATCATGGCGTTCGTAATCGATAACCTATCGGAAGCAATCCGCAGCTCGAAGCGGGCGTTACGCAGGGCTCTTCCCAATCACGCTGAAGTTTTCCGTCAAGTTGAGGCGGAAATGCGCCGGCGCGTAGACACCATCGTGAAGGAGCGCGAAAGCGGAGAGGCGGTCATTCCGATCGTGCACTACTCCGATGTGCTGGCAGGCGCAGTGCCGGCGGATCTAATCGCGAAGATCAAGGATCGTGGCGCTTGTGTGGTTCGCAGGACGTTTGCACCCGAACAAGCCGAAGCCTGGGACCAAGAGATAGCCCGCTATGTCAACGAGAACGGGCTCGACGCGAAATTGGCCAATGCCGCCGAAGACAAATACTTTGGTACGCTCGCTTCAGCCAAGCCGCAGATCTACGGTATCTACTGGTCACGGCCGCAGGTACAAGCACGACAGGCTGAGTCCTTGACGAAGGTCCGCATCTTCCTTAACAGGCTCTGGAAGGCCGAAAGCGAAGGCCAGCGACACTTCAATCCAGACGAAACACCTGCCTACGCCGATCGCATCCGTCGCCGTCCTCCTGGATCTGCTTCGCTGGGGCTCTCCCCTCATGTCGATGGCGGGTCCGTGGAACGCTGGCTCGACGAGAACTTCCGCAAAGTCTACCGTCACGTCTTCTCCGGCAATTGGCAAGACTACGACGCCTATGACGCCGCGTACCGCCCCGATGCTCGCGAAGTAGCGTCTCCCGCCGTGTGCTCTATGTTCCGAACGTTCCAGGGCTGGACGGCATTGACCCGTCAGGGAAAGGGAGACGGTACGCTGCAACTCATCCCGATCGCTAACTCGATGATGTACGTGCTGCTTCGCGCCCTGCAAGAGGACGTCCCCGAAGATGATCTTTGCGGAGCCGCGCCAGGACGCGCTCTCTCCATCAACCCGCACTATCACAGTCTCTTGATAGAAGCTCTGTCGTCGATCCCGCTCATGGAACCCGGCGATACGGTGTTCTGGCACTCCGACGTGGTGCACGCGGTCGAGAATGAGCATAGGGGAAGTGGCTACAGCAACGTGATGTATATCTCTTCCACGCCGGGATGTGCCAAGAACACGGCATACCTGGCAAAGCAGGCGCCCGCCTTTCTTTCCGGAAAAACTCCGCCTGACTTCGCGCCAGATGATTTCGAAGTAGACTTCACCGGACGTGGCACTGAGATCGACCTGACACCATTAGGCAGATCCCAACTCGGCCTCTCCCAGGAGGCCGATCATGGGCACTCCATCTTGGCGTCCGTATCGGCTTAGATAGTACGCGCCGTTGGAAACCGCTGGCAGTACTTGCCATCGCCAGGCGTATTGAAGGCAAAGCCGACCTGCGATGAGGAGGACGACTCAGCTATCGTTATCCCCTTCAGCCTTGGGGAACTCCGGCCTTACGAAACACCGCGAGGGAGCTATCGAGCCCGGCTTTCGCGGCTGCTTCCGGTGTCATATCTTTCGTTCGCCCGAAGACTTCTACGCTGAGCGCATCGTGGTAGCCGATGCTCTGGAGCGCCTGCAGGAAGCCGGTCAGATTGATGACACCTTCGCCGGGGAGCAGACGTTGATTATCGTGGATCTGCTCTGGAGGCAAATTCGGCGCGTCGTTGAAATGGACATGCACGATGCGATCGCGGCCGGCGGCGACGATGTCCTCTGGGGTGGCCCCTGCGTGGTGCCAGTGCCAGGAATCGAGCAGCAGTCCGACGTTGGGACCACACTCCCTGGCGAACGCGAGCATATCGTTCATGCGCCAAATGAATTCGTATTTGTGTGCTTTGCGAAATTCGAGCGGACCTAGAAACTCGAGCCCGAGGCGGACGTTGGAGCGTGCCAGAATGCGGGCGCTTTCTGTAAACCGCTGCTTATAAGTTTGCCGCAGTTCGTCTTTTGGAGTATCGCTTGACGGCATGATGTACGTGATCATGCGCGGGCAGTGGATAGCGGCCGCGAACTCGGCGGCTGCGTCGAGTTGGGTGAGCGAGGTCTGGAAGGTTGCGTCGTCCTTCCGGAATTCGACCGGAAAATCGATGACGGCCGGCCTGATTTTAAGGCCGGCAAGTAGGTCGTCGGTCGCGCTGACGCCGGCCTGCATGGCCGGGCGCAGCATGATGTCCGTGCCGGGAAAGCCAATCTGCGCGGCCAGGCGCGCGAAGTCAGGCCAGGGAACACGGCCTTGCAAAAGGACGCTGTTCAGGGAGAGGAACATGTTGCGGTTTTTGGAGGACGCTCGGGCGAGCGGGGTGAAAACTCTGGCGAGCGGAACTGCGGCGAGCAGCTTACCAAATGATCGTCTGGATATCAAATAAGGCACCCGCAATCGATCATACCCGAGTAGCATGGTGTCGAGGAGGCGAAAGACATGAACAGACGAGAGATGCTGGCCACCACCGGTGCTGCGACGCTTGGGGCACTTGTCATGCCGAAGCTGATGAAGGCCGAGGCCCCAGCGAACCAGGTTGCGATCGTGCGTTGCCGCGATTACGCGCAGTATGGGCAGCAACTCTCAAGCGCGTTCGATCAGATCGGCGGCCTCGATAAGTTGGTGCGCGGCAAGACCGTTGCGCTCAAGCTCAACCTCACGGGGAATCCGAAAAACTGGCCGCTGACGCCTGAGCTTCCTTATCGGACAAATGCGCAGACGGTGGCGGCGACAGTGCACCTGTTTGCCCGGGCAGGTGCGCGCCGCGTTCGCTTGATTGAAAGCTTCTTCCCGGCCAATCAGGATCTCGCGCTGTGGGCACGCTACGGCCTGGACGTAAGCGCGATTAACAACATGGGCGTGCCGGTGGTTTGGGAAAATGTGCAGAACCTGGGCAACTACAAGCAGTATGTGCGCATGAAGGTGCCCTGGGGCGGGTACGCCTATCCGGCCTACCACCTGAACCCGGCGTTCTATCAGGCTGACGTCTACGCTTCGATGGCGAAGCTGAAGAACCATTGGATTGCGGGCGTGACCATGACGATGAAGAACAACTTCGGCAACACGCCCTGCTCGCTCTATGGAGGGGACTGCGGCCCGAGCGGGAACGAGCGGCCGACGCAGGAGCGCGGACCTGTGCTGCATGACGGAAAGACCCCTGCGCCCTCTGGAGTCGATGCCGAGTTGCATCCTGATTCGCCGCGCGATCCGGGCTACCGGGTTCCGCGCATTCTGGTGGATCAGAACGGTATTCGGCCCATTGATATCGCGATCATTGATGGCGTCGAGACGGTGCGGGGAGGGGAAGGTCCGTGGCTCCCTGGCCTGGAAAAGATGACCCCGGGCGTGATCATTGCCGGCCGCAACGCCGTCAACGTCGACGCTGTCGGAATGGCAGTGATGGGCTACGATCCGTACGCGGAGCGTGGCACTTCTCCGTTTATCCGAGGCGACAACTCGCTGCGTCTTGCGGAAGAAGCCGGGATCGGAACCCGGGACCTGAAGCGTATCGAAGTCGTCGGACTTTCGATCAAGGAGGCTCATATCAATTTCGGCCCCGGCGCGGTCGGTAAGAAGCTGAGCGAATTGAACGCGTAGACCGCACTAAGCTTTCGACAGTCGTTCGCTGTTGGGCTTGGAACCGCTCAGCGCATAGAACAGAATGTACAAGTAGCAGGCCACCGGCAAAACGAAGGCGTGGTGGAGGCCAACATAGTCAGCAATCACACCCTGAATGACCGGCAGGATTGCACCGCCGACGATCGCCATACTTAGGAGACCGGACCCACTTCCACTCAAAGGACCCAGTTCGGCCTCACCCAAACTGAAGATGGTGGGAAACATAATTGAGTTGAAGAGCCCGACGGCGAGCAGGCTCCACATGGCCGTGTGACCGCTGAGGAGCATCGAGGCGATCACCAGCGAACCGGCAACGATCGCAGCCAGAGCAAGCAGATATCCAGGTTTGAAGCGCTGCAAGAGTGCCGCGCCAACAAAGCGCCCGATCATGGCCCCGCCCCAATAGAACGATACAAAACCTGCTGCGGCTTTAGCGGAGAGACCTGCGATCTCGGGCAGGCCGAAATAATTCACGAGGAAGCTTCCAATCGAAACTTCTGCGCCTACGTAGGCAAAAATTCCAATTGCCCCGTAAATGAGATTGGGATGTCTCCAGATCGAATCATTTGCCTTCTCCCCTGGCCGGGAAGCCGCCGTTTCAATCTTGGGCAGCTTCGAGACGCCGATCAAAACTGCAAGCAATAGGAGCGCGACGCCGATGATGGTGTACGGCATCTTGACCGACGCCGCCTGCTGCACTCGATAAGCATGCAGCGCCGGTGGTGCAAGCTTGTGCAACTCTTCGATCGCCAACGGAGCTGAGCTCAGGATCAGCAACCCCCCGAGCTTCGGGGCTACTGTGGTCCCCAGAGAATTGAAGGCCTGGGTCAGATCCAGCCGGCTCGATGCCGTTTCCGGCTTGCCTAAAAGGTCCACGTAGGGATTCGCCGACACTTGTAGCCCCGTAATCCCGGCTGCAAGAACAAGCAGTGCGGTCAGGAACAAGGGGTAGGAAACAACAGATGCGGCCGGCACAAACAAGAATGCCCCGACAGCCATGGTCAGCAAACCGACCACCATGGTTGTCTTGTAGCCGATGGTGTTCACAACCCTCGACCACGGAACGGAGAACAGGAAGTAGGCGGAAAAAAAAGCAAATTGGACCAGCATGGCTTTCGCATAGCTCAGCTCAAAAATGGACTTCAAGTGTGGGATCAGAATGTCATTCAAGCAAGTGAGGAATCCCCACATGAAGAACAGGGTGGTAACGATAGCCAGGGGCCGCGAGTAATTTTGGATTGGCGTGGCAGATGAAATGTTTTGCCGCGCGTTCGAGATGGCTCCAGTGTGTCGCAGGACCATTGCCTTCACCTCAGATTTTCAACGCTGTAACCAGCAGACTTACCACCATGTTTCGGTGAACTACAGCCTGGCATCGTCGGCACACGGATATCAACAATTAGACACGCGGCCCGGGTATGCAGATCGGATGCGCGAAATCGTGAGATGGCCTCACCAGGCTTAGGCGGAGTCCCATTCAAGTGCCGCCGGATCCAGGCCGGCCTTGATTGCCGGGTGCTATATAATCCGCTCGCGCACTCAGAGAGGGCTCATGAACATCGTATTTTGATCCCGTTTGTCTTCGTAACCGGCTCGTTGCTTGCCCAGGTGACGTACGACCGCCTTCTGCACGCCGGCAGCGAGCCGCAGAATTGGCTGACTTATTCGGGCGGATATGCGAGCCAACGTTACAGCCCGCTGACGCAGATCAACCGCGACAACGTCAAGAATCTGCAGATGAAGTGGGTGTACCACCCGGCTTATGAGAAAACGTCGCATAACCAGTCTAAGATGGAAAACACGCCACTGGTCGTGGACGGCGTCGTCTACACTGGCACCGCACTCGAGGTGGTCGCCCTCGATGCCGTGACCGGCCGCCAGTTTTGGAAGTTTTCCCGCCCGCTCGATGCCACCGCTTACTACAACGCCTACGAAGTCAACAAGGGCATGGCAACCGCCAATGGCACCCTTTTCTGGGCCACCGTCGATTGCCACCTGATCGCCCTCGATGTGAAAACCGGCCGCATCCTCTGGGATGTCGTCATGACCGACTGGAAGAAGGGCTATCAATATAACGTTGCCCCGCTCATCGTTCGCAACATGATTATCCTCGGCCCAGCTACCAACGAGGCCGGGGCCAATTGCTGGGTCAGCGCCTACGATATCAAGACGGGCAAGGAACTGTGGCGCTTCTACACTGCACCCACGTCAGCCGACGATCCCGCGGCCAAAACCTGGGCCGGCGATGCCTGGAAGCATGGCGGCAGCCCCGTATGGAACAGCGGAAGTTACGATCCAGAAACCAATCTGACGTTCTGGGGCACCGGGAATCCGAATCCCGGCTGGAGCGGCGATGTGCGCGCCCCCGGCGACAATCTGTATTCCGAGTCGGTGGTGGCGCTGGATGCCGACACCGGTAAGCTGAAGTGGCATTTCCAGTTCACGCCTGGCGATGAGTATGACTGGGACTCCACCCAGGTTCCCGTACTGGCGGATATCAACTGGCAAGGCAAGCCCCGCAAAGTGATGTTGTGGGCGAACCGCAACGGTTTCTTCTACGTGCTGGACCGAACCACCGGGGAGTTTCTGCTGGGCAAGCCATTCATCAAGGTGACCTGGGCAACCGGCCTCGACAAGGACGGCCGGCCGATCAAAGTGCCCGAGTTCTGGCCGAAGCCGAATGGGGGAATTGCGGTGATGCCGGGCTCCCAGGGAGGGACAAATTGGTATCCGCCGTCCTTCAGCCCGCAAACAGGGCTCTTTTATTTGTCCGTTTGGGACAACTACAAAGCCCTTTCCGGTAAGGGCGATCCCGGTCCCTGGGTGCAAGGTCAGCGCTACGTCGGCAACGGATCGCCGGTACCGTGTGTGCAGGATGGCCATGTTGTTCCGGGGAGTTGTGCCGGAACAGCCGGTGTCCACCGTGCTGCCGCCGCAATGCGTGCGTCTCCCAATTACAAGACGGAGGCCGAGGGATACGGTGCGATCCGCGCCATCGATCCCGAGACCGGGGAGAAGAAGTGGGATTTCAAGATGGTCGCCAATAGCGAATCCGGCGTGCTTTCTACCGCAGGGGGCCTGGTTTTCGGGGGAGGAATGGATGGCGACTTCATAGCGCTCGACGCGAAGACCGGCGAGCCGCTGTGGCACGCGTATCTTGGGGGTCCCAATGCGAGCGGCCCGATCAGCTACGCTGTCAATGGAAAGCAATACGTTATAGGAACGGGCGAAGGCACGATGTTCTCCTTCGCGCTGCCCGATTAAAGCCTGCGCGCTGTTCTGGGCGAAATCATGGGTGTCCATCCTTAGATTGGAGACTTGTCGCTGGCGGTTGATTCCTCAGCAGATTTCCGGTCGTGAATTCAAGGTTGACTGCCTCCAGAAATAACTCTGATCGTGCGGACACACTGGATAGTCGAGCCAGGGCCAGTTGCTTCTCCGCGGTGACAACATCGACCAGATTCTTGACTCCATATTTGTATGCATCGAGCGACGCCGAGTAAGATTCGTTGGCGGATGCGAGAAGCGCCACAGCAGCGTCGTGCTTTCGCAACGCCGTCCGGAATGCAATGTAGGCGGTCCAGACTTCCCGCGTCGTCTCATCAGCTTTCGTCGTAAGTTCGTCCTCTGCCTCGCGCCGTTTCGATTCCGCGATCAACACCTCGTTCTTGCGCACACCTCCGTCAAAGATGCGCCAATGGATGCCGAGTTCGACGGACCAGGTAGGCTCGCTCGCGGAACCGAGCTGGCCGTAATCCGCCGTGGGCCACACTGAGGTCTGCGCACCCGACCCTGAGAGAGCGATCTGCGGCTTGTACTCTGCCTTGGCCGCACGAATGCCCGCCTCCGCGGAGCGGACTCGCAGAGCTTGTGCCATGAGTTCGGGACGATTTGCCATTGCGCGATCGATCAGCTTCTCGATCGACATCATGAGTTTCTCCGGCAACGGCGCACTCCTCTGGCTGTCAATCACTATGTACGGAGATGGATCGGCCCCCACCGCTTCAGTCAGCGTCACCCGCGCAATCTTTTCGTCCCCATCCGCGGATTCCTCGTCGAACACAGCCTGTGACGTTTCGGCCCGAGCGTTGAGAACATCGGGAAGCGTTGCCAGTCCGTTGTCCAGTCTGTTTTCAGCCGCATCCTGCGTGGTTTGTGCAGTTCGCAACGTATCCTGAGTGGCCTGCAATCTTTCCTGTGCCGTTATCAGCTGGTAATACGCACTGGCGACGCGAAACGCCAACCCTTGATTCACCTGGATGAAGTCTGCACCTGCGGCGAGCTTCTCCTGTTTCGCGGAATCCACGCTCGCTTCCCGTTTACCAAAGTCAAAGATCAGATATTGGAGCGTGACTTCAGGCCGGACGATGGGCACTTCGACCATGACGTAGCCGCGAGGAGCCAGCGGCTTCGGGAACGGATTGATCAATCTCTCGTCGCCGAAAACAGCTAAACCGTCCAGGTCGGGATAATAGGCGGCTTTTGCCAAGCCGAGTTCGCGTGCCTTCTGTTTTGCGCGCTCCCAGATCGTGCGCGTGCTCGGGTTGTGATGCTCGGCAACGTCGATCAGCTCGGCCAGGCTGTAGGGGTGAACTGGATCGAGAACCGCTGGTCCTTCGTGAGGGGTTTCACGAGCGGCGCAATCGGCGACTGCTGCGGGAGAAGACACCGTACCGGCACATTGCCCCAGGGCTCGCGCCGCGGGGAAGGCGAGAGCCAGCGACAAAAATAGAACATTCAATGATAGGGTGTCTCCGATCAATCGAACGCACGTGACTCGCTGCATGTGCATCTTGTCCGCTTACCCCGCCCTGCCTATTAAGCCAGAGGTGCGGAGCCGAGTCTATTAGACGAACGTATCGATTGATCTCAAACGCTTTCGCTGCCTCAAGGGGGCTGAAGAGTCTGCGTGAGAACTCCAGAATTTGGGAAGCCCGAAGGGCGTACCGCAGATCCCTCCACTACGCTCGACCGGAGCATACCCGGATTTCCTGCCACGCTGCACTAGAAAAGGCCACGTATGCGCCCTTCCATAAAGAAGGGCGCATGAATTGCAACAACGCCATCAAGTTCCACAGGAAATCCGGGGGAGCGTAGTGGAGGGATCTGCGG
>Ga0302326_10018004_pt1 | contig 14681 bp, 11 predicted proteins | sample Palsa_T0_3_FD_202264 | JGI IMG/M metagenome (GOLD analysis project Ga0302326, IMG submission 202264) | Peat permafrost microbial communities from Stordalen Mire near Abisko, Sweden - Palsa_T0_3 | ecosystem: Environmental > Terrestrial > Soil > Palsa > Peat permafrost | place: Sweden: Abisko... | reverse complement strand
CCGCAGACGCCGTAAGCAGCGAGATAGAGTCGGAAGCGGTTACAAATCGGTACCCATAAGATCCGGCCATTATCACATCAGGAGTCATATCTTCACCATCGGGCCTTGAAGACCAGCTCCGCTAACCAGCCGGTCTAACTGAGCGATGTACCGTATGAGCCGCGATTTTAGCACCTGATTCGATCACTTGCATGGCAATACAGGACAAAATTAATCCCCTGTCGCATAAACTCCGAGTGTTAGTCACCCGAATTCGAGGCCTCTACGATAATCCCAGCCGGCTCCGAATCAAGACAAGATATTGAAAATAGATTTATTGACTCGGATGACGCAGCTGAGCCTTAGATCTGTATCATAGAAATCTCGCCGGGCCCTGCATAACCCGGCATACTAATCCTCTTTCAGAAGTTCCTCCCGGACCAATGCGCGCACGTCCGGCGGAAGATACTCTCGCAACATATTCACCACCTCCGCCGCATTGGAGAGATCGACAATACACAGTCCCTTCGAAAGAGCTGTCGCTCCCACCACGATTCCGTCCAGGATTCCCACGACATAAGAACCGTCATGCCAGTGCTGAAGACTGTCATCAGCACGTCTGGAAGGCGGCGAAGATTTTCCTCCCGCAACTCTGCGCGTTGTGCGAAATGGGATCAGCATCTATGAATATTCCCTCTCATTGCATAGAACAGTCTGTGCGATTCGTCACGTCTCTTCCAATTTCCGCCGGCAAGGAATTGAGCAAAAGGACGCGGCACACAAATCCACAAGGAATTGGAGTTACCAAACGGCCCATGAGACTCGCCGAACCGCCTTATCGATGCCGCTCATCGAAACGCCGTCCAAATCACCCGTTTCATACTCCCTCCGCCTATAATCAGGATTGGACTTTTGCGCCCCAATCCCTGTAGCGAACACAGACGAATGGCCCACATCTCAGCGCAGTCAGCCGCCAGCACAAGACTGGCCAGGACACCCGTTTTGAACGACGCAATCCAGATCCGCGGCGCGCGGACACACAATCTAAAGAACATAAGCTGTGACATCCCCCACGGAAAGCTCACCGTGGTTTCGGGAGTTTCCGGCTCCGGCAAGAGTTCGCTCGCCTTCGACACCGTCTACGCCGAGGGCCAGCGCCGCTACGTCGAATCGCTCTCCGCCTACGCCCGCCAGTTTCTGGAACGCATTGAAAAGCCAGACGTAGACCTGATCGACGGCCTCGCCCCCGCCATCGCCATCAAGCAGAAGAACACCACCAGAAATCCTCGCTCAACCGTCGCCACGGCCACGGAAATCTATGATTACATGCGGCTTCTCTATGCGCGCTGCGGCACCGTCCACTGCATTCACTGCGATGGCCTGGTCGGCCGTGATTCCGTCGACGAAATCGCAAAATCCATCCTTGCCTTGGGTGAAGGCACGCGCCTCCACGCAATCTTCCCAGTACGCACCCAGGCCATCGAAGAAAAAGAAGAGTCAACCAGGCAAATCAAGCGCGGGCGAAAACCGGCAACGAAGTCAGCCCCCGAGACCTCCCCGTTAACCGATGCGATGAAATCCCGCCTCGTCGAACTCAGAGCCAACGGATTCAACCGCCTTTATCAGCACGAGCAAATCTTCGAGTTCTCAAGCCCTGAGACGCTCCTCGATCTCGATTTCTCTCTTCCTGTCTTCGTTCTCATCGACCGCATCGTCGTCTCACCCGAAAATCGCGCCCGCATCGTTGACGCCGCTGAAATCGCCTATCGTGAAGCCGGCGAAGTCCTCTTCGAGGAGGTCCCGCGCGAAGCTCTGCCCGAAGGAAGCGACCGCCCACGGCATCGCTTTTCGACAGCCTACGAGTGCCGCAGTTGCCACAAACCCGGCCGCGAACCGGAGCCGCGCCTCTTTTCCTTCAATAATCCCTTCGGCGCGTGTCCCCGCTGCCAGGGCTTCGGCAATACGATTGACTTCGACCTGAACCTGGTTATCCCCGACAAGGCCCTCAGTCTCAACGACGGCGCAATCGACCCCTGGAACCGACCCAAATACCGCTCCTGGTTCACGGATCTCAAGCGTCAGGCAAAATCACTGTCCATCCCAATGGACGTTCCCTGGCAAGAACTCACCGCGCCCCAGCAGGAAACTCTTCTATACGGCGACAAGCGTCCCGGTGGCACCGGATTCGTCGGAATCTACGGCTTTTTCGCCGAGATGGAGCGCAAAAAATACAAACTGCATGTTCGTGTAATGCTATCGAAATACAGAGGTTACGCGACCTGCCCGGAATGCCGCGGCCAACGCTTGCGCGCCGAAGCCCGCTCCGTCCGCATCAGCGGCCGCAACATCTGCGAAGCCTCCGCGCTGACCATCTCCGCCGCCAAGGACTTCTTCGGAGCCCTGACCCTGAGCCCGATGCACGAGGAGATCGCCGGCCCGATCCTCGACGAAGTCCGCGAACGCATCACCTTCCTCGATGCCGTCGGCCTCGACTACCTAACCCTCGATCGCCTCGCCAGCACGCTCTCCGGCGGCGAAGCCCAGCGCATCCAGCTCGCAACCTCACTCGGCTCGCGTCTCGTCGGCGCTCTGTACGTCCTGGATGAGCCATCCATCGGCCTTCACACCCGCGACACCGACCGCCTGATCCGTATCCTGAAGAATCTGCGCGACCTCGGCAACACCATCCTGGTCGTCGAACACGATCCGGACGTCCTGCGCGCAGCCGACCACCTGCTCGATCTCGGCCCTGGAGCCGGCGAATTCGGCGGCAAACTTCTCGCCGAAGGAACAGTCGACGAGATTCTCTCCAACCCCAATTCGCTAACTGGCCGCTATCTCTCCGGCCAACTCTCGATCCCCGTCCCCACCCGGCGCAGAGAACCCGGCCGCGAAATGCTCTTCCTGCGCGGAGCCCGTGCCAACAACCTGAAGAACATCGACATCGAAATCCCCCTCGGCATGCTGGTCGCGATCACCGGCGTCTCCGGCTCGGGAAAATCCTCGCTGGTCCATCAGGTCCTGTATCGCGCGGTCGCTCGCGCCCTCGGTCAATCCGACGGCGCAGACCCCACCGGACTCTTTCGCGACCTCAAAGGCGCGGAGCGATTGAACGACGTGATTCTCGTCGATCAGACGCCAATCGGGCGCACACCTCGTTCCAACCCAGTCACTTACATCAAGGCCTTTGATCTGATACGTGAGCTTTTTGCAGCCCAGGCCGAGGCAAAAAAACAGTCGCTCACTCCGGGCCATTTCTCCTTCAATATTCCCGGAGGTCGCTGCAAGACATGCGAAGGCGACGGCACAGTTACAGTCGAAATGCAGTTCCTGGCCGACGTCGAACTTCCCTGCGAAGACTGCAACGGAACCCGTTTCCAACCCAAAATCCTCGCCGTGCAGTACAAGGGCAAGAACATTCACGAGGTGCTGAACCTCACCGTAAAAGAAGCCTTGCGATTCTTCGTCGGTCTGCCGCGCCTTCTTGACCGCCTGACAGTTCTCGACGAGGTAGGTCTCGGCTATCTTCGACTTGGGCAGTCGGCGACCACCCTCTCCGGCGGCGAAGCCCAGCGCGTCAAGCTGGCTGCGCATCTGGCGCAGGTGCGGGCTGCGAGCGCCAACCTCCGCACCGCTGGAGCCAGCCGCGTCCTCTACATCCTTGATGAGCCAACCACGGGCCTCCACTTCGACGATGTTTCAAAGCTCCTGACAGCCCTCCGCAAGCTGATCGACGGCGGCGGCTCGCTGGTAGTCATCGAACACAACCTGGATGTAATCAAGTCCGCCGACTGGGTCATCGACCTCGGTCCGGAAGGCGGCTCCGGCGGCGGACAGTTAGTGGCCGCAGGCACGCCAGAGGAGATCGCCGCAAACCTGCATTCCCACACCGGAAAGTGGCTGGCTAAAGTCCTCTGATTCTGCATCAACTTACAATTCCCGCTTTATCTTAGAAAAACCGCCCAAATGTGTGTGACAATCGGTCTGCTCTAAATCGAACATCAAAATCGGTTCACAGAACAGGTTCTGAACGCGATGAAAAAGCATAATGGAGCAATTACCGTATTGGCTCTGGTCGGCATCTTTGTCGCCATCGATGTCCCGTTCGCAAATCCTCAGGTCTATTCAACGGTGGAGACGGACAAGAACTCTCCGCTGCCTGGGGGATTGGAAAAGCGCTTCCTCGATACAACCGCCGATCCCTGCGTGAATTTCGCCCAGTATTCCTGTGGAAACTTCGCCAAGGTCTACCCGATTCCGGCAGATAGGCCTTCCTTTGACGCCTTCGGGGTGGTTTTCGACCACAACGAATTAGCGCTTCGTGCGCTGCTTGAAAAACTGGAGACCGACAGTCCTTCAAGGACGCCGAACGAGGTAAAGGTCGGCGACTTCTATGCAAGCTGCATGGATTACGACACCGTACACGCCGCCGGCCTGAAGCCTATCCAGCCGGATCTCGACCGCATTGCCGCCATTAAAACAACCAAGGAGTTGACCGGTTTGATGGCGCGTTTCGATTTGATCGGCGTCGATGCGCTCTTCAACTACGGCGAACAACAGGACTTCAAGGATGCCCGCAAACAAATCGCGGAAGTCGACCAAGGAGGTCTTGGACTGCCGGAGCGCGATTACTATTTTCGCGCAGGCGATGCCGCAGAGAAGACCAGGCAGCAGTACGTGCGGTACGTTACCAATACGCTGAAGTTGCTTGGCGAACCTGAGGCGGATGCAGCAAGGGACGCGCAGAACATCATGAAACTCGAAACGGCTCTGGCCAGGATATCGATGGATATCAATTCGCGGCGCGATCCGAAGAACGTCTATCACCTGATGAATGTTTCGCAGTTAGCGGAGTTAACTCCGGAGATCAACTGGACCGACTTCTTTGCGCGAAGTGGCGCGCCGCCGGTCACCGAAGTCAACGTGAAGAACCCTGATTTCTTCAAAGGATTGGCAGCATTGCTGAACTCCACCGATATTGAAACCATTCAGGTTTATCTGCGGTGGCGTCTTGTCTCCAGTGTTCCTCGCGTTGCACTCCCCGCCGCGTTTGGCGAGGAACGCTTCAATTTCTACCAGCGGCAATTACAGGGACAGCTTAAGGATCGAGCCCGCTGGAAGCTCTGCGCCCAGGAGACAGATATAGCCCTGGGCGAGGCTCTGGGCGATGCCTATGTAAAGGCCTATTTCCCTCCTGAAAGTAAAGCGAAGACCGTCCAAATGGTGAAAGACATCGAGAACGCGATGGATAAGGAAATAGATACGTTGAATTGGATGAGTCCCGAGACCAGGATCAAAGCCAAGGAGAAGCTCCATCTGGTCGCGGATAAAGTCGGCTACCCCGACCATTGGCGGGATTATTCATCTTTGAAAGTCATTCGCGGTGATGCGCTCGGTAACATCCTGCGCGGAGAGGAATTTGAAAGCCGTCGTCAGTTAGCCAAGATTGGCAAGCCAGTAGATCGAGGAGAGTGGCACATGACTCCGCCAACGGTGAATGCCTATTACAGTCAGAGCATGAACGACATCAACTTTCCGGCAGGTATTCTGCAGTCTCCGCTTTTCAGTCCGAGCTCTACCGATGCCGAAAATTACGGCCATATCGGCGGCTTGATTGGTCACGAGTTGACGCACGGTTTTGACGACCAGGGAAGGAAGTTTGATGGCAATGGCAATTTATCCGACTGGTGGACGGCTGAGGATGCGAAGAAATTTGAAGCCATGACAGACTGCGAAGTCAAGGAATATGGCAGCTTCACCGCGGTCGATGAGGTCAAATTAAACGGCAAGCTCACTCTAGGCGAAAACACGGCAGATAATGGCGGATTGCGTCTGGCGTGGATCGCGTTCCAGGCCGACGCCGGGCACAAGGCTATTGCCTTGAATGCCAAGGATGACAGCGGCTACACGCCGACCCAGCAATTCTTTCTAGCTCATGGCCAAGAATGGTGTGGAAGTGATCGCCCCGAGTCGTTGCGCCTGGGGGCTCAAACCGATGAACACTCGCCGGACAAATTTCGCATCAACGGCGTAGTACAGAACATGCCGGAATTTGGTCAGGCCTTCGGATGCAAAACGGGCCAGCCAATGATGCCTGTCAACGCCTGCCGCGTCTGGTGAGGCCGCAGCAACGGCCTTCGAATCCGCGCCAATTCCCGATCGGCTCCCGGCGAGTCTAAACTCTGGCGACTCCTTGCCGGTAAACTAACAATGAGGTATTGTGTGCGTCGGTTGCTCTTCGTGTTGTTCTGTTCGCTAACGCCTGCGTGGTCTCCCGTCCACGCGCAGGATGCGTCCTCCTCCCAGGAAATTCAAAAGAGTTCCACCCCAATTGAGCAGGATGCCGTGTCGCCGGAGATCGCCAAGGCCGAGGCGGCCATCGTGAAAAGCGACTGGACGGCCGCTGAGCCGATCCTGGACTCATGGCTGGCATCGCATCCAGCCGATGCCCGCGCCCTTTTCGATGCCGGATACATCGCAGATGCGCAAGCCCGCAATGCCGACGCCGTCGCGCTGTATCGCAAAGCCATCGCGGCCAATCCGCATAGCTTTGAAGCTCAGATTTCTCTCGGACTACTGCTCGCGCGAACCGGCAAGGCATCGGAGGCCCGGCCCGTCCTGTGGACCGCAACCACGCTCGACCCGGGCGCGGCCGAGCCTTCTTCCAAAGCCCGCGCCTGGCGCGCCCTCGCACGCATCGACATGGCGGGCGCCGACGGCCAGCCTGATCCCACGCAAGCCTCGATCGACCTGCTGGAGGCACTGAAGCTCAGTCCCGAGACTCCGGAAGATACCCTGATGGCCGCCAGCCTGGCCGACGCCAATGGCGATTCAGCAGGCGCTGAGGCAGCCTATCGAAGAGTACTCAAATCAACCCCAGATTCGAGCGCCGCCATAGCCGGGCTCGCCCACCTGCTGATCGCCCAGAAGAAATACCCGGACGCGGAGGAACTTCTCCAGCCCGCGCTCAAGAAAACTCCCGACGATCCAGCGATGACAGCGCAGTTGGCAGCCGTTTACGTCGCCGAGGACAAAGCCGACGCGCTCCCCTTGCTCCAGCAGTTCCACGAAAAGCATCCCAAGGATGCGGCCGTTACCCGAATGCTGGCCCAGGTCGAAGCCGACGCCGGTGAGTACGCCGACTCGGACCAGCTCTACGTAGCCCTGCTGGCAACCAGTCCCAGGGACGCAGACCTGTTGGCTGGTCATGGGCAGAATCTCATCCGCTTGCGCCGCTACCCTGAAGCCCTCAAAGCATTTCAGAGCGCCACGGAGATCGACGAAACCAACGGAGAAGCCTGGAACGGGCTGGCATTCGCAGCCTTTCAGACACATCAGCCCACTATCACACTACATGCACTTACAGTGCGATCAAAATATCTGCCGGATAGTACCTTTATATACTATCTATGGGCGACGGCATACGATACTCTTCACGACAAGAAGCAGGCCGTCGCCTACTATCACCGCTTTTTGGAATCGGCAGCAGGAAAATTCCCCGATCAGGAGTGGCAGGCGCGACAAAGAATGGCAATTTTGGAGAAAGCTCCGTAGACAGTCGATGAAACTGGATAACCGTGGGGTGTCGCCATGCGTTACGTTCTTCCCGTCGCCGTCGTCTCCCTTTTATTCCTTGCAGGCTCGCCTCGCCTCTCTTCTGCATCTTTCGATGAGAAGCAACCCGACGCACAAAGCATTGCAGCTCTGGAGTTGAAGGCCAGTATGGCTCCGCCCAAAGAGCAATGTTTTCTCTACGCCCAGCTTGTTCACGAAATGATTGAATATTCCTCCGCGCAATACGCCGCCGGAGAGAGCAACAAGGCCGCCGATACCCTGAAGCGCGTACACGTCGTCGCTCAAAAGATTCACATGATGGTGGCGAACGATGAAAAGCGGCTGAAGAACGCCCAAATCCTCCTCCGCCACACGGCCTTTCGTCTCAACGAATTGCTCCATGCCAGCGCGATCGAAGACCGTCCGCTGATGGAGGAAACACTGCTACAGGTGAATCAGGTACAGACGGAAACCATGATGCAGGTATTCCGAAAATAGACGAGTTACCCAGGCCTGAATCTGAGTTGCTGACTCCGGCCCCAACCTGTGTTTGAATAGTGGCGAACGCCCCCGTCGCTCGTGATCGCCCTATGAAACCTAAGATCATACTTCCCGCCTTGCTGTTTGTGCTTCTCGCTTCCGCTGGCGCCCGCCTGGACTCGCAGCGGGTTCGAACCGCCAGCTTGACCGAGGCTGAAATCGAGCAGGTTCGCGAAGCCGCCATCCTTCCCAACGAGCGAGTCAAGCTGTACACGAAGTTCCTCGATGACCGAGCCGACCGGATCAAGAGCCTCACCGGCCGGCCGAAATCCTCCCAGCGCGTCCTCAAACTCGACGACCTGCTGCAGGATTTCACCGCCCTGATGGACGAAACCGGCAGCAATCTCGACCAGTACTCCGATCGCCACTCCGATATTCGCAAAGCCCTGAAGGTGCTGACCGACGCCACTCCGCGATGGCTCAACATATTGCGTGTCCTGCCCGGTGAGAACGGTTTCGACCTCGCCCGTAAAGAGGCAATCGAGAGCGGCGAGGAACTTTCCGACCAGGCGACGCGGCTTCTGCACGAGCAGAACGACTACTTCGCGATCCACAAAGACGAGAAAGATCAGGAACGGAACGACGATCAGGTCAAGCCAGACCCGCCGAAAAACTGATCCCTATCCAAACAGCCCGTAGCGGTTCCGTTTTGAAGGGTACGGAACAGCCGTGGTGGTTCACTTTGAAGGGTACGGGCTTTATCCCGTACATTAAGTCCTGCAATATCAAGGGGCTTCAGCCCCTGAGGGTTAGCACATTTTTCAAACAGACCCACGACTAAACAGCCTCATGAGACCAGTCGGAGGCAGATCCGGAACCAGAAACTTCCTCCGGTCACCAAGATTCCCGCAGAGCGCTTCGGCAGCCAAAAAGCCGCTCCGCGCAGCAGATTCCATGGTTGAGGGCCATCCCGTAGCCGTCCAATCCCCTGCCAGAAAGCAGTTCGGCCACGGCGAAATCGCACCCGGTCGCGCGCCATCGACACCCGGCGGGACCCCAAAAGTCGCTCGCATCTCCTTGATGAGCGCCGATTTGACGAGTCTGGCCCTCGCAACCTCAGGAAAGAACTCCGCCAGTTGGGTGGTTGCCCGACTGATAGCCTGTTCCCTGCTGAGCGTAGCAAATTCCTTGGAAGCGCTGACCACGAGTTCGATATAGCTGGTCTTTGAATTGCGCAAAGGCTGCCATCGTGACTTGTGGTACATCCAGTGAATGTCGCGATCCAGTAAGACAGCGTGGTCAAGCTCCGTGATTTCGCGGTCGTACCACAAATGCACGCTGCAGATCGGCCAATGCTCCAGAGTCTTCAGGCTCGCACCAAGTTCCGCCGCCGCCGGACTTGCAGGCAGATGCGGCAATAGCTTCGCCGTCGCCTCAAATGGCAGCGCCAGCACCAGCATCTCCGACCGGAACTCCCCGCCCTGCGTCTGAACCGTCCACATCTCATTCGCCGCATCCCAGTTGGCAGACTCGACATTCGCGTTGAACTGAATCGTGCTGCGACGGGCTTCCAGATACTTCTGCGCGCCCAGGTACAGTTCGCTCAACGGAACCGTGCTCATTCCCATGCTCCCTGCGCCAGGCGAGTTGAGAAACAGCTCCCGGATCACCTTCGTCGCGTAAGGCAGGCTGATCTGGTCCAGATCGGCATTCAAAGCACTGGCAATCACCAGCCGCCAGAACCGGTCAAGGGCGCCACGAGACTGCATATGCGTCTCAAGCCAATCGAAAAGACTCCGGTTGGGATCGGCCTTCAGGCCAAAGATCCTCCCGGCCATCACCGACGAGAAAGCCAAGATCAGAGACAACTTGTCCGCGAACGAAAAGCACTTTGAGCTAAGAATCGCCGGCAGGCCATGCATCGGCGCCGGCAGGCCGGACGGTTGCAGCACCGAGCGCCGTCCGCCCGGCTCGATCAGTGTCATCCGGCTGTCCCACAGGATCTTATCCGCCACACCGATGCGCTCGTAAAAACCAGCCAGATTCGTGCAGCAGCCAAAAAGCACATGCTGGCAATTGTCGATCACCTCGCCCGTGCCGGGATGCAGATACGACGACGCCCGCCCTCCCAGATACCCTCGCCGCTCAAGGACCGTAACCTGAAATCCGGCATCCGCCAGCGCACAGGCCGCCGCAAGGCCCGCTACACCGCCGCCGACCACAGTCACGGTGCTAACCGTCTTCGGAACTGGCTTCGGAGACTCCGCCGCGTGAAAGGCATTCAGGCTGAAGGGACGATTCGGGGAACTGGACATAGATGCTACTTCGAGAATAACGGTCCAAAGAGCCGGATTGCGCCCATCCGAGCCATGCCCGCAGAGAGAATTGCAATCTTGTGAAAAGTTGGAACACTGGCACGTTCCGAAAAGACATCGTAATCGGCCTTTTCGATGCGCTTGAGCAACTGGTGGTAGATGGAAACCAGCACCCACAGCGCCGGACGGCTCTCCGCATCGATCAGCGGCAGCAACTCCTGCGCCGATCGGTAATAGCCCTCCGCGCGACCGGCAATCTCCCTGAGAAGAGCACGTTCTTCCGCGGCAATTCCGCCCTTTCTATGAATAAGCTGATCCACGGTCACGCCATGCCTGTTCAAATCTTCCAGCGGCAGATAGACGCGGTTGCGTCCGGCATCCTCGGCAACATCGCGCAGAATGTTGGTGAGTTGAAAAGCGATGCCCGTCTCCTCCGCCAGCTTCTCAGCCCGCGGATTCGAATAGCCAAAAATCCGGATACAGACCAGCCCGACAACCGAAGCGACGAGGTAGCAGTAGCGATAGAGATCGGCAAAGGTCGCGTATGTGTCCGGTGTATCGGACGTAGGCGCATCGAGATCCATCGTCGTTCCCGCAACAAGTTCATCGAGCAGGCTGAACGGTATTTGAAACCGCGCAGAAGCATCGCGAACGGCTAGAAACACGGGATCCCCCGTCGCCGCTCCGCTCCGCGCTGCATGCCACGCTTTCAGCCAGCTATCAAGCTGCCTGCGCCGTTCCTCCCGCGAAATACTCTCATCGTCCGAAAGATCGTCGGCCTTGCGCATAAAGGCGTAGATCGCACAGATCGCGTTCCTCCGCGCCTGCGGCAACGCAACAAACGAGTAGTAGAAGTTCTTGGCCTCGCGTTTTGCGATTGCCCGGCAGATTGCGTATGCCTCGTCCAGATTTCTTGAGGTTGCAACCGGCTGATCTCGCCGATTCGAATTTGCCGTCGTCATGCCGCTTTGCTCTTCAACCGCAGACCGGGCAAAAACCTGCCAGAGACCGCGCGCAAGGCAAGCGCAATCTTGGTGGTCCTGGAGATGGCCGGACGCGCCGATAAAACGTCATAATCGCGTAGCTCGATCGCACGTAGAATCTCCAGGCCGCCTCGACTGAAGAGATCCAGATCCATCGCCAATTCGTTATCGACCATACCGATCAGCGGCAGCCCGCCCTCGAAGAGCGATCTCGCATAGTTCACCTGATCGCGCAGCAGAGCCTTGAACCCAGGCGTAGCCTGGCCAGTCGCGATAGTCTCTTCGGTGACTCCAAATCGCTGCATCGCGTCCTGCGGAATATAAATGCGGTCGCGTTGCCGGTAGTCGCTGGACACGTCCTGCCAGAAGTTCGCCAATTGCAGCGCGGAGCAGGTCAAATCCGAGAGCCGAAAGCGCTCAGCATCGGAATACCCGCATGCGTACAGCACCAGCCGCCCCACCGGATTCGCGGAGTAACGGCAATACGCCAGCACCTCCTCCATATCGCGGAAGCGCGTGACAATTTGATCCTGCTTGAACGCAACAAGCAGATCGGCAAACGGCTCCTTCGGAATATTGCAGGCCTTGATCGTCTCAGCCAAAGCAACAAAAACCGGGTGGCGAGCCGCGCCATCGTAACACGCATCGAGTTCCTCACTCCACTGATCCAGCAACGCCAGAGATTGCTCGCGATCTCCCGTCTCATCGCCCAGATCATCCGAAACCCGGCAATACGCATAGATGGCGTGGAAATGCGGACGCAGTTTCTTTGGCAGAAACCACGAAGCCACGTGGAAATTTTCGTAGTGAGTCTCAGCCAGATCCTTGCACCAGGCCCGAGCCTCCTCTAAAGACGGAGCCGCGGACGGAATGCGGTAGCTGGCGGGCAGCGCCGCCCAGCCCTTCCGCCGCAGACCGGCCTGCAATGCTTCGCGGTCATCTACCGGATTGGAAACGGTGCTCACAGTCCCTATGGTAACGCTTCGGCCTTCGCCACAGTGGGTTCCAAAGCCGGTCCAGGCAGGATGGCTGTCTTGATCTGATTGCCCTGACTGCCGCGATTGAGCAGTTGGGCAAACGCCCCGTTCAACTCGCTTAGAGGAGCATGCCCCGTGATGAACAACTCTGCCTTGAACTCCCCGCCAGCAATGAGCGCAAAGGCATTGCGGCAGATCGCAGGCGTGTGGTGAAAGGTCGCCTTTAAAGTCAGATCGCCATAGTGAAGACGATTGGTATCGAACTGAACCTTGGTTCCGATCTCCGGCCCCCCGAAGAAATTCACCAGGCCTCCATTGCGGACCATCTCCACAGCCTGCTCCCACGTCTCCGGCAGGGCAACCGCTTCAATCGCTATATCGACTCCGCGTCTGTCGGGAGTCAACTCCCGCACCGCACTGACAGGATTGTCGGTGACCGTCGTTTGAACGATCTGCGCCGCGCCAAGAGCCCTTGCGGCCGCAGCCTGCGCGTCATGCTTGACCACCGCGATCACATTGCAGCCGGCAAGCGAAGCCAGATGTACGATCATCAGCCCTAGCGGACCGCCGCCGATGACAGCAACCGTATCGCCAGGCCGCGCATTCGAATCCTCGAAACCGTGCAGCGCGCATGCCAGCGGTTCCGTCAGCGCCGCGTGTTCGAGCGATACATGGAGCGGCACCCGCAGTGTATTCTTGGCCACAATGCGCGCCGAGATGCGGAAGTACTCAGCGTATGCGCCGTTATTAAAGAGCAGGTCCTCGCAGAGGTTCTCCTGCGCTCGCTTGCAGAAGTAGCACTCGCCGCACGGCGCCGAGTTGATCGGCACCACCCTGTCCCCGACAGCGAAGTTGGTCACGCCCTCGCCCACCTCGGCAACCACACCCGCCAGCTCATGGCCAAAGAGCGCCGGCGGCTGAATCATCTTGGCGTGATAGCCACGCCGAAAGACCTTCAGGTCCGTTCCGCAGGTGAGCGCGGCGAATACCCGCACAATCACTTCGCCCGGGCCGGCATGCGGCACAGGAACCTGCTCCATGCGCACATCTTCCTGACCGTAGAGGACAGCCGCGAGCATGGTTTCGGGCAGGCTATCCCGCATAATCTCGGAGAGGGGTGCGGGGACGATTTCGGGCACAGTGAGAGACATCGCGTCTATGCTCCGGTTTCTTGCGTTTCATGTTCAATCATGATCTTCATTGAACTGGCACAAGGGTTAGATGCAACCTGAATCGCTTCGACAGCCTGTTCCAGGGGAAAGCGATGAGAAATCAGGCGTGTCAGGTCGAACCCATCGCGGTAGCCGTTGAAGACCAGATCCTCCACTTCGTGCTCAATATCAATGGAAGACGAATAGGAGCCCAGCAGGAACTTCTCGTCCATGCAAACCGCGGCTGGATCGAAAATCGCCTCACCATGCTGAGTTTGCGCAAACAGCAGCACTTTTCCGCCCGGCCGCACCGCCTCCATCGCCGTGCGGATGAGCCCGTTACCCCCGACCGCGAGCACCACCGCGTCCGCGCCGCGACCCTCCGTGACTTCCCTGGCGCGAGCGGCCACGTTCTCGGTAGCTGCATGGATCGGATACTTGAGGCCGAATCCGGCAGCAATCGCATGGCGTTCCGGGTAAAGATCCGAGGTAAGTACATTCGCGCCCGTTCGCAATACCAGCGAGGCCCACAGAATTCCGATCGGACCCTGACCAATCACCAGCACGGTTTCGTCAGGCTGGAGATTAAGCGACTTTACCCCCTTGAGAACGGTGTTGACCGGCTCTACAAAAGCCGCCTGGTCAAACGGAACGTCGTCCGGAATACGGACCACGCCGCCATCGCGCACGATCCAGTCCATCACGCGTACGTACTCGGCAAACCCGCCACCCGAGGGCTCAAAGCCCGCCGTAACGCCCGCCGGCTTGTAAACCGGACACTGAGCAAAAGTCTTCTTGCTGCAGTAATAACAATTTCCGCACGGGACATGATGGAAAACCATCACCCGCTCACCAACCGCGAACGCATGGACTCCCGGCCCGACAGCGGCAATCGTACCGGCCGTCTCGTGCCCAAAGATGCGTGGAGCCGAATGCGAGCCACTGTGAATCTTCTTGAGATCCGTTCCGCAGATGCCGCACGAAGCAACCTTGATGAGAATCTCGCCCGCGCCAATCTCCGGCACCGGCACCGTCTCGACACGCACATCGTTGACGCCGCGGTATACAGCCGCGCGCATGGTAGTGGGAATGGCGAGAGAATACGTCGTTTCCTGCGATGCTGTCACAGTGCTCATATGGTCCGGTCCCGATGATAGCGATTTTGGATATGCCCCTCAATCTCAGCCTGAAGGCGCTCCGCTGCTAGTTTACTGCCCTTTGCCATCGTTATGACAGGCGACC
>Ga0302326_10018003_pt1 | contig 14681 bp, 13 predicted proteins | sample Palsa_T0_3_FD_202264 | JGI IMG/M metagenome (GOLD analysis project Ga0302326, IMG submission 202264) | Peat permafrost microbial communities from Stordalen Mire near Abisko, Sweden - Palsa_T0_3 | ecosystem: Environmental > Terrestrial > Soil > Palsa > Peat permafrost | place: Sweden: Abisko... | reverse complement strand
TCGTGTCGCCATACAGCGCCTGGTATCCGGAAGCGGTGTTATTGCCACCGGTCGACGAGCCGTACGTACCATTCATCGCTTGGTAGCCGATGGCGGTGTTGCCGGAGCTGGTGGTGGTATTGAGCGCCTGGTATCCGAAGGCGGTGTTGTTGCTGCCGGTCATGTTGAAATCGAGCGCTTCGTACCCGGAGGCGGTGTTGTTGCTGCCGGTCGTGTTCAAATAGAGCGCAATGTATCCAGAGGCGGTGTTGGCGGCGCCGCTCGTGTTGGAATAAAGCGCCTCGACCCCGGAGGCGGTGTTGGCGGTGCCCGTGTTGGAATAAAGCGCCTGATACCCAGAGGCGGTGTTAGCGGCGCCGCTCGTGTTGGAATAAAGCGCCTTATACCCAGAGGCGGTGTTGACGCCGCCAGTCGTGTTGGAATAGAGCGCCGCGTACCCGGAGGCGGTATTGCCGTAGCCGCCGTTCGTAGCGCCTGCGCCGAGCGCATAGGTCCCCATTCCCGTATTGCCGCTTCCGTCGCTCGTGTCGTTGCCTGACCAGGTGCCCTGCGGCACCTGAGCATATGCCGTCCCGGCAAGCGCGAGAGCGCCGATCAATCCGAAGGTCCGTCTATAGAGAGTGTTCATAACGTATTTAGACCCCGCGTGTTCGTTTTAACCTAATCTGTTGTTGAAATTCTCTCGCGGCAAGTTCCCTGGCTCACCGTTGGCCGATAGCAGTTGTGGCAGCTATCGCGTCAAATTAATCTGTTCTTGTACGCCGTTGCGAGCGCGAGTCAACTGCACGTTCCCGGCTCATCATGAGTGCTGCGCCTCTGGATCGAGGCGCGGGGCGCAGTGGCGGGGGTATTGACCCTTCAACGCTGCGCGACTAACTGATCTCTGGCCTGGAGCTTCCGTAGCGCGAGCTGCGTCGCTTGGTTGAGAGCCTTCAACTCTGCCATCTCTTGCTGCGTGCGAAGTTGCTGCTGTTTAAGCTCGCGGATTTCCGCAGCTTGGACAGCGTTTTGCTGTTCCTGGGCAGCATTCTTCTCTACCTGTGCCGTTATCCTCTGCACTTCGTTCAGCAGCATGGGCGCAAGTTCGTCATAGCGCACACCGTCGATACGACCCGTCGTGGCATCGCGAATTACTAGTTCTGGGTACACCTTCGCTACTTCCTCAGCTATGAGGCCGTACTGCCGCGTCCCTGTCGCATCGCTCTTGAGCCTGAAGCTCACCGGGCGCAACCGCTCTAGCTTCGCGGTATCGGAACCCATCGGCTCGATTGCTGTCTTGAAGCGCTCCGATGACGAGGTCGTGCCAAGCTGCCCCTTCGAGTCGATAACGACCGGAAGGCCGCTCGTTACAGTTACGTCGTAGATACCGGCAATGTAGGTGGCCGATTGGGTGGAGGTCGTACCGGTGATCGCGCCGATGCGGATCACCCCGTTGTCGGTCGCCTCACCCTGACTGCCGATCTGGATGTTGTTGCTGCCGGTCGTGAGCTTGAAACCAGCTTGGTACCCCACAGCAATGTTGCTGCTTCCAGTAGTCAGGGATCCGCCAGCATGCCCCCCCTCCGCGACGTTGTAGTTTCCGGTCATGCTCTTTATGAGCGCGCCCACTCCAGTAGCGGTGTTGTAGTTGCCAGCCGTGTTGGCATAAAGCGCGTTCGCCCCCGAGGCGACATTGTCGTCACCGGTCGTATTGGAATAGAGGGCCTGGTACCCGGAGGCGGTGTTGTCGTTGCCGCTCGAATAGTAATAGAGCGCATTGGCGCCAATGGCGGTATTGTTGGAACCTGAGACGGGCCGCTCGGCCCAGTCGCCAGAGAGTGCTTCAAACCCGAAGCCGGTGTTGTTGTTGCCGGTCGCGTTTTGCGAAAGCGCTGCGTATCCGGTGGCGGTGTTGTTATTGCCGGTCGTGTTCACAAAGAGCGCAGCGACCCCCGAGGCGGTATTGTTGTTGCCGTTGTTGTAATAGAGCGCGTCGGTCCCGAAGGCCGTGTCGTCGATTCCAGTCGTGTTAGAAAAGAGCGCTTGTTGCCCGGAGGCGGTGTTAGCGGCGCCGCTCGTGTTGGAATAAAGTGCTTGTTGCCCGGAGGCGGTGTTGGCAAAGCCCGTCGTGTTGGAAAAAAGCGCTTGTTGCCCGGAGGCGGTGTTCTCCCAGCCGGTCGAGTTGTTATAGAGCGTCTGGTACCCTGAGGCCGTGTTGCAGGTGCCAGCGGGTGTAACCCCAGGCTCAGAGCAGCCAACAGAAGGGGTAACACTAAATAACGCATTGGTGCCCATCCCGGTATTGCCATATCCGTCGCTGATGTCGTTGCCTGTCCACATGCCCGCAGGCACCTGAGCGTAGGCCGCGCCTGTCAGCGCGAGCGCGCCGATCGCGAATAACAAAGACTGATAGAGAGTTTTCATGGCGTATTGGCCCCTGTTCCCAGTTGGATGACGTTTATTGACTCGCACGGATAGTGCCCAGGACTTACTGTTTGTGCATCATGGATCTGGGAGCTGCCGCGTCGATTCGGTTCTTTCTTGGTGGCTGAAAGTACGCCTTTACGAGCGCGAGTCAATCGTTCGTATTGTCTCTATTGCACCGCGACCGCGTGCGCCTTCATGAACTCTTCGAGCTCTACGCCAATATATCGGTGGGCATCATTTCCCGGCGCCTTACGGCTCGACGTAGATGGCAATGCCGTTTGCGGCCTTATTGAATATGCCTGCCGACGTTCCAAATCCGACCGCTGTGTGGCCTGAAGCCGTAGCCGAACCAACGCCGACTGAACCAGCCTGTTGATCCCCAGTTCCCTCCAACAGAATTCCGTTTGCTCCCAGTTTCGCCGCTTCACTTTTTAGGCGCGCTATCGCCGTATCCATTTTCTGCTGATCAGTGAATGCCGGGTGTCCCCTACTCGTGGCATCGATAACGGCGACTTCTTCGTACTTTGCGGGCGGGTGCAGATAAATCTTAACCTGGTCCGGCGAGATGGCCGGTCGCACGGTTCCGATTATGACGTGCGACGACGCGCACCCTGCGAGAATCAAGACTACAGCGCCCCGCGATGCCCACGCTAAACATCTAAGCAAGCGATAGAACGAAGCAGTTGCCAAACGCATTTTTAACCCCTCCCTGTATTTATCGGAGCCCGAATGGTGCTTATACAGTACCTCAGACGCCGCGCTACTGCGTGGACTGTCGGCGTCGGCCGCTTCTACCCTTCGCCGCCATGCCCGAGGGTCGCCAAATCGCGCGTATCACGTGCAAGCGCTGCCGCCATGTGGTCGAGATTGAACCTGCCTTACTCAAGGGCCTCCGAGGCGCACGCCTCTACCGCGCCTTGCGGTGTAGCGAGTGCGGAGCTCGCGAGGCCGGTGTGTCGATACGCTGGGAGTGCCCGCCCGCCGACGCGGGGCGAATCGGCTAGGATGCCGTATGGATCCGCCGATTCCGGACGACTGGCTCACTGACATTGTGCCGATCGAATGGCGCCCGCGCACAACACACTTTGCATTTGCCGGGCCGCCTGACGAAATTGTACTCGTGATGAACTTCGTCTTGCTGAAGCCTCCGGTCCGCGACCCGGGAATTTCGTACTTCGACCGCGATCGACTCCGCTCTTTAGCAACTGGCTTAGTCCGCGGCGACCCCGTGCCGCCTATTCATGTTGAGTTGCCCGATGACGCGGAGCGATTCATTGTGCGGCATGGAATGCATAGATTTTATCTCTCGCGCAAACTTGGTTTTACCGCAATCCCCGCACTGCTCGTGAGTTACGGTTTCTAGCCGTATCGAATTAGCTGGAAAGCGCGATCCGCGCAAGGATGAAACAAAAATGGATGCCTTCAGTCTCATCGCGCAACTGTATTCACGTTTCGATCATATTCCCGATATTCCCGATGTTGTATGGGCCGCGATCATTGCAGCCCTTATCGCATGGTTCACCACCTTCCTTAGCAACCGAAATTCAAGAGAGCAGTTGAGGATGCAGCTACACGACGGCGCAGAACAACGGGATCGCGAACGCGCAATGGCACTGAGACGCGATGTTTACCTGCCAACTATAGAGGCTATCGTTCGCGCCCAGGGCGCTCTCGGCAGACTCCTTGACCTCAACGCAGATGTGTCTGAGATCAGCAGACAAATGGTGACTGATCAAGCGACGATTGCGAAGGTGCACCTGGTTGCAAGTGAGGCAACCGTCCGCGGTGTGCTTGAGTACCAAGCGGCGCTGATGCCCGCTTATTTAGAGTTCTCTGCCGAGCGCATGGTTCTTAGCATCCGAAAAAGTGCCATCGATGCACAACAGTCGCTAATGGATCGCTCTACCGCAACAAAGCACAATCTGATCGAATTGATGAGAGAACAAAACCTGTCAGGCAATCCGGACCGTGCTGCGATGGAGCGTATCAATCGGCAGTTCGAGATCGAGACACAGGCCTATAACGGGTTCACAACTAAACATAAGGAATTGAATATCAAACATATGTCTGAATTGCTGCGAGTCGCAGAGAAGTTGAAAGATGCCTCGGTGGCAGTCGCCGCGCTAATGCCAGCGCCCCTGCTCACTGCGCGCCAGGAGCTGGATCTTCCTATAGATGCTGACGTATTCAGACGTCTTTACCAGGCACAGCAGGATGCGGCACTGCGAGCGATACAGGAATTTATCGAACGCGTTCGGACTCAATTGGCCCAAAGTCTTGGGCCACTGACAGATTCCGCGAGAGGCGAGGGCGCTAGTTCTTAAATCCGCGCCATCTGCGAGCCACGTCTGCCCAACGGTATCCGGTCAGCGCATACACAGTTCGCCCAACTAGATCAGGTGCCTTGGCCAGAATGAGGCGGAATTTCCAACCGGCAACTAGCACAAGAAGCGCCGCTATGAGCAGAGTGACCAAGAGTGAATTTCGGTACAGCCAATTAATCGGGGGTTCCCAAGGAGTTTGGTAATACCACGGAAGATGCAGGATTTCGCGACAGGCCTGCTGGGCCGAATCAACATGGAGGTCGGGCTCTGCACGGAGAACATCGCTAACGCACTGCTTAAACAAAGCGCCCATCTCAGGAAAATGGGCGACCTCGCCAAATTGGGAAGGATCGGTACCGGGCGTTAGTGGCATCCCCGTGCAGATAACACGAATGAGCGGGAGTCGCCACCTGTTGCGAAAGGGCGGCCCCGCGAGCAGGCGGCCCTTGATTGCCCGGCGCCTGCGTCAGTGAAGAGTCATCGATCCCGGGCGAGCGCGACCCGCCGGCACCTGGTCGTCCGGCTCGGCCGCCTCCCATTCGCGCTCTTTAGCAAGGGCTGCGGTCAGTTCCCGATGAACTCGCTCAGCTTCTCGAACGGCCGCGCCCCGCTCGGCCGCTTCATGCGCCCGGAGTGGCTCGACAGCTCCTGGCATTCGCAATGCGTTCTGGCGCTGCTTCCGTAAGAAGACCTCGTTTCGCACCGCCCAATACCTATCCATGTGACACTGCTCGGGAGCGGTACTGCGAGGGCGTGGCCCGGTATTCTTCCGCGGTGCGAATATGTCGGCCGCGGTAGCAATGCCAACGGATATCAAGACGTCTGCGTCGCCAATATACTGCAGCCACACGAATCCATCTTCTTGGGCATATGCTTTGAGGAGCAGACCCGCGTGGCCAGGGACGGTAATGTAGCCGTTGCCGTTCATGACCCTCCCCTCGTGTGGAAACGCTGGCGCGTAACTTGGTGTCAGAACTTTCGAGGCGGCGGGGCAGTACACTTGCCTCCAATACTTGCCTCGCCCGGTGGCTGGAGGCGCCAGGCGCCGGTTAAACGGTCAATCTGCCAGGCGTAGTTTCCTAACTGCCCTGACTCGTTCCAATTGATTAGCGTCGCGGTGATGCGTGCTTTGACAGGTTTACTGTCGTCCCGGGTCACCGTGTGTGTAGAGTCATCGAAGATTATTTGATAGGTTCGTCCGCGAATATCGGCGGGGTAGTCAGTAACACATTCGAGCATTACGGGCGATGCGAGCGCTGGTGCTCCGACGACAAGAGCGCCAATGACTAGTGCCGCGCGAAGGATCATTAGCCCAAAACCCCAACTGCCGAATTTCGCGCGATACAAAGGCGAACGCGCGCCGAGCCACTCAGAGCTAGAAAGAGATGCCGTACCAGCCATCCATGCCGTTGTAGCTCATTCTCGAAGTCGCTAGGACATCTCTGCCTAGCAACCCGTCAATTCCTTGCGCCTTGAAATTCCCGTCTATAACAGGTAGCGCAGGCGCGGCGTGCACTATGGCATTCATTAATCCGAAGATAATGATTCCAACGTCGTACTGATTTGCGTTATGCGGCACGCCGGCCGTCGATGGTGTGTGCACAGGCGTCGTGCCTTTCGATGTCAAGCCGAGTTGCTGCAATATCGTGCAATCAATTGCGGTCAGTGACGCGCCAGTATCGACAACCAGCCTAGCGACGATGGCCGTTGGCGGGGTTTGCCCTGCTGCTGTTAGGGCCTGTATGCGCGGAGCGCTTGGGCCTACAACGACGAGAATTAAGGGCCCCCACGGCGTGATTGTGCCGCTTAGGTGTGGCACGACGAGTCAATGTCGCGCGTGAAGTACGCGACCAGCTCTGTCGTGGCGATGCGCTTTACTAGGAATGGCTGAAGACCGGCTTCCTTGTAACCGCAGCCCAATGCATCAGCGTAAGTCTCAAAAATGCCTTTGAGCTCGCCCTTGAAAATGACGGCGTACTTGCCCTCGCTCGCGCTCAACGTGGGGAGAATCTCCTGGTACTTTGCGAGATCCTGTTCGAGCGGGTCCGTCATGTTGGCTGCACCGACTGCGGCAATAGACGCGGCGTTAGACTCGGATGGTTTGGCTTGGGGATCGTATTCCATAAATCGTGTTTAATTCGTGACAGGTGACGCATCCGCCACCAACGCCTAACCCATCGACCGCAAACTGACTGGCGGTTCGGTGGGTGCTCGCGATAGTGTCGATACCCATATAGCTACTTTTGGCTAAGTACGTGTTTTCCTTGTCGCGAATCAGAGACAGGAATCGACGGATCGATTCTACACAACATGTGCACCAGCAGGAAGCGTGCCATCACAAGGCGTACGCTGCAGCCATTGATCGGTGAGGGGCGGATGCGGGGCTTGCGCCGAGGCAGAGGGCAGCAGGGGCCTCCCCCTACCCGAAGGGTCAAAATGACCGTCTCGGTCTCGATATAGGCTCCGTTGACGCCCTGCCGAAGATGGCGCTTGTCCCGGTTGCTGGCGCGACTTGAGCGAGCATCGCCGTTACAGCGTCTCGACCCGCGGTAGCCGCTGGCGTCGACCATATCGGCGTCGCGGTCGGCCTCCTCAATCACGTCTTGGGATTCGCGATCAAAGTTCGCGCGCAGCTGGCCAGCATCACCCTCGAAGGGCGCTTCGTCGCGTTGGCCGCAGCGCGTGCACTCCCGAATCGAGGGAGTGCCTTCGACTGGCTTCATGTCGTGAGTTTCGATGCATTGGCTCATGCGAACTTCTCCAGTTCCCGTCGAGTCAAGAGTGGCGTCACGAGGCCTGGCAGGGCAAGCTTGTTCGCGACGGATGATCCGGCAATCGTTCGGACTTGCCCGCTAAGCCCGGCCTTTCGGTTCCGAGCTTGGCTTGGACGTTATGGCGCCCCTTCTATGCTGAAGCCCGCGTGTTCGAGCACTCGAATGCAGAGTTCGATAAAGGCGTCGTGCGGCAAGTCGTTCTTCGCGTCGTTTGTGCGCCAGCCGCAGATTTTGAAATCGGCTTCAGTGTCGCCGGGGCGTGCGTGATCGACAGTCGGCAAAAGTGCGAACCTCGCCTTGTGCTCATAGCGGCCTGCTCGCGCGTCCTCATTGCGATAGGTGCTGATCAGTTTCCAGTCGAGTTCTTCACCGGTGTAGGCGTCGCGACCCTCCGATGCAAGTACTGCTGCGTGGATTGCTTCCTTCAGTTGCGCTCGCGTGGACTTACGACCGCGTTTGCGATCGCGAGTGCGCACCGCCCTCGCCTTTCGCTCGAGCCAATGCTCGTAGGCCAGGGGCGTCACATGAGGGCCGAGAAATTGCGGCATGGTGTGCTTGTGAGGCATTCGCGAAGGCTCCACCGACGTCCAACGGCCCGCAAGCAATGAGATCCTTGTAGCCATCCGTACAACTGTCCGTACGGGCTCGTTAACGCTGATCGAATACTGCTAAAAATCTCTATTTTTATAGGGCGTCCCCGGCCCGATTTGAACGGGCGACCCCCGCCTTAGGAGGGCGGTGCTCTATCCAGCTGAGCTACGGGGACGCGGGTGTTTCGCGGCTGCGGGCATGGCGCGCAGAAGCTGAACTGGCGAAGCGGAAGACTATCGAAAAGCCTGCCTAACTGCATGGCCTCGCGGCAATTCAGTTCTAATCGGCCGCATCAATGCGCATGCCGGGCGACCGCCCTGTCGAAAGTCCAAGTAACGGTGCGTGTGAGCACGCTAGGGCGAGGCCCGCCACGAAGATGTGGCACGCGCCAGAAGATCTGGCTGCCGCGGCGAACGAGGTGCCCGCGGACGTGATGAAGCCGCGGACCCATCCTGCTGGCGAGCGACTCGCCTCGCAGGTCATCACGGTACTCCGAGAGCACTGGCGCCGTAACCTCGATGTGTTCAAGCAGCGGCGCTTTTCCGCGACGCAGGCGCCGCCGATTGAGATGCTCGAGCGTCCGCGTCCGCTGCGGCAATCCGCTGCGCGTCGCGAGCAGGAGGAAGAATGCGAGCAGCATGGGGATGTCCAGCGCAATCGCGCCGACGGCGTGCCGCCACAGCGCGAAGCTCAGCTCGCCCGATAACCCGGAGCTCGCGTAGTACTTCGACCAGCTCTGCTCGTAGCGAAAGCGAAAGCAGCGCCCCATGACATCATCCTCTGAGCGACGGCCGTCAACGACTCTGCGGGCACCGGCCGTATTTCCGTCGACGGGCTCCGGCTCCGCGCCGGGCGCCGTATCGAAGTCGAAGTACGCCTCGACGCTGCTCGCGAGCACGTCTGCGGCCGTGGCGTTCCAGAAGCTCCGAACCAGCCCACGCCGGCCATCCGGTGTCGCTCGCACCCACGCTCCGCGGCGGCCCACCCATTGGGCACCGGCCGGAATCAACGGGAAGCCGTACTGCTGCAGAGCGTTCTCAAAGGGGGCGTTGCACCACTCTAGCCACAATGTCTGCGCGGGCACATGTAAAAGATCCGAGCATGCAACGGTGCGTGCACCCTTGGAGTAGGCGAGATCCGCACACAAGCGCGTCAAATCATCGCTGAGCACGTAGCGCAAGGGACAGCGTGCGATGAGAGCGGCGCACTCCGCGGTATTGTTCAGCGCTGTGACGCTGCCGCTCGTGAGGTTGCGCACCAGGAACGGCGCTCGACACTGCGCCACGCTGTCGATGAGGTTCACACCGCCAACGTAGCAGCGCGCATTGGAGGCCAATAAAAAATGTGATCAATGCGCGCCCTGCTGTGACGACGGTTGTCGCTCGTCGCGTCAGAATCGGCGCCGCCGTTTCGTTTGGCTAGGTTGCGACCGGCACTCGCGCTGCCATGCCGGCTGCCGCGCAGTCGGCCAGGCGCCGAGCACCGAGGCGTCTATCACGCGCCCTTCCGCGCATTCGCAGTGCTCACATTATGTTCATGCGACCGCTCGCGATGTTGTCACCCGAATTTCCCCGGCACATTGCGTGGGTCGCCTGGCGCTGGTCCCTCGAAACGCCGCGCTCGTCCCTGAACGCGGCGAGGAGCTCACTGCAGAACTGCACCGTTCTGCTGCGCCCCGAGCTGTTGTGTCATCATCTTCGTATGGCCGCGAATTCCGCCGCTTTCTTTCCCACCGCTACTCTGGAGGCCGAGGCTGACCCGCAGCTCACGTGCCTGCGCCGCAATGTGATCAAGCTCACGAGCCTCTTCTGGGCCTACATCACGCTGACGGACATCGTATTCCACGAAGCCATGCGCATCGAGCTGCGCGAAATGACCAGCATCATGGTCTTCTACCCGTGGCAGTTCCGCCTGGTGCAGCATGCACTGATTCTTCCGGTGCTGCTGCTGTGTTATTTGACGGCGGCTCGCATCGGCTGGAAGCCGGCCCGGCGGCGTGTGCCGCAACAGCTCGCACTCGCTCTCGGGTTTTCCCTGCTGATGTACTGGATGATGCTGGCCGGCGGCATCATGCTGCACTCCCTCTTCGGAATGCACGCCGAGCCGTTCGGCATCTTTACCCGGGGCGAGTGGGCGTTTTGGGTCTCGAGCGCCGTGGCCGCACTGCTCGAGTACAGTTTCGGCCTCGCTGTGCTTAGTGGGGTTGTGGCTTCCCGGCGCTATCAACTGCTGCAGCTGCGCAGCCATGAGCTGCGACGCGAATGGACCGGTGCACGTCTCGCCGCCTTGCGTAACCAGCTTTCCCCCCACACGCTTTTCAACGTCCTGCACAGCATTCAGGCGCGCATCAACGATGCGCCGGAAGTTGCGCAGACTCTGATCGCCTCCTTAGGCGAGCTTCTGCGCAGATTGCTCGAGGCCGGGGAGCGCGACTTCACGCAGCTGGGAGACGAGCTGCAGTTCGTCGAGCTCTACCTGGGCCTGCAGATCGGCCGTTTTGCGGACCGTCTTACGGTACATGTGCAAAGTGGCGTCGATGTGCCTGCCGTCTGGGTGCCGAGTCTCATTCTGCAGCCGCTCGTCGAGAACGCCGTCGTTCACGGCCTCGCCGGCCACAGCGGCCCGGTGCGGATTGACGTGACCTGGGACCTGTCTCCGCATCGCCTGCAGCTGCGGGTAGTGAACTCGGTCGGCTTGGGCGGGGCTCCCCACATCGGGGGCCTCGGGCTTCGCAACGTGCGCGAGCGGCTGGCGGTGCAGTTCGGCGGACGTGCCGTTCTAACCTCAGGCCCGGGTGAACCGTCAGCCTGGATGGCTACCCTGCAGCTGCCCGTGCTGCGCGAGTGGCAAGGGGCGCCGGCCGCGTCGGCAGTGGGGCAGTCGTGAGGGCTATCATCGTCGACGACGAAGTGGCCGCAAGAAAGGTCTTGCGGGAACGTTGCGCGATCGAGCGGGACATAGAAGTGGTCGGCGAATACGCCGACGCTGAGAGTGCGCTCGCGGCCCTGCCGCTGCAGGCGCCGGATCTCCTTTTCCTCGACGTCAAGATGGGCGCGGTCTCGGGGATACAGCTTGTCCAGGCGCTCGAACCCGGCGCGGCGCCGCTGGTCGTTTTCGTCACCGCCTTCGACCGCTACGCGGTTCAGGCATTTGAAGTGAATGCCGCGGATTTCCTCCTCAAGCCGTTCGACCGCGAGCGCTTCCGCACCATGTTGAGTCGGGTGCGGGAGCGCTACGCGGCACGCAACTCCGCAAACTACCAGATCGCCGCGGTGACGCTCACCGAGCTGCAGCGTCTGTCGCAGGCTCGCCTTGAGGCGCGGCCGCGCCTGCTGGCTGAGACCGGCGGCATGCTGCACATGGTCGATGTCGCGCAGATCGAGCTGGTAACCGCCGATCGCAACTACGTCGTGCTCACCGTCGGCAATGAAACTTTCCACGCACGCAGCACGCTCATTCAGGCCGAAGAATCGATGCGCTCGGAGCCAATGCTGCTGATCAACCGCTCGTGTATGTTGAACCTAAACCATGTCCGGCAGGTAAGCCGCACGTCGCGTGGCGACTACGTGTTCGTGTTGAGCGGCGGCACGACCGTGACGAGCAGTGAGCGCTTTCGTCACAGAGTCCGTGAGCGCATCGGACAGTTCAGCGTCGGCGGCGGCTCGAAGGACTGACCGCCAGCTTCTCATCGCCGAGGCGTCGCTCACACGCCACTTCAAATCGCGGGACGACCGTAGGCGATTGCCGGACGAGTGCGAGAAACCTCTCTGGACACGGCGCGCGCCAGTTAGTTTGATACTCGTCATGAATCTCCTCATCGTCGATGATGAGCCGACTGCTCGGGTAGGCCTCAAGAGGCTGTGCGAGCGCGCGCCGGACATGCACGTCGTAGGTGAAGCGGGCACCGGCGCCAAGGCTATCGAGGCCGTGGAGTCGCTGCGTCCTGACTTGATGCTCCTCGATGCCGACCTGCCCGACATGTCCGGCTTCGAAGTGCTGCACGCACTGCGGCGGCGGCACCAGCGTCGCACGATCCTGATCACCGCGAATCCGCAGGACGCCCCGGGCGCATTCGCGGCCGGGGCGCTCGACTATCTGATGAAGCCGGTCAATGAGCAGGCATTCTCCGATTCAATCCTGCGTGCGCGGGCGCGCGCGGTGTCGCGTCTTACGCCTGCGCGCCGGCCGCGCGCAGCCGCACTTAACGACTTGCCCAATGTAAGTGGCGCGGGACGGCCTCTCTATCTCGTCGGCGAGCGTGAGCATCGACTGTACCCGCTGGATCCGCTCGAGATCGACTACGTCCAGTCCACGGGCAACTACGTCACCCATCACCTCGGCGGCGTCGAGTACATCGCCCGCGATTCGATCAAGCGGCTCAATACCGTGCTCGCGCCGGCGGGTTTCGTACGAATCGAGCGCTCGCTTCTGGTGAATATCCGGGCGATCGCCTACGCACAACCGATAGGCCATGGATCCTTCGTGTTCACCCTCGCATCGGGCGCGCGCCTGCACTCAGGGCACGCCTACCGCGATACGATTCTTGCGGCGCTCCCGCTGCGGCGGCGTCCCCCCAGTTATTTATCAGCGTTTAGTTGACTGCGAGTTTCAACTCTCGGGTCTTGGTGCCATCAGCCACTGTAGTCTTCCTTATCCAAGAACCCGCCGCCCTGTCCTTCGACCCGCCGACCGCCGACGGCTCACTGACGATGCAAATACGCTGCACGATCGCTCCTTCTTCCGGATTGTCGCGCCAAATTACGCTGCGCATCTGACTCAGGTCTCGCTCGACGTCAAGACCAATGCCGGGTCTTGCACTGGCAGTCCATCACCGCAACTGAGGCCTTCTTCCCACGCCGGTCGGCTTCGTCACATTGAAGCACCGCGCGAGTTGGCGCCAGTTATCGTCCCGGGAACTTAGAGCCCTCACTCGGGCACGCGCCAGCGAACGCACGTTTGCGACTCGTTGCGCGAGAGCAACGCCAAGGTCGAACAACTCTTCGGGGGAGATGCAATGAGTCACACACGCAAGGCGCTGATTGAAGCCATATTCGCAGTCTTCGCGGGCCTCCTCCTGCCTGATGCACTTGCTCAGCAGACGACGCCCGCGCCGCCCGAAGGAACCGCCGCTCCTATACAGGAGGTCGTGGTCACCGGCTCGAGGATCCCGGTGCCAGCCAACATTTCTGCCACCAGTCCGACCACGACGGTATCGACTCAAGACATCCATTTGCAGGGCCAGACCGATACCATTGAAGTGCTGAACTCGCTGCCGCAAAACATTGTCACGAATGCCGACCTCGGCAACCAGTCGAACCCACTGAACGCCGCGGGCGGCGTAGCTACCGCAGATTTGCGCGGACTGGGACCACAACGCACCCTGGTGTTAGTTGACGGAAGGCGGTTGGGTATAGGCGATCCTAATACCCAGAACCCCAATCCAGCACCGGATCTGGATCAGATTCCGGCTGCGCTGATCGAACGCATCGACGTTGTCACCGGCGGTGCATCGGCCGTCTACGGCTCTGACGCCACCGCCGGGGTCATCAACTTCATCATGAAGAAGAACTTCCAGGGTATCCAGATTGACGGCCAGTACGCCGACTTCATGCACGATAACAACCTGAGCGGGATTCAGGCCCTCGATGCAGCAACTGCCACCAGCACCGGTAGCCCTACATTCAACGCCCCGAGCGGTAACACCACATTCGGGGCTCGGCGCGATCTGTCGATACTGATGGGGACCAACTTCGCCGATAACGCCGGCAACATTACGGTTTATATGACCTATCACAACCAGGCTGCAGTGCCGGAAAACAGAACCGACTACGGTACCTGCCTTCTGGTGGAGAATGGGCTCTTAACCGGCGGTCCCCTGAACGGCTTCACCTGCATAGGGAGCTCCAATTCCAACGTCTTCATCACGGGGCCGAATCAGACTGCATACTCCGTCGTGGGTCATCAATTCCTGCCGTATCCGCAGACCGGATCGTCGCCGCCGTCGCAGTTCAATTCCGATACCTATGAGTACCTGCAACGGCAGGATGAGCGCTACAACGCGGGTTTCATGGCGCACCTCGACGTAAATGACTATGTGAAGCCCTATATGGACTTCAGCTTCATGTACGACCATACGACCGAGATCGTCGGTCCCTCAGCCTTGTTTCAAACCAACTATCCGTTCACCCCGGATGACTTGTATCGGGTGAATTGCAGCAATCCGCTGCTCAGCGCACAGGAACAGGGCATCCTGTGCACGCCGGCGCAGATCGCAGCGTCCACCGCCAATCCTGGTAGTGCCGCCGGATTGGCTACGCTCGATATCGGCCGCCGCAACATCGAGGGCGGAGGGCGCTTGAACAACTACGAGCACACCAACTTCCGTATGGTCGTGGGCACGACCGGACAGTTGTTGGATGGCCTGACCTATGATGCTTACGGGTCGTTTTATTACGTGACGCTGTTCAATTCAAATAGCAATTACCTCAACTATGCCAACATCGGCCAGGCGTTGATCGCGACCGGCACCGCCGCCAATCCGGTCTGTGTCAACCCTCAAGGCAATTGCGTGCCGTACAACATCTTT
>Ga0302326_10018000_pt1 | contig 14682 bp, 13 predicted proteins | sample Palsa_T0_3_FD_202264 | JGI IMG/M metagenome (GOLD analysis project Ga0302326, IMG submission 202264) | Peat permafrost microbial communities from Stordalen Mire near Abisko, Sweden - Palsa_T0_3 | ecosystem: Environmental > Terrestrial > Soil > Palsa > Peat permafrost | place: Sweden: Abisko... | reverse complement strand
AAATGAAGCAACATGAAACGTTGCCCCTCCTGCCGATTGCGCGCGCCGAAGGCGTATGGTTGTACGACTTTGATGGCCGGCGTTATCTCGATGCCATCAGTTCCTGGTGGGTAAATCTATTCGGCCATGCCAATCCACGTATCAACGCGGCGCTTGCGTCACAACTCGAAACACTCGAACACGTAATGCTCGCCGGTTTTACGCACGAGTCGGTGGTTAAATTGTCGGAGCAATTGAGCGCACTTACCGGCAATCAACTCGGCCACTGTTTCTACGCCAGTGATGGTGCATCTGCGGTTGAGATCTCGTTAAAAATGAGTTTCCATTTTTGGCGCAATAGCGGTCGCCCTGGAAAGACCGGTTTCATCAGTCTCGCTCGTGGCTATCATGGCGAAACATTAGGCGCTCTGGCAATTACCGACGTGGCTTTGTTCAAAGAGGCTTATGCGCCGCTGCTGATGCATAGCACTCAGGTAGCAAGCCCCGATTGGCGGGGCGCCGAACCGGGCGAATCGCCGCGCGCCTATGCTGAGCGCTGTGTGGCTGCACTCGCACGCCATCTTGAGCAGCATCATGCCGAAACCGCAGCAATGATCATCGAGCCGTTGGTACAGGGTGCGGCCGGCATGGCAATGTATGACGTCGAGTATCTGCGCCGCGCACGCACGCTATGTGACCAATATCAAGTGCACTTGATTGCCGATGAAATAATGACTGGTTGCGGGCGGACCGGCACTTTCTTCGCGTATGAGCAAGCTGGCATCACGCCAGATTTTCTGTGCCTATCAAAAGGAATTACCGGGGGCTATTTGCCGCTGTCGGTGGTGCTCACCACCGACGAGGTGTATGCCGCATTCTACGATGACAACATCGCTCGGGGATTCTTACATTCGCACTCTTATACCGGCAATGCACTCGCATGCCGCGCCGCGCTCGCGACTCTGGATATCTTTGATCAGGACCGCGTAATTGAATCCAATCATAATAAAACTGCACACATCAACAGTCTGCTTACACCGATTTCACGGCACCCACGTGTCAAGCATTTACGCAATATCGGGATGATCTGGGCGTTTGATGTGGAAACCGCAGAAGCGGATTTTGCGCGCAAATTTTATGCGGCAGGGCTAGCTAACGAATTACTGCTGCGACCTATCGGAACGACTGTTTATTGTATGCCGCCGTATGTGATTGCCGATGAAGAAATCGAATTACTGGCGGCGGGTACGCTAATGACGCTCGAACAGTCTTTGCCATAAATCAATCACATATGAGGGCTACCCTTTACTTCCCGGCATCGTTGTTGATCACGGCGCTGTTATCGCATGGAAACACAGCTGCGGGACAGGAAATCATTTCGCAATTACCTCAGTCAGTCGCTGAAGCTCTTGCCAAAGCAGGTATTCCTGAGAAAAATATCGGCGTCTTTGTCCAGGACACGGCATCAAACCAACCGCTGCTCGCAATCGGTGCCGAGAGAGCGCTCAATCCCGCTTCGGCAATGAAGTTAGTAACAACTTATGCTGGCCTTTCTTTACTCGGCCCAGCCTATTCCTGGAAAACAGAAATCTATTCGAGCGCGCCCCTACGCAATGGCGTGTTGAATGGGAATCTCATTATCAAGGGGTACGGTGATCCACAACTTACGCTCGAAGATTTCTGGTTACTTCTTAATGAGTTGCGTCAGCGCGGGTTACGCAAAATACGCGGCGATCTTGTACTCGACCACAATTATTTTGAGCCCTCAACGAGCGACCCGGCGCATTTTGACAACGATCCGGTACGTCCCTATAACACATTGCCCGATGCACTCCTCGTCAATTTCAAGGCGGTGCGGCTTGAGTTCATTCCGAATCCGGGACGCCACGCGTTAACCATCTTGGTATCGCCCCCACTGCCGCAAATCAAGGTACTGAACCATATCGTGCTTGACAACGAACCCTGTGGCGACTGGGCCAATCGGCTCAAGTCCACCGCCACCGACAATGGGGCAAGCGCGGAATTGCTTATCAATGGTAATTATTCGATTGCATGCGAAGAACAAGAACGCGAATACAGCGTACTCGATCATCCGCATTATGTCCATGCGTTGTTTACATTGCTGTGGCGCGAACTCGGCGGCACATTCAATGGCAGCGTGCGTGATGGAAAGGTGCCGTCAACCGCACGTCTGCTCGCCACCCATCAGTCTCGACCACTTGCAGAAACTGTGCGTGACATCAACAAATTCAGTAACAACGTTATGGCACGGCAGTTGTTTCTAACGCTTGGCGCAACAACCGGGGAAGGGCCGCCGGGAACGGTTAATAGCGCTGCCCAAGTCATTCAGCAATGGCTTATGCAAAAAGGGTTGGTATTTCCTGAACTCAAAATGGAAAACGGCTCGGGGCTATCCCGCACTGACCAAATCAGCGCAAAAAGCCTGGCCACATTGTTGCTTGACGCATTCCGCAGTCCTGTTATGCCGGAGTTAATGGCTTCGCTGCCGATCGTCGCTGTAGATGGAACTATGCGAAAACGACTACTTGGTACCCCTGTCGCGGGTCAAGCGCACATCAAAACCGGCTTACTTGAAGACGCACGGTCAGTTGCCGGTTATTTACTCGATACACATGGACACCGTCTGGTCGTCGTTTTTCTCGTCAATGATCCCAAGGCCGATGATGCGCAATCAGCACAAGACGCGTTGCTAGAGTGGCTGTACGCCAGATAATGCAGAAAACCAGTAAAAACAATGGGATATGAATATATGAAAAAATATATTACGAATATTTCCCATTGACAGCATGCCCTTATGTTGACAAGTTAAAGTTTTTCTTTAAACTTTGCTTAGCTTGGGGCGTTTTGCTCTGCGCAATTAAGCATTGGGGAAGTACAAAATATGAATAAGTCGAAGGTATTTTTTTCGTTACCGGTGGTAATTGCGTTGGTCTCTACCGCACCCATAACCAGAGCCGATAGTAATAACTTTTATGTGCTCGGCAGTATCGGGCGTAGCAACATCACGACTGACAATAGCTCGATTGACGCATTAAACATACGCGATGGGTTTCTTGCGTCATCAACCACCGACAATACTACCAATGATACCGGGTACAAAGCTCAACTCGGTTACCGCTATGGTAATTTCGCAATTGAAGGTGGATACACTGACTTGGGAAGAAGTAGTTTCACCAGTACCACTACTAATGCTGCCAACAACACTCAGTATTTCTACGGTGATGCCTCCACCAAACTTATCAACCTTGACGTTGTTGGCTATGCTCCACTGGGGAAAAATTTCAGCTTGCTGGGGCGCCTCGGCGTTTATAACTGGGAAACGGATTCCAATGTACCTATGCCGTCGGGTGAACTTTCTGAGATCACCGATAGAGGCTGGAATGTAAAATTCGGCGGGGGTTTGCAATACGACTTCAACGATTATTTCGGTTTGCGCGCTGAGTTCGAGCGTTACAATGGCGTCGGAAATAGTGACACTACTGGGAACAGAAAAGTCAATTTAATGTCAGCTGGTGCAGTAATAAAGTTCTAAAGAAAAACTGTTCATTTGTCCATATAGCCGGGCGCACGCCCGGCTATTTTTTTAATATGCCCTTTGGATTGATGGTGCTTTACCGTGGTGCAACAATTTTATAATGGTAATATTATATGTTCATGGGTAGGTATCGGAGGTTGTCGATGAAAGAAATTGTTTCTGCCTTGGCAGGGATATGCTTGGTACTCAGCACGACCAGCGCGTTCGCGCAAGACATTCCGGCAAATAACTGTAAATGCGGTAGTTGGTATGTCGGCGCAGGAGTTGGTTATTCTAAATCCCACATTGATGACACCGTCACCCCGATTCCTGGGGTAACGTATATTCTTTCTGACGATGATAACGATTGGGGCGGGAAGGTTTTCGCAGGCTATCAATGGAATCCAAATTTTGCAATGGAGGGTGGATATGTCGATTTTGGGCAGATCAGTCAAACCCTGACCACGGTGATGCCGGCGGTAGGCTCTCTCAATGCGGACTTCAAGTCCCGCGGTATGTTTCTAGATGCAATCGGGATTGTTCCAATCGGTAATGTTTTTTCTATAGATGGTAAGGTGGGTGGCTACTATGCTCATAACTCGCTTGATTTTAGTGCGGCAGGGCCAATTGAACCACTTATTCCGGCAGCGTTTGCGACAGCAGGAGTACCCATTAATGAATACAAAAATGAATTGAAGTGGAAAGTTGGGTTGGGCGCGCGATATGATTTTACGAAAAATATTGGCGTTCGTGCCGAGTGGGAGCGCTATTTTGATCTGGATACCGACCACAGCGGCGGGGGAACCGATATCGATTTATATTCAGTAAATATAATTTATTTCTTCTGATGGTCACTCCTTGCCAAGAACCCGGCCAAGTGCTGGGTTTTTTATTTACAAGCACGGTCTCAATGAATTGGCATGCGAAACAATAAATCGAACAGAATGCCACCATAAATCACCGCCCCAACCAAATTGTTGTTCAGGAATGCCTTGAAACAGCGGTCACGCTGGCGCCCACGAATCAACAGGAATTGATAGTAAATCAATAATGCGACGACAATCAGGCCAATGAAATAAAACACACCGAGATGAGCCCACCAACCGATACCCGCCATCGTCAACAGAAACAAAGCGTGACATATCATTACACCAAGAACATCGAACCGACCGAACAAAATTGCCGATGATTTAAGCCCAAGTCTGGCATCGTCTTCTCGGTCCACCATCGCATATTCGGTATCATAGGCAATCGCCCAAAATATGTTGGCAATCATGATTACCCATGCAGCTGGAACAACAGCTCCATGATGGGCGGCGAATGCCATCGGGATCCCAAAACCAAACGCAATCCCAAGCCATGCTTGCGGCAACCAGAAAAAACGTTTCAGAAACGGGTAAATCACTGTCAGAAGAAACGCGATAACCGCCAATTCGATGGTCAGACGGTTAAGATTAAGCACCAGAAGAAACGCAAACAACATCAGCACACCAGCCAATGACAGCGCTTCCCATGGCGAAATCAGTTTTGCGGCAAGTGGACGGTCTTTAGTACGTTCAACGTGCAAATCAAAATCACGATCGGCAAAGTCGTTGACGATGCACCCCGCCGAACGCATCAGCACCACACCGATCACAAAAATTACCGTCACTACGGGATTCGGAAAACCATAAGACGACAACCATAACCCCCACAACGTTGGCCATAGCAGCAGCAATATTCCGATCGGCTTATCAAGCCGCATCAGTTTTTCATAAGTATTTAGACGTTCGGTCAGAGTCATGGTGCAAGGTCGGACACGGCAGGCAAAAACACTTCAGTCACCAGCAAGCATGCGCCATGCGATACAAACAGTGAACGCCGCGCCCACAGAGTGGTGGCCGGACGATCAAGCAGCCCGCTTGCACGGCGATAAAGCACATCATGGCGCTGCAACTGTCGAAAGTGCAGTGGATGGCGCTCAACACGTGGGTCGGCGAACAGTGCGGCGCCAAGTGGGCTGCTGCCCAGTCCAGCAACCACATGCCATGGGCCACGTAACGCGCGGCGCGCCAGTACTGAATGCGCGAACACGACGGATCGGCCACTGCAATCAAGAGTCACTTCGCGGATAACACAATGCATTCCGTCGCGCAGTCTGATCATACGGCGTTCATCCGGTGCTGGGGCAGCAAACGACTGTCGCAGCAGCTTGACGCCGAACCGATCGCAGCGCTGCTCGATACGCGCAGTCAACGAACTGCGATCAGTCAGCCAGCGCCGCATTCTTGCATCCGGACATATTGCGTGTGGAGACCAATGAGTATCGAGTATTTTCATCGTTAGCATTTTTAGGGGCAATTATCGCCTAAACGCCGAGATAACGCTGCCGCTCGCCGAGCCAACGTTCGAGATGTCGCTGCACAATTATTTTCGGACGAGTTTTCAGTATTACGTCGGCCGCGCTACGGGCGGCATCAAGCAAATCAATGTCTGTATTGAGATCCGCAAAACGCAATAACGGGAGACCACTCTGCCGCGCACCAAGCAACTCTCCGGGACCGCGCAGCCGCAGGTCGTGGCGCGCGATTTCAAAACCATCATTGTTTTCGTAAATGATCTTCAGCCGTTCACGTGCCAACGATGATAGCGGTGCCTGATAGAGCAAAATACAGGTGCTTTGTTCCTCACTGCGACCAACGCGGCCGCGCAATTGATGTAACTGGGCTAGCCCCATGCGCTCTGCATGCTCGATTACCATCAGCGTCGCATTCGGTACGTCAACGCCGACCTCGATCACGGTGGTCGCAACCAACAGCTGGATCGCGCCGCGCTGGAATGCCGTCATGACCGCGGCCTTTTCCTCACTCTTGAGCCGTCCGTGCACTAGTCCGACTTTCAGCTCTGAAAACATCGCCGCTACGCGCTCATAAGTCTCGAGGGCTGTTTGTAACTGCAGCGCTTCGGACTCTTCGATCAGCGGACAAACCCAGTACGCCTGACTGCCGGAAATGCAGGCATCGCGAACGCGATGGGTCACCTCGTCGCGACGCTTATCGTCGACCAGCCGTGTCGCAACCGGCGTTCGCCCCGGCGGTAATTCGTCAATCATCGATACGTCGAGGTCGGCGTAATAGCTCATGGCGAGGGTGCGCGGAATCGGGGTCGCGCTCATCATCAATTGATGCGGCTGCAACGCATTGCGCTTTTCGCCTTTGCGCCCGAGTGCAAGGCGCTGACGCACGCCGAATCGGTGCTGCTCGTCGATGATCACCAATCCTAGTTGGCGAAACTCGACCTCATCCTGAAATAATGCATGAGTGCCGATAGTAATTTGTGCGGCACCACTGACCACCTGAGCCAGCGCCACGCGTTTCTGTGCACGGCTCAAGCCTCCGGTAAGCCAAGTTACCGTAATGCCAAACGGCGCAAGCCAAGCGGAGAACTTCCGGTAATGTTGGTCGCCGAGAATTTCGGTCGGTGCCATCACCGCAACTTGAAAATCACGCTCGATTGCTTGCAGTGCAGCGAGCGCGGCGACCACTGTTTTGCCGCTGCCGACATCACCCTGCAACAAGCGCCGCATTGGATGTGGCTGGGCAAGATCGTTGCGAATTTCGGCGGCGGCACGCTGCTGCGCTAATGTTAGCTTGAACGGCAGGCGTTCTAACAACGCCCGCGTAAGGTGGTCACGCGGTACTAATGGGAGCGCGTTGATACGCTGCCTCTGATCACGATGAATTCGCATAGACAATTGTTGCGCGAGCAGCTCGTCAAATTTGACGCGCCGCCACGCTGGGTGCGTACGCTCCTGGAGTGCCTGCTGGATAGCGTCGGCCGGCGGTGTGTGTAAAAACCGGATGCTGTCTACAAAGGTAGGCAACTTGAGCCGCATGAGCAAGTCGGCTGGCAAAGTATCGTCGAGTGTACTGGACACAAGCACACGCTCGATCCTCCGCCGCAGATCGGATTGGCTCAGGCCGGCAGTGGTCGGATATACCGGCGTCAAGGTTTCCGGCAATGTCGCATCTTCGCGCACCACCTGGTATTTCGGGTGCACCATTTCCGCGCCGTAAAACCCTTCGCGGATCTCGCCGAACAAACGCACACGTGCACCCGGCGAAAATTGTTTGGCCTGATTCGGATAAAAATTGAGAAGCCTCACTACCAGCGTTCCCGATCCATCCTCGATTGTGGACACTAGTTGGCGTTTGGGACGGTACTTAATATCGCTGCTAACAACGACCCCCTCGACCTGTACTGTTTGTCCGTATAACGTGTCAGCAATCCGGCACAGCCGGGTTTCATCGTCGTAACGTAACGGCAAATGCAGCACGAGACCGGATTCATGCTGAATGCCGAGTTTTTCCAGCACGGACGAAGCGGCGACAGTCGTACGCTGTTTGCTGACCTTGCCCTTCACGTTTAGTAAGCTACTTCAAACTCATGATGGCATCCATTTCGATCAGTGCGCCGCGCGGCAAGCTCGCGACGCCGATCGCCGCGCGCGCTGGGTACGGCTCGGTAAAATAGGTCGCCATGATCTCGTTGACGCGCGCGAAATGTACGAGGTCGGTCAAATATACCGTCAGCTTCACGACATCGTCGAGGCCGCCGCCTGCCGCAATCGCGACACCCCGCAGATTTTCAAACACACGCACTATCTGCGCCTCAATACCCTCTGCCATCTGCATCGTCGTTGGATCAAGACCGATCTGTCCCGACAAGTAGACTGAATTGCCGCCGCCAGCGACATAAATGGCCTGAGAATAAGTGCCGATCGCCTGTGGTGCCGCGGATGTTTGAATGGATTGTTTTGCCATGATCGTCCTCTGATAGGGTTGATATTCAAACATAAAAACTACCTTATTTCCTGGGGCAGACTATCGCAATCATGAAACGCAGACTGCGTACCAACCATTCACCTCGCGGTAATCGCGGAATAAGGTTAATGGTGAAAGCGTGACTATCAGGCCAAGCCTCGAAATACCAAAGTGAGTGGTGTCACAAATAAAAAGCCGGGGATTGAGCTAGATCAATGATGGCGGATTTCATTGGGGGTATGCTTAAAAACGTCGCCCCCTTTAAAAGGGTGCCGAAATGAATATCGCCACAATTATCGTCCTGCTTGTCATTACCATACTCCCATTGATTCTTTTCGTATTGGACAATCAAACGTAGAAAGAGGCAATTAAAGATGAGTAAAAATAAGAAATATCAGTGGCATGGCCCGACACAGCCCTAGTGGCGTAGCAACTACAACCAAAATTATTCGCGTGATTAGTAATGCCGACTCCATAGCGGTAGTTGCCTGACTTGCCGAGTTGATAGCCCCGTTCGATTGTGGTCAAATCAGCCTCCCAAGGGTCTTTAACCAACCGCAAGGAGGGGGCAATATGGGAGTCACCGAAATTATCATTTTGCTTGCAGTTCCCGTACTAACAATAGTAATTTGTATAGTGGACACTCAGGATTGGGTAGGCATCGTTAAACAATCAAAATCGAAACAGAACTAAATAATAACCGGCTCGGTGATCCGATAGTATCAACAGGTTTCCGGGCCGGTAATATCAATCGCTAAAGGGCTGCCGTCATCGGGCAACTTTTTTCATAGCAGCTAATCGGAAGCATTCGCTTGTCGTTTTAAGCTGGATAAGCACCTTTTAGCATCCCTAGATCCTCCCTACCGGGACCATAACCTTGCCGGAAGTCAAAAGCGTAGCCATGAACATGCCGCGAATCAAAAATGGTAAAGGGGTTCGGCAAGGCAACAAAACACGGCTTCCTCCCAAGAGCTTTTAAGGCGTAGAATTTATCCGTACGAGAAAGAAGGAATAATGAGCCTAATTACTGGATTTGGTCTCGGAATGTTGATTGTGGTTCTTGGAGCAGGCGGGATCACTCTGTTTGCTATGACCTTGAGCGCACAGGAGTCAGAGCACAAAGACAAGTAATTCCGACCGTTACTAATCTGCAACGTCATGTCCTAGCTGTAGCCTAGATCCATAAGTTTGCCGCAGTCATATGGAAGCATAATGCTTGCCGTACAGCAAAGTTATGGTTCCAGTCACAAGATGAAGCGAGAGCTCCCAATTTTTGTGGTGGAGACGAGGAGGATCGAACTCCCGACCTTCGCATTGCGAACGCGACGCTCTCCCAGCTGAGCTACGTCCCCCCATTGAAGTAGAAATATTGTACCGGCAAAACGAACAACCGTAAAACATAATCTCGTTCTGCATTGGGTTTCTGTAAAAATTATTGCTCCATTTTGTAACTTCAAGGATGGTCAAATACCACTCTAGCCACGATATTCAATGCATTGTTACACTGTCCGCCGTCCATTATCCGGAAGTGTTACCTTAAATTAGTTGCAACCTGAAGATACGCGCTGCATTCTGAAATACATGAATAATCGACTCCGTTATGTGAAGGGCTGGAAGAAAAAGTTGAAGGCCCTGATTCCGCGCAAAGTAAAATACAGTCTATTCGCCAAAACCATCGAGTTTCTGCTCAAACATACGTCCTGGTTGGATGGTATCGACGAACCTCCACGCTACATGGATTTCAGCGGTGGTGCGTTTATTCCGCTTGGTAATCAACTAGTGCAACTGATGGTTGAACGTGCAGGCCTTGCGGATGGCGTAAGCGTGCTCGACATCGGTTGCGGCATTGGGCGTAATGCCGTCGCCCTGAGCAAGCGCTTGGCAAACATTCATTACATCGGTTTTGATATCGTATGTTTTGGCATCATCTGGTGTCGCAAGCGATTCTCAACCAACGAGAATTACAAGTTTGTCCACGCCGACATCTACAACGGATTTTACAATTCCCAAGGCAATGGAAATGCTGACATCTACACCTTCCCCTGCACAAACCAAAGCATGGAATTCGCATTCGCCACTTCAGTATTTACCCATATGCGAGCGACTGAAGTTGCACACTATTTGGCGGAAATAGCGCGCTGTCTAAAAAACGACGGGAAAGCATACTTCACTTGCTTCATCCTGGATGCCGAATCCAGCTCGCAGATAAATAATGCAGCGACATTGTTCACCTTCCGCCATCGTTTGGAAGGTGCATTGATAGAATCCGTGGCCGAGCCTGAGCTTGCGGTTGCATTTGAACGCGCAGCGTTTGAAACCATGGTGGCTCAAGCGGGTCTCACTGTAGTCGCTTTTTATCCGGGATCATGGAGAGGGCTTGTCTACGATGATTTTCAAGATGCCTATGTCGTGCATCGCTCCGACAGTCGGTCATAGAAAATCGGCGTAATTGGACAGTTATAATTAAGCACTAACAACGAGGCTGCCGATGCAGATTACTCCACCGTACGGGTTCAGCGAAGTCGTACCCCTGACCAAGACCCACCGCGTGCGCTTGCTGCAAGGCCGAATGGTGCCACCGGTATTTCGCAGCATGACGCTAATGCCGATAAGCTGCTCAGAATTTCCCTTGGCAAGCCGCGACTATCCACTGGCATTCATCAGCAGCGATCAAGGCAAAACCTACGCGCCGATGATAGTGCTCGGTTTCGAGTCGCGACAAAACCTGTTCGTGCAGCCAGACAAGATGTGGGATGCCACGGTCTACTTTCCAGCGTACGTGCGGCGCTATCCTTTTTGCATGACTCGCATCACCGTCAATGGCGAGATGCGCCCCGAGCGCGTCACCTGTGTCGAGAAGCAATCGCTCGACGACCAAGGCGCGGCGCTGTTCGACCGGCAGGGCAACGCAGCACCGGAATGGCAAATGCTGGAAAAATTATTGTTCGAATACGAAGCCGACATGGCGCGTACCGAAGAAATGTGTCAACTGCTTACACAACATCAGTTGCTAGATCCGTTCGTAATGCAGGCGGTGCCGAATCAGGGACAGCCGTTGCAAATGACTGGCTTGTTTCGCATTGCAGAGGCCAAGCTCGCTGCGCTCAATGCCGCCATCCTCAAAGAACTGGTGCAGAAAAATATTCTGGCCTGCCTCTACGCGCAGCTGTTTTCTCTTGGCAACTTCGAACGGCTGCTCGGTCGCCGTGCTGCGCACGGACCATCGCCAGCGGCATCCCAGCCCAAAATGAAGAAGCTCAACTAGCTGGCAGCCGGTACGACCAGATCAGCAGCGCAACGCCAACGACTATCATAGGCAGCGATAACCACTGTCCCATCGATAAGCCGAGCGCGAGCAAGCCAAGATAATTGTCCGGCTCGCGGGTGAACTCGACTAGAAAGCGAAACGTTCCGTAGCCGATCAGGAACAACGCCGACACTGCACCGCGTGGCCGCGGTTTGGCCGAATACCACCACAAAATCAGAAACAGTGTCACGCCCTCCAACCCGAATTCGTAAAATTGCGAGGGATGGCGCGGCGTTGGATCGACGTTCGGAAAAATCATCGCCCATGGCACATCGGTCGGCCGCCCCCACAGTTCGCCGTTAATGAAATTGCCGAGCCGACCACACGCCAGCCCCAGCGGCACCAGTGGCGCGATGAAGTCGGTGACCGCTAGCCAATGCTTGTGGCTACGTCGAGCAAACAGCAGCATCGCGACTAGCACGCCCAGAAACCCGCCGTGAAACGACATGCCGCCTTCCCACAGATAAAATACGTGCCACGGCGACACCAGATATTCGCTGAATTTATAGAACAGCACATAGCCGAGCCGGCCTCCGATGATGACGCCGAGTACGCCATAAAATAGTAGGTCTTCGATCTCCCGCGGGTGCCAGCCGGTCAACAAATTCTGACGCGCGCGATATTTGCCAAGCACCAAAAACAGCACGAATCCGATCAAATACATCACACCGTACCAATGGATGGCAGGGTGCAGTGTGAGGCCGAAAATATCCCACTTGCCAAGATCAACTGCGATGGGATTGAATTGCGGATGAACCAGCATGTTTCGGTAGTCTCGCGGTAAAATTACTCGATTATACGTAGCAGGGAAAGCAAATGGCACTGAACAAACGCAGCCGAGTGATCACTGCGGGCGTGGCGCGCTCACCGAACCGCGCGATGTTGCGCGCGGTCGGTTTCAATGACGGCGATTTTGACAAACCGATTGTCGGCGTAGCAAACGGCCACTCGACGATGAACCCGTGCAATGCTGGCATTCAGCCGCTGGTGGACCGCGCGATGGCCGCGCTCAAGGAAGCGGGCGCGATGCCACAGGTATTCGGGTTCCCGACTGTGACCGACGGCATCGGCATGGGCACCGAAGCAATGAAATACTCGCTGGTGTCGCGCGAAGTAATCGCCGACGCGATCGAAACCTCGGTCAACGGTCAGGCGATGGACGGCGTACTGTCGGTCGGCGGCTGCGACAAGAATATGCCCGGCAGCATTATGGCGATGGCACGAATTAATGTGCCTGGCATTTTCGTCTACGCCGGCACCATTAAGCCCGGCTTTTGGAAAGGCGAGAAGCTCACGATCGTTTCGCCGTTCGAGGCAGTAGGCGCGTTCACCGCCGGCAAAATGAAAGAAGAGGATTTGGTCGGCATCGAGAAGAATGCATGTCCGAGTTTCGGTGCGTGCGGCGGTATGTACACCGCGAACACCATGTCGTCGTCATTCGAGGCCCTCGGCATGAGTTTGCTTGGTTCGTCGCAAATGGCCTCGCCCGATCCCGAGAAAGCGGAGTCTGCCGCAGCCTCGGCACGCGTGCTGGTCAACGCGATAAAACTCGACTTGAAACCGCGCGATATCATCACGCGGGAATCCCTCGAAAATGCGATCGCGCTGGTGATGGCGACCGGCGGCTCGACAAACGCAGTGCTGCACTACCTCGCCATCGCTCATGCAGCCGAAGTCGAATGGGCGATTGATGACTTCGAGCGTGTGCGTAAAAAGGTGCCAGTGCTGTGCGAACTGAAACCATCAGGGCGTTTCGTTGCGACCGATTTTCATCAGGCGGGCGGCGTGCCGCAGGTGTTGAAGATGCTGCTCAATCGCGGGCTGCTGTACGGCGACGCAATCACGATTACCGGAAAAACCTTGGCCGAGGAATTGATAGACATTCCCGACGAACCGCGTACGGATCAGGAAGTGATCCGGCCGTGGAACAAGCCGCTCTACGCGCAAGGCCACCTCGCAATTCTCAAAGGCAACCTTTCACCTGAGGGCTGCGTCGCGAAGATCAGTGGGCTGAAAAGCCTTGAGATTACCGGTCCCGCACGCGTATTCGATTCCGAACCAATGGCGATGGACGCAATCCTCGCCAAGAAAATAAAACCCGGCGATGTGCTCGTGATCCGCTATGAAGGACCGAAAGGGGGGCCCGGCATGCAGGAAATGCTAGCGCCAACTTCGGCGCTGATCGGCCAGGGGCTGGGCGAATCGGTCGGCCTGATTACCGATGGTCGCTTTTCTGGTGGCACCTGGGGTATGGTGGTTGGCCATGTCGCACCCGAAGCGTACTCTGGCGGCGTACTCGCATTGGTGCATGAAGGCGACTCGATCACGATCGACGCATACAAACATCTGATTCAGCTCAATGTCAGCGATGCGGAAATCGCTCAGCGCCGCGCCACATGGAAGCAGCCGAACCCGCGCTATACGCGCGGCGCACTTGGAAAGTACATCAAGCTGGTTTCAACCGCGAGCAAGGGTGCGGTAACAGATATTGAGTCGTAGATTTATTTATTTTCGGGCCGTCTACTTTTAGACGCCCGAAATACATTTATGAGCAATCATATACAAATCACAAGTCTTGAAGCAACGCGTCGACAGCTACGTAACGCTATCCGGTTGCTGTTTGACGAGGCGATTCAGTTGTAGATCATGCATTGATGGGGGCCGCCTCGACATTTTTTTCTGACCTGTTTGAACAGCTTCATTCCAATCTGTATTGGGACAAATTTTACGACAATCAAACAACCTGACTCGTACTGAATATTTTAGAATCATGTGTCAAACGAAAAATATTTTTTCCTGTTCGTGTGGAGACCTCACCTAAACTCGAGCTTGATCATTATGGGATACAGAATTTCTGGTTTATATGGTAGTAATGAATTCAAGTAATTTAGGAATATTGTAAATGGAGGAATCAGTGCTACAGCCTTGGTATCTCGCATATCATGCTCCAACTCTTGACGAAGATTTTGAGCCTTACCAGAAAGCCATCGAAATGCCCGGGGATCAACAAGAAGCTCCTCGTGCTACGCGTGTTGCAATTGGTAGGCAAGTTCTTGCTG
>Ga0302326_10017999_pt1 | contig 14682 bp, 15 predicted proteins | sample Palsa_T0_3_FD_202264 | JGI IMG/M metagenome (GOLD analysis project Ga0302326, IMG submission 202264) | Peat permafrost microbial communities from Stordalen Mire near Abisko, Sweden - Palsa_T0_3 | ecosystem: Environmental > Terrestrial > Soil > Palsa > Peat permafrost | place: Sweden: Abisko... | reverse complement strand
TCAGCGGAGGAGGTTGTCAGTCTGCTGCGCAGCCGCAAGCCCGCGCAGACAGGGGATTTGGCGGGAGAAGAGACCGAGTGACTCATTCCCTTGGATCAGATCAGTGGACATCTGACCCGGCGGGAACGACTTCGGCGGCCCCGGTTGACACAGCCGTTGGATATATCGACCGTCAAGCTAACGGCCAATCTCTCCGAATCGCACCGGGGTGCCTATCGCCGCCTCCCATTGCGTTGCGCCCGCGCGTTGGGCGCGTTCGACGATGAGCGGCGCATCGTGGCGGCCATGCAGGCGGCCGCGTGTATGTCCACTCGATCGAAGGTCCGGCACCCGTGGCATGGCGGTCGTTCCGTAGAGCTCAGAAAACAGGGGCGTCAAGATTCGATCATTTTCGACGGCATTCTTGAGGCCGAACACGTGGCTAGTCGTAGAGCCAAGCCGGATATCGGTCCTGTGGCAGACCCGGACGCATGACCGCGAGGCAATAGGTCTGTTCGCCGCGTAGCGAAGTGTCCAGATGGTTTCGGCTGAGCAATTCATGCACCCAGACTGCCTGGTCCCGGCTCTCGATGCGCTCGGTGAGTAACTGCTTGGTCTCGAATCCTGATGCTGTCATTAGGGCGGCGATTTCGTAGGGGGTGTACTCGCGCACGTGCGGAGGGTCGCCGGGCTTGGAGCGGTTGTAACGCGAGTAGATCTGCGGATTGTCGCGGCCTTCGAGCAGGTTGGCGAGGCACGTGAGACCCGCACAGTTGGGCGTGGTCAGTAGCAGGGTGCCGCCCGAACTCAGAATACGGTGGATCTCGAACATCATGTGCATGGGGTCGCGTACTAGATGTTCGAGAACCTCGCAGCAAAGTACCAGTGAAAAGTAGCCGTCGGGATAGGGGAACCGGTCGCGTTCCACGTCAAATAAATCGACGTTAGAGGCGAACTCTCCGCCGGCAAGTGCCACGGTTTTGCGAGTTGACTGGCCCAGCGTACCGAAGTCAGCGGCGCTCACCTCCGAGTAGCCGCAAAGAGCCTGCAGAGCCGCGGCCATGTGCAGATAGGCGCCCAGTTCGAGCGCGCGGCGTACGCCGGCTGGCTGGGGAGCCAGAGTCATGGTCCGCACCAGCCGCGGCAGGTGGACTTCCATGTAACCGCGGGCGGCCTCATCGGGCGGCAACCGGCGAAAGAAATCGCGGAAGCGGAGTTCGTCAGCGGGATCCCGCAGCGAAGCCTCTGGGAGAGGCGCCAACCAGCGAGTCAGTTTGATGTCGATCTGGTGGAAGGCACCGCGAATCAAGCGCAGCGCAACGGTCCCAGCGCGCATACGTAATTCTTAATCTTACTGGTTTAGGCGCGAGCTTCAGGAATAATGCAAGGTTCGACAAGGATCGGTGAGCTTCGACGATGTCCGGTGTAAGACGCTTCTGAGATCTTCCATATCGCCGCCGCCGCCCAGGTCGAACCACTGCCCGAATCCTTAGAGTCGGAGAATTGGCGCCATCCGGTATGCCCCCCACGTCAGGCGGCAGGTCATCGACGAGCGTGCCCGTCCTCGGTCGCGTCGTTCTCGGCAGGCGTTCCGGTTTGGAAGGTCGGCGGACACTTCGGCAGCGCCCTTCAGACCGTCGCGCTCATCGCTACCTCCCGTTGCGCGGCGCCCGCGCGATGAGCGGCGCATCGTGGCGACGAAGGCGGCCTGGTGCGGGCACGAAGCGCTCATCCAGTCCCCTCGGGCCAGCGGCTCCGCGGCTGCCAGAAAGCTGGATCTCGAACGGACAGCGTCCGCTTCACCCCGCGCGCTCATCGCCCACCTTCCATTGCGGGCCCGCGCGTGGCGGCGGATATGATACGCACGCACTTTTTTACGAACGGTCCGTGTAAGCCTACGCGGAGATTGGCATCCGTGTAAGCCTACGCGGGAGAAGATTGGCCTAAGCTTACGTGGATTTAAGAGCGGCGTCAACTCGAAAACTACCAGTACACGCAATTTGAAAGGGCAGGCAGGATGTTCAAGATCAAGGCGAAGACCAAGACTGCTGCCGAAATAGAAGCGATCAAAGCGAAGCGGGTAGCGAACGCGCCACATGGCTGAAACTTCTTGCAGGAGAGTTTATCGGTGGTGGTGCCGGTGAGCGCGCCCAACCGCGCCGGCGGAACGAGAAACCGAAGCCCGACTAAACACAGCAAAGGCCCTGGGTGTAAAACCCCAGGGCCTTCACCTGATGGAGTTGTTGGCACCGCCAAGCCAAGCCGGGCCTGCCACACCTCGCCGCGCCTCCGAATGCCACGCCTGATCCTGCTTCGGAACTCAATCAACCTCGGGGCACTGCCTCGCCTGGCCGGTAAATTGGCCGCTGTCGTCTCTAGCCGCTGGGCGCTGCTTGCTCTACGCTACATTAGGCGTGTTAGTGGGATAGATCTACTTCCACATGCTTTGAATCTTACAGCAATCGTTCTGATACTTCTATACCCACAATCGCGGGTGATCGTGCTGGTTCGCACAATCAGATCTTAAGCCGCAAGCCTCTAGTGATCACAGGGCGCGTCCATCAAATCCTGACCGCCTATTCGCCCGCGGAGGAGATATCTTCCGCGCCGGTCGCCTTCAGCAGATCTTTCGCGTTGGAGATTTCATTGGAAGTGTCGCAATGCACGGATAACAACACAGCGCCAGCTTTAACGTCGGAGAGCAGCACCGAAATGTTATTACGCGAGAACCCTGCCGCGACGACGCTATCGGCAGCGTTTTCCGCCTGAGCAGTACCTCTGTAAATACCGAATACTGCTGTGTCCTTGCCTGCCATTTCTTAGCTCCTATAGAATCGTTCAGAGAGCACGTAATGTGCCCTGCCGTTCTGTTGGGCCGCAGTCGGGGTGTTATTGCATCCTGGTTTCACGTCCTCGCCTCAGAGGGCGGTAAGTTTTACAGCAATCGGGAAACCCGGCGCACCATCGAGTGGGAAACCCAACAGGGTGGACCAGAGTGCGCAGGCCATGGCCGACCGGCAGCAGCTCGAGCGGGAAGTCGAGGAGATCCGGAAAAGCGCGCCGGCGACGAAGGCGGGCGGGGGCGGACGTGAAGCGCTACAGTATTCGACCACCGACCAGGGGATCATCCTCCGCAGCCTATTGCTTCGCGACCGCTGAAGGAGCGCGTTTGAAATGCGTGGTCTGGACCTTGGCGGGCGGCACAATTGGGATGATCTCCAAGTTCATTGTGTCGCCATCACCTGTAATACTGAAACGCCGCTTCACAATCTGAGCTCCCCTGGTCTCCAGCTCAACCAGTTTCGGTCCGTTGAACCACATCGACACCTTAGACGGCCGGCCGGCATCTTCGATGGTGCATTCCTTGCCCACGGTATTGCACTCGAAGTCCGCCACGGTTTGTGAGCCGTTAGAGCTGCTCACTCGCATGGAGTCACCCGAACTCTCCAAATTCCATGTGGATTTAGCCTCGCCATTTCCGTCGCTCTGCTGCCACTTGCCCAATAGTTTGGCGCGGCTGGCATCGTCGTCCGCAAACGCGGAACTCGCCAGCAGCAGCGCGCTCAAAGTAACCATCGAAACTATCATCGGTTCTCCTTTTTTGGTCAACTTTTGGTCAACGACGTCTCGAGTTTGGACCCGTTCGCGTTTCCGCAACAACTCCGTAAACAAAAACGCTTCCTCGAGACGCCCCTACAGGCTCACTTCTGTGCTTGCGCCATCGCAATGATATGGACGCGTCGATTTCGCTGCCAGCAGGCTTCATCGTGCTCCTGACAGACTGGGTGTTCCTTGCCATAGCTGATCACGTCGAGCTGAGCCGATGGGATACCGACCTGGACCAGGTAATCCTTGGCGGCCGCGGCACGCTTATCCCCGAGCGCGAGGTTGTACTCCTCCGAACCGCGCTCATCGCAGTGGCCCTCGATGGTCAGTTTGTAGTCGGGGTAATCTTTCAGGATGTCCCGCAGCTCCGTCGAGTCGGCCTCCAAGGCCTTCAGAGCATCGGGCCGAAGCGCGGCCTTGTCGTAGTCGAAGTAGGCGTCTTCGATTTTCGCCAGAAGCTCGTCAATCCGGGCGCGGGTCACCGCATTCGGATATCGCGTCGCCGGTGTGGTGGCCGCAGGATGCTGCGTAGTAGCGGTACGCGTCGGCGGAGGAGTCGACCTCAAAGTCGCCGCGCGCGTGGCTGCCGGGGGCGGCGGAGGCGGCGGGGCGACCGCGACGTTCTTCTTGGCGCAAGCCGCGGTAAGCAAACAGACGGCCGCCAATGCAATCAGGGTTCGTTTCTGAGTGTGTTTCATATTGCTCCTTTTCCTAGATACTATTGAAGCCACTGCTGGGGCGCGAGCGAAATACTGTTCGCACAGGATTTTTAGCTGGCCAGGGGCTGAGCTAGACTCAAAGCAGGAAAAGGTTGCGCTCCCATATTGCCTTCCTACTCAGGCAGTCCGGTGGCCGGTTTGGGCGAGAGGCGCCGTAAGCCCTCATGGGTAATCGTGTCTCTCGGCTTTGGCGCACTGCTCATTTGTATCGTGGCGGCCGCCGCAGGCACGCTGGTGGCTTTTCGGCGAGTTCGCAATACCGACGCCCAATCGCGGAAGGTGTTTCTAGAACGGCTCAGCTCTCTTGATCAGATTCGCGCCCAAATCTACTTATCGGGCACTTACGTGCGCGACTCGCTCCTCTCTCCGGACCGCGATACCGCCAAAGCGGAGGCTGCCCACCTGGCAACGTTAGAACGCCAGACCCACAATGCCCTGGATAGCTACGGGCGCGACCTGGAGGCCGCGGAAAAGGAGCCATTTCTTGCGCTGCGTAACGAGATTGATGCCTACTGGCGGGTGCTCGATGCCACCATCGGGTGGTCGCCGCAGGAACGGGACCGCCTGCGATTCTCGTTCTTTTTCAACGAATTGGTCCCGCGCCGTACCGCCATGCTTCAGATCGCGGACCGCATTGGCTCGGTGAACGAGCGTGGCCTGAGGCGTTCGGCAGTGGGGTTAGCCGCCTCAGCGGATAGCTTGCGGCGCTTCCTCGTATTGACGTTCGTGGTTACTCTCAGCGGCGGTTTGATCCTGGCGCTGCTGACGACCGGCCTCACGCTTCGGCTCGAACGGGAACTCGATCTGCGGCGGGCCGACTTGCAGGAACTATCGACACTGCTGCTGCAGGCACAAGAAAACGAGCGCCGCGCCCTCGCGCGGGAGCTTCACGACGAAGTCGGGCAGTGTCTGTCGGCGATCCTCATGGAAACGGAAGGCGCTGAGTGCGCGGATCAGCCGGCCGATATCCGGGAGCATCTTGGTTCGATCAAAACGCTGGCGGAAAAGACCGTTAACCAGGTGCGCGATCTTGCGCTTCTGCTTCGGCCGTCGATGCTCGATGACCTCGGTCTGGTGCCAGCACTAAACTGGCATGCGCGCGAAGCCAGGAAGCGCACGGGACTGAACGTGGTAGTCTTCGCCGCCGACATAATCGACAGCCTGCCGGACGAGCACCGGACATGCATCTTCCGGCTGGTACAAGAGGCGGTGAACAATGCAGTTCGCCATGCCAAGGCGCGCACCGTCGAAGTGGCGGTTCGAAGAGAGCACCAAAACGTGAATGTAACCGTAGAGGATGATGGGGCTGGCATTGATACCCGCTTCCTGCGCGGCCTTGGGCTGCTGGGCATGGAGGAGCGGGTACGCCGCCTGGGAGGGCGCCTCAAGATCAGCTCCGAGCCGGGGCGAGGGACCATCGTCCATGCGGCGTTGCCGGTGGCCGAACTGGGCCAAAGGAACGGCCATGAAACCAATTCGTATCTTGTTAGCTGACGACCATACGGTAGTCCGCGATGGAACTGCGGGCGCTTCTGAAGCGCGAGTCCGACATGACCGTGGTGGCAGTAGCCGCGGACGGGCGGGAAAGCGTCCGGCTGGCGGAGACGGAATCACCCGATGTCGTAGTGATGGACCTCGCCATGCCGAATATGAATGGCATGGAAGCCACGCGGCGCATCCGCGCGGCGAACTCGCGGATCGGCGTAGTTATCCTGAGCATGCACCAGGACGAGAGCTATGTCCTGGGCTCACTGAAAGTCGGCGCCAAGGGGTACCTGCTCAAGGACTCGATGCGCAGCGAGCTGGTACAAGCGATTCGGGCGGTGTTTCAAGGGCGCTCTTTCCTGACCCGCAAGGTCGCCCGCATCCTCCAGGAGGACTATATGAGCCTCCTGCAGAAGCGCGGCCTCGAAGACCGCTATGACCTCCTCTCGGACCGCGAGCGCGAGGTTCTACAGATGATCGCCGAAGGGCGTTCCAACAAGGAAGTCGCCAACCTGCTGAATATCAGCCTCACCACCGTCGAAACTCATCGGGGCCATTCTGCAGAAGCTCGATATCCACAGCATTCCGGAGCTCATTCTTTATGCCGTGCGCAAGGGCATCATCTCCTGATGCCCTTGCGTGAACCTGTCTATCCATTCATCTGGATCGAGTTCGCCACGTCGCCGCGGCGCTCGGGAGTGAATCGTACCGAGACAGTTTTGTTCATATCCCGCGTCAGGTCTTCAAATGATTAACGAGCTGGGCTCGCGTCACACCGGCGCGCTCATCGCCACCTTCTGTTTAATGCGCCCGCGCGTTGCGGCGCGGTCGCCGATGAGCGGCGCGTCGTTCCGGCGACGAAGGCGCGAAAGGCGCCAATATGAAGGTCGGCGCTCGTAGAACTAGGAGAGGTGGGGCTCGAACGGAACAGCGCCTCTTCGCGCCGGCGTGCTCATCGCTACCTCCCGTTGCGCTGCGCCCGCACGTTGCGGCGCGTGCGCCGATGAGCGGCGCAACGCTGCCAGGGCACGTGCCATCCCACGTCGTTCGGTAGGTCATCGACGAGCGTGCGCGTCGCTCTTCGCGTCGTTCGCCGCGGGCGTTGCGTGGGCGGGCGCGCCAACGGATGACTGCTCTTCACACCGGCGTGCTCATCGCCGCCTTCCGTTCGCAGCGCCCGCGAGTTGCGGCGCGGTCGCCGATGAGCGGCGCGTCGTGGCCAGCGATGGAACTGAGTGCATACGGACGCGAAAAGCTCATCCGGCGCAGCGCACTGCCGCTCCGCCGCCACTACGCGCTTCAGTCCGTCGAGTGGCCGCCGAACGTGTCGAGGTTCCCGCCGTTCGATCCGGCGCGCAAGGCCGGATCGAAAACGGAAAGCGCGCCTTTCGCACCGGCGTGCCATCAACAGCTCCCACCGCGATGCGCCCGCGCGCTGCGGCGGGTTCGCCGATGCACGCAATCGTTACGGCGACGGACGCGAAGGGAGCGCCAGATTCCAGTTCCGCCACGCGGCGTCTGCTGCATGCGTTACGTAGCCGTTCCGGATCGTGGCTACCGCCTTAGCCCACCTGCGCGCTTTACTCTTTAACAGTCGGAGTGTAAGAAAGCTCCTCCTACTGGAGACTATCCAGATTGGAGGCAAGATAAGAACTACGATCGATCGGGACAAGCAAGACGCACTGTATGCGGAGGCAAGCTCCCTACACGGTACCGTCATCCGGCGGCTGGCCCGTGGTTATGAGGCCGATCCCGATAGACAACGAGATCTGCTGCAGGAGATGCACCTGGAGTTGTGGATGAGCCTCAAATCGTTTGACGGCCGTTGCAGTTTGCAAACTTGGATCTACCGCATCGCGCACAACGTCGGAGCTTCCCACGTAGTGCGAAGTCGGCGCTTGGCCTCTCGGCTGGTGGACTTGGAGACCCTCGAAGCAGCAATGTCCCGAGCCGATGCCGATGCGCGAGCCGATCATCGGTTCTCGGTGGCGATCCTCTTGGAGATGATTCACCGGCTCAAACCTGTGGACCGCCAAATCATCTTGCTCTACCTCGAAGGTGAAGCAGCAGGACCGATAGCCGAGCTGACCGGGCTCTCTGCTGCCAACGTCGCCACGAAAATTCACCGAATTAAGAGAGTGCTCAAGCAACAGTACCTCAGAGGAGCCCCCGATGGCAGAACCTGATGAACCGGGCACATCTGATACGCCCGAGGCCGCCTGGAGATCGCAGGCAGAGGAGCAACAACCTAGCATGCAGATCGCACTGACACCCGACGAGCTATGCGCTATGGCGCGGTCACGGGAGAAGCTGAATGCCCGTGTCATCAAAACCGTAGTGGCCGTTACGGTAGCCCTTGCTGCCGCTCTTCTCTACAACGTGTATAGAATCGACCAGCCATGGATCAGGCTCGGACAGGCTTGGACGCTAGGCGTGATTGTTTACCTCTTCGGGCCCGCCCTGGAGCGTGGTCGTCGACGCATGGGCATTACCGAACCATGCGCGCATTTCCTTGAAAGGCAGCATGAAGAGAGACGCTGCGGCTACCTGCGCATTCGTAGTCGTTTATTCCTATTCATTCCCGGCATGGTGGCATCCTGGTGGGGCGGTGGCCCGCTAGCCGCAGCCAAAGCCCACGGTCTCGATCCTTCCTCCTGGCTCTTTCGCTTTTGCGATGGACCTTGGCCATTTCTCATCACCGGGACGGCTCTGATGCTCGCATGGTTCGCCTTCGGAAAAGCAGCCGAAAAGGCCGCGCACGACCGCGAAGAAGTTCGCCGCAGCACTGGGCCACTACCATAGATGAAATGTGCTGACCGCACCCTCAGACGGATGGTCGGCTCATCGGACAATCACCTCTCACTGTACGAAGGGCGGACGCGTCCTCCTGGGTGTAGCGGATGAGCAGGAGGGAAACGGCCTTGGGGCATCCGGTGACCGACCGGCGATCTCGCGTGTCGCCCGAGGACCGATGCGCAAAGGATTGCGTATCGCTAGGCGACATACCGACCGGTACCCTGGCGCCGTCTCCACTGAAAACTGCAGGCCGCAACTCGCCCCGGGACCGTGCGCAGAGGATTGCGCATCGCTACAGGTGGGATGCAGGCTGGCCCCGCGCCGTCGTCTTCGCCTCTCGTACAGCTCGTTTTCCTCCTGCTCGCCTGCTGCACGCCAAACCCCGCGCATTGCGGCGGGTTCGACGATAAAACGGCTTGGCGTTACCGCTGCGGGCGTTTTCACCGGCCTTGACCCATTTGGAGTAGCTGGAGCGCTAATGGATGATGCCTTACCGGCGTGCGCATCGCCACCCTCCGTTACGGTGCGCCCGCGCGATGCGGCGCGTTCGCCGATGAGCGGCGTGTCGTGGCCGGCGAGGAAGGCGGCCGAGTGGGTGATCGACGAGCGTGCGCGTCCCTGGTCGCGTCGTCGTCGCGAGCGTTCCGTGGCGGAACGTTGGCCGGGGCGACGGTTCGCGAGGCCCGCGCTCGAAAGGATCGCGCCTTTCACATCGGCCAGGCTCATCGCCACCTTCCATCGCCCTTCGCCCCGCGCGTTGCGGTGCGTTTGCCGATCAGCGTTGCGGCGAAGGCGTCCGAGTGCGGACGCGAAACGCTTCCAGTTCCCTCGGGCGGCTCGGCTCCGGCGACTACCACAAGCGCGGAACGCCCACATTACATCACCGCGGCCTCTAGAACGGGCCCGGACCGGCCATGTTTATGGAACGGCGTCTCCCTTGACCTATCCAGCAATTGGATACATGGGCTGTTCTCGAACAGTAACCAATAAATCCTTGAGCGACAAGGCGGATTTACAACTGCATTCTTGCTTAAATCGCGAAGCCGTAATCGGTCTCCGTAAGCCTGTCTTCGAATGGCATGGTCGCGCTTGGGAGCGTATACAATGGGAAACACAAATATGTCCATCCTACTTGTTCGTAGCCGGTGTAATTTCCTGATGCAATGGGCTCGTCTGCTGTCCGCCCTGGCCGTGCCGTTAGTCACCTTCACTTCCATTGCTAACTCCACGGATATCACCACCTCGAGTCCTGCCGGAACCGAGGGTGGTGTCTCGGCGGTGTGGATCTTTGCGAATTTGAGCTTCACGGGAATGCAGGCACAGGCAAAGGGCACGACGTTTTGGAAGGTAATCAGCTTCATTTTCGGATTCCTGGCACTCTGTTGACACTGTTAGTTGTGACTCGAGGAAGCGAGCGGGCTTACGGCATTGACATGCCGCGGAAATCGTACCCACTGAACCCTTAGCCAAAGCCGCGCGTTGCGGCGCGTTCGTCGATGCGCGGCGCGTCGTGGCTGGCGACGCAGGCGGGCGGGTGCGGACGCAACACGCTCGTCCCGCCCCCGGGCGGTGCGGCTACCCACGAGCCACCGCTCGGCACGCCCTCCCAATCGGCCGGTGATTGGCTTTGCACCAAATGAAACATGAAAACGGGGTCGCGAAACCTTCGTTAGGCGGAATTAAAGAACAATGGCGAGTTGCCGAAGCGCGTGCTAGTGCAGACGAGCAAATACTTGAACAACGCCATCCAACAAGACCGCCGGCGCGTCAAACAACGAACTTCGCCCGATGCTCGGGCTGAAGAGCTTCCCAACGGCAGAGGTGGTGATCGGCGGCATCGAACTGGCAGACAAGATCAAGAAGAGGCAGTCAGATCGGAAGGAAGAAATATAGTGAGACTGCAGGCAGCCTGATCGCACTATCCAAATACAACAGCGTTTCCCTCTGTCGTTGCGAGAGAGTCTGAAGAACTAGCTGTACTGCCACTCGTACATGAACCGAATCCAGATGACTGAGATGTGCAGAGCAGACCCGTTTGATTATCTATCCGAGTCGAAAGCACGCCCGGGAACCTATTGCCGGATTAGAGTGAGGTCCAGGCCCGAGAAGATGCGACGTTTCGATTTGCAATATCGAAAAATCCGCTGCCGGCCTTTATTCCTGTTGAATCGGGCCGGCGTATGACCCATCGCGCTAAGCTTGCCAGGATCGCAACGATTGTCGCATTCACAGCATTCGCATTTGGGCAGACTCCACCATTGTGGCGCTTCTGGGACATCCGAGATGGTTTGGTAGAAACGTTTACTCAGACATTGGCCGCTGGTCCACAGGGCGAGGTCTGGTCTAGTCACGGAGAATCCGCCTGGCGGATCAGTGTTAATGACGGCTATGGTATCCGCTATGTTGTATCTCCCGGCCCTGACGCGAGAGTCTTTGTGGGACCTAACGATATTTGGGCGGTCACGTCGACGGGATTGTGGCGTATGGAAAAAGGTAGCTGGATCCGGCACCCAATCCCGCGCTTCGATCGAGTCTTGAAACCCGGATCTGCGGTGGGCGCGGTGGCTGTGCCCCAGTCGCCCGGCGAAGTGCTGCTACTTACTCCCGAAGTGCTATTGGAATACCATGCCGATAGCAGAAAGGCTGTGGTTTTGCGGACTGCCGCCGAATCTGCGACAGGCCGGTTCATCAACGCGATTGCCGCCGTGGACGGGGGCGTTTGGGTTAGCATGGAGCAAGGAATTGCTCATTTGGCGAACTCCCCGGGCACGGGGCTGCGCTGGGAAATGCACCGGTCTAATACAATCGGTACCTCCGGGTTCCGATATCTGCGTGAGTACCCGCCAGGCGTGCTGACCATGACCGGACAAGAGAATAGTTCCACCCGCCAGGCGATTGTCCAGTTCGATGGCGAGCATTGGAGTGTGCTCCTTAGGGCGCAGACCTACGCCATGCGTGGCTGGTATGACGCCGGGAAAGCACTCTGGATCGAGAACAACAATACGCTCGTGGTTCGATCCGGGGCAAAGGATTTACTGGTCGAGCGGAAGGCGGCTCTCAGAGGGTCTTACCACGATGTGCTTCTTGAAAATGGAACCACCTTCTGGATTGCGACGGTGCAAGGAGTAGGCCGGCATACCGAGCCATTGTGGAACTCCCCCGTGCCGGATACTCCCGACGAGACTGTGAACGCGATTGTGGAAGACCGCAACGGCCGAATCTGGTACGCGGGCGATGATTCCCTGGTCTGTCTGGACGGCGCGCGCTGGAAGCGCTATTTCGTCCCCGAAGAATTTGCAATAAAGCCCCTTAGACCGGGGGCATTCATGGCCTCGGCGGATGGACAGATTATTTTCGAATCCTCGAAAGGGTTTCTGGGGTCGCTCGATCCTAAGTCGGGACGGATCCACCGCGTCCGGCATCCGCTGGGACGCCGCGTGGTGGCCTCCGACCGAACGCGGGACGGAAACTTGAGTGTCCTTACCCTCGATCGGACCTCTGCCGCCTATTTTCTGGAGAGCTTCGATGGGCGTGCCTACACCGAATTGGAGAGCATGGGCCGGATCATGGACCAATACCAATACACCGATATCCGGACGCTTCTCCGGGACTCTCGCGGAGTCACTTGGTTCGGAGGAGCCGGCCAGGTTGTAGCACACCGCGGCACGGGTAACATCATGCTCGGTGCGGCTCAGGGGTATCCCGGGGCTGGGGCATTCACGGTCATAGAGCCGGAACCCGGGCGGATTCTGATTGGCGATGTGGACAAGCTATTATCCTTCGACGGCAGGGTCTGGACTGTACTTCGTACCGGGATCGACCGCACGCGCCGCATCATTTCCAGCAGAGATGGAACGGTTTGGGCAGCCTCCGGCTCCGGCGTCCTTCGTCTGCGGAAGGGGGTCGTCATCACCAATGATGCCGCCGATGGACTTCCTTCCGACATCGCTTATACAGTACTCGAAGACAGCCAGGGGCGCATCTGGGCGGGGACCTCGAACGGCCTATCCCGCTACAACCCTTCGGCCGACACCGAACCCCCGCGCACACTAATCTCCGAAACACAGAATCAGAAGCAGACGCCTCCGAATGGTGAAGTGACGCTCCGGTTTTCCGGCGTCGACCGCTGGAAGTATACCGATGCCTCGCGCTTGCTGTTTTCCTACCGTCTGGACAGAGGACCCTGGAGTGCCTTCGAGCCGATCAGCATAGCATCGTTCCATCATTTGGCCCCCAAGGCGCATCGCTTCGAGGTTAAGGCCATGGACCGGAACGGAAATGTAGATCCCACCGGTGCCTCCTTCGAGTTTTTCGTGTCACTCCCCTGGTATTTGAATTCTTGGTTCCTGGTAATCTCCTCGATTGGAACCGTCGTGATTTGTGGTCTGCTGGTGCTGGCGGTTCATAACCTCCGGCGGTTCCGCCTCGCCAAGATCGCCGCCGAGAGCTCCGCCCGCGACATGGCCCATTCATCCCAGCATGACTTTCTGACCGGTTTGCCCAATCGAGTACTTCTAAACGATCGGATCGACCAGGCGATCGGCTTTGCGAAGCGTCACATGAAAAGTGTGGTGGTAGTGTTCTTGGATCTGGATGGCTTCAAGCACATCAATGATTCCCTCGGACATCCGATCGGCGACAAGCTTCTTCAATCCGTTGCAAGACGCCTGGGAGAGTGTGTTCGTGCCACGGACACGGTAAGCCGGCAGGGAGGCGATGAATTCGTCGTGCTGCTTACAGAAGTGGCGCACGCGGAAGATGCCGTCATTTCAGCAAAACTAATGCTCCAGACGGTGGCCGAGGCACATTCCATCAATGGACATGACCTTTACGTCACGACCAGCATTGGCTTGAGTGTCTATCCAGACGACGGTGTGGATGCGGAGACGCTGATCAAGAATGCGGACACCGCGATGTACCAGTCCAAGGAAAATGGACGCCAGAGCTATCAGTTTTTCAAGCCGGCCATGAACGCCCGTGCGGTAGAACGGCAATCCATTGAGGAAAGTTTGCGGCGCGCCCTGGAACGACAGGAATTCGGGTTGCACTACCAGCCAAAAATCAATCTAAGGACAAGAGAGATCACTGGCGCTGAGGCATTGTTACGATGGACGCATCCCACTCGAGGGCTGGTCCCCCCGGCCCAATTCATTCCCATTGCGGAGGACTGCGGCCTTATTCTGCCCATCGGCAACTGGGTTCTTCGGGAAGCCTGTAAGCAAGCCCGAACTTGGATGGATACTGGCTTGTCCCTAACCAATATAGCGGTGAACATCTCGGCGATGGAGTTCCGGGCCGAGAACTTTCTTGAAAGTGTACTCGCCATCCTTGCCGATACCGGTCTCGATCCGGGATCTCTTGAGCTGGAGCTTACCGAAAGCGTTCTAATGAAACACGTCGGGGCCACGGAATCCGTCCTCCAAACACTGCGAGCGAGAGGGGTGCATCTGACGGTCGATGACTTCGGCACCGGTTACTCCAGCTTGAGCTATCTTAGAAAGTTTCCGATCGACACCCTCAAGATCGACCAATCGTTCATCCGTCAGATCACTACCGTGCCCGACGGGGCGACCATTGTAGCCGCGGTGATCAGCATGGCTCGAAGCCTTAAGTTGCGGGTGGTTGCAGAGGGCGTGGAAACCCAAGAAGAGCTGGCATTTCTTCAGGCTCACCAATGTGACGAGGCGCAAGGGTACTACTTCAGCCGGCCGCTACTTCCCCAACAATTCGCCAAGTTGCTCGAAACCGGCATATCAGAAACAGTCCTCACGTGAACCGCTTCTGATGCAAAAGGTGCAGGAAACGCGGGTCGCGAAACCTTCGTTTTCGGCGGTGTGCGCGCGTTGATGACGAACATCCCGCACGTCAACATTTGGATGGAGGCTGAAGCCTTCTTCGATTCGATTACCGACGCCGATAGAACCTTGCGCATCGTTGCCGGCGACGGAGGGGGCCGAGTGCGACGGGAAGCTCCGCCGACTCTACACGTCAGTCGGTCGATTGGCCGCCAACACATCAAGGTTCCCGCCATTCGATCCAGTTCGCGAGCCTGGAGCCGTGACCGGATGACGCGCTTCACCCCCCGCCTGCTCATCGC
>Ga0302326_10017997_pt1 | contig 14683 bp, 14 predicted proteins | sample Palsa_T0_3_FD_202264 | JGI IMG/M metagenome (GOLD analysis project Ga0302326, IMG submission 202264) | Peat permafrost microbial communities from Stordalen Mire near Abisko, Sweden - Palsa_T0_3 | ecosystem: Environmental > Terrestrial > Soil > Palsa > Peat permafrost | place: Sweden: Abisko... | reverse complement strand
CTGGATCACCGAGGCGGTGCAGGCCTGGCAGGGGCTCAACGCCTGGTGGCAGGATGAATTCATCGGCTTCAATTTCGCCCGGCAGCTCGGCCTGCTCGCCTGGTTCGGATTCAGGAACCACAACCTGCAAGTGCTCGCAGCGCTGCTGGCGGCCGGGGCGGGTATCTGGTTGGCCGTGATCGCCTGGGGGCTGCGTCCGCGCCTGCAGGCTCGTACCGAAGACGGCCTGAGCCGCAGCTGGCGCGCACTGGAGCACAAACTGCGGGGCGCCGCCGCACCGCGCGCGGCGCACGAAGGCACCACGGCTTATGCCGAGCGCGTGGCCCGCGCCCGCCCGGAATTGTCCGCCACGCTGCGCGCGCTGGCCCGGCGCTACGCGCGCTTGCGCTATGGACCCTCAGCCAGCGCCGCTGAGCTCGAGCAGTTTCACCGCGCCGTGCGGGGACTGCGCTGGCGACCGCGCAGCTCCCCGCTGCGTGAGGAGCCGGGGCGGCGGGCGAGGTAACTAGCGCGCCGGCTCGGCGTCGCGCACGCGCGCCAGCAACAACGCGCCGCCGATGAAGAAGAAGCCGAGCACCAGGATCGACAGGCGCTGATTACCGGTGCCGATCGCCACCACCCCCATCGCCAGCGGACCGAGCACGGCGGCGAATTTGGCCAGCATGTTGTAGAAGCCGAAGTACTCGCCGGCGCGTTCGCGCGGAATCAGGTGCGCGAAGTAGGATCGTGACAGCGCCTGCACCCCACCCTGCACCGTACCCACGACCGCGGCCAGAACGTAGAACTCAGCCTCGGTGCGCATGAAATACGCGTAGCAGGTCAGGGCGAGGAATACCGCCAGCCCCAGGTAGATTGCGCGCTTGGTGCCGATTCGATCCCCCAGGCGGCCGAACAGCAGCGCGCACGGGAACGAGACGAATTGCACCAGCAGAAACGCCTGCATCACCGCGTTGGATGAAAAGCCGAGCTTGAGCCCGAAGTCGGCAGCCATCTGCTGCAGCGTTCCGATCGCGTCGATGTAGAGCCAGTAGGCCAGCAGGAAGTTGAGCACCGGGCGGTCGCGCAGCACACCGCGCACCGTATGCCACAGTTCACGCCAGCCGGTGTTCTTGGCGGTCGGCGCGGCCTCGCTCACCAGCCGAAACATCGGCAGCGAGAACAGGATCCACCACACGGCGACGTCGAGGAACGAAATACGGATCGCCATGCCGGCGCTGGCGATATGAAACCAATGCGGATATTTCACCAGCAGCACGTTGAACAGGAACAGCAGCCCACCGCCCAGATAGCCCAGCGCAAATCCGAGCGACGACACGCGGTTGGTCTCGCGGCCGACGGCGACCTGCACGATCAGCGCGTCCTGAAACGAGGAGCCGGCAAAGAAACCGACCGATCCCAGCGCGAATACGATCAGTGCCCACGACCAGTGACCGGCGCCGACGAAGGCGAGCACCGCCGTGGCCAGCGCGCCGATGCCGGTCCAGATACCGAACCACAGTTTTTTCTGTCCGCGCCGGTCGGCCAGGGCGCCGAGCCAGGGCGCCAGCAGCATGACGATGAAACTGGCGCTGGAGTTGGTCAGCCCGAGGTAGAACGTCGAGGTCGTGCCCGGCAGGCCGGCAGCCCAATACTGGTCGAAGAAAATCGGGAAGAAGCCGACCAGGACGGTGGTAATGAAGGCGTGGTTGGCCCAGGCGGTGAGCGCCCAGGCCCACTGGGCGGCGCGTTTGGAACTCAAAGCGTTCTCCCTGCCACCGGGCGTTGTGCCTGCCACGCCGCTACGCCACCAGATGCTCGCGGGTGGTGTGGAATCCGATATCCGGCCAGCGCTCCTGCGTGAGCTGCAGGTTCACCCTGGAGGGCGCCAGGTACACCAGGGCACCGCCGTGATCGAGCGCCAGGTGCTCGTAGGCCTTGAGCTTGAACTCCTCGAGCCGGAGTGGATCCGCGGCGCTGACCCAGCGCGCCGTGTGCACCGCGATGTTGTCGAACACACACTGCACACCATATTCATCCTGCAGCCGGAACGCGACCACCTCGAATTGCAGCTGGCCGACGGCGCCCAGGATCAGCTCGCTGTTGCGCAGCGGCCGGAACAGCTGCGTCGCGCCCTCCTCGCACAGCTGGTCCAGGCCCTTGGCCAGCGCCTTCATGCGCAGCGGATCCTTGAGCACCGCACGACGGAAGATTTCCGGGGCGAAATTCGGTATGCCGATGAAGTGCAGCGGCTCGCCTTCGCTGAAGCTGTCGCCGATGTTGATGGTGCCGTGATTGTGCAGGCCGACGATGTCCCCGGCGTAGGCCTCTTCAGTCTGCGCGCGTTCGGCAGCCATGAAGGTCAGCGCATCGGCGATCTTCAGTTCCTTGTCCAGCCGCACGTGCCGTATCCGCATGCCGCGCTGGTAGCGTCCGGAGCACAGGCGCACAAATGCGATCCGATCGCGATGACCGGGATCCATGTTGGCCTGGATCTTAAACACGAAGCCGCTCAAGTTCGGCTCAGTCGCCTGCACGCTGCGCTCGCGGCAGACGCGCGGCAGCGGCGCCGGCGCGTGCGTGACGAACGAGCGCAGCAACTCCTCGACGCCGAAGTTGCTGATCGCCGAGCCGAACAGCACCGGGGTCTGACGCCCGGCGCGATAGCTCGCAGGATCGAAAGCGGCCGTCGCACCGCGCACCAGCTCGATCTCGGCGGCCACGCCGCCCGCATCCTCGCCGAACAGCTCGCGCGCCGCGCTCGAGCTCAAGCCCTCGATCACGCGATTGCCGCCGACGCGGCCACGCTCGCCGGCCTGGTAGACATAGATCCGGTCTTCCAGCAGATGATAGATGCCCTTGAGATCGCGCCCCATGCCGATGGGCCAGGTGACCGGAGCGGTCTGAATCTTCAGCACGCGCTCGATTTCGTCGAGCAGTTCGATCGGCGCGCGGCCGTCGCGATCGAGTTTGTTGATGAAGGTCATGATCGGCGTGTCGCGCAGCCGGCAGACCTCCATCAGCTTGATGGTCCGCTCCTCCACACCCTTGGCGCAATCGATCACCATCAGCGCCGAGTCGACCGCGGTCAAGGTACGATAGGTGTCTTCGGAAAAGTCCTCGTGCCCCGGGGTATCGAGCAAGTTGATGATGTGCTCGCGATAGGGAAACTGCATCACCGAGCTGGTCACCGAGATGCCGCGCTGCTGCTCCAGCCGCATCCAGTCCGAGGTCGCGTGGCGCGCGGCCTTGCGGCCCTTGACCGTGCCGGCCATCGCAATCGCACCGCCAAACAGCAGCAGCTTCTCGGTCAGCGTGGTCTTGCCGGCATCGGGGTGCGAAATGATGGCAAAAGTGCGCCGCCGCGCGATCTCCTGCTCGAGCGTATTCATGAAGAATGGCTGGCAGTCGTAGGGTAAAAGGCGCGCGGATTCTAATCGATGCGGCGCTTGAGCACGATCGCATCTTCGCGGCCGTCGATGGCCTGATAGTAGCCGCGGCGCATGCCGATCTGCGTAAAACCCAACGAATGATAGAGGCGCAGCGCGGAACTGTTGGAGGGGCGCGCCTCGAGAAACGCCTCCTTGGCACCGGCGCCGCTGGCGGCCAGCAGCAGGTGCGCCAGCAGGCGCCGGCCGATACCGCGGCACCGGTAGGCATCGGCGACACAAAGATTGAGCAGATGCGCCTCGCCGGCCGCGACGCTCAGGATCCCGTAGCCGACGGTTGCGACACCGATCGCGGCGACGCGGCAGGAGTAGTGGACTCGAAGACAGTCACGAAAGATCCCCTCGGTCCAGGGAAAGGCATAGGAGGCGCGCTCGATGCGCAGCACCGCCGCAATATCCGCCTCGAGCATGGCGCGGATATCGAGCTCGGGCATCCCGATCGCCTCTTGTCTGACCACCGCCATAGATAGAGTTAACTACACTCCAGGCTGTTCGCCATCAAGCCCCCAGCCCGTTCGACCTGCGCCGGCGGCAGGTCCAGCCGCGGCAGCACCGGCCGCCGCACCGCTCGGCCCCGCCCCAGCGGCGCTGCGCGCCCGGGCGAGCTCGGCGCGCACGAATTTCAGATCGCCCCAGGCCTTGCGTTTCTCGCTCGGACTGCGCAGCAGGTAGGCCGGATGATAAGTCACGATCAGCGGCGTCCCGCGCGTACCGAAGCGATGCACGTGGCCGCGCAGACGGCCTATCGGGGTGTCGGTGGCGAGCAGGTTTTGCGCCGCTATACGGCCCACCGCGAGCATCAGCCGCGGTTGGATCATATCGACCTGCTGCTGCAGGTACGGCAGGCAGGAAGCGACTTCCGCGGGCTTGGGATCGCGATTGCCCGGGGGCCGGCATTTGAGCATATTGGCGATATAAACCGTGTCGCGCGGGTTCCCCATCGCCCGCAGCATCGAGTTGAGCAGCTGCCCGGCGCGGCCGACGAAGGGTTCGCCCTGGCGGTCCTCATCGGCGCCTGGCGCCTCGCCGATGACCAGCAATTCGGCGCGCCGGTTACCCACGCCAAACACCGTCTGCGTGCGCGTTGCGCACAGTTCACAGCGCGTGCAGCCGCTGACCTGGACGCGCAGCGCCTCCCACGCCGCATCATCCGCCGCCGCGATGCGGTGAGGCGCAGCCGCGGCCGCTGGCGATAGCGGCTGCTCCGGCACCGCGTCCGGATCATCCGGCACCGCCGCGACGACGTCCGGGCTTACGGATGCAGCCACCGCGCTCGCCGCCACGGCCGGCCGCGGCCGCCATAGCTCGATGCCTAAGGCTTCGAGATATTGCTCGCGTGCGCTCATGCGGCACCGTCCGCTGGCGCTTTGCGCTCCAGGCGCTTGGAGCGTCTGATGCGCCGCCAGACCCACACCAGCGGCGACCACAGCGCATAGCCGCCGAAGATCGCCAGCAGCACAATCGCCGGCGCCGGCGCGATGACGATGAAGATGAGCGCCACGCCCACCAGCCAGATGAAGCGCACCGGCCGCGTCAAATCGAAGCCCTTGAAACTCGAATAGGAAAAGCGGCAGACCATCAGCGCGCCGGCGGCCGCCGTGATCATGAACGCGAGTATCAATCCAGGCAGGCCGGGTTCGCGCCATTCGCTCGACATCCACAGGAACGCGGCCACGACCGCCGCGGCCGACGGGCTCGGCAACCCTTCGAAGTAACGCTTGTCCTGCACCCGGGAACCGAATTTCGCCAGCCGCAGCGCCGCCGCGACCGCATAGAAGAACGCCGCCAGCCAGCCGAAGCGATACCAGGCCTTGCCGTACTCGGCAATGCGGGCCACACCCCATTGATAGGACACGATCGCCGGCGCGACGCCAAAGGCGACCATGTCCGCGAGGCTGTCGTATTCCTTACCGAAGGCGGTCTCGGTGCTGGTCAGGCGCGCGACGCGGCCGTCGAGGCCATCGAAGATCATGGCGATGAACACCGCCACGCCGGCGCGCTCGAAATTGCCGTCGATCGCAGCGACGATCGCGTAGAAACCCGAGAACAGGCAACCGGTCGTCAGCAGATTGGGCAGCAGATAGATGCCGCGCGACTGTCGGCGTACGGGCGGGCTGGCAGGATCCATGAGAGCGGCATCATAGGGTGAGTCCCCCCTGGTCACAACCGAGCGCAGCAACCCGCGCTAACCCTTCTGTTACCATCGCGTTTTTATGCAACCGCCCCGCCCGCTGCATGCGCCTGTCGCAATACCCGATCAACACCGTCAAGGAGACGCCGTCCGAGGCTGACGTCGTCAGCCACCAGCTGATGCTGCGCGCCGGCATGATCCGCCGCGTCGCGGCCGGAATCTACAGCTGGCTGCCGCTCGGCCTGCGCACCTTGCGCAAGGTCGAAACCATCGTGCGCGAGGAGATGAACCGGGCCGGAGCGCTGGAGCTGCTGATGCCGGCGATCCAACCGGCCGAACTGTGGCAGGAATCGGGTCGCTGGAACGAATACGGCCCGGAGCTGCTGCGCCTCAAGGATCGGCACGAGCGCGACTTCGTGTTCGGGCCCACGCATGAGGAGGTGATCACCGACATCGCGCGGCGCGAGATCAAGAGCTACCGCCAGCTGCCGGTCAACTTCTACCAGATTCAGCTCAAGTTCCGCGACGAGGTGCGGCCGCGCTTTGGCGTGATGCGGGCGCGCGAGTTCATCATGAAGGATGCTTATTCCTTCCATGCCGATGAGCGCTCGCTGGCCGAGGGCTACGGCGTGATGCGCCAGGCCTATACGCGCATGTTCCAGCGCATGGGACTGAATTTTCGTACCGTGCAGGCCGACACCGGTGCAATCGGTGGCAGCGCCTCCGAGGAATTCCAGGTGCTGGCGGCCTCGGGCGAGGACGCCATCGCGATCTCGGATGCCGACGATTTCGCCGCCAACGTCGAACTGGCGCCGGCGCTGCCGCCCGCGGCGCCGCGCCCGGCCGCCACGCAGCCGCTCGAGCGCGTGCCCACCCCTGGCGCGCACACCATCGAGCAACTCAGCGCGCTGCTGAGGATTCCGGCTTCGCGCTGCCTGAAAACCCTGATCGTCGAGGGCAGCGACGGCGCACCGCTGGCGTTGTTGCTGCGCGGGGATCACGAGCTCAATGCGCTCAAGGCGCAGAAGCTGCCGCAAGTCGCCAGCCCGCTGCGCATGGCCAGCGCCGCGGCGGTGCAGGCTGCAACCGGTTGCGCGCCCGGCTCGATCGGGCCCGTCGGCCTCAGGTCGCTGCGCGTCTATGCCGATCATGCCGCGCTGGCGATGGCCGATTTTGTCTGCGGGGCCAATGCACAGGATGTGCACTTCACGGGTGCGAACTGGGGTCGGGACTTGCCGGAAGCCCCCGCTGCGGATCTGCGCAACGTCGTGCCGGGCGACCCCAGTCCCTCCGGCCACGGCAAGCTGCAGATCGTGCGCGGCATTGAGGTCGGGCATATCTTTCAGCTCGGTTGCAAGTACAGCCAGGCGATGAACGCGACGGTGCTGGATGAAGCCGGTACGGCGGTAGCAATGCTGATGGGCTGCTATGGCATCGGCGTGACGCGCATCGTGGCGGCCGCAATCGAGCAGAATCACGATCAACGGGGAATCATCTGGCCGGACCCGATCGCGCCATTCCAGGTCGCACTGGTGCCGCTCAATCTGCAGAAGTCGCCGCGGGTGCGTGCCGCGGCTGAGGCGCTCTATACCGAACTGGTCGCCGCCGGCATCGAGGTGCTGTACGACGATCGCGACGCCCGGCCCGGGGTCAAGTTCGCAGACGCCGAGTTGCTGGGCATCCCGCATCGCCTGGTCGTCGGCGAGCGCGGCCTCGACGCCGGCACGCTCGAATACCGCCACCGTCGCGCCAGTGACAGCGAGGACTTTCCGCAGCATGCCGCCCTCGAGTTCATCCGTTCGCGCCTGCAGCTCGCGCCGCCGCTCTGAAGGGCGCCCCGTGGGCCGCTTAGCGCGCTGCAAACTGTCGGCCGTCCTGCTCGCTCTGCTGGGCGCGCTGCCGCTGCCCCGCGCCGCGCCCGCCGCGCCGCCCGCGCCGGCTGCGCAGCCCGCGCAGCGCGATCCGGAACTGCGAGCGGTCGTACAGCAGGCCATCGCTCAGGCGCAGTGCTTCGCCGACCAGTACGATTCCGCGGTGTGGTACACCCTGATGGAGCCGAAGCTGCGGCGTTTCGTCAAGGACGACAAGGAGCGGCTGGAGATCCTGCAGACGGTCTACTGCGAAGCGCATGAAACCGGAAGCAGCGTGCTGCCGCCCGGACTGATCATGGCGGTGCTCGACGTCGAGAGCGGCTTTGATCGCTGGGCGGTCTCGAGTGCCGGGGCCGTCGGTCTCATGCAGGTGATGCCATTCTGGCCCGAGCAGCTGGGCATGCGCCGTTACGAGCTCACGCGCATCGTGCCGAATCTGCACATGGGCTGCGCGATCCTGCGATTCTATCTGGACAGCGAGCGCCGCGACGTGCGGCGGGCACTCGAGCGCTACAACGGCAGCATCGGACGACGCGACTATCCCGACCGCGTGATCGTGCGCTGGACCACGTATTGGCACGGTGCCGACGACCTGGGGCGCGGACCGGTCAAGCCGTCCTGAAATCCGATGGCAGCTGCGCCGGGTGCAGCTCGATGATTTCCACGATCACGTCGCTGACCTTGGCGGCGGACGGGCCGATCCACAGCCAGTCGATGAACTCGAGCACCAGCCGCTCCTCGCCGTAGGCCAGCACCTCGACGCGTCCGTCATCGAGATTGCGCGCGTGACCGCCGATGCCGGCGGCGCGCGCGCGCTGCTGGGCGCTGGCGCGATAGAACACGCCCTGCACGCGACCTGAAACCAGGCAGCGGCGCGCGACGTGTCGGGCCCTGGATGGCGAGTCTGCGCTCATGGCCCATGATTTCCCGGCGGCCCGCCTGCGGTCAACGGCGGCCAAGCACGCGGGCCGCACAGAGCCGCTCACGGGCGCGGTGCGAAGCGGTAGACTGGCACCGATGGCCGAAGTACTCGTGGTCTATTACTCGCGCGACGGCAGCACCGCCGAGCTGGCGCGGCAGGCGTGCCGCGGCATCGAATCGATCGCCGGGGCGAGCGCGACGCTGCGCACCGTGCCTGCGGTCAGCGCCAGCAGCGAAGCTGCGCCCCAGGCGGTGCCGGATCACGGGCCGCCGTTTGCAACGCTCGATGATCTGCGCCGCGCCGATGCGCTGATGCTCGGCAGCCCAACGCGTTTCGGCAATATGGCGGCGCCGCTGAAATACTTCATCGATTCGACCTCGAGCCTGTGGCTCGACGGCGCCCTCGCGGGCAAGCCGGCGGCGGTGTTCACCGCGACCCAGACCATGCACGGCGGCCAGGAGACCACGCTGCTGTCGATGATGCTGCCGCTCCTGCATCACGGCATGCTGCTGGTCGGACTGCCCTATACCGAGCTGGCACTGAGCGCAACCCGCAGCGGCGGCTCGCCCTACGGGGCCTCGCACGTGGCGGCAATCCAGCAGCAGCTGACCGAGCATGAGCGCGTGCTGGCACAGGCACTCGGCAAACGTGTCGCGCAGCTCGCGGTTACTCTGGGTCGCCGGGACGCTGCTGTGCGAGTACCTGGCGTATAAACGGCACCGTCAGACGCCGCTGCGCCTGCAGTGCGGCCTCATCGATGGCATCCAGCAGTTCGTACAAGGTCGGCAGATCGCGGCGGAAGCGTCGCTGCAGGTACAGCGCGGTTTCTTCCGGCAGTTCCAGCCCGCGCGCATGCGCCCGCAGCCGCAACGCCTGGCGTTGCTCGGACTCATCGAGCGCTCGCAGCGGCAGCAGCGTGGCAGCGGCAAAACGCGACGCCAGATCCGGCAGCGAAAACTGCAGCAGCAACGGAGGCGCCGCGGCAGCCGCCAGCAACGCGGCGCCGCGCTCCTCGACTTCGCGATAAAGCCGGAACAGGCCCTGCTCCCATTCGCGCCGGCCGGCGATCGCCGCCAGATCGTCCAGCGCCACCACGCGCGCGGCATGCCAGCCCTCGAGCGTCTCCGGACCCAATGCCAACAGCTCTGACAGCGGCAAGTATGCCGTGTCGGCCCCTGCGCTCCTCGCCAGCGCGCAGGTCGCCTGCAGCAGATGCGTCTTGCCGACCCCATGGGGGCCGGATAACCAGTACACGCCGGCCGCTGCGCCGCGTGCCAGTGCGCGCAGCTGCTGCGCCGCGGCGAGATTTGGCCCGGAAACAAAGCTGTCGAAGACTGCGCGCTCGCGCAGCCGCATCGCCAGGGGCAGCTGTTTCACGACGGCGATCCCGGCGAAGATCCGGGCTCGCGCCTCAAGCGCGCGCGACCTGCAGCGCGCGATGCGTGAACTCGCGCACGTAGGCGAGGCCGCTGATCAGCACGGTGGCGAGCGTCAGCCACGCCAGGGCATCGAGCACGCTTGCGGGCGGAAATCCATATCCGGCATGGGCCACGATCGCCAGCACGTAGAGCAGTTGCAACAGCGTGTTGATCTTGCTGCTTATCATCGGCCGGCCCTTGAGCGGGCCCCAGGCGAGGTGAAAGGCGATCGAGCCGAGCAGGATCAGGACATCGCGCCCGACCGCCGCGATCGTCAACCAGCGCGGAATCAGGCCGTACCAGGTGGCGACCAGAAACACGCCCACGAGCAGCAGCTTGTCGGCCAGCGGGTCGAGCAACTTGCCCAGCTCGGACGTCCAATGAAATCGCTTGGCGAGGAAGCCATCCAGGCCGTCGCTCATCGCGGCAATAAAGAACAGCAGCAGTGTGATTGGATAATCGGCGTGCGCGATCGACACGACGATCGGCCACACCAGAGCGATGCGCAGCAAGCAGATCAAATTCGGCAGATGACGCATGGCGGCGGACCTAGGGCGCGGCCTGATAGCGGTGGGCGAGCTCGCCCGGTGCGCTGCTGCCCCTGGCGAACAAGCGATCGCACGCCAGGATCAGCGGCAGCGGCCAGAACCGATTTAAATCGCAAGGGCGGTGCATGCTTCCAGGGCTCCCTCGGCTACTATAACGTGCTCCGGAGAGCGCTGCGCATGCCGCGGCGACCGCCAGGCGCCATTCATGAGCAAGCCGAAGAGCTATACATATCGCGACGCCGGCGTCGATATCGACGCGGGCGACGCCTTGGTCGAGCGCATCAGGCCGCTGGTCAGACGCACCATGCGCCCCGAGGTGCTCGCTGGCATCGGCGGCTTTGGCGCGATGGTCGAACTGCCGGTCGACCGCTACCGGCGCCCGGTGCTGGTCTCGGGTACCGACGGCGTCGGCACCAAACTGCGGCTCGCGATCGAGACCGGCCGCCACGAGGCGATCGGCATCGACCTGGTCGCGATGTGCGCCAACGATGTCGTCGTCCAGGGAGCCGAACCGCTGTTTTTTCTCGATTACTACGCGACCGGCCATCTCAACGTTGAGGTCGCCGCCACGGTCATAAGCGGCATCGTCGAGGGCTGCGCCCAGGCCGGCGCGGCGCTGGTGGGCGGCGAGACCGCCGAGATGCCCGGCATGTATCAGGGCGAAGACTACGATCTTGCCGGCTTTTGCGTCGGCGTGGTCGAGAAGGAGGCCATCATCGATGGCAGCCGCGTGGCCGCCGGCGATGCGGTCATCGGTCTCGCCTCCTCGGGCCCACATTCCAATGGCTATGCACTGATCCGCAAGATCATCGCGGTCGCCGGTGCCACGGCCGCCACGCAGCTGGCGGGCCGATCGCTGTTCGACCAGCTGCTCACGCCGACGCGCATCTATGTGAAGTCGCTGCTGCGGCTTATGGCTGCGTTGCCGGTGCACGGGCTCGCGCATATCACTGGCGGCGGACTGACCGAGAACATTCCGCGGGTGTTGCGCTCCGGCCTGGAGGTCGTACTGCAGCGCCACTGCTGGCCGCAGCAGCCGGTTTTCGACTGGCTCGCGCGCACCGGCGCCATCGAGGAAGCCGAGATGCAGCGCACATTCAATTGCGGCATCGGCATGGTCGCGATCGTGGCCGGCGAGCGCGCCGCCGAGGCGATCCGTGTGCTCGAGCAGGCCGGCGAGCAAGCCATGCTGATCGGCGCAGTCAGGCGCGGCGAGCGCGGCGTGGTCATCGAGGCATGAGCGCGGCGCGCAGCGCGCGCACGGCCGGGCCCGTACCGCGGATGCTCGCCGCGGCCATCGCGCTCCACGGGTTGACCTCAGCCGCGGTGGCCTCGGCCGAGGAGCTCAAAGCCTTCGAAGCCTCCTACGCCTGGAGCTGGCACGGCGCCACGGTGGCCGTGTCCACGCTCCGGCTCGAACGCGGCGACGGCGACAGTTGGGTCTACAGCTCAACCAGCGAGCCGCGCGGCCTGGGGTATCTGTACCCGATGCGCCCGAAATTGCGCAGCACGCTGCGCATCACCGATCAGGGCGTGCAGCCGCTGAGCTTCAAAGCCGAGGGTGCCGGTGACAGTCACGACGCCGACGTCAGCTTCGACTGGAGTGCCGATCGTGCCACCGGCGTCTACGAGGGCACCCCGGTCGATCTGCCGCTCAAGCCCGGCATTCAGGATGACCTGTCGGTGCAGATCGCGATGATGGTCGAGTTGCTGCACGGCAGAACCCCCGAGCATCTGTGGATGATCGACCGGAACTCGGCGCGCGAGTATCGCTACCGGCGCGAGGGTACGCAGACCATCGACACACCGCTGGGCCGGATCGACACCATCGTCTACAGCAGCCAGCACCCGGGTTCGCCGCGCGTGACGCGCTTCTGGTGCGCGCCGTCCGCGGGTTACCTGCCGATGCGGGTCGAACAGAAGCGCATCGACAGCATCGAATGGAGCATGGAGATCCGCAGTCTCAAGCGCGGCTGAGACGCTCAGGCCTTCGGCAGCGTCACGCCCTTCTGACCCTGATACTTGCCGCCACGATCGGCATACGAGGTCTCGCACACCTCGTCCGACTCGAAGAACAGCATCTGTGCGACGCCTTCATTCGCATAGATCTTGGCCGGCAGCGGCGTCGTGTTCGAGAACTCGAGCGTGACGTGGCCTTCCCACTCGGGTTCCAGCGGTGTCACGTTGCAGATTATGCCGCAATTGTGCGCGAAGACGCCGGCCTCCAGGCCAAAGTTGCCGGCTTCCGGTACCGTCAAACAATACACGTCATGCTCACCTGGGAGCTCGCGCACCGCTGTTACTTTGTGATTGCGGCCCGGAGTTCCCCGATAGCCCGCGACAACTTCCGGAATACGTCGGAACCTGTTATTGCACCGATCGAAATCGATATGATCCCGGTGCGTTCCAGGCCGGCCTTCATAGATGCCCCGGCGCATGTTCCATTCATCGGCTAGCCGATGTGTGGCGAGCAAATGACCACCGATCGGCTGGTAGACGTACTCGTATCCGCCGCGCAGGTCGCGATACAAGGGCATCAGCGAATCTCCGGGCCGCAGTTCATGCGCCAGAGCAGTACGCCCGTCACGCCGAAAGAAGACGTGATCGGGCGTTGCCTGGACCGGCTCGCCATTATCCAAGGTAATTTCGATCAGTGAATCACGCCCTATGAACCGCGGCTTATCCAGCAGACTGACGATCACGCGGCCGCCTTCAGCAAGGCTATACCCCCAAAATAACTCGCCGCTCTCATGGCGTCGCGCCATCTGTTCTAGCGTTGGCGCGCTACCGTCGACGAGGGCCACACGTGTATTTGCACTGAAACAGCGTGCGTACGTGGAATTGTGTACGACTAGATCATTCGCGACGAAGTTATGCAGGCCAGGCACCGAAATGTCGTACACCTCTTCCATTCCCGCGGACTCGATGTGCTCGACCACGTCCCACACTGGGCCGTTGATCAGCGGATCTACGTACAGATCGCCGGTTCTCCTTGCCACCCGCACCGCCGTGCTCATCGGCACCGACTGATCCGAGGGATGGACATCGAGAGCGTTAAGGCTCACACCTCCGACACGGGCAGCCATGCCGAGCATGGCCCATGCTTCCTTCGGCAGAGTATCGAAGTTACTGCGGCGGTGCGGCTGTGCGAGAATCATGGGCAGTACTTCAGTATCGAGTCGTTGTTGCTTCACTGACCCGGGTACGAAGCCAATTCGCTCCGCAAAACGCCGTATCTGCGCTTTATCCGTGATCTGTACACTGCAGGCGCGGGTACCAATCGCCGTAGTCTTCTCCCGGATCAGCGAGAAGATTCCAAATCGCAGTAGCAGGTGGTGAACATCTTCGATCAGCCGCCGCGACTTCGAGTAGTACTCGAGATAAACGGCTTCGCCGCCGATATACAAACCTCCATCGCCTGCGAATAGCGCCTGGAGAAACAGGCGCACCGACTGCTCAGGTGCCATGAAGACCGACTGCGGGACAAATTTTCCACCGGCGCCAACGTTCAGACCGTAGTTCTTCAGCCAGCGATGGGCGCGATTGGCTTCGGGTATGCCTCCTCGGCCGCGACGGTTGACCAGGCGATAGACACCGCGCCCCTCCAAAGTAACCTCGCCCATGCCGGACGCTGCAACCGAAGTCTGCAAAAGGCGCACTAACTCTGGATCGCTGGAGGTGAATACCGGGCTCTGCCCTGGCGTATCGCACTGACCTTCCGAAATCATCAGGCCCAGCAAACTCGCCTCCCAGTCAGGAATGGCGGTGCTGCCGAAAACGGGAATACTGCGGGCCGCGGCGATGCGATCGCCGACCCGCAGATCCCCAAGTGCCACCCAGCCATTTAATATACGAAACGGATGATTTGCGGTGGCCCGAATGCGCAGCCCCGCTCGCGTGCGAAGCTCGAGCACCTCTCGCTTGCCCTGAGGAATAAAAGCTGAAACCCTGGCCCGCTTGAGCCGCCAGCCATCGAGCGCCAGCGTGCTCTTGCCCCAGCGCATTTCCGTAATTGGGACGTAGGCGCCGGTCTCGGCGTCCACAACCCGAGTATCGCCAGCGACGCACTTTCCGAGACACACGGTAAGAACGTTGCGCGGGATACGAAAATATTCCACCGTGCGGGCGAGCGCAAACGAATTGGGCGGAATGATGCACACGTCGGCCGTGAGATCGACGAAGCTCTTCTCGTCGAACTGCTTTGGATCGACGATGGTCGAGTTGATGTTGGTGAAGATCTTGAATTCCGGCGCGCAGCGCACATCGTAGCCGTAGCTCGAGGTGCCGTAGGAGATGACCCGGCCGGTGGCGTTAGCGCGCACCTGGCCGGGCTCGAACGGCTCGATCAGCCCGTGCTCGCGCGCCATG
>Ga0302326_10017996_pt1 | contig 14684 bp, 10 predicted proteins | sample Palsa_T0_3_FD_202264 | JGI IMG/M metagenome (GOLD analysis project Ga0302326, IMG submission 202264) | Peat permafrost microbial communities from Stordalen Mire near Abisko, Sweden - Palsa_T0_3 | ecosystem: Environmental > Terrestrial > Soil > Palsa > Peat permafrost | place: Sweden: Abisko... | reverse complement strand
GATCGGAAAGTTCGAGCTGTCGTCGATTGACACGGCGCTGCTGCTATGCGGAGTGCTGCATGCGCGAGCGTATCTGAACTCGAAAAAAACAGATGAGCTGGCGGATACGATCAGCCGGCGGGTGGATTGGGCGTGGATGTACAACGGCGGGCCGACGCTGGACATGGGGTGGACGCCGGAGGACGGTTTCATTTCTTACCGCTGGAGCAGCTATTGCGAATCCTCGCTGATGTTTCTAATGGCAATTGGATCGCCGACGCATCCGATTCCAGCGTCGAGCTGGGATGCAATTGAACGCAAGTCGATCAACTACGGCGGCGTGCGCTTTATCACCAGCTACGGCGGGCTGTTCATTCACCAGTACTCGCATCTGTGGGGAGATTTTCGCAACAAGCATGACCGCTTCACGAACTACTGGGAAAATTCCATTGCTGCGACGCGGGCGCAGAAAACTTTTTCCATGCAGCAGCATGGGGATTATCCGTGGATAGACGAGAGCATGTGGGGTTACTCGGCGGCGGACAATCGGCGCGGGGGATACACGGTGTGGGCGGGGCCGCCGTCGATGAATCATCCGGATGGAACGCTGGCTCCGCATGCGACGGGTGGGTCACTGGCGTTGCTGCCGGGGGAGTGCCTGGCGGTGTTGAAGACGATGCGGGAGCGGTATCCGCTGAGTTTTACGCGCTATGGTTACGTTGATTCGTTTCGGCCTGATCCGAAGCAGCCCTGGTATGACCCGGATGTGATCAGCATCGATCTCGGGCTGACGATGTTGGCGGCGGAGAATTTGCGGACGGGGAATGTGTGGCGGGAGTTTATGAAGAACGAGAGCATTGGTGAAGCGATGCGCGCGGTTGGATTTGTGCCGGAGAAGCCGGAAGGATGTTGAAACGCGTTACTTGCCTGCAGTGATTGGGATCTCAATCGTGTCGATGTGGGGCGGCAGGCAGAGGCGGTCGTTGCAGGACTGATATTTTGCCAGGACGTGCAAGGTGTGCGCGCCGGGTGCGGCGTCGGGCGCGAGTTCGAGGTGCAAGGTGAAGGCGGCGGTAGTCTCGAAAAAGCCTGTTGGCTGCTGGAAGACTGGATCGGGCAAGACCTTCGGCTTGCTTTGCTCGACGCGGAGCAGGTCAGTGGCGTCGCCTTCGGTGAGGGCGATTTCGGTGGCGGTGGGGCCGCCTTTCGGCTCTTCCAGCGCGTAGAGGTGCCAGCCGGGATCGATGGCAGCTTCGAGAATAATCGTGAATTTTGCGCCGGGCTTGATGGGTTTGGCCGGCGCGTTTTTCACCAGCCAGCGGACGGGCGTGATTTTTTGCGTAGCACCAACGTAGGAACTGAGCGAGAGGATGGCGAGCGAAATCGCCAGGATTGACGCGGGCCTGCGCATCGCGTTACATGCCTCCGAGTGGAAAATATGCGGACTGGAGAACGCGATGGGTGGTTTCGTCCTGCACCCAGGCGGCGACGGCGAGATGGTTGGGCTGCATGGTGGTGTCTTTGCTGAGAAACTCAATCTCGCCGAAGCGCGGGTTGCTCTTTTCGTATTTCGCGAGATAGGCGCCTAGCTGCTGGCTGATTTCAGTGAGGTCGAAGGTGGCGTCGACGGTGGCTGTCTTGCTGGGCTCGACGGGAAAACCGCCGTCCGCCGGTTTGGCGAGCGAGCGGACGACCATGCGGTGGAAACGGACACCGTTCTCGCCGCTGTAGCGGACGTCATCTTCGACGAGCGCGAAGTTGAGCACGAGTTGCGGAGAGGGTGCGGGAAAAGTGGCGGCTGGGGGCGGAGTTGGCTTGGTGTTATCGGGAGTGTCGGGCTTGACGGGTGGTGGTGGCGGCGGAGTTTTCTCCGCGAGTGAATTTGAGTCGCCGGTGACGACGACAGCGACGACGTGAACCGTGCCGCTGCTGCGGTCCGCGCTCAGCTTGAGCTGGACGCTGCATGGCTTTGCGAGTTCGGGATTGAGGTCCTTGACCAGCTTGTCGTAGAGCTTGCCGCTGCCGGTGCGACGGCCGCCGTAAATCTGCTCGAGCTTGCCGTCGACGACGTAACTGGGCGTGGAGGCGACATGGTAGACGTCGGCGCGGGCTTCCGAATCCGGATTGGCGAGGGGATCGGGCTCGGGGATGTGCTGATCGAATGCGAGCGCGACGACTTCATTGCGCGGGTAGGAGGCGAGGATGTCGTCGACCGCGAGATCGCCGCCGACACATGGGGGGCAGGCCGAGCCAGTAAAGAGTTCGAGCAGAACGGTGTGGCCGCTGGCGACGGGCGTGTGCATGGCGGGCGGCTGGGGCGCGGGATAGAGCTCGGCGTAACGCGCATCCATTTCGGCGACGAAGCCCGCGTCACTGCCGCCGTGTTGTGCGGCGTAGAGGGCCATCATCTTCGAGCGGAGGCGTGCCTTGAGTTCGCCGAGGAGCTGTGCGCGCTCGAAATCGGTGAGGGCTTCGGCATCCTTGTGCTGGGCGAGGGCGACTTCGCCGCGGAGGGCGTTGACTTCGTCGACCATGGGATCGAGGGCGTAGGCTTCGTCCAGCGCAGCCGTTGCCTGCGGAAGATCTCCCTCGCGCAGGCAGACGTCGGCGAGCGCGGAGAGCGCGTTGGCGCGGGCCTCCGCGAAATCGTCGTGCAGGTCCTTGGTGCTGGGCCGAGGCTGCTTGTATTTTTTGTAGGCCTTCGTCATTTCCTTGTCGTACGGCGGTTCCATCAGCTTGTCGGCCGCGTCGCGGGCAAATTTTTCGGCGGTTGCGAGATCGACGCCATGCGTGCCGGCGTCGGCGAGATTGTCGGCGACGTTTGATTCTTCAGACAGCTTGGTTTCGCCTTTGCCGGATTTCTTGACGAGCAATTTTGCCTGGGCGTCGATTTCGGCGGCGCGGTCAGGAAAGTTTTTCAGCAGGACGTCGAGGATTTCTGATTGAGCGCGATCGACGCGGGTGCTCTTCGGGAATTGCTGGATGAATTGGCGGAGTGCGGCGAGGCGTTTTTCCGGATCGGTGACGGCCTGGGCGGCGTGGAATGCTCGCTGATCGGCGGGCAGCTGCTTTTTCGGTGCGGCAGAAGATGCGGCGGTTTGTGCTGCTGATGGGAAAGCAAAACCAACACTCGAAAGAAAAATTCCTGACAGGCAAACGGCCGTCAAGCAACGGCTCCCTGCGGCTAGCAACATCTTCACTTCACCTCGTCATCCCGAACATCGGTCGTGCGGTGGGAAAAATTGCCTAGCGGTGCGACGTGCCTATCCGCGCAGTGCCTCTTCAGCATACCTGCCCGCGGCGATTACACTCGCTGGCATGCAACAGGAAATATATCGGGGACGCATTGCGCCGTCGCCGTCGGGCCTTCTGCATCTTGGCCATGCGCGGACTTTTTGGATGGCGTATCAGCGGGCGCTGGGGGACGAGGGGACGCTGGTATTTCGCAATGAGGATTTGGATCCGCAGCGGTCTCGGGCGGAATTCGTGCGGGCGATGGTGGAGGATTTGGACTGGCTGGGGATTCGGTGGCAGGAAGGGCCGGCCGCGGATGGTGGTCCGGAGGTTGGGCCCGATGGACCGTATTCGCAGTCGGGGCGAGGGGATTTCTATCTTGCGGCCTGGCGGAGATTGCTGGCGGACGGGTATTTGTATCCGTGCCATTGCTCGCGGAAGGAGTTGGCGTTGGCGGCGAGTGCTCCGCATGACGATGCGAGTGCGGAGCCGATTTATCCGGGGGCTTGCCGGCGGGAGTTAGCGGCGGCGGAGATTCATGAGTGGTTGGAGCGTGGGCCGGCGGGGGCGAATTGGCGGTTTCGATTGCGTGAAACGGGGGCGGTGAAATTTCGTGACAACAATCCTGCGTTCGGTGAGCAGGCGTTCACTCCGGGTCGGGATTTTGGCGATTTTCCTGTGTGGCGGCGGGATGGGGTGGCGGCGTATCAGCTGGCGGTGGTGGTGGATGATGCGGCGATGCGGATCACGGAGGTGGTGCGCGGGGCGGATTTGCTGTTGTCTACCGCGCGGCAGATTTTGTTGCGGCGGGCTTTGTTTGGGGATGGCGTGAAGCCGCTGGAGTATTTTCATTGTGAGCTGATGAGAGATTCCGAAGGGCAACGGCTGGCGAAACGTGCAGATGCTTTGAGTCTGCGGGCGATGCGGGAGCAGGGTTGGACGGCGGAGCGGGTGCGGGCGAGCTTCTGAAAGTCACACAACTGCCTTGCGATGCACAGGCTTGTTCGCGGACGCAACCAACTCTGTGGAACGCTATGGCGGCGGCGGCTCGTAAACTGGAGTGGAGTGTCTTCAGCTGCCACAACTCCGTCTCCCGCTACAGACTTTGCCCGCACGGTGAAGGATGCGGCGGACATCGTCAAAATAATTGGCGAGTATGTGCGGCTGGACAAGGCGGGGGCGCAGAATTATCGCGGGCTGTGTCCGTTTCACAAGGAGAAGACGCCGAGTTTCAGCGTGCATGCGACGCAGCGGTTTTATCACTGCTTTGGCTGCCATGAGTCGGGCGATGTTTTCACGTTTGTGCAGAAGCTGGAGAATGTCAGCTTTCCGGAGGCGGTGCGCGTTGTCGCGGGCAAGGCGGGAGTGCCGCTGCCGAAGCGGTCTTTTTCCGGCCCCGAAGAGGCGAAGGAAGCGCGGCAGCGGGCGCAGTTTCTGGAGATGCATGAGCGGGCGGCGGGATGGTTTCAGCAACAGCTGCAGACGGCGGAGGGTGCGCGGGCGCGGGAGTATTTGACGTCGCGCGATTTGCCGGCGAAGGCGCTGGAGACATTTGCGATTGGCTATGCGCCGGACTCGTTTACCGGGCTGCGGGATTTGCTGAAGCCGCAATATGACGAATCACTGTTACGTTTGAGCGGGCTGTTCGGGTCGAAGTCGCAAGAGGATGGCGGGTCGGGTGATTTGTATGACCGCTTTCGCAAGCGGATTACTTTTCCGATCCGCAATGAGCAGGGGCGGGTGATTGCGTTTACGGCGCGGGCTTTGGACAGCGGGGACAAGGCTGGGCCGAAGTATTTGAACTCGCCGGAGACGCCGCTGTATACGAAGGGCAGCGTGCTGTTCAATCTCGACCTGGCGAAGGCGACGCTGCGGCAGTATAACTTTGCGCTGCTGGTGGAAGGACAAATGGATTGCATTCGCGCGTACATCAGCGGCGTGCCGAATGTGCTGGCGACTAGCGGGACTGCATTTACAGAGACGCAGGTGCGGCTGCTGAGCCGATTCACGCAGCGCGTTGTTGTGAATTTTGATCCGGATACTGCTGGGGCGAATGCGGCCGAGAAATCCATTGCGCTGCTGGTTGAGGAAGGCTTCGAGGTCAAGGTGCTGACGCTGGAAGATGGGCTCGATCCGGACCGCTTTATTCGGGAGCGGGGGGCGAAGGCCTATGTGGAATGCCTGAAGGGGGCGCCTCGGCATACGGATTATCTGATTGAGCGGGCGCGGAAGCTGTTTCCTGCGCGGACGGCGGAGAGCAAGGTGAAGGCGGTGAATTTTCTGCTGCCGCATATGCGACGCATCCAGAACCGGATTGCGCGGGATGAATTTGTAACTGACGCTGCACAGAAGCTGGGGGTGGATTCGATGCTGCTGCGGCAGGAGTTGAAGGAAGCGGCATCGGCCAAGAACCGTGGGGCTGCGGTGACGCAGGCTGCGGGAATGAACGAGAGCGAGCGGCTGCTGTTGCGGGGACTGCTGCTGGAGGCGGGCGATCCGGTGCGGGAGGCGGCGCGGCGGGCGGTGCTGAGTGCTCCACAATTATTTGCTGACCTTGGCTGCGGGCCGCTATTGCAGCAGCTGGCTGGGCCGGAAGCCGCGCCGGATCTGCATGCGATTGAGTGCTCAGACAAAGAGCGCGCGATGCTGGCGCGGCTGATGCTGGATGCGGGGCTGGCGCCGACGGAGGAGCTGGTGGAGGATTCGGCGCGGACGCTGGAGTTGCGGGCGCTGGAGCGGCGGCAGCGGGAATTGCGCAGTGAAATTGCGGCTGCGGAGAAGGCGAGTGATCCGGAGAGTTATCGCGCGCTGTGCGAAGAAAAGCTGGAGTTGGACCGGCGCATTGGCGAGCTGAAAGAGAACTAAACGAGCGATGCCTGGCGCGCGGCGCAGCGAGTAAACTTGTCTGTTTGGCAATTGAGATTACAAATTTTTCGCGGCCTGCTGCTTTGGTTCGGCTGACTCGTGGGTGGAAGTGGCCTTCCCTGCTGCTGTTGTTTGGCACGTGGGTGGTGACGCAGTTCTATGGGATTTTTTCGCCGCCGTTGCTGGATGATGCCGACTCGGTGCACGTGGAAGCGGTGCGCGAGATGGTGCTGGGGCACAACTATGTGACGCTGTACGCGGATGGCGTTCGCTATTTTGACAAGCCGCCGCTGCCGTATTGGATGGGCGCGGCGAGCGTACATATTTTCGGGATGCACGATTGGGCGATCCGGCTGCCGCTGGCGCTGAGTGTGCTGGTGCTGGCGTTGTATTTGTATCAGCTGGGGAGCAGATTGTATGGCGAGCGGGCGGGGCTTTTTTCTGCGCTGGTGTTTTCGACCAGCATTGGCCCATACCTGTTCACGCGCTTTTTTATTCCGGACATTATTGTTGCGCTGTGGATGACGGTTGCCATCGACCTGATGCTGCGGATGGAGAACAGCGCGAGTCGCTACGGCAAGGCGAAGTTGTGGCAGCCGATTGCGTTTGGCCTGGTGTGCGCGGCTTGCACGCTGACCAAGGGCTTGATTGGCGTGGTGTTTCCGGTGGGCGTGCTGGCGTCGTATCTCGTGATTACCGGACAGTGGCGGCTGTTTTCGAAGATGCGGCCGCTGGTTGGGGCGCTCTCCTATCTGATTGCGGCGGTGCCCTGGCATTGGTTGGCGGCGGTGCGGAATCCGGCGACGTCTACGGTGCAGAAGGGGTGGTTCTGGTTTTACTTCATCAACGACCAGTTGAATCGCTATCTCGACACGCGCATTCCGCGCGACTATGACAAGGTTCCGCTGACGCTGTTCTGGATTCTGCTGGTGCTGTGGCTGATGCCGTGGGGGGCGTGGTTGCCGGCGGCGGTGCTGCGCGGCGTGAAGGCGGCGCGGGAGTGGGCGGTGGCTTGGCGGGGGCAGATTGCTGGAGAGCCGGCAACTTCGCAAAGTCTGCGGGGGCGTTTGCTGCCCTGGGCGCGGGCGCTGCGGTCGCCGCAGACATTGTTCGTGGTGTGGGCAATGTTCATTCTCCTGTTTTTCAGCTTTTCGACGCGGCAGGAGTACTACACAATTCCTGCGGTGCCGGGGCTGGCGTTGCTGACGGGAGTTTTTCTGGCGCGAGAGGAGCGCGGCGATCGCGACACGCAGCGGGCCGGGTTGTGGTGCGCTGCTTCCCTGTTGGTGATTGGCGGGGGGACGGCGGTGATCTGTTTCTGGTTCGCGGCGGTTTCGCAGACTCCGCCGCCGGGGATGGATTTATTCCAGGCGCTGCAGCAGGATCCTTCGCATTATGCGCTGAGCTTTGGGCACTTTTTTGATTTGACGAAGGAGTCGCTGGGATTTTTCCGGTTGCCGCTGCTGGGAACTGGAATCGGATTGCTGGTGGGGAGTGCGGCGGCGTTCGGCTTCCGACTGTTTCGCAGGCCGGGCGCGGGGAATATGGCTCTGGCGGCGTCGATGGTGCTGGTTCTGATGTGTGCGCACCGGGGGCTGGAGATTTTTTATCCGATTCTTGGGTCGGAGCCCCTGGCGGAGGTGATTGTGCGCGATCGCGAGCCGGGCGCGACGGTGGTGATGGATGGCGAGTATACGAATGAGTCGAGCTTGAACTTTTATACGCAACAGCCGGTGCACATGTACAACGGGCGCATCAATGGGCTGTGGTACGGCTCGCTGTTCGCGGATGCGCCGCATGTATTCGAGGATGATGACAGCTTCAATGCGTTGTGGACGGGGACGGGGCAGGTGTTTTTTGTCAGCGACCATCCGGAGCGGGTGAAGCGGCTGTTGGCGCAGTCTGGCCGCGGGAAAGTGCTGGCGGAGAGCGGCGGTAAGTATCTGCTGGTGAACAAATAGCGCGGATGCTGTAGGCTTCTCACTGGTACGAATTGCTGCCGGCCGCAGGAAGCCGAATTCGCTGGCGCGTTCGCAACATCTGTTTCCATCTGGATCCATTCAGGAGAATTCCCTTGCGCCGACTTTCGTTTCGAACCCTCGTGCTCGCGTTGAGCTGTGCCTTCGCCGCTGTTTCCGCTGATGCGCAGACGTGGACGTATGACAGCGTCTACTCGATCCCGTTATCGGCGTCGTATGGGTTTCTTGGCGGCAACCTGATCCAGGCGAGCGATGGGAATTTCTGGGGCATTACGGAGACGGGCCAGATTTTCAAGTTGACGCCGGCGGGAGAGTTTACGGCGATTGCGCAGACGCCGGATCCGGAGTCGAACTACGGCCCGGGGTTCAGCTTGACGGAAGGGCCGGATGGTAATTTCTACGGCATTACGGTGGGCAACGAGGGCGGTGTTTACGGCTACGGGACGGTTTTTCAGGTGACGCCGGCGGGTGCGTACAAGGTGATTTACTCGTTTTGTCCGAAGGGCAGTTGCGGCAACTCGGATTCTCCGCAGACCAGCTTGACGCTTGGCTCCGACGGCTACTTGTACGGGATGACGGTGAACGGCACTGTGTACAAGGTCTCGACCGCCGGCGATTACCTGGTGGTGAATACGACTACGACGTCCTCGTACTATCCTACGGCGCCGCTGGTGCAGGCGATGGATGGCAATTTCTACGGCATCGGGCAGCGGGGCAGCGCCTCAGGAACGCCGGACAACGGCGCGATTTTCAAGATGACGCCGGGGGGTGCAGTTACGAACCTGTATGACTTTGCGGCGAACCTTGGTCCGGGAAGCAGTCCTGATCCGACGGGGTTGACGGTGGGCAGCGACGGCTATCTTTACGGGACGACGACGCAGGGGGGCAACAGCGGGACGTGCATCGGGACGAACACGGATGACGGCTGCGGGACGCTTTTCAAGATCAGCACGGCGGGGAGTTTTACGCAGCTGGAAGCTTTTCCGCTGAACAGCAAGCAAGGGGCCGATCCGACGTTTCCGCCGTTTGCGGCGAGCGATGGGACGCTTTACGGCGCGGTGCCGGCGGTGAGTGGCGCGCAGAATTCGGCCACGAATCTGGCGTACAGCCTGAGTAATTCCGGGACGTACACCATTGTGAACACGCAGACGGGGGCGGAGGTTGTCGGATTTCCGACGTCGATGATGCAGGGTGCGGACGGCAAGCTGTATGGCACGCTGCTGGCTACTGACAATGGCAGCGGCAGTATCTATACGTTGACGGCGTCGCCTGCGCTGCCGGCTCCGGTTCAACTTTCATTTGCGAACAGCACGGTAGGGGCCGGAACGGCGGTGACGCTTTCCTGGCAGGTGCTGAATGCATTTTCACTGACGCTGCAGCAGTGCTATGCGTATGCGCCGAGCGGCGCGGGGACTTGGACTGGGAAGCAGACTGGTAGTTATAGTGCCTCGACGAAGTTGTTTACTGGGTCGGCGAGTATTACACCGACGGCTGCGGGGATTTATACCTACGCGCTGACTTGTGGTGGGATGGAATCTGGATTTGCGACGCTGACGGTGACGGCTTCGACGAAGTTGAGTTCGACGACGATGCTGACGGTGACGCCGAGCTCTCCGAGCGTGGGGCAGCAGGCGACTCTGAAAGCAACTGTGGGTGGCTCGGGAGCGACGCCGACGGGGAGTGTGAGTTTTGTTGCGGACGGGACTGTGTTGCATACGTCGACATTGTCAGGAGGCATGGCTAGCTTTGTCGCATCGACGAATGGGCTGACGCCTGGGAGTTATTCTCTGACGGCGAGCTATGGCGGGGACTCGACTTACAACAGTTCGAAGTCGTCCGTGGATGTGGTGACGTTGAGCAAGGCGGGGACGGCGACGGCACTGACAGTTTCGCCGACTTCGTTGACGCCGCCGGCGACGGCGACACTGACGGCTACGGTGACTCGTTCGGTGAGCGGGGCTATGGGGACGCCGACTGGCTCGGTGACTTTCTATGCGGACGGGAGCCATGTTTTGTCGACCGTAAAATTGGTGAACGGCGTGGCGACGCTGACAGCGAGTTCGAGTGGGATTGCGGCGGGCAAGTACAACATCACGGCGAAATATCTGGGGGACGGCGGGGATGCTGGATCGACGTCGGCGGTGGTGGTGGCGACGGTGCAATAAGTCGCGATAACGCGGGGATTCTGCACCCAAACGGGCTCGATGCGCGTCTAAATAACTGAGATTGGGGCGGGTTTTCCGCGGCATAACCGGCGGTTTATCCACTGAAGCAGGGTCCGGCGATACCCAAAATACGGCAAATCCAGCAGGAAACGCAGGTTCCCGGTGCTACAATAGTTAAGTCTGGGGACGTGCGCCTTAGCGTTTATCTAGCTATATAGCTCATAGATACGCTCCTTGTATGGCCAGCCGTCGCGGCAATTTCAGTCCGCACATTTTGTGACCCGCCAGAGGTCAACCGCACCCCATGTATCAGAATCTGGAGATGAGACGCGCTTGGCTGAAAATATTGAGAAATACGAAGAAGACCTGCAGAAGCTGATCGAGGCTGGCAAGGAAAAAGGCTTTTTGACCTACAACGAGGTCAACGAACTTTTGCCTGGCGAGATGAGTTCGCCCGATGACCTCGACGATCTGCTCACCACTATTGGCACCCAGGGCATCGATGTTCTGGAGAGCAACCCGAAGTACGTTCCGGAAAAAAGCGGCGGCAGCGGCTTTGACGACAGTGAAGGCTCTGCCAGCGAAGACGATGTTGAGCTGGACCTGACGCCGGGGCAGCTGGAAAAAACTAACGATCCCGTCCGCATGTACCTGCGCGAGATGGGTACCGTGCCGCTGCTGACGCGTGAGGGCGAAGTTGAAATAGCCAAGCGAATTGAGCGCGGGCAGATGCGCGTGATGAAGGCGATCTCGCGGTCGCCGATCGTGATTCGCGAAGTTGTGGCGCTGGGTGAAGACCTGAAGCGCGGCGTGCGCAGCATCAAAGAAGTGGTCACGTTCGACGAGGACGAGATCACGGAAGAAGTACTGCAAGGCCGCGTGAAAGCGACCGTGGCGCGCGTGGACACGCTGGTGAAACACCAGAAGAAAGCTCAGCTGCTGGAAGAGAAGCTACCGAACATCAACCCGAAGAGCCGCGCGAAAGAATTTCGCAAGACGCGTTGGCTGATTGGGCGGGAGCGTGTGCTGGTGTCGCGGATTGTGCGCGAGTTCAAGTACACGGTTCTGGAACGCAAGCGGCTGCTGGACAAGCTGAACAAGACGGTCGAGTCGATGCGGACGCTGGAGCGGCAGATTCGGTCGCTGGAAGCCAAGCATGAGGCTTCGCGGTCAGAAGACTTGCGCAAGGAATACAAGCGGCAGCAGAAAAATTGCAAGCTGGACATCGAGCGGCTGGAGCAGGAAGCGGGCATTTCGGCCCTCGACTTGCGGCGCACGCAGCGCGAGATGATCCAGGGCGACATGGACGCGGAGCAGGCCAAGCGTGAGTTGATCGAGGCTAACCTGCGACTGGTGGTGTCGATTGCGAAGAAGTATACGAACCGCGGATTGCAGTTCCTCGACTTGATTCAGGAGGGCAACATTGGCCTGATGAAAGCGGTGGATAAATTTGAGTACCGCCGCGGTTACAAATTTTCGACTTATGCAACGTGGTGGATTCGGCAGGCCATTACCCGCGCGATTGCGGACCAGGCGCGCACGATTCGTATCCCGGTGCACATGATTGAGACGATCAACAAGCTGATTCGCACGAGCCGGCAGCTGGTGCAGGAGCTGGGTCGCGAGCCGTCTTCAGAAGAAATTGCGAAGCGCATGGACATTCCGGTGGCCAAGGTGCGCAAGGTGCTGAAGATTGCGCAGGAGCCGATTTCACTCGAGACGCCGATTGGCGAGGAAGAGGATTCGCATCTCGGCGACTTCATCGAAGACCGCCAGGCTGTGTCGCCTTCTGATGCTGTGATCAGTGTCAACTTGAAGGAGTACACGTCGCAGGTTCTGCGCACTCTGACGCCGCGTGAAGAACGCGTCATCAAGATGCGTTTCGGCCTCGAGGATGGCTCCGAGCACACGCTGGAAGAGGTGGGACAGAGCTTCCAGGTGACGCGTGAGCGCATTCGGCAGATTGAAGCCAAGGCGTTGCGCAAGTTGCGGCATCCCAGCCGCAGCCGCAAGCTGAAGGCTTTTATTGATGGCGTGATCGAGTAATTGCGCTGAACGGAAATTGGAAGAGGCTGCCACGTGGGCGGCCTTTTTCATTTGCGGCGCTTGCTCTTCCGCTCGGCTGCTCGCACAATGGGAGCACTATGCTTCCCGCGATGATTTTCTTCCTTCCGCTCGGCCTTCTGGGGATTGTCCTCTACTTTCTGCCGACGTTTCTGGCGGCCTCGCGTCATCATCCCAGCGTGCTTGGGATTTTTCTGCTGAACTTTTTTCTGGGATGGAGCGTGATCGGCTGGGTGATCGCGCTGGTCTGGGCGGTTTCGCGGCCGCCGGTGGTGGTTGTCAACACCGGCTATGGGGCGCCTGGCGTTTCAGGTTCCGGGTATTCTGCAGCCCCGCCTGCGGCATTGCTTTGCTCGCGTTGCGGGACGCCGATTGCTCCCGGGGCGAGCTTCTGTGGGCGGTGCGGAGCACCCGTCTAGGCCGCCAAAGGGCGACGCGTGGGGAACCGAATCGCGGAAATCTGCGTATCTGTATCTGTCCAGTGATAGGCGGAGTAGTTTCCAGGAGAACGTAATGTCCACCCAGCCCGTGCCAGTGCAATACATTTCCGCGATGGAACAATCCCTGCTGCAATCGCTCGACGAGGAGCAGCGGGTATGGTTTCTGCGCGACATGAGCATGTATCGCAAGGACGAAGTTGTCGGCGTGCTGCTGGCGATCTTTCTGGGCAGCTTTGGCGCGCATCATTTTTATCTGAAACGGACCGGGCTCGGCATTCTTTACCTGTGTTTTTTCTGGACGGGGATTCCCGCGTTGCTCGGCTTCATCGAGGCGTTTTTCATGCCGGGCCGGGTGCGTCGTTACAACGATGAGCTGGCCGTGCTGATTGCAGGACGCGTCCGGGCGGGTATCTGGTCGGCTCCCGCAGCCCAGCCGGTGTATGCGTATGCCGCTGAGCCATTGGCGCGAATCTGCCCCCATTGCGGCAACGCGATCCTGGGTGAGGCTCGGTTCTGCGCGCACTGTGGAGCGCAGAGCGCCGCGTAATTCTGCGGCACTGGTGACAGCTTGTTCGATTACATATTGGTGTGGCCGCCGCGCATGTCCTCATTGAAGGTGGGCTTGGTGGCTTCGAGCGCGTGATGCAGCACGGTGTCGTACTGCTCCTTGCGCTCCATCAACTTCGGCGTTGCGGACCACATGCCGTTGTCCCAACCCCTGGCCAGGCCTTGCGATTCAAGCGCTAGCGCGGGGCCGACTAATTCCTCCACCGTTGTGTTCAGATATTGCGCGTCGCGCGGATCGGCGATCCAGACCGGGGCCGTGTTGCCGTTGACGCCGCTCAACCAGTACAGCTTGCTGGCGACAAATTCTGCACGCTGTTCGGGCGTTGTGTCATTGAAGCTGAACTTTTTTTGCCAGCGCGAGTAGTAGCGCGTGGTGACGGGGACGGGCTGGCGGTTGCCGCTCTTCACAAATTCGAGCTGGCCCTGGTCGAGCGTCTTGCGGATGGCGTTGTAGATGAACGATTCGGCGTAAGGCTGCTCAGGGGCGGGAACGATTTCCGCGAAGGTGAGCGTCATGCTGGCGGCGAGTTTGGCGTGCAGCGGGCTGGCGGTTCCGTCCTCGATGCGTGCGGTGCCGTGGACGATGTGCGTGTCCGCGCCGGAGGTGGAGAAATGGAAGGGCCAGTGAAATTCGCCGAGGCTGAGCGGGATGCCGGCGAGAGTGACATAAGTGTCGGGACGCGGATTGCGCAGGCGCTGTGCGGCTTCCTGCAAAAACTTCGTCATCTCGGGGAGAAGCTCGGGGCGGTCGAAGTCGAAGCTGGAGCTGAGTTCGAGCTTGAGGCCGCGGGCGCGATCGGTTGCGAGCGCGAGTTGAAAACTTGTCGTCGGCAGTCCCGCGAAGCCGGTGCTTTCTTCAGCCGAGGTGATGACCATGCCGGCCTGCTGCGCGGCTTGTTCCATTGCGCCGGTTAGCGCGGTTTTGCTTGCTAATGCCATGTTGATTGCTTATCTCCGTTGTTACTTTCCTGAATCGCGGCGTAGTCAAAAGCCGTTGTCGTCTAACTCACTATTCTACTCATCGGTGCCGCCCATCGTAAGCAGAATGAGGCGCCCAACATACTTGATAAAAATGCGCACTGGATAGGGATAGCGCTTGTGGAAGTAATTCTTCTGCAGCCTGTCCCGCCAGCTGTCGGCAACTGCCTCTTTCTCCCGAAATTCAGGCCGGACCGTGTAGTGAATGTGGTGCCCGATTTCATGAAAGAGGACGCGTGATAAGAAAATGTCGCGAAAGAGGGGAACTTTGAATATCCACTTTTCCTTGTCTCCGGCGCTCAGGGTTGTATCTAAAAAGATTTCTACCCATGCAGCATCTCCCTGCCACGCCTGATGATACAAACCAGCGAGGCGCCGGGATTTGCCTTTTCGACTGCGTGGCTTATTGACCA
>Ga0302326_10017992_pt1 | contig 14686 bp, 13 predicted proteins | sample Palsa_T0_3_FD_202264 | JGI IMG/M metagenome (GOLD analysis project Ga0302326, IMG submission 202264) | Peat permafrost microbial communities from Stordalen Mire near Abisko, Sweden - Palsa_T0_3 | ecosystem: Environmental > Terrestrial > Soil > Palsa > Peat permafrost | place: Sweden: Abisko... | reverse complement strand
GCCTTGCGCGTAAGCAGATAACGAAGCTCAAGATCTATGCCGGGCCCGAGCACCCGCACATTGCCCAGAAACCGCAACCGCTGGAGATCGAGGCCTGATGGCAGACGAGGAGCACCCCGCATCGTCCCCGGAGGGGGAGAGCACCGAGCAGGAGGCGACGGAGACCGCGAACGTCGCCGAGGATGCCACGACCGAGGTTGAGCAGCCGGTCGCGGACGCCCCAGTGGCAGCGGAGCAGCCTGTAGCCGAGGAGCCTGTCGCCGCCGAGGAGCCAGCAGCCGTCGAGGCGCCGGCGCCGGCGCCGGCAGTAGCCGCAGACGCCGCTGCTGAGGAGCTGGAGGACGATGAGGAGGAAGAGGAGCCTGCGCCGCGCGAGAAGCCGTCCGTGCCGGGCGCACATCTGGAGGTCGACATCGTTCCGGAGGGCGTCGACCCGCTCGGCCGCGGCGAGGGCTATGAGGATGCGTATGCGATTGACCCGTACGCGATCGACGATGACGGTGACCAAAAGCAAGATGGCGACGAGGAGCAGGAGGAGACGCTTACCGAGCCGATCTCCACAGCCGCGATCGACTTGGCCTCAGGTGCGCGTTACCGCGCCACTGGTAAGCGCAAGTCGGCGATCGCGCGAGTTACGTTGCGTCCTGGAAGCGGGAGCTACCTCGTCAACGGTCGCACTCTGGAGCAGCACTTTCCACGGCTGACCTTGCAGCGCAACATTCGCCAGCCGCTCGAGACGGTCGGATACGAGGACCGCATGGATGTTGTCGCGCGGCTGCACGGCGGCGGGATCTCCGCTCAGGCCGGTGCGCTGCGCCACGGGGTCTCACGGGCGCTGCTAGAGGCTGACCCGAATCTGCGCGGAGAGCTCAAGCGCAGAGGCTTCCTTACGCGTGACTCCCGCGCCAAGGAGCGCAAGAAGGCCGGCCTGAAGAAGGCGCGCAAGAAGCCGCAGTTCTCCAAGCGCTAGCGCTGCAGCGCTAGGTGACCCGCCCGCCCGCATGACCCGCAAGCTGTTCGGGACCGACGGCGTTCGCGGTGTCGCCGGTCACTTCCTGTCAGCTGAGCTTGCGCTCGCGCTCGGACGCGCGGCGACAAGCCAGACCGGCGCTGAGCGTGCGCAGGTGCTCATCGTGCGCGACACGCGCGAGTCGGGTGAGATGCTCCAGGCGGCGCTAGCGGCGGGGGTGAGCGCGGCAGGAGGGGATGCGCTGCTGGGCGGCGTGCTACCGACGCCAGCGGCGCCACTGCTGATTGCCCGTTATGGCTTCGATCTCGCGGTGGTCTTGTCGGCCTCGCACAACCCCTACCAGGACAACGGGATCAAGTTCTTTGCCGGGGACGGCTACAAGCTCTCCGATGACTCTGAGCTGGCGATCGAGCATGAGCTTGCACGCGCTTCGGTCGTGCCTGCGGCGATTGGGCGCATCCGCGAGTTGCGCGGCGCGCCAGAGGACTATCTACGCGAGCTGCATGTCCGCTTCGCCGAGCTTGACCTGCATGGTCTGGATGTGCTCCTGGACTGCGCCAACGGTGCCACCTACCAGGTGGCACCGGAGATCTTCAGGCGCCTGGGCGCCGACGTGTCTGTGCTCGCTGACACGCCGGATGGTCGCAACATCAACGCTGGCTGCGGCTCCACACACGTGAGCGAGCTGGCCGAGCGGGTCGTGGCGGGCGGCCATGCGGTGGGCTTTGCGTTTGACGGTGACGGCGACCGCGTGCTGGCGGTGGATCGTCGCGGAGAAGTGGTCGACGGCGATGAGCTGATGGCCCTGGTGACGCTGCACCTGCGCGACCGGGGGCGCCTTAGCGGGAATGGCGTGGCGGTCACGGTCATGACCAACTACGGCTTTCACTCGGCCATGGAGCAGGCAGGGGTATCGGTGGGGATCACTAACGTCGGTGATCGCTACGTGCTGGAGGAGCTGCGTGCCCGCGGCTGGACCCTCGGCGGCGAGCAGTCGGGGCATATCATCGACATGGGCTTCAACCGTACGGGCGACGGCGTGGCCAGCGCACTGTTGACGCTGGAGGCGCTTGGCGGGAGAGACCTGAGCGAGCGCGACGCCATGAGCAAGCTCCCCCAGCGGCTCGTAAACGTTCGGGTTCGCGACCGCGGCGCGCTCGACCAGGCAGACGAGGTCGACGCGGCGGTGCGCGCGGCCGAGCAGGAGCTCGTCGGTCGCGGGCGCGTGCTCGTGCGCCCGAGCGGAACCGAGCCACTGGTGCGGGTGATGGTCGAGGCGCCCACTGACGAGGAGGCTGACGAGGTGTGTGTGCGCCTCGTCGCAGTGGTCGAGCGCGAGCTTGGCTGAAGCGGCGGCGGTTCGCGCGCGTGTTGTTGCTCGCCCACTAGCGCGGCCGGTGGATGACCATCTAGCATCGCAACGATGACCCTGCTGCCGCCGTGGCTCATCCCCTTGCCCGACGCAGAGATGATGCGCGGCATCGACCGCTGGGCGATCGAGGAGCGTGGAGTCGCCAGTCTCGATTTGATGGAGCGCGCCGGGGCGGGCGTCGCGCGCTCGGTCGAGCGTCTCGCGCCGGACGGTCCTGTGACGGTGGTGTGCGGCAAGGGCAACAACGGCGGCGACGGGCTCGTGGTCGCGCGCCTGCTGCGCGAGGCGGGACGGCAGGTGACGGTCGTGTGCGTGGCGCCACCGGCAGAGCTCTCCGGCGACGCGCGCGTGAATCTCGATCGTCTGCCGGGTGAACCGCCGGTGCGGCTGAGCGACGAAGCCTCGACCGAGGCACTCGGGGCGGCTGTGGTCGTGGTTGACGCGCTGCTCGGTACCGGCTTTCAAGGCGAGCCCCACGGTGCGGTCGCCGAGGCAATCAACGCAGTCAATCGGGCGGGCAAGCCTGTCGTGAGCGTGGATGTGCCGAGCGGTGTGGACGCATCGACCGGAATCGTCTGCGGCGCAGCGGTACGTGCATCGCTCACAGTTACCTTTCACGCCGCCAAGCCCGGGCTGTGGATCCGCCCCGGCAAGGCGCACACAGGCCAGGTGCAGACACTCGACATCGGCATTCCGCGCGGCGCTCCCGGAGTCTCATCGATCGGGCTGATCGCATCCAACGTGCTCGATGCGCTTCCGCGCCGGGAGGCAGCGTCGACCAAGTTCATCTCCGGTCACGTGCTTGTCGCGGGCGGCTCACGCGGGCTGACCGGCGCGCCGCGGATGGCCGGCGAAGCGAGCATGCGCGCAGGAGCGGGGTACGTCACGGTTTGCCTTCCAGCGTCGCTGCAGGTAATTCTTGCGACTGGGGGAACCCCGGAGGTGATGAGCAGAGGGATGCCCGAGGACGATGGCGCCCTGACTGTTGGGGGAGTGGCCGAGGTGCTGGACGCGAGCGCTCGCGGCGGCGCGCTGGCGCTGGGCCCGGGTCTGGGACGCAGCCCTGCCGCGTTCGCGTTCGCGCGAGCGCTTGCCAGCGAAGCCGATGTGGCACTAGTGCTCGACGCAGACGGGTTGAACGCACACGCAGGCAAGCTGGAGAACCTCGCCGCGCGGCGTGCCCCCACAGTCCTCACCCCGCATGCAGGCGAGCTCGGACGGCTGCTGGAGCTGGACAGCTCGGAGATCGAGTGCGAACGCTTGCGCCACGTACGCGCAGCGTCCGAGCGGGCCGCAGCGGTCGTCGTGCTCAAGGGTGATGACACGCTCATCGCCGAGCCTGGGGGGCAGGTGGCGCTGAGTCCTGGTGGGAGCCCTGCGCTTGCCACAGCAGGTACTGGGGATGTGCTGACGGGCGTCATCAGCGCCCTGCTCGCGCAAGGGCTCGACGCGTTCACTGCGGCCGCCGCTGGGGTGTCGTTGCACGCGGGGGCCGGGAGGGAGGCCGCGCGCCGCCTTGGTGGCCCCGAGGGTGTGATCGCGACGGATGTGATCGCGGCGCTCCCGGCTGCGCGATCGCAAACCATCGGTCAGGAGCATCGAGGCGAGGGGGCAAGATGATGGCTGACCATGAAGCGTTCGCTTCGACGGCGAGGGGGAGAGCAGGCTCACGCAGAGCGCAGGCGCGTGTGAACGTGGGAGCGATCGAGCGCAACTGCGCGCGCCTGGGTACGCAGCTGCGCGGTGGTGCTGCCCTGTGTGCGGTGGTGAAGGCCGACGGGTATGGGCACGGTGCCATGCAGAGTGCCCGCGCTGCGCTCGCCGGTGGTGCGAGCTGGTTGGCCGTCGCTGACGCCCGGGAGGCTTCCGAGCTGCGCGCTGCGGGCTTGCGCAGCGCTCGCATTCTCGTGATGGGCGCGCTCAGCCGTGAGGAGCTGGAGGAAGCGCTTGCAGTGGACGCGGACGTGGTTGTGTGGAACGAGGACTATCTGGAGGCGGTTGCCGCCGCTGGCGGGGGCCGCGTTCACGTCAAGTTCGACTCCGGCATGGGGCGCCTCGGAACTCGTGACCCGGAGGAGGCCTCGCGCGTCGCTGCTGCCGCACGCCGGACATCCGGGATACAGCTGGCGGGTGCGATGACGCACTTCGCGACCGCTGATGACCTCAAGGATGACGGCTTCTTCGCAAGCCAGCTGGCGACGTTCACGCGCTGGGCGCACACGGTCAAGGCTGAAGAGCCGGAGATCATCATCCACGCGGCCAATAGCGCGGCCACCATGCGTGATGCGGAGGCGCAGTTCGACATGGTCCGCTGCGGGATCGCGATCTATGGCATGGATCCGTTCGGCAAGGACCCAGCTGCCCGGGCATTGGAGCCCGCACTCGAGCTGAGCTCCTGGCTTGCTGAGGTCAAGCTGTGTCAAGCGGGCGAGAGCGCCGGCTACGGACGGCAGTTCGTAGCCGACAACGACACCTATATCGGTGTCCTACCGATCGGCTACGGCGACGGTTGGCGGCGCGGCCTGTCCAACAATGCGGACGTGCTGATCGCCGGACATCGCCACCCGCTGGTAGGCACCGTGAGCATGGACAGCATCACCGTCGATCTCGGTTTCGACGAGGCTGCCGAGCGGCTGCGTGGAGAGCGCGCGATCCTGATCGGCTTCCAGCTCAGCGAGCGCATCACCGCCGAGGAGGTTGCCCGCCGCCTGGACACGATCAACTACGAGATCACCTGTGCGCTGACACCGCGGGTGTCACGCGTCTATCACCGCGATGGGGTGCTCCTCGACGCTGGTGGTGCGCCGGCACACGCTCGAACGGTGGACGCCGACTCGGCATGAGCACTGGCCTAGAGGTGGCCCGTGGCGCGCTGGCGGGCACGCGGGCCTGGCTGGTGGGTGGCGTCGTGCGCGATCGCCTGCTCAGCAGGCAGACCGCTGATGTGGACGTCGTGGTGGATGGCGACCCCGTAGCGGCTGCACGCGCTGTGGCCCGCGCGGAGCGGCGTACGGCGTGCTTTGCCCTATCGGAGGAGTTCGGCTCCTGGCGGGTAGTGGCGCGCGGTGGCGCGTGGCAGGTCGACGTCGAGCCACTGCGAGGGCAGAGCATCGAGGCCGATCTCACGCTGCGCGACTTCACGGTCAACGCGATCGCAGAGCCGCTCGCGGGAGGGGCACTGATCGATCCGCTCGGCGGCATCGCAGATCTGCGCGACCGACGGCTGCGAATGTGCGGGAGCGGCGCGTTTGCGCAGGATCCGCTGCGGGTGCTGCGCCTCGTCCGCCTCGCGGTCGAGCTGGATCTCGAGATCGACAGCGACACGCAGCGCTGCGCAGCTGATCATGCCAGTGCGTTGCGCGGCATCTCAGCAGAGCGGGTGTTCGCGGAGCTGCGGCGGATCATCGCTGCGCCGAACGCACGCACGGGCCTGGAGCTGCTGGATTCACTGCACGCGATGACAGTCGTCTTGCCCGAGCTCCAGGCTTTGCGCGGCGTAGAGCAAAATCGCTTTCACCATCTCGATGTCTACGGGCACACGCTCGAGGTCCTCGATGGGGCGGTCGAGCTGACGAGCGCATCTGGCGCTGTCCCAACGCAAGTGCAGCAGAGCCTCGGCAAGCACCGGGGGCAGGTGGACGCGCTGCTGGCCGAGCCGCTGGCGGATGGGATGAGCAGGGGTGAGGCGCTGCGCTGGGGGGCGCTGCTACACGACGCCGCCAAGCCGCTCACACGCGAGATGGCTCCCGACGGTCGCGTCACGTTCCTCGGCCACGATGTCCGCGGCGCGGAGCTGGCTCGCTCGATCCTCAAGCGGCTGCGGGCGAGCGAGCGGCTGCGTGCGCATGTAGCGGCACTGGTCCTGAACCACCTCAGGCTGGGATTCCTCGTCCATCAGCCCCAGCCGCTGCCGCGGCGGACGCTATTCGCCTACCTTCGCGCCTGCTCGCCGGTCGAGGTCGACGTGACGCTCCTCTCGATCGCCGATCGCTTTGCCACGCGAGGAGATCGCGCGCAGGAGTCAATCGACACGCACCTGCGACTCGCCCAGCATGTCCTGGACGATGCGCTGCTTTGGCGCGCGCAGGGACCACCGCGACCGCTGCTACGCGGCGACGAGCTCGCCAATGAGCTCGAAATCGCTGCAGGGCCGCAACTGGGCGAGCTCCTGGAGGAGCTCGCTCGCGCCCAGTACGCGGGCGAGCTGGATACGCGCGAGCAAGCAATCGCACACGCACGCAAGCTCGTCCGCTTGCCATAGGATCTGCGGCCAATGGCCGACCCCGACTGCATCTTCTGCAAAATCGTCGCCGGCGAGCTGCCGGCACGGATCGTCGACGAAGACGAGCGCACGATCGCCTTCATGGACATTGCGCCTGCCACCAGGGGTCACGCGCTCGTCATCCCACGTGCGCACAGCACAGACTTGCTGAGCATCGCGCGCGATGACCTGAGCGCGGTCACGCTTGCCTCTCAGCGGCTCGCTGGGCGCGTCAAGGAGCGCCTTGGGGCCGACGGGGTCAACCTCCTGAACTCCTGTGGGCGCGCCGCCTGGCAGACCGTCTTCCACTTCCATGTTCACGTCATTCCCCGCTACGAGGACGATCCACTGCGGCTGCCGTGGGTACCCTCTGAAGGCGATCAGGCACAGATCGCCGCCGTCGCGCAGGAACTGACTGGGCGGTAGCGAAATAAGCAAACCGCTACATAGAGCAGGCGGGCGTGTTCAATGGCACATATGAGACGAATATCCATGGCTGTGCTCGCGAGCGTTGCGGCGCTCGCGCTGATCCTGCCCGCCGTTGCGCCAGCAACGCTCACGGAAGTCGGCGTTATCGGCGCAACCACGCCCGCAACCACTCCCAGCTGCCCAGGGAGTCCCTGCCTGGCTGTAAGCCGCACCACCGGCTTCCAGGTGAAGGTGGGCGCGGAACGCAACCTGGAGAGCGCGCCGCGCGCCGGAACGATCGTCGCATGGACAATCACGCTCGGTAATCCAAACGCGACTCAGATCAAGTTCTTCAACGCCAACGAGGGAGGCCCCTCTGAAGCCGGGCTTGCGATCCTGGCTCCACAGCGCAAGCCAAACCTCACGTACAAGCTGGTAGCACAGAGCCCGCTCGTCAAACTCCAGCCCTACTTCGGCAAGACCGCGCAGTTCCCGCTCGAAACGACCATCCCAGTCAAGAAGGGCTATGTGGTGGCTTTGACGGTGCCTTCGTGGGCGCCAGCGCTCGCGCTGGGCTTTGAAAACAACACCTCCTGGCGTGCCAGCCGCCCCAAGAGCGGATGCACCAGCACCAGCTCCCAGACCACGCAGACGACGCTTGCCAGCGCCGTTCAGTACTTCTGCCTCTACCAGACCGCGCGCCTGACCTACAGTGCGACGCTGATCTCAACTCCTTAGGGCCCCCGCCCAGTTGTTGGCCGCCGCGGTGTAACGCTGCGTCCTACGGGGCGCTGGCGCCGCCCGTGGGGCTATTGCCGGCCGCTGATTCGCCGCCCGGAGCGGTTTCGCTGGAGGCAGCTTTTTCTTTTTCTGCCGCCTGCGCGCCACCGGTGGGGCTTGCTTCACTTGGAGTTTCGCTGGTGGATGCTTCGCTGCTTTCGCTCGCGGCCGCTTCGCTGCTCGCGGACGTGCTTTCGCTGGGCGTGCTGTTCGTCTTGGTCGTCGTTGTGGAGGTGGAAGTCTTCTGCGACGCGGCCGCTTCGGCGCTGGTGTTCGTCGGTGGGCTTATTTCGGGCGTGCTCTTAGGTACAGCGTCTGAGACGCTGGTCCCGCCGCACGCGCTCACTGTCAGCCCACAGAGCAGCGCCGCGCAAGCGGCGAGCGCGACACGAGCTCTCACAACGGGCCCATGCGCCTGCCGCACGTGGGACAGTCGTTGAGGTCCTTCTGGGCGTGCTGCTCGCACCACGGGCAGAAGCGCAGGTTCTCCACAGCCCATGGCAGCTGCGAGTCGGACGGTGCCATGGGGAGCACCTTGCCGACGACCTCGAGCCGCTCGCCTGTATCGCGGTCGAGATAGATCTCGTCGGGCTCCGCCGCGATCATGACCTCCCGTCCGGTGGCGGGGTTGCGGAGGCGGTAGCGCTGCTTTGTGCTCATGCCCGCAACTTTACCTGAGCGGCGATCAGCTGGCGCCCTGAGGCGAGTCGCCAAGCGATGAGGATCGGCGGATCTCAAAGCGCGGGGAGCGTTCACGCTAGCCTCTGGCTGTGTGCGGAATCGTCGCTGTTCTTTATCGCCGACCGGCGGAGCCTGCGCCGGATCTCGAGCGTAGCTTTCTCCGTCTCGACGAGGCGATCCGGCGGCTGCGGGCTAGCGCGACTGATCCTGATGCCGGCGCCCTGGTGTCGATCGCGGAGGAGCTCGAGGCGCTGGACGGGGTTCTGCGCGGCCCGCTCGGGATCATGGCGCTCCTCGCCGTGCCCGGACTCGCAGGTGTCAGCAAGGTCGAGGAGAAAGCCGCCACTCTCAAAGCTCTGCTCGTCGAGCTTGAAGGCGCACTGGACACCGGCGAAGCGACCTGGGCCGCCGACGAGCTGGAGGCAGGCAACGCGGTCATGGTGCGACTGAACGACGTCATCTGGGCGCTTGGATGTGACCGCACGTCCACGGCTCGTGGAGTCGCGGACTTGGCTGAGAGCATGACTGACCCATCGAGCTGCGCAATTGCTGCTTACTGGGCGATACAGGTGGCGTTGTCGGCGCTCGACCGGCTCGAGGTCCGTGGGCGCGACTCCGCCGGCCTGCACGTCCTTGTCACCGGTCACGATATTGACGTTGACGAGCTCAAAACCGCGGCGCTACGCGCGGAGCGTAGCGATGAGCTGTTCACATCGATGGCCGTCCGCGCGCCGCGCGGCCAGCTGAGCTTTGTCTACAAGGTCGCGGCTGAGATCGGTGAGCTTGGCGACAATACCCACGCCCTGAGGGCGGCGATCCGCGATGACGTGTTCCTGCGCCGCGCCTTGGCCGGCTCCAATGTCTCAGTCACGGTTCTCGGGCACACGCGTTGGGCGAGCGTAGGCGCGATCTCGCAGGCCAACGCCCATCCGTTGAACAGCGAGGAGATCGACGCCAACGGCGATCCGTACGTAGTCGCCGCGATCAACGGCGACATCGACAACCACCGCGAGCTAAGCGAGGTCGAGCGGCTGCGTGTAGCCCCGGAGATCACAACTGACAGCAAGGTTCTCCCAGTGCTCCTCGCACGCCGGCTTGCGCAGGGCGATGGCGTCGATCAAGCGTTCGCTACGACGGTAGCCCGTTGCGAGGGTTCGGCCGCGATCGCCGTGAGCGCCGCAGATACCCCCGATCGCCTGCATCTAGCGCTTCGCGGGAGCGGGCAGTCGCTCTATGTAGGGCTGGCAAATGACTCGTTTGTCGTCGCCAGCGAGCCCTACGGCGTGGTGCAGGAGACTGCTCGCTACCTTCCAATGGACGGTGAGGGGGCGGCCGATGGCACGTCGGGGCAGGTCGTGGTGCTACAGCGCGATGGCGCCGGGACGCTCGATGGTGTCCATCGGATCGGCTACGACGGCGCCGTGCGACCGATCGACAGCACGGAGGTCCGTGTCGCTGAGATCACCGCACGCGACATCGATCGCGCCGGATTCCCGCATTTCCTGCTGAAGGAGATCTCGGAGGCGCCGCGATCGTTCATGAAGACGCTACGCGGCAAGATCGTCGACCGTGGCGACGGACATCTGGGTGTCAGCTTGGGCTCCGAGGCCCTGCCGCCCATGATCGTCAAGCGCTTGGAGAACGGCGATGTCGCGAGGATCCGCGTGATCGCTCAGGGCACGGCAGCTGTCGCTGCCCAGAGCGTCGCCGCCTCGATCACCGCTGCGCTTCGCTCGCAGCCAATCCGCGTCGATGCTGTGCTCGCGACCGAGCTGTCGGGCTTCGAGCTAGCAGACGATATGAGCGACACGCTGGTCATCGCTGTCAGCCAATCGGGGACGACGACCGACACGAACCGCACCGTCGACCTGGTGCGCAGCCGCGGCGCTCGCGTTCTGGCGATCGTGAATCGGCGCAACAGCGATCTCGTCGACAAGTCAGACGGTGTGCTCTACACATCCGACGGGCGCGATGTCGAGATGAGCGTCGCTTCGACCAAGGCCTTTTACGCGCAGGTGGCGGCTGGGCTACTGCTGGCGCAGGCGCTCACCGAGCACCTTGGATGCCGCGACGAGCGCCGCTCCGATCGACTGCTGCGCTCCCTCTGGGCTCTACCCGAGGCGATGGAAGAGGTCCTGGGTCAGCGAGCGACCATCGCGGCGGCGGCAGCAGCGTTAGCGCCTTACAGGCGCCACTGGTCCATTGTCGGCAGCGGCCCCAACCGGATTGCTGCCGAGGAGATTCGAATCAAGCTCTCGGAGCTCTGCTACCACTCGATCGCCTGCGACGGAACCGAGGACAAGAAGCACATCGATCTCTCCTCCGAACCGCTGGTGCTCGTTTGCGCCGCTGGGCTTTCAGGCCCCACCGCCGACGACGCGGCGAAGGAGGTGGCCATCTTCGCCGCACACAAGGCCGCGCCGATCGTTGTCGCCGACCGTGGCCAGGAGGAGCGTTTCGGTGTAGCTGCGCACGTGATTGCCGTTCCGGCCGTCGAGCCTGAGCTGGCCTTTGTGCTGTCGGTGATGGTCGGCCACTTGTTCGGCTACGAGGCCGCCTTGGCGATTGACTCGCACGCACAGCCACTGCGGGAGGCACTATCGGCGATTGAAGGGCCAGCGGATGGACGCTGGGCGTCCGCCGAGGCGATGCTGCGCGCGCTTGGGCCATCGCTTGAGGCAGCGGCCGCGCAGTTCTTCGCGCGGCTGCGCTCGGGCGCCTACGACGGTAATCTCGAGGCGGCCACCGCGGTCCGTGTCGCATCGCTCCTGCGCTACGCCACCGGCGTGTTGCCCGTCGAGGGATATGAGCTGGAATACCAGCGAGTAGGGACGCCCGAGGCGATCGTCGAGGAGCTGGCCGAGGCTCTGACCGCTGCTATCGGTGAGCTGACCCGTCCCGTCGACGCCATCAAGCACCAGGCAAAGACGGTCACCGTGGGGATCTCCCGCAGCGAGGATGAGCTGCTCCGCGTGCCACTGGTGGCCAGCGCGCTCGGTGCGGGCGCGTCGGTGGAGCACCTGTCCTATCGAGGCCTGCGTACGCTTGCGCAGCTCGACCCAGCGGTGCTAGACGTGGATGGCTTCACGCGCTATCGGATCGAGGGCGATGTGGCTGCAGGTGCCACGATCGAGATCATTGGCCGCGGCGGCATCGCTGTTGAGCTTCCGTCGCGAACCGATTCGGACAACCGTCTGCTAGGCGCCAAGCATCGGGCAGCGCAGGAGCGAGAGGTAACCGTAGCTGTCGGGGCTCGCGACGGCCGCAGCCTGATCCTCGTCCCGGAGACCGAAGCTGGCACGGTGCGGGGCATGACGCTCCTGCATGTGCAGTTCCGCGACTCGCTCCCCGCTGCTGAGACTCGACGCGTCCTCGACGGCTATCGCGACCGCTACGCTGCGCTCGTCGACGCTGTGACAGAGACCGAGGCGACGTTCAGCGACGAGCGCTTCGAGCAGATCCTGCTCCTCGACCTGCTGACGCTGCCCGTGCGCGTGCTAGCGGAGCATTGGAGTCAGCAGGGAAGCTCGCTCGTCGGCGAATAGCAAAATTTGCTCGTAGATCGCTGGTTCGGATAGTGTCTCGTCGTGAGCCTTGTGCAGGCACGCCACGTCTCATGTAGCGCCAGCGGGGATGCCCGACACAGGCTTGCCCTGCGCGCCGCGGTCGTGGCCATGCTGGTAGCGGCAGCGGTCGCGACGAGCGGCTGTGCGGTGAAGGGTGCCGATGACGCCAACTTGATCGTTGGCAAGCAGGCGTTCGTGGCCAAGTGCGGCGCGTGTCATACCTTGGCCCGGGCTGAAACCAAAGGCATCGTCGGACCGAATCTCGACGAAGTCTTCCGTTCGAGTGTCGCCGAAGGATTGCAGCGCAACGCTGTTCGCACCGCCGTGGAAGGCCAGGTACAGAATCCCAATCCCGAGGGTGTGATGCCGAAAGGCCTCGCAAGCGGAGCGACCCTCAGTGACATCTCCGCATACGTCGCACAGTCGGTCGACCAACGCGGGAAAGACACCGGCCTACTGGCCAGCGCTGTGCAAGCCCCAGGCGCTGGCAAGCCAGCGGTGGAGAAGTCAGGCAAGCTCGAAATCGACGCCAGTCCATCCGGCCAGCTCGCCTACACAACTGCCAAGGCCGAAGCTACGTCCGGGACTGTCACGATCGTCATGGGAAACATGTCGGGCGTTATGCATAACATCGCTGTGGAAGCTGGCGAAGGTGGAGCGACCGCGAAGGGCGCACCGATTGGAGCAAGTAAGTTCATTAGCAAGGGCACCACGTCGGTGACCGTCAATCTCAAACCGGGGAAGTACACCTTCTTCTGCCAGGCACCCGGTCACCGCGCCGCCGGGATGTTCGGCACCGTCACGGTGAAGTAGTACGCAGGGGGCCGAGCACTCGGCCCGAGCAGCTCAGCGCGTGAGGCAAGAGCGGTACGTGCGCTCAGAGCAGCGCGCGCAGCAAGAGGATCACTGCGACGATCGCCACGAACGCGGCGATCACGTACAGCAGCACGCGAAACGCATCATCCTCTGAGCGCAGCGGGTTCAGCACGGCGACGTGCCGTCAGAGGATGTAGACCGTGGTGTAGACCACTATCCACATGATGTCGACGAAGTGCCAGTAGATTCCCGGCACCTCCACGCCACGATGGGACTCCGGGCTGTAATGCCCGCGGAAGGCGCGAACAGTGACGCTCAGCAGGATCAACAGCCCGATGAACACGTGGGCGCCGTGCAGGCCTGTGAGCGAGTAGAAGATCGTCTGCTGGGCGTGGTCCTGCGGCGCGAAGCCGATGTTCGCGTACTCGTTGATCTGCACGAACAGGAACGTGCAGCCGAGCAGGAAGGTCGTGAACATCCCCGCCTTCAGCCCGAAGCGGTTGCCGTTCTTGATCGACTTCTCGGCCCAGTGCAGCGTAAACGAGGAGGACATCAAGATCGCCGTGTTCATGCCCGCTACTGGCACCGGCAGATGTGTCCCCGGCCCCGGCCACGCCTCGCCTTCGGCGATGCGGATAAAGAAGTACGCAGTGAAGAACGCGCCAAAGATCATCACCTCAGAGATGATGAAAAGCATCATCCCCAGCAGCGGGGCCTCCACGCGTGAGCTGCGATTGGCCGGTGGCGGGCCATGATGCTCACCCGTGTCCGCGCGAGCGTGCTCGCCGTGGCCCGCCGGGTGGGGAATGCTGGCTGCCTCCACAGTGTTCCCGCTACGCCGCCGGCGCCGCGACTGTAGTGGCTTGTGGATCGACAATCACATGCTCTACCGGGGCGGAGGTTGCGCTGCGCACGCGCTCGATTAGATTCGAGCGCATCCAGCCAGAGCGCTCACCTGGCAGCGTTGAGATAACCACCTCGTCGACGCGAAACAACTCCAGCGCGTTCATCGCCGCCGTATATGGATCCGGATCGCCGATCATGCCAGAGCTCAGCAGGCCGGCCGCGTGCAGCCGGTCCAGCATGCTTGCCAATCGCGCCCGCGCCTCCTGCGGAGCGCTGCCGCTGCCGTCGGCCTGAGGGACCACGGCGATGAACAGGTGCGGGCTCTGCTCCGCGGCCATCGCCTTCAGGTGCGCGAGCAGCTCCTCACCACTGGAGGTCTTGTTAGCGAGCACCAGCGTTACCTTGAACGACAGACCCTCTTGATCGAGGTCCACGACGATGTGCTGCACTGGCAGCCCAGTGGCGTTCTCGATGCGCTCCAGTAGGTCGCGCCGCAGCCATCCGGAGTGTGCGGCCGGATGCGTTGACAGGATGATCTCGTCAGGCCTGTGCACGCCGATCGCGTCCATCGTCGCCATGAAGGGGTCGGGATCACCGACTTCTCCTGTGGCCTCGATGCCTTCGGCGGCGACTGCCGATAGCGCTAGATCGACGCGAACCTGGGCCGATTCGCGCACTGCCTCGTCGTAGATCACAAGGCCCGCCGCGGGCTTTGTCTGCGGTACGACCAAGCGAAAGCGGACATCGCCGGCTGCTGCACGCGCGCGGACTGCCTCCAGCAGCTTCACGCCCGCAAGCGTTCTGTTGGCTATTACAAGGACTTCCTTCATCGTCTGCCTCCTATTAGCTTGGTGCCCGCGCCAGGCCCGCACCGGCCGCCACCGTGGCAGGGGTCGGGGCGAGGATGCCGTGGACCGCGCCGGGGACGCCGTACTCGTACGGGCCACCCACCACTGTGGGTACGCGATCGAAGTTGAAAACGGGTG
>Ga0302326_10017991_pt1 | contig 14686 bp, 8 predicted proteins | sample Palsa_T0_3_FD_202264 | JGI IMG/M metagenome (GOLD analysis project Ga0302326, IMG submission 202264) | Peat permafrost microbial communities from Stordalen Mire near Abisko, Sweden - Palsa_T0_3 | ecosystem: Environmental > Terrestrial > Soil > Palsa > Peat permafrost | place: Sweden: Abisko... | reverse complement strand
AAGGTGGAGGCGCGCCGGATGACTCCGTGCACCTCGTACCCCTTCGCGAGCAGCAATTCCGCAAGATACGATCCGTCCTGTCCGGTGATTCCGGTGATGAGCGCCTTCTTCATGAGAAGAATCGAGACTATAGGTCCTTCTCCGCTCCCGCAAGCTGCTTACGCGACAATCTTCGCCCGTGAAATCTTCTCAGCCGAGCGACTGAAGCAGCCGTTCCAGCTCGGCGCGCTTGGCCTTCTGCTCGGCCAGCTGGCGGCGGGCCCCTTCAATGACGGCGGGGGGCGCCTTGTCCACGAATGCGGGATTGGCGAGGCGAACCTCGGTTCCCGCGATGTGCTTGGCCAGCGCGTCCAATTCCTTCTGCAGGCGCGGGCGCTCCGCGGCGGCGTCCACCGCGCTCGCCAAATCCAGCGCCAAGGTCCCCAGCGGGGTCACGACCGCCGGAGCCCCGTCCACGTTGTCTTTGCGGACAATCCCGGAAGCTCCCATCATGCGAAGCATCTTCGCCAGATTGGACTCGATCGTCGTCCATGAGGCCTGGTCGGCCTTCATAAGGAAGGGCACATCGCGCCGGCTGGCCAGCGACCGTTCGGCCTTGAGGGCGCGCGCCTGCGACACGAACGTATTCATCGCCTCCACCGATGCCGCCAGAGCCGGGTCGGGCCGGGCACCCCGCTCGGCGAGCGCAGCGGCCAAAACCGAGGCGTCCTCAATTCGGATCGCCTCGATGAACTTGCCCCCGCCGGTCGGCAATCCGGTGCCCGCCACCGAGCCCGCGTATCCCAATTCGGACCACAACTCCTCGGTGATAAACGGAATGAAAGGGTGCAGCAGCAGCAGCGTCTGCCGCAGCACCAGATCCTGGATCGCCAGACAGGTCAGCCGCGATTCCGGCACCTGTAGCTTAGCCTTCGAGACTTCGACATACCAATCACAGAAGTCATTCCAGAAGAATGCATAGAGAGCCTGGACGGTCATGCTGAACTCAAATTCACGGAGCCCGCGCTCCACCTCCCGAGTGGTCGCGAGCAATCGCTCGAGGATGGCGTGATCATCCGCGTCAAAGACCCGCGCGTCCATGCGGCCGACGATGGCCGCCACCGAGCCGTTGTCCCCGGGGGAATCGCTCGTCTGCCTGAGCCTGAAACGGCACGCGTTCCAAAGCTTGTTGCAGAAATTCTTGCCGCCCTCGATTCGATCCTCCTGGAAGCGGATGTCCTGGCCGTTGGGGGCAATCGAAACGATTCCGAAACGCAGGCCGTCCGCGCCGTAGCGCTCGATTAGATCCAGCGGATCAGGAGAGTTGCCCAAAGATTTCGACATCTTCCGTCCCTGCGCGTCACGGATGATGCCGGTGAAATAGACATCCCGAAACGGAATCCGCCGTTCCGCCGGCTCGCCAGGCCGCACGAACTCAAGCCCCGCCATGATCATGCGCGCCACCCAGAAGAAGATAATGTCCGGCCCCGTGACGAGCGTTGAGGTCGGATAAAACGCGTCAAAATCCGCCCGCCGCATCGCCTCCGGGTCGGGCCATCCCAGCGTCGCAAACGGCCACAGCCACGACGAGGCCCAGGTATCCAGCACGTCCTCCTCCTGGATCCAGTTCTCGGGATCCTGCGGCCCATCGAGCGAAACATGCACCTTGGCGGGGTCCGTCAGATCGGACTCCGAGAGCTTTTCGCGATCGATCCCTCGGCGGTACCAGACCGGGATGCGGTGCCCCCACCAGAGCTGCCGGCTGATGCACCAGTCCTGCAGCTTACCCAGCCAGTTCAAGTAGACTTTGGAAAAGTGTTCGGGGTGAAAATGAATCCGCCCCTCTTGCACGGCCGCGCGGGCTTCCTCGACGCGCGGATAGCGCAGCCACCACTGCCACGTCAGGCGCGGCTCGATCGGCACGTCCGCCCGCTCTGAATACCCCACATTGTGCGGATGCGGCTCCTCCTTCACCAGGTTGCCCGACTCCTTGAGAATTTCCACCGCCCGCTTCCGCGCCGCGAACCGCTCCATGCCCGCCAATTCCGAACCCGCCAGGGCATTGAGGGTTCCATCGGCGTTTAAGATGTCGAGAACGGGCAGCCGGTGCCGGGTCCCTACCTCGAAGTCCACCTTGTCGTGCGCCGGCGTGATCTTCAGCGCGCCCGAACCAAACGCGCGATCGACCGCCGCATCCGCGATGATCGGAATCGCCGCCCGGTGGATCGGCCGCCACACCGTGCGCCCAATCATTCCCGCGTAGCGCGGATCGTCCGGATGCACCGCGATGGCCACGTCGCCCGGAATGGTCTCCGGGCGGGTCGTCGCCACCTGAATGAAGGTCCCCGGCGCATCGGTCAGCTCGTAGCGAACGTGGTACAAGGATCCATTCACCGGCTTCATGATGACCTCTTCGTCCGAGAGCGCGGTCAGGGAGGCCGGGCACCAGTTCACCATCCGCTTGCCGCGGTAAATATTTCCCCTCCGAAACAACTCCACAAACACGACCAGCACAGCCCGCGAGTAGACGGGATCCATCGTGAACTGAGTCCGGTCCCAATCGCAGGACGCCCCCAGCCGGCGCAATTGCTCGAGGATGATGCCACCCTTTTCCGCCCGCCATTCCCACACCCGGCTCACGAAAGCCTCCCTCCCCAGATCGTGGCGCGTGCGCTTCTGCTTGCGCAGCTCGCGCTCGACCACGGTCTGGGTCGCGATTCCCGCATGGTCGGTGCCGGGAATCCAGACCGCCGAGCAGCCCTCCAGTCGGGCCCGCCTCACCAGGATATCCTGCAGCGTATTGTTCAGCACGTGTCCCATCGTGAGGACGCCGGTCACGTTGGGCGGCGGGATCACAACCGAGTACGAGGGGCGCCCAGCTTCCGCTTTGCCGGCAAACGCGCCCGCTTCCATCCACGCGGCGTACCACTTGCGCTCCACTTCGCGAGGTTCGTAGCTCTTGGTGATTTCAGACATGGTCCGTGTTCGAAACCTCCACCCAACCCGGTCGGCCGCCCCGACGCAAGACTGAGCCAAGGGCCCACTTAACAGGTTTGGTTGAGTTCCGCCTGGGGCGCGCTTCACTCTTCACCTTTGATGTCTGAACTCCCGCGATCCGAAGTCGGCGAACTGCCTGCCTTCGCCAAGGATATTTCCTCGGCTGAACGGCTCGCTGACTGCAAACGGTACCTTCGGGATTCGATGATGGCCTTGCGGATCCGTCACGACCGCGGCGGGTCCGGCGTCCAAATCGCCCGCGAACGCACAGCCATCCTCGATTCGCTTCTCAAGCGATTGTTCGAGTTCGCCACGGTCCAGAACCCGGAACAGCCCCCCCTGCCCGCCGTGTCGTTGATCGCGCTCGGCGGTTACGGGCGCGGGGAGCTTTCTCCCTGGAGCGACGTCGATGTCATGTTTCTGTACGGCGCCAAGACTCGCCCGCAGGCGATCGCCGCGTGCCAGGCGCATCTCACGCAGGAAATCCTCTACCCTCTGTGGGACTGCGGGCTGAAAGTGGGCCACTCCACGCGCACCACCGAAGACGTGTTCGTGCAGGCGCGCAAAGACATCCACACGAAGACTTCGCTCCTCGAAGCCCGCTATGTGGCGGGTTCGACCGCCCTCTACGACACCTTCTCCCAAGCCTACCGCGCTTTTTATTGGAGCGATGATCCCAAGGGCTACATCGCCGCGCGCCTCGCCGACCAGGCTCACCGCCGGGCTAAATATGGCGACACCGTCTTCAATCAGGAGCCCGATGTGAAGAACGGCGTCGGGGGCCTGCGCGATTATCAGAACACCCTGTGGATGGCCCGCGTGAAGCTCGGCATCACCCGCATCGAGGAGCTCGCCTCGGAAGGACATCTGACCGCGGACGAGGTCAGGGATTTCGACAAGGCTTACGATTTCCTGATGCGCGTGCGCAACGATCTCCATTTCCAGAGCGTGCGCCCCACCGATGTTCTGAACCTCGACTCGCAGCCGCGGGTCGCATGGAACCTGGGCTACACCCAGAAAGACCCCCTCGCCCGGGTCGAGCGGTTCATGCAGGACTACTACCGCTCCGCCCAGACCATCTACCGCATCTCGCGGTTGGTGGAAAACCGGCTGGCCTTGACGATTCGGCGCAATCCGAAAGGGGCCAAGATTCCATTCCTCGAGGGCCTCCTCGTCGCCCGCCTGCGGCGCAGCAAACGCATTGATGGGTTGATCATCCGCGGCGGCGAACTCGCGGCTGAGCATCCGGACGTGTTCAAAGAGGATCCCGTGCGCCTGCTGCGCGTGTTTCGACACTGCCAGCAGCTCGAGTGCGAAATCGACTTTCACCTGGCCCAGCTCATCCGCGAATCGCTCCCCCTTCTGGCCAACATCGCTCACTCGCCCGACGCCGCCATCTGCTTTCGCAGCATCCTGTCCCAAGTCGGGGCGGTGTATCCGGTTCTCGCCCAAATGCACGAGCTCGGCGTTCTAGGCCGGTATATACCGGAATTCGACGCCCTCACCTGCCTGGTTCAGCACGAATTTTACCATCGGTACACCGCCGATGTGCACACGTTAAACGCGATTCGGGAGCTCGATCGGATATTTACCGAGGCCGAGCCCATCATGGCCAAGTATCGGCAGGTCCTTCATGAGGCGGAAGATACTGACCTGTTGTACCTTACGCTCCTCCTTCACGATATCGGCAAGGCTGAGGGGATCGACGGCCATGCGGATGCCGGGGCTCACCTCGCCGGCCCCATTCTCGATCGCCTAGGCCTTTCGGCGCTTCAGAAGTCGCTGATCACATTTGTAATAAAAAATCATCTCGCGATGGCACGATTCTGGCAGAAGCGTGATGTCGATGACCCCAGAACATCAGCGAGTTTCGCAGAATTGGTCGGTGACGCACAACGTCTCCGATTCCTTTACGTCCATACATTCTGCGATGCGAGAGCCACAGCAGCGGATCTTTGGAACGGCTACAAGGACACATTGCATACCAGCCTGTATCGCGCCACACTCGAAAGGCTCAAACTAGGCGCCGCGATAGACCAGAGTCACGTAGAGAAGAGGAAAATGACCCAGCAAGAACTTATAGCCAGGCGAATACCGGGCATCAGCGACGATGAGATTTCGGCCCACTTCAGCCTGCTTCCGGATCGGTATTTCATCCACACGGAGGCCAGCGAAATCCTTCTGCACATCCAGATGGTCAATCGCCTGCTGAAGTCGATTACCGCGGCGGATTCGGTGGGAACACTTCGGCCGGTCATCGATTGGAAGGACGACCTCAATCGGTCCCTGACCGTCGTCAATGTCGTCACCTGGGACCGCGCCGGCCTCTTCTATAAGCTGGCCGGTGCCTTCAGTGTAGCAGGGCTTAACATTCTAGGCGCGAAAGTCATTTCCCGCACGGACCATATCGCGATCGACACCTTTTACGTGGTCGAGCCTGGACGCGGCGTCGTGCAAAATGCCTCCGCCCAGGAAACATTCGCGCGCAACATCGAGGCGGCGCTCGTTTCCAACAAAGACCTCTATCCGGATATTCTGGCCCAGGCGCGCAAGATCGCCGCCTCACGCTACCTTCCCTCTCCCACCGGCGAGACCCTCCAGAGTTCGTTCCCTCCGACCGTGGAGGTTTACCACGAGCTCTCGATGCAGCGCACGATTGTCGAGGTGCAGGCGCGCGATCAGATCGGCCTCCTCTACCGCCTGGCCAAAGCGATCTCGGACCACGGCTTCGACATCACCTTCGCGCGGATCGGCACGGAGCGCGGCGTGGCGATCGATACGTTTTATGTGGAAAGCGCCAATCACGAGCCCCTCGAGGACCCGGAGCGGCTGCACGCGCTAAGAGCTTCCTTAGCCGAGATCAGCGCACCGATTCCTGCGTCCATCGGAGTCGGGGCTGGCAAATAGTCGCCGAACGGCTTTGTTCGGCGGGATGGAGGCGCCGACCCAGGATGCAGAGATTGCGACGCTGTTCGCCATCGCCTCGCTTGCGACCAGCACCGACGATCCCACCTCTGCGATCGGCGAGATCCTCCGGCTGATCGCAGAGGTGTTCCACGCGGATGGGGGCAAGATCGCCCTCAACAATCCCGAGTCGGGCCGCCTGGAGATCGAAGCGGACTTTGGTTTGCCCCCGGATCGGCCCCCGTCACTCACTCCCGGGCAGGGCATTTCCGGCTGGGTCGCCGGACACGGGAAGCCCTCGCTCGCGCCGGACACAGCCCACGATCCCAAGGCGCGGCCGATGCGCCCCACGGCGCGCTGCCAGATGGCCGCCCCGCTCCTGGCCATCGACGGACAAGTGCTCGGCGTCATCGCATTGGACCGCGATGTTCCCAACGGCTACCAGCCGGACGACCTGCGGCGCCTCGTGCGCTTCGCCGACGAGGCCGTGCGCGTCCTTCAGCGCCTCTGGCAGGTGGGGCACCTCCAGGGCAAGGCGCGCCAGCTCGAGGCCCTGATCGCCACCGGACAGGCGATCGTGGCCAAACTCCAGGAACAGGAGCTCTTCGACACCCTCACCCGCGATGCGGTCACGATGCTTCAGGCGCGCGCGTGCGCTTTCTACCTGTACAACGCTTCCGCCGGTTCCCTCCGGCTCGCCTCCTTTGCGGGGGGTGGACTGCCCCCGTCCCACGAAGGGGACATGCCTCTCGGATCGTGCCTGGTGGCCTCGGCGGTTCATACGCGAAAGCCCGTGGCCTTCGCCGACATCCAATCGCCGGTTTACCTCGATCTGGTCGACATTCCACGCGACTCCGACTTTCGCTCGGTACTGGCGGCGCCGATGCTGTACGAGGGCGAGGTGGTGGGGGTCCTCGCGGTCTTCACTGCCCGGATACGCAGGTTCGACAACGATGAAAAAAGGCTCACCGGGGCCCTCGCGAGCTTGGGCGCTGTGGCGCTTGAGAACGTGCGGCTGTATGCCCGCGTATTCCAGAGCGAAGAGTCGCTCCGCAAGAACGAGCGGCTCACGACTCTCGGCCTGCTCGCCGCCGAGATCGCCCACGAGATCCGTAATCCGCTGACGGTGCTGAAGCTGCTCCACGGCGGAATCGGAATCGACTTCCCCGAAGGGGATCCGCGCCGCACCGATATGCGCGTGATGGCGGAGAAGCTCGACCAGTTGGAGTCCATCGTCACCCGAGTCCTCAATTTCGCCAAAGCGCCGACCAGCCTCCACGCGCGGGTCCCCCTCGCGGAAATCGTGGAGGACACGCTGGTCCTCATCCGGCTCAAGCTCGCCCAGAGCAAGATCGAGGTGCGGTTCGAGCCGCCGGCCCGCCCGTTGATCGTGGAAGGGCACAAGGGCCAGCTTCAGCAGGTGCTCCTCAATCTTCTGATCAATTCGATGCACGCGATGCCCGACGGAGGGGATGTGACCATCACTCTCGACTCCGAGAACCGCGCATCCGGCACTTTCGCGGTGATGGACATGATCGACTCCGGCTCGGGCATCCCCGACGCGATCCGGCACCGGGTCTTCGACTCGTTCCTTTCGGGCCGCCCGGACGGGACCGGACTCGGCCTGGCCATCGCCAAGCGCGTCCTGCAAAGCCACAATGGGGATATCATCCTCGTCGACTCGAGCACTGCCGGAACCACCCTTCGCCTGATCCTGCCGATCGCGAAGTGAACGGCCTGGCCGGGGTCACTCCTCGAGTTCGACGTTCCAATAGGCGAGGTCGAGAAAGTCTTTCCACAGGTCCCGATTCTGGTTGCCCAGAACCAGGGAAATGACCGGACGCCACTTGGGCCGCACGGGCTTGCGGATCAGTCGCATCGACGCTTCATGGGGCAGCCTATTGGCCTTGCGCGTGTTACACCGCACGCAGGAACACACGATATTCTCCCAGGTCGTCTTGCCACCGTAATCGCGTGGAATGACGTGGTCGAGATTGAGCTGCTCGCGGGGGAGCACCTTGGCGCAGTACTGACAGGCGTTCTTATCCCTTTCGAACACGTTGTTGCGCGTGAGCTTCAGCTCTTTGCACGGGAGCTTGTCGAAGAAGGTCAGCAGGATGACCCGCGGCAGCCGGATGGTCAGGCTGGGGGTCCTCACCGCCTCCAACTCCTGAACCGGGGGATTGTGGGTCGAAAAATCGATCCAATCCATCATCGAAAAGGTCTCGAAATCCGCCTCGCTCTGATGAACCACGCGGGCGTGCTCGCGGGCCAATAGGGCGAAGGCACGCCTGGCGCCGACGACGTTCACCGCCTGCCAGAGGCGGTTGAGGACGAGCACCGGTTGATCGAGAGCAGCCTCCATAAACGCGGTCGACATAGGGGCCCCGCGTAGGCGGTGTCAAGCGGACGGCGACCTTTCGCGCACCGCCAAATTCTGGGCTATTCGATTCGCCGCCAATGGTTTGCCTTGATGAAAAATGGTCTACTTGAACGCCCCTCTGCGCGCGCCATTCTCTTGAGGTTCCAACCAGCTCTTCTCCACATTCTCCGCCGCCCCCCGGTCACCCTGCCCGCCACCCGCCGTGGAACCCGCTGAGACAGCGTGGGACAGTGAACCGGCCGGTTGAGCCGAGCAGCAGCCAAGCATGTCCATTAAATCCATCTTTCTCGGACGCTCTCGGTCCCTGGCCGACGGCGACTTGTTTCATAAAGTCTCGCTGATCGCGGTCTTTGCCTGGGTCGGGCTGGGAGCGGATGGCCTGTCCTCGTCCTGTTACGGACCGGAGGAGACCTTCAAGGCGCTGGGGGGAACCTCCCACCTCAGCCTTTTCGTGGCCCTCGCCTCCGTGGTCACCATCGTCGCTATTTGCGCCAGCTATTCGCAGATCATTTCCCTGTTTCCCACCGGGGGCGGCGGCTATCTGGTGGCAAGCAAGCTCCTCTCCCCGGCCACGGGTGTATTTTCCGGCTGCGCTCTCCTGATCGACTATGTGCTCACGATCACCATCTCGGTCGCCAGCGGAGCCGAGGCGCTCTTCAGCCTCTTGCCGCCTACGTGGCTGTCGCTGCGCCTGCCCTTTGCTTTCGCGGGAGTCATCCTGCTCACAATTCTCAACCTCCGGGGCGTCAAGGAATCGGTGATGCTTTGGGTGCCCGTGTTCATGGTTTTCGTCGCGACTCACGCCTTCGCGATCATCTACGCCCTCATCACCCACGCTTCCGGACTGGGCGGCGTGGCCACGGCAACCGTCCAAGAAGTTCACATGGTCGACGCCCGTGTGGGCGTGTTCGGACTCCTCGCCCTGCTTTTGCGCGCCTACAGCATGGGTGCCGGCACCTACACTGGAATCGAAGCGGTGAGCAATGGTCTGCCGATCCTGCGGGAGCCCCGCGTCGCGACCGGCAAGCGCACCATGATGTACATGGGCGTATCCCTCGCGATCACGGTCGCCGGTCTCTTAGTGGCCTACCAGCTCTACTCCGTTTCGCCCAAGGAGGGGAAGACCCTCAATGCCGTTCTCTTCGAGCACATGGTCGGCAATTGGAATTCTTCCACCGGCACCGTCTTCGTCGTCATCACCCTCGCTTCGGAAGCCGCCCTGCTGATGGTGGCCGCGCAGACCGGCTTCCTGGACGGCCCCCGGGTGCTCGCCAACATGGCTCTCGACCGCTGGTTCCCGTCGCGTTTCGCCAATCTGAGCGACCGGTTTGTTTCGCAGAATGGCATCCTGCTGATGGGCGGGGCGGCGTTTGTCATGATGATTGCGACGCGCGGCTCGGTGGACCTCCTTGTGGTGTTCTATTCGATCAACGTGTTCATCACCTTCACCCTATCCCAGCTCGGGATGGTCCGGCATTGGTGGCAGGTCCGGCGCACCGATTCGAATTGGAAACACAAGCTCGGGATCAACGGATTCGGCCTCGGACTGACGGCGTTCATCCTCATCTCGCTGACGGCCGTCAAATTCTTCGAGGGCGGTTGGGTGACTCTGGCGGTGACCGGCCTGCTCGTGATCGCAGCCTTTGCCATCCGCCGGCATTACACCGGAGTCACCCAGCAGCTGCGCCGTCTCGATGCCATTGTCGAGGCGGCCGGCGTCGAAGTGGGCGTGCACCCCGCTGCGCCCGAGCAGGCCGACACCCGCGGCCGCACGGCCGTCATCCTCGTCAACGGGTACAATGGCCTCGGTCTGCACACGGTGCTCAACGTGCCGCGCATGTTCGGGGACACCTTCCGGAATTTTGTCTTCATTCAGGTGGGCGCCGTCGACGCGGGCAATTTTAAGGGGGCCGATGAGATCGAATCGCTGCGGGAGCACACCAATCAGGAGGCCAACCGCTATGTGACCTGGGCCCGGGCTCGCGGCTATGGAGCCAAGGCCTTCACCTCGATCGGGGCCGATGCGACCGGCGAAATCCTCCGGCTCGCCCGGGAGGTGGCGACGCAGTTCCCCCACCACGTCTTCTTTGCCGGCCAGCTGCTGTTCACCGATGAGACGTACCTGACCCGCTGGCTGCACAATCACACCGTCTTCACATTGCAGAGGCGATTCTTCCTGGCCAATCTGCCGTTCGTCGTCCTGCCAATCCGCGTCGAAACCTGAGCCGCATGACCACGAATGGGATTCCCCGCGTGGTCGTCGTCGGCGATGTGAATCCGGATATGACCATCCGGCTATCGCGATCCGGCGGCTCGGGTCGGATCGATCCCACGCCGCCTGAGGTCGGCGGCGGAGGAACGGCGGGGAACGCGGCGGTCGCGCTGGCTCGACTGGGAATTTCAACCGCTTTTGTGGGCGCGATCGGCGAAGACCCTTTCGGACGTTTGGTTGAGGCCGAGCTGCGCGCCGAAGGCATTGATCTCACAGGTGTCGTCCACGTGTCCGGGCATCCGACCGCATTGGTCGTCGCCCTGATCCAGGCCGACGGCGAACGGCACCTGCTCAACTGGCCTCCGGAACGGGGGGCGGACATCCAGCTGAGGCCTCAGGACTTGAACCCGGCGTGGTTCGCCGGCGCCGCGTGGGTGCACGCAACGGGAATCTGTCTGCGCCATTCGCCGGTGCGCGAGGCGGTCGTGGAGGCGATGCGCCTGGGGCGGGCAGCCGGGGCCACCGTGTCGGTCGATCTCAATCTTCGGGCCGAAGTGTGGGGCATGGATCCTCAGACGCAGGCCTCGATCGAGTCGGCCATCGCGCTCGCCGATGTGGTCCTGGGAAGCGGACCAGAGGAGCTCACCCTGATCGCGGGATTGACCGATCCGCAGGCGGCCGCCCGGCGGATCGCCGCGGGCGTGCGCACGGTGGTCGGCCGGGTTGGCGCCGAAGGCGCCTTCTGCGTGGGGCGCGAAGCGCCGCAAAGTGTTTCCGGATTTTCCGTTCCGGTGGTCGATGCCACCGGCGCTGGCGACGCCTTCAACGGCGGATTCATCGCCGCGCGAGTCGAGGGCGCGTGCCTGCGCGAGGCGCTCCGCTGGGGCAATGCGGTCGCCGCTCTCAAGATCTCCCGGGGTGCCGCACGCGCTCTGCCCAACCGCCGCGACGTGCTCGAGTTTCTTGGATCCCACCTCTGACCGAAGCCCCATGACTGAAGCTCTCAGCCTATCCGCCGAAGTATCCGAAGCGCTGCGCTCCGGGCGCCCCGTCGTCGCCCTCGAATCGACTCTGATCACGCACGGCCTCCCCTATCCCGAAAACCTGCAGACCGCCTTGGCGATGGAGCAGGCTGTGCGCGATTCGGGCGCGGTGCCCGCGACGATCGCGGTTCTTCGCGGGGTCATCACCGTGGGGTTGCAGAAGGCGGACATCGAGCGCCTGGCGTCCCTGCCGCCGGGCGCGGCCCGAAAGTGCAGCCGCCGCGATCTTCCCATCGCCGTGGGCCTGGGCGAGGACGGCGCCACGACCGTGGCCGGCACGATGATTGTCGCCCACGCCGCTGGGATTCGGGTTTTTTCGACCGGCGGCATCGGAGGGGTCCACCGCGGGGCCCCCTTCGATGTTTCGGCCGACCTGATCGAACTCGGCCGGACGCCGGTGGCGGTCGTCTGTTCCGGGGCCAAATCGATCCTCGATCTTCCCCTCACCCTCGAGGTCCTGGAATCTCAGGGGGTCCCCATCGTCGCCCTCGGCGCCGGCTCGCTCCCCTCGTTCTATTCGCGCGAAAGCGGCCTGCCGGTGGACGTCACGGCCGCCTCCGTCGGGGAGGTCGCGCGAATTGTGGACGCCGCCCGGCGCATCGGAGCCGTCCACGGAGTGCTGGTCGCTGTGCCGGTGCCCATCGAGGCGGAATTGCCGGCGGCCCAGGCCGAGGCCGCGATTGCGCAGGCCAACAGCGAAGCGGCCGCGCAGGGAATTCACGGCAACGCCGTCACCCCCTTCCTCCTCCGCCGCGTGGCCGAACTAACGGATGGAAAATCCAAGAAGGCCAATCTCGCGCTGCTGATCAACAATGCCCGGGTGGGTGGTTTGCTGGCGTGCGCGCTGGCGCCCTCCTCCTAAAGTTTTTTTGGCGCGACCTTCTAGACCGCGCAGCGCACACTCCTCCATGCGTCCCCATATGAATCCGAACGTTTCCGCCGATTCCCTGACTCGGCGCCAGGCGATCGCGGGCATCGCCCTCGCCTTGGGCACCCTGGCCGGAAGCACACGGGCTTTCGGCGATACCGAGCCGGCCGCGAAAACCGCGCCCGACAGCGCCCCCAAGCCTGCGCGCCCCGCGCTTCACTATGAGGCCGATTACAAGGTCCGCCCTCAGCGAATCTATAAAGTATTGCTGGATTCGCAGCAGTTCGTCGCCCTGACCGGCCGGCCAGCCAAGATCGATCCCACGGCGGGTGGCTCCTTTTCGTTGTTCGGAGGGCTCATTCTCGGACGAAATATCGAACTGGTCCCGTTCCAGCGAATTGTCCAAGCCTGGCGGCCCGCCCATTGGGACCCCGGCGTCTACTCGATCGTCAAATTCGAGTTTCAGGACCAGGGCGATGTGACCCGGATGCTCCTCGATCATAAAGGATTTCCCGAAGCCGAAGCGGCTGGCCTGGATTCCGGGTGGAAGGAACACTACTTGGAACCGCTCGCGCGGTTCCTGGCCTAGGGAATTACGCCGGAGCGTGGGCCGATTCCGCGGTTTGCCGGTTGCCGGTCAATTTGGCGCGCAGACGGCGCAGCCAGCGCTGGATGCGATCGACGTAGAGATAGACGACCGGCGTGGTGAAGAGCGTCAGCGCCTGGCTCATGATCAACCCGCCGGCGATTGAGATGCCGAGCGGCCGGCGAAGTTCAGCGCCGCTGCCGAAACCAATCACCAGGGGAATGGCTCCAAAGAGCGCCGCCATCGTCGTCATCATGATCGGACGGAAACGCATCAGGCTGGCTTTCAAGATCGCCTCGCGCGGTTCCAAGCCCTCGCTGCGCTCCAACTCGAGTGCCAGGTCGATCATCATGATCGCGTTCTTCTTCACGATCCCGATCAGCAGAAACAGCCCCATCATCGCCACAATGCTCAGGTCCGTGTCAAAAAGGATCAGGGCCAGGAAGGCTCCCACGCCCGCGGGCGGAAGCGTGGAGAGGATCGTGAAGGGATGGGCGTAGCTTTCGTACAGAACGCCCAATATCACGTAGATCGCGACCACGGCCCCGAGGAGCAGCAGCGGGGCGTTGCCCACCACCTGCTGGGCGGAGATCGCGTTGTCCTGAAACCCCGCCTTGATGCTGTTGGGCAGGTGTAAAAGGCTCACCTGCTTCTCAACCACCTTGACCGCCTCGCTGTAGGAAACGCCTGGGGCGACATTGAACGAAACGGTCGATCCCACGAACTGGCCCTGATGATTGACGCTGAGGGGTGTGGTTCCGATCTCCTCGTGCGCAAAAGACGACAAGGGGATCATGACTTCGCGCGAGGTGCTGACCGCAGAGCCGGTGGAGGCCGAACTGTGGCCGCTCGCGGCCAATGCGTTAAGGGTGGCGTTGCGCACGGCATCGGCCGCCGTCGTCGGTCCCGTCGTGGAGGCTGCGCTGGCCACAATGCTGGTGGCCGCCAAAGCGTTGGTGGAACTCGTGCCGCCCGCGCTGGCTGCCGAGGTGCTCACATAGATGTTCCGGAGAATGGAGGGATCGCGCGCGAACTCCGGCTGCACGGCCATCACCACATGATATTGGTTCAGCGATTTGTAGATCGTCGAAACGAGACGCTGGCCAAAGGCGTCGTAGAGGGTGTTGTCGATTTGGAGCGTCGTCAGTCCCAGGCGGGAAGCGGTGTCCCGGTCGATGACCACATCGGACTCCAAGCCTTTTTGATTTTCCTGATCGGAGCCGACGTCGCGCAAGGAAGGCTCGTTCTTGAGCACATCGGAAAGCCTCAAGCTCCAGAGCCTCAATTCCGCCAAATCGTCCCCCTGCAGGGTGTACCGATACAGCGACGTTCCCTGTTGGCCTCCTGTCGGCACGTACTGCACCGGATAAAGAACAAGCGTGGCTCCGGGAATTTGCGAGAGCTGTGGACGCAGGCGGGCAATCACCTCCTCCGACGAAACCTTCCGAACCGCCAGAGGCTTCAGGTCGATGTACAGCGAGCCCCCATTTGTCCCGGCCGTATACCCGGAGACCGTGGCGACGGCCGGATCGGCCTCCACCATGGCGACGAATTGCTTCAGCTTGGGCACGAGCCGGTCGAAGGAGACGCTTTGATCGGCCTGGAGCGAGCCGCTGAGCCGGCCGGTGTCCTGTTCTGGAAAAGCCGCTTTGTGCACGATGGCGAAGAGCCAGACGTTCATGACCACCGTGCCCATCAGGAAAAGCACCACGAG
>Ga0302326_10017990_pt1 | contig 14686 bp, 13 predicted proteins | sample Palsa_T0_3_FD_202264 | JGI IMG/M metagenome (GOLD analysis project Ga0302326, IMG submission 202264) | Peat permafrost microbial communities from Stordalen Mire near Abisko, Sweden - Palsa_T0_3 | ecosystem: Environmental > Terrestrial > Soil > Palsa > Peat permafrost | place: Sweden: Abisko... | reverse complement strand
GGCCTGGTCGCGAGGACCAGGCTGACGCTGAGCCAGATCGACGCCAGGATCCCCGTCGCGCACTTGCTCAAGCGGTCGATCCCGACCCCGTGGGCGGCCAAGGGCGGGGTCATGCGCACGGTCATGGAGGCCGCCGGCGATCACGAGATCGACACGACCGATGGCGTGCGAGTCACCGAGCGCGATCGCGGCTGGGTGCTCGTGCTGCCCGACCCGGCCGACGCCGTGACCCACCTGTGGGCCGAGGGGAACGACGCCGACACCGCGCAGCTGCTGCTCGACGAGTGGGCCTCCGTGGTCGAGCAAGCGGGCCGCTAAGCGCGGGGACGCTTTCGGTAAGTGTCCTGGATAGGAGGTCAGTTCGGAGATAAACACACGGCGTCGAGGTAAGCTGTGTGGCTCATGCGAGGTGGGAAAGGCATCCACCACGCGGAATTCGTGAATGTGCGCGAATGTGAGAGAATCGCGCATTGCGATTCGCCCGGGCGGTCATCGGCCGCTGCGGCGCAAGCGACGGCGGAGGTGACAAGGCGGTGTGGCGGAAGCGTCGCGACCGAAATAACGGACGCGGACGGCGCGGGCTGTTCGCGCGCCGCGTGGACCGCCCTGCCCCTTCTCGCGTACCTTGGGCAGCATCGATCGAAGCCGAGGACCAGACTGAGGGGAGGCCGAGCGAAGGTATGCCACGCGTCTACTGCGCCCGGTGCGGTCGGCCCAATCCCGAAGGCGCCAGGTTCTGCTCGAACTGCGGGGCCCAGCTGGGCGCGCCCGTGCCCCCCGGAGCCGGGATGCCGGCCGGGCCCGCGGCTCCCGGGCCAGGGACCGGAAGCATGCCCGCCCGCCCCGGTGAGACCACCTCGACGATATCGCTGGGCCGGACCGACGACGGTGACCTGGCCGAGGACCTGTTCCCGGACTCCGCGTCGTTCGGTGCCCTGCCGCCGGGCAGCGCGCTGCTGCTGGTCATGCGCGGCCCCAACGCGGGCAGCAGGTTCCGGCTCGACGGCGATCTGACCACCGCCGGCCGTCACCCGGACAGCGACATCTTCCTCGATGACGTGACGGTCTCCCGGCGGCACGCCGAGTTCTACCGCCAGGGCTTCCGCTTCACCGTGCGCGATGTCGGCAGCCTCAACGGTACCTACGTGAACCGGGAGCGTATCGAGGAAGCGGAGCTGACCGGGGGAGACGAAGTCCAGATCGGCAAGTTCCGGCTGCTCTTCCTCACCGGCCAGGATCTTGGTCCGGCGCCTTCGGCTGACCGCCGCGGCAGGGGCGGCGCCCAGGACTACGCATGAACGAGCCGCAGGCGAGCGGGAAACACGGCATGAGGCGCGCGGGAAACACCTCATGAGTGAGCAGTCACCTCGCGGCCAATTCGGTATCGGCGAGGTGCTGGCCCAGCTACGCCCGGAATTTCCGGATATCAGTACCTCGAAGATCCGCTTTCTGGAGGCCGAGGGGCTGATCGAGCCGGAGCGGTCGCGCTCGGGGTACCGCAGGTTCTCCGCGCCCGACATCGCGCGGCTCCGGTACATCCTGACCATGCAGCGGGATTCGTACCTGCCGCTGCGCGTGATCAGGGAACGGCTGGCCGACGTCACCGAAGACGGCGACGGCCAGCCGCCGGAGTCCGGACCCGGGCGGACACCCGTCGGCATGACCCGTCATCAGCTGCTCGATGCCGCCGAAATCAGCGAAGCCGATCTGACCGAGCTCGAAGACTACGGCCTGATTCGCCGGGTGGGGCGGGTGTACGGCGGGGACGCGCTCGCGGTGGCTCGTGCCGTGGCCGCGCTGCACCAGTATGGCGTCCAGGCCCGCCACCTGCGTGCGGTTAAGGCATCCGCCGACCGGGAGGCCAACCTGGTCGAGCAGGTGGTAGCGCCGCAGTTGCGACAGCGCGGCCCGGGCGCGCGTGATGCGGCCGCCAGGACGGCATGGCAGATCGCGGACCTTACCTCGCGGCTGCACGCGACGCTGGTCGAGTCCGCGCTCGCCGATGCCGGGCTCGCGACGGCGCCGCTGCGCCCGGGCGCGTACGAACGTGAGACCGGCGGATCCGGGCATGATTCGGGCGGTGCCGAGCCTTCGGCTGGGGGGCTGCGCTCGGCCTCAGGGCGGTTACGGGTGTACCTTGGCAAAGGGAGAGGTGGCCAGCAAAGGTTCCCCAAGGCACGTGAGGACGGAGCTGTAGTGCGGCAGATGGAGGTCATCGGCGTCCGGGTCGAGATGCCATCAAACAGCCCCATCGTCTTGCTCAAGGAGGCGCAGGGGGACAGGTACCTGCCCATCTGGATCGGGGCGGTCGAGGCAACAGCGATCGCCTTCGCCCAGCAGGGTATGGTTTCCCTCCGGCCGCTCACGCACGATCTTTTCCGCGACGTGCTCGAGGTCCTGAATATCCAGCTCCGCACGGTGAACATCACCGCGTTGCGGGACGGGATCTTCTACGCGGACCTCGTCTTCTCCAACGGCGCCGAGGTAAGCGCGCGGCCGTCGGATTCCATCGCGCTGGCCCTGCGCACCGGCGCGCAGATCTTCGCGAGCGAGGAGATCCTGGATGAGGCGGGCGTCGCCATCCCGGACGAGCAGGAAGACGAAGTCGAGAAGTTCCGCGAGTTCCTCGACACGATCTCACCCGAGGATTTCGGCCGGGCCACCTGAGGTACCTGGGTCCAGCTCGCCGGGACCCACCGCGGGAATGTCGCGACGCGCCGCCGGTGGTCGTTGACGCCGCTGCCCTGGGCGGCTTACGGTGCGGGTACCGTGGGTAGTCAGGTCCCGTGGAGGTGGGCGTGGCGGTTACCAGGGGTGATGACAGCACTGACGGCACTAAGGTTCCTGACGTCGGCGGCTCGCAAGGCACCCTGTTCGACGACGACGAGGTTCCCGGCCTCTCCGGTGACGCTGTCCTGTCTGGTCACACTGGCGAGGACGCCGGTGAGATCGGGTACCGCGGGCCGACCGCGTGCTCGGCGGCCGGCATCACCTACCGCCAGCTTGACTACTGGGCCCGGACAGCCCTGGTCGAACCGAGCGTCCGCGCCGCTCATGGTTCCGGCTCGCAGCGGCTGTACAGCTTCCGCGACATCCTGGTCCTGAAGGTCGTCAAGCGGCTACTCGACACCGGCATCTCGCTCCAGCAGATCCGGGCCGCGGTCCAGCACCTGCGCGATCGCGGCAGCGCCGACCTGGCCCAGGTGACGCTGATGAGCGACGGAGTCAGCGTGTACGAGTGCACGTCCGCCGATGAGGTGGTGGATCTGCTCGCGGGCGGCCAGGGTGTGTTCGGCATCGCGCTCGGCCGGGTGTGGCGTGAGGTCGAGGGCGACCTGGCGGTGCTGCCCGCCGTCCGGGCCGAGGACGGATTCGTCGCGGTCGCTCCGGGCGGCCAGGATGACCTGGCCAAACGCCGCCTGCGCCGCACGAGTTAAGGCCGCGAGGCGTGTCCTCCCACAATCTGGTCATGCTCGGGTAGCATGAGACCGCTGATGACACCGGCCGGGAGAGATACCGCGTAACGTCGCGCGGGCGCCGAAGGGGCAACATCCCCGGAACCTCTCAGGCACACGAACCGGGCGGGATAGGCATCTCTGGAGCGGCGTCAGCCGCGACAGATGGGGAGCCGCGTGATCCGCCGTTTCACCGGGGAGGCTCCATGACCGATTTCACTGTCCGCCACATCGGGCCGTCACCAGCCGACCAGCAGCGAATGCTCGCCGAGCTGGGCTATTCATCGCTTGACCAGCTCACCAGCGCCGCCCTGCCGGAGGGCACCCCGGCCGCGAACCCGGACTTGCCCGAACCCCTGACCGAGACCGGGGTGCTGGCGGAGCTGCGCCGGATGGCAGATCGCAACCAGGTGCTCACCTCGATGATCGGCCTGGGCTACTACGACACGGTCACGCCCGCCGTCATCCGCCGCAACGTGCTGGAGAACCCGGCCTGGTACACGGCGTACACCCCGTACCAGCCCGAGATCTCGCAGGGCCGGCTCGAGGCGCTGCTGAACTTCCAGACCATGATCGCCGACTTGACCGCGCTGCCGTGGGCCGGCGCGTCGATGCTCGACGAGGCGACCGCCGCCGCCGAGGCGATGACGCTGGCCCGGCGGGCCGTCAAGGGCGGGCGCGTGTTCCTCGCCGACGCCGACTGCCTGCCGCAGACGCTCGCCGTCCTGCGCACCCGAGCCGAGCCGCTCGGCATCGAGCTTGTCGTCGCCCCGCTGACGACCGAAACCATCGCCGGGCAAGACGACCTGTTCGGCGTGCTGCTGCAGTACCCCGGCGCATCCGGGGTGATCCGCGACCCCGCGCCGCTGGTCCAGGCGGCGCACGACCGCGGTGCGCTGGCCGCGGTGGCCGCGGACCTGCTGGCCCTGACCCTGCTCAGGCCGCCCGGCGAGGCGGCCGCGGACATCGCGGTGGGTTCGAGCCAGCGGTTCGGGGTGCCGCTGTGGTTCGGCGGCCCGCACGCCGGCTACATCGCGGTCACCGACGCACTGAAGCGGCAGCTGCCCGGCCGGCTGGTCGGGGTCTCGGTCGACGCCGCCGGCCACCCCGCCTACCGGCTCGCCCTGCAGGCCCGCGAGCAGCACATCCGCCGCGAGAAGGCGACCAGCAACATCTGCACGGCGCAGGTCCTGCTCGCGGTGACCGCGGCCATGTACGCCACCTACCACGGGCCCGACGGGCTGGCCGCCATCGCACGGGGCACTCACCGTAGCGCCGCGGTCCTCGCCGCCACCCTGCGCGCCTACGGCTGCCGAACGGGCCGTGGTGACTTCTTCGACACCATCCGGATCAGCTTCGACGGCGGCGAAGGGCAGGCCCTGGCGGGCCTGGAACGGGCGCGCGCCGCGGGGTACAACCTCTACCTCGCGCCGGACGGCGCGCTCCAGGTCAGCTGCGACGAGACCACGACCGACGAGCAGCTTCGGGAGGTCGTCGCCGCGATCTGCGGGCTGGCCGGGCCGGCCGCCGTACGCCTGGCCGCCGATGAGCCCGACGTCCTTCCCGCCTTCTTGCGGCGCACGTCGGCGTTCCTCACCCACCCGGTGTTCAGCGAGCACCGGAGCGAGACCGCGATGCTGCGCTACCTGCGGCGGCTGGCCGACTTCGACATCGCCCTTGACCGGTCCATGATCCCGCTCGGCTCGTGCACGATGAAGCTGAACGCGGCGGCCGAGATGGAGCCGATCAGCTGGCCGGGGTTCGCCGGCCTGCACCCGTTCGCGCCGCCGGAGCAGACGGCCGGCTATCAGGAGCTGATCGGATCTCTGGAAGCGCGGCTGGCCGCGCTCACCGGCTACGACGCGGTGTCCGTGCAGCCGAACGCCGGCTCGCAAGGCGAGCTGGCCGGCTTGCTCGCGATCCGCGGCTACCACGCCGCGCGCGGAGATGCGGGACGCGATATCTGCCTGATTCCAGAATCGGCGCACGGCACGAACGCGGCCAGCGCGGTGCTGGCCGGCCTGCGCGTCGCGGTGGTCAAGTGCGGCGCGGACGGCGCCATCGACCCCGGCGACCTGGACGCCAAGCTGGCCGCGCACGACGGGCAGGTGGCCGCCATCATGCTGACCTATCCGTCCACGGCCGGGGTCTACGAGCAGAACGTGAGTGCGGCCTGCGCGGCGGTGCACGCGGCGGGCGGCCAGGTCTACATCGACGGCGCGAACTTCAACGCACTGGCCGGGGTGGCCACCTTGACGTCCTTCGGTGCCGACGTGTCGCACCTGAACCTGCACAAGACCTTCTGCATCCCGCACGGCGGCGGCGGTCCGGGCGTCGGCCCGGTCGCCGTCCGTGCGCACCTGGCCGAGTTCCTGCCGGGCCGGGGGGGCAGCGACCATGGGGGCCACGGGGGCCAGGTCGCCGCGGCGCCCTACGGTTCGGCGGGCATCTTGCCGATCTCCTGGGCGTACATCGCGATGATGGGGGCGGGCGGCCTGCGCCGGGCCACCCAGGTCGCGGTGCTGTCCGCTAACTACGTCGCCAAGCGGCTGGCCCCGCACTACCCGGTGCTGTACACCGGGCGGAACGGGCTCGTCGCGCACGAATGCGTCATCGACCTGCGGCCGCTGTCGACCCAGACCGGGATCGCCGTGGAGGACGTGGCCAAGCGGCTGATCGACTACGGGTTCCACGCGCCCACCATGTCGTTCCCGGTGGCGGGCACGTTCATGATCGAGCCCACCGAGAGCGAGAGCCTGCCCGATCTCGACCGGTTCTGCGCCGCGATGATCGCGATCAGGTCGGAGATATCGCAGGTGGCGTCCGGTGAGCGCGACGCCCAGGACAACCCGCTGAAGAATGCTCCGCACACCGCCGAGATGCTCATTGCCGGGGAATGGAAGCACCCCTACGAGCCGGAGGAAGCGGCGTACCCGGCCGGGGTGGATCGCCGCGGCAAGTACTGGCCGCCCGTCAGGCGCATCGACCAGGCCTACGGCGACAGGAACCTGATGTGCGCCTGCCCTCCGCCCGAGGCTTTCGCCAGCTGAACACGCACGCGCCCGCCCCATCCGCGCGCACCGCCTGCGCCCCGGGATGGGGCGGTGGGGAGGGAGGTGCGGTGCGCGCAGGCGGGAGCGGGGGCGGGCGCGGCGAGTCAGGGGGCGCTAGGGGACGTCACTGGCTGGCGACGGGGAAAGCGTTCAGTTCCGCGAGGTGCGGCGGCAGGTTCATGGTGACGACGCTCTCCTGTTCCTGCGGGTCGGTGCGGGCGACCACGGCCACGGTCATGACATCGCTCCGGTTCACCGGCAGGTGCGGGGTGCCCGGCGGGACGTACATGAAATCGCCCGCCGTGACCACCGTGCGCTGGCGCAGGCCCTCGCCGTGCCATACTTCGGTTTCTCCGCTGACCGTGTAGATGGCGGACTCGTGGCCGTCGTGGACGTGCGGTACGCCACGGGTCCCGGGGGGGATCGTTATCAGGTGCAGGCACAGCGCCTGTGCCCCCGCGGAGCGGTTGCTCACGCCGGTGGCCAGGCTCATTCCCTGCTTGCCGTCGTAGTGATCGGCCGAGCGGATGACGACGACCTCACCTGGTTCGGTGATAGCTGCGGCGGGTGCGTGGAGTGCTCTCTCCCAAACGTCGCTTACTCTGAGCATTTGACCATATCCTATCCGTGATGTTCCCCAATGACAGGTTATGGCTGTGTGTATTCAGATAGATACTCTCCGTACAGGCAATAAATCCTGTCCCTTAAGTTAGCCCGACCTATCCAGAAAGTAAGGTTCCCGGCCTGCCAAGCCTTGACCGGTTCGATTACGAACCCCTTACAAGGGATCGCTGAACCATGCAGAACTGCGCTACGTAGTCGTAACTAGTGGGGGAAGGGCGAAATCATCACGATCAAGGACCGCTATTGTGCTCGGCTGAGCATACGATCCGGCTAGGGCAGTACTCATCGACCCTGAATCCGGCGACCCCCGAGGAGGTACGGTGACCAGCCTGGCCAAGCGCCCGGGACCGGCCCGCCACGCCGGGGCTGACGCGTACCCGGGGCCGCGCCAGCCGCCCGCCCCGCTCCGGTCCGGCGCCGCGCATGGCCCGCGGGTGAAACCACGTTCCGTTCGGCCCCAAAAAGAAAGCGGCCGGGTCAGCGCACGGGTGGTGCTGACCGTCATCGGCCTCGGGGCGATCGTGGTCATCGCCCTGTGGTGGCGCTCTACGCCCGACGTCAGCGGGCTCGGCGGCTGGCTGACCGGAGCGGGCGAGGCCCTGGGCCTGCTCGCCGGATACGGCGTCGTGGTCCTGGTCGCGCTGATGGCTCGGCTACCTCCGCTGGAGCGCGGGATCGGCTCGGACCAACTGGCCCGGTGGCACTCGATGGGCGGCCGGTACGTGGTCAGCGTGGTGTGGGCGCACGCGCTGCTCATCGTCTGGGGCTACGCGGTGCAGGCGCATACCAGCGTGACGAGCGAGACGGCGACGCTGCTCACCCAGTACCCGGACGTGCTGATGGCCACCGTGGGCGGTTTCCTGCTGCTCGGCGTCGGCCTCATCTCGATGCGCGCCGCCAGGCGCCGGGTGCGCTATGAGACCTGGTATTACCTGCACCTGTACACCTACCTGGCCATTGCCCTGGCGTTCAGCCATCAGTTCGCGGACGGGGCGGCGTTCGTGAGCAACCTGGCCGCGCGGTTCTGGTGGTCGGCGATGTACCTGACGGTGGCGGTGCTGATCGCCTGGTACCGGTTCGTGGTGCCGCTGCGCGCGTTCGCCCGGCACCGCTTCCACGTGACCGGGCTGAGGCAGGAGGGGCCGGGTGTCATCTCGGTCTACATCGGCGGGTCGCATCTGGACGAGCTTGACGCCGAGCCCGGGCAGTTCTTCCGCTGGCGGTTCCTCACCAGGTCAATGTGGTGGTCCTCGCACCCGTACTCGCTGTCCGCCGCACCGGGGAAGGATGTGCTGCGGATCACGGTGAAAGATGCCGGTGACCACAGCCGGGCGCTGTCCCGGCTGAAGCCAGGCACCCGCGTGATCGCCGAGGGACCGTACGGCGCATTCACCGCCACCGGTTCCGGCCGCGGCGTCGTGCTGCTGGCCGGCGGGGTCGGCATCACGCCGCTGCGCGCCATGTTCGCGACCCTGCCGGGGCCGGTCACGCTGATCTACCGCGCCAGCACCCCGCAGGACGTCGTCTTCGCCGAGGAACTCGACGCGATCGCGGCCGCGCGCGGGGCGATCGTGCACTACGTGATCGGGTCGCGGGCCGAACTCGGCGGCGACCCGCTGTCGCCCCGGGTGCTGCGCTCGCTGGCACCGGGTCTGGTCGAGCAGGACGTCTACGTCTGCGGGCCGGACGGGATGACCTCGGCCGCGATCACAGCGCTCCGCGCCGCCGGTGTGCCCAAGCGCAGCATTCACCGCGAATCGTTCGAGTTCTGAGGGGAGGAGCCGCGAAATGCGCCGAGTGATCCTGACTATCGTCGGCACCATTGCCGGTCTGGTGGCCCTGCTGTCGTTCAAGTCGCACCTCCCGACCGCCCCCTCCGCCTCGGTGTCAACCGCGGGGGGGAGCGGCAGCACAAGCGGGACGCCGGCTCCCTCGTCGTCTCCTTCCACGGTCCCCGGCGAATTCCCGATGGGTAGCCTGGCCGGCAAGCTGCCTGCCGGTGAGACCGCGGTCACCGGGCACGTCGCCACCACGGTTTACGGTCCGGTCCAGATCCAGCTGATCACGCGGAACAGCAAGATCGTCAAGGTCGCGGTCCTGCAGCAGCCGATGAATACCGCCAATGACATTCAGATCGGCGAGTTCGCCTTCCCCAAGCTGATCGGCGAGACGCTGGCGGCGCAGACCGCCAAGATCGACGCCGTGTCCGGGGCGAGCTACACCAGCGCGGGTTACATCAAGTCGCTGCAGAGCGCGCTGGACAACGGGGCCTGAACCCGGCGATGACCGGCGGGCAGGCGGGGCGGCTCAGGCATCCCGAGCACGTGATGGGCACGGTCGTGTCCTTTGACGTGCCGTCCTGGGCCCGGGGGCCGCTCGGCGAGGCGGTGCGCTGGCTGCACTGGGTGGACGGGACCTTCTCGCCGTACCTGCCGGACAGCGACGTCAGCCGGCTCGGCGCCGGTGAGGTCTCGCTGGCCCAATGCGCGCCGGAACTCACCGAGGTGCTCGAGGCTTGCGCCGCGGTCAGCGCGCTGAGCGGCGGGTACTTCACCACCACGCCCGGTGGCAGGTTGGACCCTTCCGGCTACGTGAAGGGATGGGCGATCGAGCGCGCCGCCGCGATGATCACCGCGGCGGGTTCGGCCGAGCACAGCGTCAACGGCGGCGGCGACGTCCAGTGCGTCGGCGACCGTGGTTCCGGTCAGCCGTGGCGGATAGGGATCGCCGACCCGCTGCGGCCCGGCACGCTCGCGCTGGTGGTCGCCGGGCGGGACTTTGCCGTGGCCACCTCGGGTGTCGCCGAGCGCGGTCCGCACATCGTCAACCCGCATACCGGGCAGCCCGCGACCGACCTGGCCAGCGTGACCGTGGTCGGCCCGGGGCTGACCCTGACCGATGCCTACGCGACGGCCGCCTTCGCGATGGGCTCAGGCGCCCGCGACTGGGTCGAGAGCCTGGACGGCTACGAGGCGTTCGCCATCACCAGCCGCGGCGCGAACTGGCAGACGAGCGGCTTGCGCGCCTACCTGACCTGACCGGAGTTGGTGCCGGCCTGACCTGGCCGGGGTTACAGCAGCATCGGCTGGCCCGCGTCGTAGACAAGCAGGCCGTCGTCCCGCTGCCGCAGGCCGGGGGAGAGCCGGTGCTCCTCCAGCCTGCCGTCGTGCAGGATATGCCTGACCGGTACCTCACGCACGGCCGAGACGAAATCGGCGAACAACCTGCGGTGACAGTTCCACCACAGGCTTTCCGAGCACATCACGGCGGTGGCATCCGCACTGGCCTGGGCGAGCACCTCATCGGTCGCGGCGAGAAAATCACCGGTCCGCATGTGCGCCGCGTAACCCCGGAACATGTCCTCGCGCCAGACCACGTCCGGCGAGTCAGGCGGGGCTTTCCTGAAGCCTCCGAGCCGCTTCTCCCACCGGTAGGCGATCCCGGCCTCCGGCAACCACCGTTCCAGTTCAGCTCGCGCGACCTGCGGCTGGCGGCGGCTGCCCGGAGCGGTCCTGATGTCCACCAGCACCACCACGCCAGCGTTCGTGAGCAGCTCGGTCATCCGCTCCGCGGTGGCGGTCCCGTGCCCGAACGTCAGCAGCATCTCACCCTCGATTTTATCTCGGCCCGGTCTCTCCAGTCTGTGCCTCGGGACCGGCTTTCGCCACCGGCGGCGCGGCTGCTTCCTGCGGCTCATCCGTGCTGCCTTGATGAGCCCGGACCATGGCGGCTACCTCCTTTCTGATACCGATCGACGGTCCTCCGATCAGCTCCCAGGCACGGCCGATCCCGAGCAGGAAGCAGATCACGACCAGGATCGCGATCGTGTCCACGTCCCCCGAATTGCCCGGATGAGCGGTGACGTCGATTCCGTCGAGCAGCTGGATCACGAACGTGAAGGCCAGCCCGATCAGGAACAGCGCATCACGCACGGTGGCCCACCGTACCTGGCGGCGTAGCCGGATCAGCGACAGCAGCGACGCCAGCACGAACAGCAGCCCGACCGCCGCCACGGAAATGGCGGTCGGCCCGAGCTTGTGCCCGGGGATCAGCGAAAACAGCGACACCGACAGCGAGTTGGTGAACGCCGTCAGCGCCGCCACCGCGCGGATCCGGTGCACCTGGCCGTCCGTCCCGGCGCGGAGCCGGTCCGAGGCCACCGAGATAGCCACGAACAGCAGGCCGATCAGTGCACCGGCCACGCTCGCGCTGGCCGTGAAGAAGTCATTCATGCTCGTAGGAACCACCTGGTGATTCTTGCAGGCGGGAGCCGGCCGGCGGGCACGGGCCGGCCAGGATATGCTGCTGGGCGTGCACCGTTGTTTTCCGATCACCCCGCCGACCCGCTCCTAGCGGGGCGATGGCCCGCGCGTCGAGCTAACTGAGCCGGCGCGCGTTTCCCGTTCCGGTGAGCACCAGCGTGTGCTCCGGCCCGGGGTGAGTACGGTGCGCGCCCCGCTTCCGCGACCATTTCCGTCTCGTCGCAGGAGCGATCTCCGATGCGTGTCTGTAAAACGATGTCCGCGGCTGCCCGCCGCCGGCCCGGCACGGGCCTGCCCTACCTGGTGATGTCCGGCCTGCTGTGGGGGACCGGCGGCCTGACCGGCAGCCTGCTGGGCCGGACGGCCGGCCTTTCCGCGATCTCGGTGGCCGCGTACCGGCTCACCATCGGCGGCGTGCTGATCGTCGCCTTCCTGGCCGCGACCGGCAGGGCCCGGCCCGCGGGCCGGGCCGCGTGGACCCGGATCGCCGCCGTCGGCCTGCTGGCCGCGCTGTATCAGGGCTGCTACTTCACCGCGGTATCGCTGACCTCGGTGCCGCTGGCCACACTGGTCACGATCGGCACCGCCCCGGTCATCGTGCTCGGCGCCGAACGGGTGACCGGGCACCGGACCGGAAGGCTCGCGCTCGCCGCGGCCGGACTAGCCCTGATCGGCCTGGGCCTGCTCGTGGGCCTGCCGTCCGGGTTCCGCCCGACCGCGGTGCTGGCCAGCGCGGGTATGGCGGTGCTCGCGGCGGTCGGCTTCGCCGCGATCACGATGATCGGCGCCCGGCCGGTCACCGGGGTGGACGAGGCCACCGTGACGGGTTACGGCTTCACCGCCGGCGGCCTGGCCCTGATGCCGCTGGCGGCGGCGCTCGGCGGCCTCGGCTTCCGGCCTGAGCCCGCCGCCCTCGGCTTGCTCCTCGCCCTGGGCGCCGGTCCGACCGCCGTGGCCTACACGCTGTATTTCCGCGGCCTGCGGACCGCCGCGCCCAGCACGGCCGCGCTGCTGGCCCTGCTGGAACCCCTGACCGGCACCATCTTGTCCGCCTTCATCCTGGGACAGCGGCTGAGCGCGACCGGGATCGCGGGCGCCGCCATCCTCGCCGTGGCCGTGATCCTCACGGTGCGCTCCGGCGGAGCCGGCCGCGTTGGCGGCGACGATGGCGGCGAAGGCGAGCCACGCGGTCCACGGCAGCCGCTGACCCAGGATCACCCGGCCGATGACCGCGGCCAGCACGGGGTTGACGCTCATGATCACGCGGCCGCCAGTAGTCCCAGGCCGATGCCGAGGTAGTCGGTGGCCGGCTGCGGACGGGTCAGCACGACCACGCCCGCGGCGGCCACCAGCGCGCACGCACCCCCCGACCGCCGCGGTCGCCGGGCTGGTCACCGAGCTCTACCGCGCCGGGTGAGCCGACCCCGGCGGAGCCGGCCGCGACGATAGCGGCGATGCGTTATCAGTCAGGGGCGATATCAACACTGAACCGGCGGCCGGCGTCGTAGGCGGCCGAGAGCTTACGCCGATGGTGCAGGCGAAGAAACTGCAAGGTGAGCAGCAGCGCCGCGATCACGCCCGCCCCGATGACGACCGGGAACACGGGGAAGATGACGACTGTCGCGGCGACGGTGGTGCGCTGACCGTCCGATGTAACAGAGCTCGTGACATGGCACCAGCAAATGACAGGCGGGTCTTTCCATTTCGTGGTGACCGATACCGTTGAGTCGCGCAGCACCGTGAACGGCGGGAACAGCACCGTGGCCCCGCCGGAGCGGGCCGCAAGCAGGCCCTTTCCGCTCATGAAGCTGTGATGGACGTCGCCGGATTCGCGCACCGTCGCGGTCATGTTGATGGGACCGCCGGCCGAGAAGCCGGGTGCCACCAGGCTGGCCATGCTGACATGGTCGATCACCCGGCCGGGGACGGTGATGAGGACCGGGACCCCGATACCCTGCGCTACATGGATGTTTCCCCGCCCGAGAAGGGCCGGCAACAAGAAGATGATCGCGAGATTGCGGTCACCGGGCTCCGAATTCGGCGGCACCCGCACAAGGACTCGGATGTAGCGCCTGGTGCCCGCGCCGACCTGGAAATGATCAGGGCTGAGCGTGACCCAGGTCGTGGCCGAGAAGGGGGCGTCCGCCTCAAGCAGGGACGACCCGTTCGCGTTCTGGGCTAGCCCCTCCAACTGGGCGTCCACGTTCAGCGGGACGCTTCCCCTGTTCTCGATCTCCAGCCATTGGGGCTTCACTGTCTGGCTGGCGGCTATCGTCAGCCGTGGCGGAGTGACCAGCATGGACACCCCGTGACCGCGGGGGACCGGGCCTGGCGAGACGGGCACAGGTGCCGCGGTCGCCGGAACGGCGGCAACCACGCTGAGGGCCAGGCCGAACAGCGCGGCCCACGCACGTGCGGGGAGGCCGCCTCCGTGACGGAAGCGGCCTCCCCGCAGGTTGCGAGGGCGGTTAGGCACGCGCCCTCACTTGTGGTTGGCCTGCGCGCCGCGGGGGTGTGTCATGGGTTGTCGGTCGCGACATAGTCCAGGGTGACCGAATAGGTGTCGGGGGTGACGTCGGGGATGCCCGTGTTGAATTCGTAGTCATTGCTCAGCGCATCGCCTGGAGTGGCGGCCGAGGGCGTGTCCTGCGTGTACACCGTGGTCGCCGTGGTGCTAGACAGCGGCAGGTAGGGGCCCGCCCCGGTCTCTTCGACAGATAGGTCGGTCACGGGGATGACGTCGGCGTTCCCCGCGATGGCGCCGACCAGGTCGGCGGCGGCCGCCTCCACGGTCACGTTGTAGCCGGTGGCATTGTTGCTGAAGACGTCCATCGTCACCGCGCCGATATCTGCCGGAGTGTCCCCGGGGATACCGGTCAGCGTGAACGCCGGGGTGAGGGAGGTGATCGCGATGCCCGAATCGACGGCGACGTTGGCGGTCGTGGTCCCAGGGCTGGTCGCGGCGAGCGCCTGCCCGGCCGGCAGCAGCGCCGCGGAGCCGGCGGCCAAGGCGACGCCGACGGCCAAGGTGCCGAGCCGGGCCGCAGCTGGCAGGCGCCGTCGCTCCCGGGTTCTGTGAGCGTGACTGATGGTCTCATGCATCGGGTTCCCCCTGGGTACAGAGCTGGCTGACGGTCCGAGGTCGCCGCCAGTACTTCTACGTTCGGTAATCATTCCATAACTATCAGTAATACACAATGGTCAGCTCAGGGTGAGGTCGTGGTGATAGCCGAGGGTGGTGCTGTAGTCGCCTGCCTGGACGGAGATGTCGTAGTCGGTCGGTTTGCTGGTG
>Ga0302326_10017988_pt1 | contig 14687 bp, 15 predicted proteins | sample Palsa_T0_3_FD_202264 | JGI IMG/M metagenome (GOLD analysis project Ga0302326, IMG submission 202264) | Peat permafrost microbial communities from Stordalen Mire near Abisko, Sweden - Palsa_T0_3 | ecosystem: Environmental > Terrestrial > Soil > Palsa > Peat permafrost | place: Sweden: Abisko... | reverse complement strand
CTGCATCTCCTCTCGAAGGCCCGCGTGGGCGACGCAAAGCTTCGCGTCGTCCAGCACCTCGTGGCTGACGAGAGCCTCGAGGAAGTCCGCCACCTGAGTCTTGAACTCCGGGGGCTCGGCTTCGAGTTGTTCCAACGTCTCCGCCAAACCGTGGTTTCGGCTGACATCCTTGCCCCTCAGGGCGCGCGCCAGCTTCATGTCGTGGTTCCCCGGAACGCACAGCGCCGCTCCCGACTCGACCGTCTTCATGACCAGCCGTAAGACACCCACCGAGTCCGGGCCCCGGTCAACCAGATCGCCGACAAAGATCAGCTTGCGGCCGTCCGCGTGGGAGAGCGCACCCTCGGTCGCGCTCCAGCCCAGCTTCTCCAGTAGCTCCTTCAGTTCGTCGAGACAACCATGAACATCCCCGACGATGTCGAACGGTCCATGCTCTTCCGGCCGCCTACTCCAGATGCGCTCCCGAACCACTTCCGCCGTTTCGATCTGATCCGGCTTGAGGAAGTAGACCTTGTGGAACCCTTCCTTTTTGAACGTGCCGAAGAACCTCCGCAGCTCGGCGCGCTGGTTCCGGATGACGTGCGGACCGAACTGGCGGTTTGGCCGTTGGGCGTTCCGCTCCCGGCAGACCGATTCCGGCACGTCCAGCACGATTGCGACCTTGAGTGAGTGCCATTTGCTCGCAATCTTGAGCAAGGGCGCGCGGGCCTCCTTCTGAACGTTCGTGGCATCGATAACGGTGAGCCGTCCGAGTTCGAGGCGCTTGCCAAGCATGAAATGGAGCGCCTCGAACGCGTGGGATGTCACTTCCAGGCTGTCCTCGTCGTCGCAGAGATAGCCTCGATAGGCATCACTGCTCAGAACCTCGGTGGGAAGGAAGTGCTTCTGGCAAAACGTCGACTTACCTGAGCCGCTGGTTCCGATCACGACAACCGTCGAGAATTCCGGAACTTCGATTCTCACTTAGTGAACACCGCCAGTTGACTTGGCGCCCCGTAAAGTTCGTGCTCTTCCCCGACCCCCTCGAACTCCACCGTGTACTCATAGGTCGCCGCGACGCGCGCGGCCCATTCCTGGAACTCATCTCTGGTCCACTCAAAGCGGTGGTCGGCATGGCGCAAACCTTCGATCTGATAGACCGGGTTGTATTCGCGGTTCGGGGTGGTCAGCAGTATGGTCTTGGGAGCGGCATGCTTGAAAACGACCTTCTCGAAGGCCGCCAGACGCGGAGCGTCGAGGTGCTCGATGACTTCGACGATCGTGCAGACCTCGAATCCGGCCAACCGCTCGTCTCGGTAGAGCAAGCTTCCGTGGACGATCTCGACTCGCTCGCGCATTCGAGGGCCTGAATCCTCCAAATTGAGCTTCCGTATCGCCTTCTCGACCTCGTAGAACGCAACGTCCATCCCGAGGATTCGGTCGATTCCCCGGATTTTGACGAGTTCGCGAATCAGCTTGCCGTCTCCACATCCAAGGTCGACCACGCTCTTTGGCTTGAGGCGGCGGATAATCTCGACGATCCGCTCGTGGCGCTGCCGGTGGAGCGAGACCCGTGGCATGTCGTCTTCGCCCTCCGCGACTTCGTCAGCTTCCAGAGCTTCCGCCGCAAGTGACTCCTCCGCGTTGGCCAACTGCTCGAAGGCGGCTCGCATGAGCGATGGCTTGCGGCCCAGCGAGGCGCGCAGGATCCAGTCCTTCTCTGGGTGCGCCGCCAGCCAACCCTCGCCTTTGGAGACGAGCTTGGTCACCTCGTTGACGTCCATGTAGTAGTGCTTCTTCGCATCCAACACGGGAAGCAGCAGATAGAGGTGACGCAACGCGTCGCGTAGCAGCAATGTGCCGGACAGAGTCACGTCGAAGTACGGACCGTCCCCCCATTCGGGAAATTCCGAATCCAGCGGGATACGTGCCGCAGCGACCTGATAACCCAGAGGCTCGAACAGCCGCTGAAGCCAGTCCTTGCCGGAGCGGCACGGCAAGACCGGGATCCGAATCTCAAGAGGGATCGCCGTCTCCGCCAGTTCCGGACGGTCTGTGCATCGACCTTGGACGGCGGATCGGAACGCCTCAAGGAGGGCTACGCTCAAGAACGAGCTGGCAACATATGGCCGGTCGTTCACATACTGGGCTACCGAGCCCTGGGCCTCGCCCCGTCCTCTCACCAGATGCACCGGATCGATGTCCAGGAGCAGGGCGACCGTCGCAAGGTCTTCTCGAGCCTCGGTGAAGGCCACCGTGACGGAGCCGAATGTCACGTTGCGTGCAAAGATCCGGTTCGGGTTCTTGTGGAGAAGATAACCGAGGTCGGTCGCCGGTCGGTGGCGGGTCGAGATGAGAATCACAGCAGCTAATGGTGACCCACGCAAGGCGTCGCGCGCGGATGGTCCCAGGAATGTGCGGCAGGCGGATAAACTTCTTGCGTCCGATGAACTACTTCATCTTCAACACGGGGGGCGATTGGGATTCCACGACCCTTTACAACAACGGCCAAGAATTCCTGGCCAATCAGCTCTACATCAAGCTCGAGACATCGCGCGACTATGACGGAAGACCCATGCGGGGCGGCCTTCGCAACGGAGGCGACGCGTCTGCGTATGCTGTTTCACAGGATGACAGCGTCGGCCAGTATGCGATCTTTCCCGGAAAGATCGACCTCGAAGTCCCGACTCACAAGGTCACGATCGAGAACACATCCCCGATGTTCGCCATCGAGTTCACCCGCGTCTGGCTCGACTCAGTGGAGGTCACGGAACAGGTGACGGACATAGAAGTGAATGTCGACGCAGTTAATAATCAGGTTTCAGGCTACATTACGGTCTATAAGCCCCATTTTCTGGGAGCCGACGAAGTGGCGACCTACAATCTATTAGGCAACTAGCAACCATATGAGATCAAAATTCCTCTCAGTTCTTGCGGTACTCGTCCTCGCGTTCGCGGTTCTCGGAACGGCCGACGCGCAGCGCCGAGGTTCCTTCGGCGGCGGCGGGCGTTCCTTTGGCGGGGGCGGCGGGCACTCGTTCTTTGGCAGCAGCAGCAGCGGCGGATCGTTCGGGTCTTCTTCTTCCCGTTCCTTTGGCGGCGGCTCCAGTTCGTTCGGCGGAGGCGGCTCCAGCTTCAGCAGATCGAGCAGCAGCAGCTTCGGTCGAACCGGCGCATTCGGCAACTCCGGGCGGATCAACTCCACGAGCATCAACGGCGGTGGAAGCTACTATCGCTCGTCGTCGCCGATCTACTATGGAGGCGGATACAACCACGTCTACTTTGGGGGCGGTTACGGAGACTACTGGTATCACCCTTCCTGGTATTACTGGCTTCCCTTCCACCCGGCGTTCTATTACAACCAGCCCTACATGTACGATGGCTATTACCATCCGGGCGGGTTCAGCGTTTTCCGGTTCTTCCTCGGCATCTTCGTGATCGTGTTCGTGGTCTGGCTGCTGATCAAGATCTTCGGCGGAGGCAGTGGCCGGGGTGTTCGCTACACTTCTTACCGTTAACGCTCTTGTGACCGGCACGAGAGGCCGGATAGCGGATGAACGTCCGCAATCCGGCATTCGCGTCGAGCAGATCGAATACAAGGGTTGGGCGAACTGCTGGAAAATCTCCAACGGCGTGGCCGAGGTGGTGGTGGTTCCCCAGACCGGTCGCATCATGTCTTTTAGCTTTGCCGGCAGCGGCAATGTCTTGTTCGAGAACTCTGCGCTCGCGGGCACAATTGCCGACACGGTTCAGAAGGACTGGGTCAATTACGGCGGCGACAAGCTTTGGCCGGCGCCCCAATCGGATTGGGTTTGGCCGCCCGACCCCGTTCTCGACCGCGCTACCCAGACCGTGCGCGCAACTGCCGACGGCATCACGATGCACGGAAGGCCGAGCCAAGGAGTCGTGTTTGAGCGGCAGATCCACATGAGCCCCGATCAGGCGGAGATCCGAATTTTGAACCGCCTGGTCAACGTGGGCCGCAAGGCGCTCGACCGCTCGGTCTGGGAAATCTGTCAAGTCGCCAAGCCTGATCGCGCAATCTTACCGGTCAGCAAGCGAAACGGCTGGACGAGTCTGACCAACTTGCCGGACGATGCTGCCTTCGTGCAACCGGTCGGCGATGACGCAGTTCAGATTTCGCGCGACCCAAAGAAAGGCCACAAGTATGGGTCGACTTCACTGGCGGGCTGGGTCGCGATGGAAGCCGGCCACTTGAGATTGACGCTCTCCACCCAGTCAATCGCAGCCGAAACTTACCCCGACCAGGGCAGCATCGAAGAGGTCTACACGGCCGGAGATCCGGACGACAATATGGAGCTCGAGTTGCTGGGGCCGATGCGTCACCTGACGCCCGGGCAATCGACGTCGGTCGAAACGGTCTGGAAGTTGGAGAAGTTCTAGGCCTAGTCCGAGTTCTTCTTGATGTACTCGTACAGTTCGTCAATCTGGGTGAAGGCCAGTCCCGTAACCGTGTCCGCACAGCCGTAGTAGATCGTGATCCTGCCGCTGGGGGCGTCCGCCAAGGTGGCGCAGGGGAAGCACACGTTCGGGACGTCGCCGGCCAGTTCGTAGAGTTCCCGGGGATTGATCAGGTAAGGCTTGCAGCGGTAGCGGATTTTCCAGGGCTGCTCCAGGTCGAGGATCACTGCGCCAAAGCTGTAAACGTAGCCGTTGCAACTCGTCAGCACGCCGTGATGGAAGAGCAGCCAGCCTTCGCTCGTCTCCAGCGGCACTGGTCCGGCTCCAATCTTGGTCGATTCCCACGGCTGCTTCGGACCCATCACATAGCGGTGACGGCCCCAGTAAACGAGGTTCTCGCTCTGTGAGATGTAAATGTCCCCAAAGGCGGTGTGACCGGTGTCGCTTGGGCGGCTGAACATGAGATACCGTCCTCCGACCTTGCGCGGGAACAGAACGCCGTTGCGGTTGTACGGCAAAAGCATGTTCTCCACCATGTGGAACTCTTTGAAATCCTTGGTCCAGCCGAGGCCGATGGTCGGTCCATGCCAACCGTTGCACCAGGTCACGTAATACCGGTCCTCAATCCAGCAGACCCTTGGATCGTAGGCATAGGTCGGAGGTTCAACCTCTTCGTCGGCGCGAATCCACTTGATGGTGTGATGATCGATGTTCCAAGCGATCCCGTCCGCGCTCCGGCCCGCGTGGAGGACCATATTCCGACAGATATCGTCGCATCGAAAGACGCCCGCGAACGCCCCGTCAAACGCCACTGCCGCACTGTTGAAGATGCTGTTGCTAGTCGGGATCAAGTCTCGGGGGATGATCGGGTTGGCGCTGTATCGCCAAACAGGTCCCTGGCCAGGGCTCTTGCGCTCCTCCCAAGGAATGTTCGGAAGGGCTTGGCCGACGATTTTAATGGAACTGCTCATCTGGACGTAACCGCAATCACTGCGGTCTGATTCTGATTCTAACCCTACCGGCCACATTCCTGTTCGCTGCTCCTGACACATGGTTAGCAACCTGATTTTAGACCACCGGGTTTGTCCGGCGAAAAGGCAACTTTGGGGCGTCGGGCCTATTGAGATAGATTTAAGTCAGGAATAATTTAGATGGTTCTCTAATTATCTATACATGAACGACGAGTCGTTTAAAGCCTTGGCCGATCCAACTCGGAGGAAGATCATCCGGCTCCTCGGAGACCGGGAGATGTCGGCCGGCGAGATCGCCTCCCACTTCAATATCTCGGGACCGTCTATGTCCCACCACTTTGCCGTCCTGAAGCAGGCCGATCTGATCAATGGGCGCAAAGTCGGACAGCAAATTCTCTATTCGCTCAATACCACCGTGATCCAGGATCTGGTGGCGGTGATGCTCGACCTGTTCGCTCCCAAACCAATCCTCGAACCCGATGAAAATTAAGCAGTCAGTCGTGATCCAGCTCGGCATGTTCGCAGTCGCCGCGTTGTACAGCCTCTATTTCGCCGCCAGAATGCCGGACACGGTTCCGATCCACTGGAACGCGGCGGGACAGGTCGACGGCTACGGGTCGAAGTGGACCGGTCTTTTCATGCAGCCAGGGGTCAGCCTGATGATGATTCTGCTGACCGTCGCGCTACCCAAACTTTCACCTCGCAAGTTCGAAATCGAGCCATTCGAGCACACCTACAGCTACATCATGGTCCTGGTGGGCGCGCTCATGTTGTGCCTCCACGTGGCCGTGGTCCAAGCTGCCGCGGGCACTCATCTGGATATGAGCCGGGTTCTCTTCGCCGTCCTTTTCGCCTTCTTTGGCCTGATGGGAAACGTGATGGGCAAGGTCAAGCAGAACTTCTATATGGGAATCCGGACGCCCTGGACCCTGGCCGACGAGCGGGTGTGGCACTCCACCCATCGGTTCGGGGGCCGCATCTGGTTGGCCGGCGGAGCGATCGGAATGGTTGCCTCACTGGCGGGCCTGCCATTCTCGGCAAGCATCACCTACCTCCTGATCATCGCGTTCATCCCGGTCCTTTACAGCTATTTCGCCTACCAGAAGCTGCCTAAAGATTCAGAAGCCTAGCCGCGCTCTCCATATCCTTGTCGCCCCTACCGCTCATATTCACGATCACACGGGTGCCGGGGGCAAACCGGCCGGTGCGCAGAGGAACAAAAGCATGGGCACTCTCAAACGCCGGGATCAACCCTTCCCGTCGCGCGAGCCACTGCAAAGCGCTCAGCGCCTCTTCATCTGTCGCACAGGTGTAGCTGGCCCGGCCGAGGTCTTTCAGGTAGGAGTGTTCAGCGCCGACTCCCGGATAGTCCAGGCCCGCAGAAATGGAATGGGTTTCCAGAATCTGGCCTTCCTCGTCCTGCATCAGATATGAGTACGAGCCGTGGAGGACGCCCGGCGAACCGACGGATAACGGTGCAGCGTGCTTACCACTTGTAACTCCGCAGCCGCCCGCTTCAACCCCGAGCAAACGAACCTGCTCATCGGGGATGAACGCGGTAAAGAAGCCGATCGCGTTGGATCCCCCGCCCACACAGGCGAGGCAAACATCCGGAAGCAAGCCGTACCGATCCAAATACTGAGCCCGAGCCTCGTCTCCGATGACCCGCTGAAGTTCCCGGACCAGGTACGGGTAGGGGTGCGGGCCGGCCGCCGTGCCGAACACGTAGAAGGTGTCCCGGACATTGGTGACCCAGTCCCGCATCGCTTCGTTGATTGCGTCCTTGAGGGTTTGGGTCCCGGTGTCCACCGAGCGAACTTCGGCGCCCAGCAGCTTCATGCGGAAGACGTTGAGCTGCTGGCGGACAATGTCCTCCTTGCCCATGTAGACGATGCAGTCCAGGCCAAAGAGCGCACACGCGGTCGCGGTGGCAACACCGTGCTGGCCCGCTCCGGTCTCGGCGATGATTCTCCGCTTTCCCATCCGGACGGCCAGGAGACACTGGCCAATGGCGTTGTTGATCTTGTGAGCGCCCGTGTGGTTCAGGTCTTCCCGCTTGATGCAGACGTGAAGCCCCGTGTCCTCTCCCAGCCTCCTCGCTTCTGTGAGGGGGCTGGGGCGGCCGACGTAATCGGATAGGAGCCGGTTGTATTCGGCGTGGAACGCAGGGTCTGCCCATGCCGCATCGAATTCCCGTTCGAGTTCCTCCAGGGCAGGCATCAGGGTCTCCGGCACAAACCGGCCCCCGAAGGCCCCGAATCGGCCGCGGGCATCTGGACGCGAAAGCATGGCTAGAGTGTATCGCCAGGGTGAAACCCCCGAGGTGCAACTCTTGGGGTGCAACGCTCGGGGGGATCTACTTTAGGCGTTTCGGCGCGGGCCCAACTTTCTCCATTACCATTCGAAAGCCCTGAAAGACTCCAAAGCCGAGGGCAAACACGAGAAGCGCCCCGAAAATGGAGAAGCCTCCGGAACCTTCCTGCTCGCGCTTCACTTCCGCGCTCGCTCGCTTAAGCGCGGAAACTGCCTTAGGATCGCTGAGCAACACTTGGTGGTCCGCAATGTTTTTGGCAGCCTCCGCGTCATTCGCCACCGGCGCCTGCGCGTAACCATTGTCGTTGGTCTTCTGAGGAACGCTCCCCACAACGGACTGGGTTCCGTTGTACTTTTGCTCATCTTGCAGTTCCGCTTCAGTGTGGTTGTGGAGATGATGGCTTTCTGCCGCTTTTGCGATCGGCGAGTTTATCGGCGCCGGGCTTAGCGCGGCAAAGCCGAGTAGAAGGCCGCTAAGAGCTAGAACTTTATACTTCATGGTTATCCTCCCCAACTAAATCCGCGATCCTGCCAGGTCGACTGCACGACCTCCGGGCTTCTCGGCAGGTCGATATCGATGAGCGGCTGTTTGGTCAGGCTCATTTCCTTGATGCGGTTGTCGTAGTTCTCACGCATAGGCAGAGACCAGACAACCATCGCCTCGTTCTTGCTGATGATCGAGCCATTGAAGTACAGGCCGTCTCCTCCCGTTCCGATGTCGCCTCCGCCCACGAAGTTTGTGTAGATGATGCAGTCCATCTGGTTGACCGGCTGAGCGAGTGCGTGAAGGATGTTGTCCGGGACAACCGACTGGTAAAGCATCCTTCCGGTCGAATCAGTTTCCGTCGCGTTAAAGGGCGGAATCCAGTTCCCATTGGCGTCATACCGACCCAACGTGAACGGCGGCTCCATATAGTAGAGCGGGTAAGGATAGCCGTATTGGGTTGTGTCGCCCATCATGGCCGAGCCGCGTGCGGCCAGACCCAGAAGGTCAGCCTTTTGGTTGGCATTTTCGAGCGCCTGCTGATCCGGGCCCTGAAAGACTGGCGGATCGGAGTAGATCACCGAACCGATGATGTGCACGTTGCGACCGGCATAGAGAGTGCCTTGCCCAGACACGTACCCCTGGATCAAAACATCCTGAGAAACTGTCACTGGGCCATGAATGATGATCGGATTCGCTTGGCTCCCGGTCAAGATCGCGGAGCCGCTGATGTTCCCGTTGGTCGAGATTGTATGATAGCTCTGGGTGGCCGGGTCCCACGTTTCGAGGTAAGCGCCCTGGCCCGCGTGGGGGTTGGGAGTGCCGTCGTTGTAAGTGGTAAGCGTGTCAGTGTACGTCGCGCTGAGGTTTTGATAGTAGGACAGATCGTTCAGGTCCGGCATGATGATCTGCTGGGTCGGGTTCTGGGTGATCAACGACTCGGTCGCGGTGCCTCCCTCGGTCGGGAGCTGCCAGGAGTTGATTCCTGCGGAGTCCCCGATCACAGCGCCCGTGATGGAGTTGCTTGTTGTGTCGAGCTGACCAGTCGAATTGAACAGCAACGGAGCCCAAGCCTCATAGTTAGAGGAACCCTGTGCGCCGTAGATGTTCTGGTCGTACACGGGCCGCCATCGAGACTCGTTGATGGCATAGTCGCTAGTCTGAGTGTTTTCGTTCGCCTCGTACGTCGTGTTGGTCCATTTCACAGGTGGCGTGTTCACGATGCCCTGGGACTGGGGTACGAGCAGTAAGTTTTGGGCTGCGTAGACGGAGCCGTTGACTGTTGCGCTTCCATCCGTAAAGTTAAAGTCGCCGTTGGCGCGCATGTCTCCGTTCACGATCAACTGATCCGGCTGGAATCCATCCATCCACCCGTAGTTGTTGATGAAGTAGGTGTAGTCGAACACGGGGCTGCGCTGGAGGGTGTATTCGACGGTGACGTCGATCGTCTTTGTAGGATCCCCGGGATCAAGCGTTCCGTCGTTATTCAAGTCGAGCCAGCCTACGGATCGAACAATGACGACGCGATCGTAAGAATCGGGGTCCGACCAACTTATAACGCCGGTCGCGAAATTCCCCGCGCCGGGGATAGTTCCCGTAATGGCCGCCATCGGAGCGGAAACCGATGCACCCTGGCACGACGGGTCGAACGAATCGTAATTCTGATTCTCCTGGAATGGTAGCCACAGGTTGAGCAGGCATTGCTGGACACCCGCGTCTGCCAGGTTAAGGGTCTGAATCTCTTTCTGCCGGCGGCTGGCGGTCCGAATGTTTTGGGTCGCCATGTTCACATAGCTGACCCCGGCGACCGCCAGTAGCGATGTCAGCACGAGCGCCGTGATGAGCGCCGCACCCCGATTATTCTTCTTCACTCTTAGCAGCTTCATGTTTGGAATGCTCAGTTATTGATCTGCGGTACGTTTCGTAGATAAATGGATTCGCGGTTACGACTGTTCACGGACTCGCCGGTGTAACCAGGCGAGACGGTGCAAACTTCGACAGTTACCGCGTGATAGCTGGTCCCGGCGCCCGGGGTAAAGATCTTGTAGGGCTGTCCAGTCGATGGGTCCTTCGTCGTCATGTTCTGACAGAGGGTGTGGGTCCCGATGTTGTCCTTCATGTTGAGATCGGTGCCATCCAGCTCGATTCTCCGAGCTACCCCGTCGGTCTGCTCGGGATACACATCGGTTCCCTGGTTCTGAAGGGGAAGCGAGTACGATAGACCGAGCCCGTTTGAGTCGACTCCCACCGCCACCGCTTGTCGAAGCTCGTTGGCTATAATGCGGACCGACGTGTGAGACGTCTCTTCGGAGTCAAGACCACCCTCGCCTCGCAGCCAGCCCATAAGCCCAACCACAAAAACTGAGAAGCCTGCGAGGAGGGTAAAGCCGGTGATCACGGCTGCGAGAACCGTTTCGACCAACGTTATTCCACGAATGCGTCGACAGGATCTCACAGGTTTGCCTCCAGTGTCCCCAGCGTATAGCTCATTGGATTGCCGTTGTCGGTCCAGGTCACGGTGACTGTGATTTGGATCATGTTGAGGTTGAGTTGCTGGATATTCACTGTTCCAACTCCGTTCGGGAGGAGCAGTCCCGGGTTGTCCAAGACCGCGGTGTCGCTGTTGGTAAAACTGTAACTCGTGCCGCTGACCGGGTTCGCGCTGTCGATCAGCCCATTTGCGGCCAGGCTCGTTGGGTTGGCGTTCTGATAGCTCAGATTTCGAATCGCCTCGATCTGCTTCTGACAGACGTCCATCGCCTTGTCACTAAGTAGAGTCTTGTTCCGAGCCTGGTTGGAAACCGGCAACGTGGCAGCGACAATCAGCGCTGCTGTCAACACCAAAAAAATGGCGTACAGAGCCTCGATCAAGACGTAACCTTGTGCGCGGCTGTGAATCCTCCTCTTCATTGCTTCTGGTCTCTCCTTTTGCTTAAGGCTCTCGCCGTTTCTCGCCGCAACCTTCGTGCCTAAACATCAAACCTCAACCATCACGTGAGGATCTCGCCCACAAAGGCCCGCCAGGTAGCAGCTCTCTTATGAAGTATCGGTGGCTCCATTCATAAGGGACAGGCTGAATCGGCAGTCTTGCCGGTACAGTGCTGGGTGAACCAAGGTGCCGGTTCACCGAGAAATGTCGGGTTGGAACCAATCGGGTTAGCCAGATACGTTCCCGTCACCGGACCCTTTGGCCACTCTTTTAGGTAGTTGGGGGTGAGGTCCGTGGCGTTGTTAACCGGGTTTCCCGGAACCAGGGCGTTGTTGTACATGAAGGTCTCTTTAGCGGAATAGATCTCGCTCAGGTTGCTCACAACCGCCTGGGCGCGGCTGATGCTCCGCGAGGTGTTCCAATTGAGCGCAGCGATGGCGAGCAATATGCCGAAGATGATCACGACGATCATGATCTCGACCAGCGTGTATCCGCGGCGGGCGAAATGAGTCAAATGCCAAGCTCCAAAAGAATAAAGGCCAGAACGACTGTATTCCAGCAAATTCCGTCCCGCCCCCCACCACAACTACCGGTCTATGGCCTGAAGTATCATTTCGTGACCGCCCAATCCCTGCCATGCCAGAAACGCTCATCGTCAACCGAACGTCGCTCGATACGCAGGCCGCCATCGAACGGGTCCATGCATTCCAACTGTCCCAATGGCCCTTTCTGGCCACCGTCGACGGCTACCTGGGCAGCGGTACGTGGATCGCCTGCGATGGAGGTCTGGGTCTGCTGGCGCTGCATCTTTATCGCGACGGCGCCAGCGCCGATGCCGGCCTCCAGGTTATTGCGGGACACCTCCTTACTCCCTCCGGCACTGCGAGCGGCTCCTCCCCGGTCGATACGATCAGAACCCAAACGCTCGAGGTCTCCGGACAACTTGGAGCGGACATCCTTTCCGCGCCGTACCTTTCGATGACGGTCCGCATCGCGGAACCGGGGCACCAGGCTCACTTGCTCCAGGCCCTGCGGGACGTTCTCATGGAATGCGCCTCGATCGGGGGATTTACAGGCTATCGAATCGGGTTCAGCGAGAGCCTCAAGGAGGAGTTGGTGAGCCTTGCCGGCTGGACTTCACGAGAGGCGTTCCTGAAAAGTGTGCCGACCGGGATTGTGCCTTCGGTGCGGTGCTTTAAGCTCGCCTGGTCGACCACGGAAGCCCAGGCCACCTGAAGCCTCGCCGGTCGATTAACGATTGATTCAAGCCCTACCGGGCTCAAACGAGACAAAAGCGTCCCGGTGAGCGGTATTAACTAAGAAGATGCTCTCGCGTGCCCTTTCGGCTTTGTTCCTGTGGGTGTTTGCTGCCGCCTGCTTTGCCCAAACCCATGTGACGTGGTCCGTTACCACGAAGCCGGCGAGTTCCGGGCTTACGAATCTGGTTCTTCACGCCAAGATCGATCCAGGCTGGCATCTCTACTCCATTGTGCCGGTGAAGGGAGACGGCCCTCAGCCCACGAAGGTCACGGTTGAGCCTCCGCTAGTGGCGACAAGTCCGGTTCAGGAGGGCAAGGCGACCAGCAAGCTCGATCCCAACTTCGGGCTGGTGGTCCAGTATTTCGAGAACTCGGCCGACTTCACGCTGCCGGTCAAGGCAAACGGCGCCCCAACTGGAACGGTAGACGTCAGGTTCCAGCTTTGTAACGACTCGATGTGCATCCCTCCGAGCACGGTCAAGGTGCCGATCGGAGGCAGTTCCGCAGCAGCCGGTCCAGCTTCTCCCGCCTCATCGGATGACTTCCATCAGAAGGAAGACCAGGGCCTGCTTCCCTTTATCGGGTTCTCCTTTGTGGCGGGCCTTCTCTCGCTGTTGACCCCTTGCGTTTTCCCGATGATCCCGATCACGGTCAGCTACTTCTCGAAGCGACGGAATCAGCCGGTCAAGGAAGCGCAGGCTGACGTCGGCTCGGCCTACCCACGAAGCAAAAGCGACGCCGCGGGGCGGGCCGGGTTCAAGGAAGCACTGGCGTACTGCGCCGGAATCGTCGGGACTTACGCGGTTTTCGGGATCGGGGTGAGCCTCGTCTTTGGGGCGAGCGGCATCCAAAGGTTCGCGACTAACCCATTCGTTAATCTTGCGCTGGCGCTCCTATTCGTGGTGCTCGCCCTTTCTTTGTTGGGTGTCTACACAATTAACTTACCTTCCGGTCTCGTCAATCGGTTCTCTGGAGCGCAAGGTAAGGGAGGGCTACTCGGGCCCGCTTTGATGGGCCTCACCTTCACCCTGACCAGCTTCACGTGCACGGTTCCGTTCGTCGGCACAATTCTGGCTGGAGCCTCTCAGGGTCAGCTCTTCTATCCGGTGGTCGGAATGCTGGCGTATGGAACCGCCTTTGCCCTTCCCTTCTTTCTGCTTGCGCTTTTCCCTCAATACCTGGCAAGGTTGCCCAAGTCCGGATCATGGTTGGAGACGGTCAAGGCGTTCATGGGCTTTATCGAAATCGCGGCGGCATTGAAGTTCTTCAGCAACGCGGACCTTGTGCTGCAAACGAACCTGATTTCCAGGCCAACCTTCCTTGGAATCTGGGCCGCCGTCTTTCTGGTAGCGGGACTGTTCCTGCTTGGCGTAGTGCCACTCCCCAAGATCGAGCGCCCCAACAAGCTGGGACCGGTGCGCGTTGGCTTTGGTATCGCCTCAGTGGGACTTGCAGTCTGGTTCGGGACCTCGATCGGCGGCAAACCGCTCGGCGAACTTGAGGCATTCATGCCGCCAACCGATCACGGCTGGATAAAGGACTACGAAAAAGCAGTCGCGCTGGCCCAGCGGACAAACCGCCCAATTCTGATCAACTTCACCGGCGTTACCTGCACCAACTGCCGCTGGATGGAAAGCAATATGTTCACCCGGGACGATGTCAAGAAGGAGCTCTCGAGGTACGTCACGGTAGAGCTCTACACAGATCGTGAGCAGTCCGGAGACGTCGCGAACAAGGCGCTCGAACAGAAGCTGACGGGGACGGTAACTCTGCCGGAATACGTCCGGCTGACCCCGTCTGGCAACAAGCAAGACGCCTTCGGCGGCTCGACTCGCAATCCTTCGGAGTTTATCGACTTCCTCCAGGGCGGGAAGACCACGATGCAGGCAAAGCGCTAACCGGACTTGGGGCCCGGAGGAGGGCGCTGGTTCTGGTGGTTTCCGGGCAGGGTTAGCCCTTGGCAGCATGGCGGCACAACGATTCAGATTTGGCCTGGCATGGTCCGCATTCGCGATCGTTCCAGGAGGAATGCCGCCATTTCCTGAGTTTTTCATCAGAGCGACAGAGCACCTTCACGGCTGGGGCCGGAAGGTTGAGTTCGCGTCGACTTGCCAGACCCCCGGTCCCCCTATCTCAGTCGATTCTCCATCCTTTAGCGGTACGCTAACATGAGATGTTGCCAGAAGAGCGGAGGAACCTTCCGGGGGGGGAACCGGTCGATTGCGCGACAATGTCGAGCGACTCGATGCCCTTGCGTACTGGCAATCGTAGACGCCTGAATCGCGATTCCAGGCGATACTTGAAGTTCGCGACTTCTACCACGAGGTGAT